>Ga0209377_1001367_pt1 | contig 16554 bp, 13 predicted proteins | sample GraSoiAngelo_141_FD_185898 | JGI IMG/M metagenome (GOLD analysis project Ga0209377, IMG submission 185898) | Grasslands soil microbial communities from the Angelo Coastal Reserve, California, USA - 14_0929_12_40cm (SPAdes) (version 2) | ecosystem: Environmental > Terrestrial > Soil > Grasslands ...
GCACGTGACGCCGGTGGAGCGCTACTACGGCATCGCGCACGATCGCGACGGGTTCTATCGCCCGATCCGGGCGGCGTGGGACTCCCTCGGGCTCGACGTCTTCGGCGGTCCCGCGATGCCCGAGACCCGCAGCCCTCCGTACGATGGGACGCACATGCTCGTCACCGATCTGCTGCCGCGGCCGAACGGCTTCGTTGGTACCAACGCACACGGCAGTCCGTCCAACGACCTCAACACGCCGCTCGGGCCGGACGGTACTCCCGTGCTGCTCGACGCGTGGCGCTACTTGTTGATGGCGCGGGGCGCCGGTCACGAGGGCGCGGAAGGCAACGAGACTTCTTTCGGAGGTGAACGATGAACGCGACACGTGGAACCTTCGTGCTGCTGGTGGCGCTCGCCCCCCTGGCCGTGGCGTGTGATCTCGACAAGGGGCCGATTGCTCCACGCGCGTCACTCCGCGCCGATCAAGTCGCGGCGGCCGTTTCTAGTTTCGTGTGCGACGTTGGCGGCGCGACCTGGGAAGGGGACCCCGATGCGGCGGTCCTGCACGATCTCGCGCCGAGCGGTGTGATGCGGGTCGCGTTCAACTACAACAACCGGAACAACGCGGCGCGGAACCCGATCACGGGCGCGCTCACGGGACCGGGGATAGACATGAGCTGCAAACTGGCAGAGGGGACGCACGCGCAGTTCGTGGCGATTGCCTATCTGGGAGTGCCGCCGCTGCTAGTGGGCCTCGCCAACGGCGACTGGGCCGCGGCCTTCGCCTTCGATCAGACGCTTGAGCCGCCCGGGATCACGGCGGCCATTCCGCACATCGGTGTGGACAACACCTATCTCGTCAGTGCCGACGCCCCGTTTCAGAAGGTCGCGGACGTCGATGCCCCCGGCGTGCGGATCTCCGTCGCTCAGGGGAGTTCCGGCGACATCTATCTCGGTCGCACCCTCAAGTACGCGACGCTCGTGCGCACGGCCGCCACTCCCCAGGCGCTGGACCTGTTGCGCACGGGGCAGGTGGACGCGTTTGCCGGGGGCCGGGGGCCGCAGGTGCTCGCCTTCATCGCCTGCTGCGGCGGGCGGTTGCTGCCCGACAACTTCCTGATCGCCAACCTGGCCATGGTGGTGCCGGACACGGCAACGCGTCACAGCGGAGCAGGGCTCCAATACATCAACGAATTCGTCGATTGGGCGAAGACATCCGGTCTGGTTCAAGAGGCGATCGACCGGGCTCAACAGGGCGGCACCCACGTTACTCCGGCGGTGCCGCCGGCGCAGCGGATTGCGTTTCTCCAGCATCACGTCACGCGTCTGGTGACGAACGGCGCGCTGAACGACGGTCAAGGCAAAGCACTGGGCGTCAAGCTCGAGGGTGCGTTGCGAAAGCTGGCTGATGGGGAGACCGAGCCGGCGATGAACAAGGTCGTGGCGTTCGTCAACCAGGTGGAGGCGTTCCGCGATGCCGGCATCTTGTCGGAAGGGCAGAGCGCCTCGCTACTCGACATCGCGCGGGATGTGGTGACGAGGGCGACGACGTGATTCTCCATAGCAACGGGAGAGGCGTCGGGGCGGATCGCCTCGACGCCTCTCGGCTCAGAGCGTCGCCCGCCAACGCTCCCATTGGTCCTTCTGCTCGCGCAGGAACGCAGCGAACGCAGGATCGCTCCGGATGTTGTCGAGATTCCGATCGCTTGCAAAGAGCGGGTAGCACGGCAAGCCATTTTCGGCCGTTCGGCGCAGCCACGCCACGGCGGCTCGGGGCTGCCGCAGCAGCGCGAATGCCGAGGCGATGCTGTATTCCGTGTGGTGAAAGTGAACGAATCCTCTTCCTTTCTGTATGGCCGACCGGATGTCAGCCTCGGCCCGGCGGGCATCGCCCTGTTTGGCGAACACGATCGCGCGCAAACCGGTCATCAGCCCGCCGCGGTCCTCCGGATGGTCGTGCAAGTAGCGTTCGATGAGGGTGGCGGCCTCGTCGTTCCTGCCGAGCTGAATGAGCGCCCACGTCGCGTCAGAGGTCCAGAACGGCGGGTTGTATTCCGGCGGAACCGTTTGGAGGATCCGGTATGCCTCCTCGTATCGCCCTTGCCACAGCTGCGTCTGCCCGATGCGCTCCTGCGCCATCCAGTCGCCGGGGTCGATGGCGAGCGTCTTGCGCAGTTCTTCGAGCGCCTTGTCGAGTAGCCCAATGTGCAGGTAGACCAGCCCCAGATGATGGTGCGCGGCGTCCAGGTTGGGGCTGAGCTCCACGGCGCGCCGGTCTTCCTGGATCGCCCGCTCGTGCGCGAACTGTTTCGTCGCACCCCACAGCAGATTGGCCCTGGCGAAGTGGGCCTCTGCGAGACTGGGGTCCAACTGGAGGGCTTTCTCGGTGGCCACGAACGCCCCCTCGAGGGCCGCCGAGTCGCGGGGCTCGAATTGGGCGACTCTCAGCGTGTAGGCGCGCGCCAGCCACGCCTGCGCCACGCCAAACGACGGATCGAGCGCGACCGCTCGCCGTAACAGGGCAATCGCGATCGAGTCATCTGGCCGGGTCTCGTGCCGCACGCGGATCTTCCCGCGCAAGAAAAAGTCGTAGGCCTCGAGATTGCTGGTCGGCGGCGTCCGGAGCGTCCGCGCCTCCGCGGCGGTCACAGGCAGTTTCAGGGCCGAGAGGACGCCGCGCGCTGCCGCGTCCTGGATGGCAAAGCGGTTCTGCGTCAAGTCCTCGAACCGATCCGCCCAGAGCTGGCCACCCGATGCTGCATCGAGCAACTCCAGGTCCACCCGGAACCGATCCCCCGAGCGCTGGACGCCTCCTTCGAGCAGCGCGTCCACGTGCAACGACTCGCCGATGGCTCGCGCGGGGAGTGCCGTGGTCTTGAAGGGCATGACCGATCGCTTGGAAATCACCCGGAGCGTCCGAATCCGCCCCAGATCGGTGATGAGCGCCGTCGTCATCCCGTCGGCAAAAGCGTCCTGCGTGGTGTCGCCGGACAGGTTGTCGAGCGGCAATACGGCCACCGAACGAAGCCAGGTGCCGCCGCTCTTTGCCCAGAGGTGCTGGCGCCAACCCCCGACATTGAAGCCGATGAGCAGTGCCACAACCGCAGGGAGACCGGCGGCGAGCGCAACCACGACGCTCCGACTCCGGGCCTCGCTCACCCATGGCTTGGGCTCGAGGCTCGACGCCGCCAGCGCCTGCGCGAACTCGGCCGCCCCGGCGTGGCGATCGGCGGGCACCTTCGCCAAGGCCTTCAACACGGCGCGCTCGACACCGGGGGAGACGGTAGCCCGCACTGTCCGAATCGGGGCAACGGGATCGACGGCGTGCCGCGCGAGGATCGCTTGCGCCGTAGGGCCGGTGAACGGTGGCGTGCCGGCGAGCATCTCGTACACCACGCAGCCCAGCGCGTACAGGTCGCTCCGCCCGTCCACGTGGCCGTCCTCCGTCGCCTGCTCGGGGCTCATGTAGGCCGGAGTGCCGAGCGCGATGCCCGTCTCGGTGAGCCGGTCGCTCCCCGCCGCACTGATCGCGCGAGCGATCCCGAAGTCGGCGACGAGGGCGCGGCCGTCAGCCAGCAGGATGTTCTCCGGCTTGATGTCGCGGTGTACGACGCCCAGACCGTGGGCGTAGCCCAGGGCGTCGGCCACGTCGCCCGCAATGCGGAGCGCGTCGGTGATCGGCAGCTGTGGCTCGCGGTCGAGACGATCCCGGAGTGACTCGCCCACGACATAGGGCATGACGAAGTACAGCAGGCCGTCGGCCTCGCCCGAGTCGTGCAGCGCGACGATGTGTGGGTGGTCGAGCCGCGCGGCGAGCTGGATCTCGCGCAGGAAGCGTTCCGGTCCCACCGCAGTCGCGATCTCGGGGTGCAGCACCTTGAGCGCAACCGGACGGTCGTGCCGCGAGTCGTGAGCCAGAAACACCGTAGCGGTCCGCCCGCGGGCCAGCTCGCGCTCGATCCAATAGCGCTCCCCGAGGCCCGCCCGAACGCGCGGCAAGAGGTCTGCGGCGGCGAGCTGAACCCGCGGCGCCACTCGTTCCCGCGCTCGCACCGCGGCGACGAGCGCCTGCGTCTCCGCGGCCGGCTCGGCGTCGTACTCCGCGGCGAGCCGCCGGGCGAACGCTTGATAAGCCTGGAGCGCGCTGGCGCGGTCACCGTGCTGGTCGAGCACGCTGATCAGTCGCCGCACGAGCGCTTCGTCGTTCGGGGCGAGTTCGACCGCCCGCCGAGCCCAGTGCGCTGCGGTGGTGAGATTGCCACGCGACTCGCACTGCTCGATCAGTGCCCGTGCGGCTCGCGCTGCCTCTTCACGGAGTCGGGCGCGTTCACTCTCCAGCCAGCGCTCGAACTCCGGTCCGTCCGAGATAAAGAACCCCTCGAGGAGAGGACCGCGGTACAGGTCCGTGGCCTCGAGCCACTCGCCAGCGTCGCTGGCGCGCTCGAAGGCCGCGACGTCCGACCACACTAGCCCAAAGTCGAGACCTACGTCCTCATCGCCGCGATTGACCAGAACTCCCGAGCCGAGGGCGGTGCGGAGCACGCGGAGCGCCTGACGCAGCGCCGTGCGCGCGTGCTCCTGGTCGAGCTCGGGCCAGAAGAGCGCCAGCAGGCTGTCGCGACGGTGAAAGCCGGGAGGTGTCGCAGCGGCAAGGTAGGCGAGGAGCGCGAAGCGCCGCGGCTGCCCGAGGAGCGTCCGCACCTCGCGCCCGTCGGCAGCGGTGAGGCTCAGTCTCCCGAGCATGCGGAGCTCGATCATGTGAGGCCTCTGTGGCGCAAGCGGTGCCGTCCAGAGGTCCCGCACGCCTGGGGGCGCCGTGACGGCCGGCGTCACGCTCGCGTCACCGAGACGCGACGCCTCTCCCCTAAACTGGCTTCGCGCTCGAAACCTAGCCGCGCAACGAGGCCACGGCAATTCGGAGCCGTCACCGGAAGCGGTGACGGAAGCGTGACGACATGGTGACGCACGCGACCGAAACTGGCACCGTCAACCTGGAAAACTCCTTTGGAGGTGTGCCATGAAACCGATCGAGAGAATCACCCTGCTGTACGCGCTGGCGACGCTGGTCTACGGGTGCGATTCGGACAGACGTCTCGTAGACCCTGGCGTATCAAAGTCCCTCATGGCCGACGCGAGCGGAGTCCCGTCCACGGAAGGACTCGCGAGTCCTCGGTGGCAGGAGACGGCGCGCAAATTCATCACACAGTCCGCGCTGTCGGGCAACTCTGCGGCCGCGACGCGGGTGTATGCCTATCTCAGCGTGGCGCAACATGACGCCGTGGTGCGCGCCGAGGACGCCATCGGGGTAAACGAGTCCGAGACCGATGCCACGCCTGGAAACGGTCTCGGGTCTGGAGGTCGCAGCCGGCTCGAAGCCGACCGCGGGGCGGTGGCGGGCGCGTCGGCAGTCGTGCTGACCTACTTCGATCCGGCCGACGCGCCGCTGTTCGAGGACCAAGTCCAGGACCAGGCGAACGCGGGACCAGGCCTGCCGCATCCCGACTTCGGTCGCGGAGAGGCCGTGGGCCGGCAGGTGGGCGCGGAGGCCATCGCGCGTGCGAAGACTGACGGCTTCGATCTGCCCTGGACCGGCACCGTTCCAGTCGGGTCGGGTCTGTGGTTCAGCAGTGCGAAGCCGCCACGGCCACCAGCCAACGCGCAGCTCCCGGGGATGCGTCCCTTCTTCCTGACCTCGGTCGATCAGTTCCGGCCGGGCGCACCGCCTGCGTTTGGTTCGCCCAGCTACCTCGCGGCGCTCGCGGAGGTGCGAGGCATCTCCGACACCCGCATGGCCGAGCAAGTGGACATCGCTCTCTTCTGGGCGAGGGGCGCAGGGACCAGCAGCATTGGAGGTTTCTGGAACACGATCGCCACCGGTTGGATCGAGGAGAGCGGGCTGCGTGAGCGCGAGGCGACGCACGTGTTCGCCCTGCTCGACGCGGCCATGATGGACGCGGCGATCGGCTGCTGGGACGCGAAGCTCACGTACTGGTTCATTCGCCCCCCGCAGGCCGACCCGGCCATCACGCTCATCCCCGCGATCGGTCTCCCCAATCACCCGTCGTACCCATCGGCGCACAGCTGCTACTGCGGCGCGGCCGCCGGCATTCTGAGCGGGTTCTTCCCCGCGAAAACCGACAGCCTCAACGCCATGGTGGCTCAAGCAGGGCTCGCGCGGATTTATGCCGGCATTCACTACCGGTTTGACGTTGAGACGGGAGCCCAACTCGGCCGTAACGTCGCGCGGTTTGTGAGCGAGGTCGATCGGTCTGGGAGTTCGGCGGTGGCGGGGCGGTGAGCGGTCTACATCAGAACCGCTGAGAGGCGTCGGGGGTCCACAACGGGCCTCGACGCCTCTCGACCTGCCTCAAAACCGCCGCGAATAGCTCACGAAGATCAGCGTGCTGGCGAAGTCCCCTCCGCCGTGCTTGCCGGTTTGCAGGTCCAACACGCTCGCCTCGCGATTCGCGCTCAGCCTGATCGGCACGCTCAAGGCGAGCTGGCTCGGACCGGTCGTGAGAGCCACGCTGGGATCGAGGGAAATGGAATACCCCGGCCTGCGGAAGCCGGGGTCGCCGCCGCCAATCAGATCGCGGACGGGTTGGCCGTCGATCCTGCCACCGAGACTGACGGAGACGCCCCGCTCCGGCCACACGGCGTACGCCAGCCCCAAGCGCGCGGAATAAACGTCCGGCACGGCCCAATAGACCTTTCCACCCGGGTCTTTCGGGACGTCGCTCAGCCGGCGCGGATTGATCAAGTAAGACCCTGTCAGGTACGCGGTGCCGTTGTGAAATGCCCGCCGGTACGCCTGCAGCTGCAGGATGATGCCCCAGCCGCCATCCCCGGGTTCGATTGATTGGTCTACGGGGTACTGGATGGCAGTGCTGTCCGCGAGGAAGTAATCGGCCGACGCCGTGTGGGTTCCGCTGGGCGCCTTCACGCCGAGGCCGAGCGCGATGTTCCCCGAGTGGTTGTGCGGGTCCAACAACCACCCGCTGCCGACCAGACTCACGTCCCCCAGTCCGACCGCCGTGACGGCGTGCCGAGCGGAGTCCGCATAGAGACGCGACTGCATGCCGTACACGAAGGGTACCGTGAGGCTCAGGCTGAATCGATCGGACACGGCGTACGACGCGGTGACGTCGACCGAGTGGAGGTTGATTATGAGCGGCTGGTTGGTCGGGAGCAGTTGAGTCCCTACGAACAACTGGTCGGCGTGGAGATGGCGGTACCCGAGCGCGATCCTCCACTGGTGGGCTGCGAGATCCGCCACCTGCAGTTCGCCCTGTCCCCCCAAACTGGGGGTTGTGAAGCGCACCGGCATTCAGCCTTGCGCGAACGACTGCCTCGGAAGGGCGAGCAAGCCCACGCCGATCGTGAGAAGGGCCACCGGGTGAACGCGCATAGAACCTCCTCGTGCTGTCAACAGCGGTCCACTACCGCGCCGGAAGGATTGCGGCAAGGCTCCGCTGGATTGTCTCGTTCGCGATTGGGCCGGGGTTGACTACGCGCACGACACCTTGGGCGTCGATGAACACCGACGTCGGCACGCCGCGGAGCGCGTAGCTCTTGCGGACCTTGCCTTTCTCATCGAGCAGCACGGGAAAGGGCATTCGCGATTCGTCCACGAACTTCCGGACGTCCCGCATCCGCTCCTGATCGGTCAAGTTGATCGCCAGCACCTGCAGATCCTGATCTTTATGCGCGTCGTAGGCGTCAATGATGTCGGCCATCTCTCCACGACACGGTTTGCACCACGAGGCCCAGAAATTGAGAAAGACGGGACGGCCCTTGTAATCGGAGAGACTCGCTGTCCCGCCCGCGAGCGTTTTCAGCGTGAAGTCGGGCGCAGGCGATCCCAGCGTCTGGGCGGACAGCGGTCCTGCGGCGGTGAGAAGCGTCGCGACAGCGATCGAGAAACGTCGTTCACAGAGTCGCACGATACCGCTCCCATTGCAGCTTCAGCTGGTTCATGAACTCGACGAAGCCCTGATCGTTCCGGATGTTGTCGAGGTTCGGGTCCCTCGCGAAGTAGGGGTAGCAGGGCCAGCCGGTCTCCGTCGCCTGTCGCAGCCAGTACACGGCGCGGGCCGGCTGGCGGAGCAGGGCGTACACCGTGGCGATGTTGTAGGCTGTGTGATGAAAGTGAACGAAGCCCTTTCCCTTCACCAAGGCGGTCCGGACGTCCTCCTCGGCCCGCCGGGCATCGCCCCTCTTGGCGCGCAGTACAGCACGCGTGCTCGTGACCACGCCACCGCGGTCCTCCGGGTGCTCCCCCAGGTAACGCGCCATAAGCGTGGCCGCTTCTTCGTCCCGGCCGAGATAGAGGAGGGCCCAGGCGACCTGATAGTTCCAGAGTGACAGGTTGGACTGAGGTGGCACCTGGCGGATCAGGCGTAAGCCATCCTCGTAGCGTCCCTGGTACACGAGGGCGAGGCCGATGCGTCGGGTGGCACCGTAGTTGCCCGGATCGATGGCGAGCGTTCTTTGGAATTCGTCGACGGCTTTGTCGAGGAGCCCGAGGTGCAGGTAGATGGTGCCGAGACCGTGATGCGCTTGGGCCAGGTTCGGGTTGAGCTGCAGGGCCCGGCGGTATTCCCCCACTGCCGGCTCGGGCGCCAACCGGCCCGACAGGCCTGACAGCAGAGCCCCACGTGCGAAGTGAGCCTCGGCGAGGTCCGGGTCGAGACGCAGCGCCTTTTCCGTGGCCACCCAGGCCCGTTCGACCACCGCCGTGTCGCGAGGCAAGAACTGTTCGATTCGCAGGACGTATGCGTGAGCCAGCTCCGCCTGGGCTGCCGCGAAGTCCGGATCGAGCGCGACCGCCCGCTTGAGCAGCGTGATGGCGACTGAATCGTCCTCGCGGTTCTCACGCCGCAGCCGAATTCTCCCGCGGAGGTAGTCGTCGTAGGCCTCGAGATTCTTTGTCGGGATCGTGCGCAGGGCCCGTTCCTCCGACGCGCTCAGGGGCAACTTGAGCGACGTCAGGATGCCGCGCGCCACTCGATCTTCCAGGGCGAATCGGCGCTCCACCGGTTCCTCGAATCGGTCCGCCCAGAGTTGGTACCCCGACGCCGCGTCCACCAGCCGCAGGTCGACTCGCACCCGATCTCCCGACACCTGGAGGCCGCCTTCCACGAGCGCATCGACCTGGAGTTCTCGGGCAATGTCCCGCGGCGATTTGGTCGTGCCTCGGTACGAAGTCGCCGAGCTTCGTGAAACCACTCGCAATGCGCGAAGGCGGGCGAGGTCGGTCGTCAGGGCCTCGGTGAGTCCATCGGCGTACCACGAGCGCAGGGTGTCTGCGGAGAGGTTGGCGAGCGGCAGCACGGCCAGGGACTGCACGCGGCCTGTGACGGGCCTCGGCCACAGTCGACCGCGCCAGCCGCTGGCACTCGACAACACCATACCGGCGACGACGGCGGCGATGCCGGCAGGCCACCAGACGCGACGCACACGCGGCGAGGTGGTCGCCGTTGCAACGTGCCGGGCTTCGCCGGATGAGGGGCTCGGCAACTCCACCAGCGTCGCAGTCTGCCGGGCCCGCACCGCCGTGAGCAAGGCTTTGGTCTCGGCAGCGGGCTCCGTCTCGAGGTCTGCAGCGAGCTGCTTGGTGAATTCCTCGTAGGCTGCCACGGCGCCTGCGCGGTCGCCGAGGCGGTCGAGCAGCCTGACCAGCCGGCGCAGTGCATCCTCTTTGTGGGGTGCGAGCCACACAGCCCGGCGAGCCCATTCAGCCGCTGCAGGAAGGTCGTCCGCCGCCTCGCACTGCTCCACCAGCGCCCGCGCGGCGCGAGATGCCGCCTCGCGCAATCGTGCCCGCTCCCGCTCCAGCCAGCGCTCGAATTCCGCCGCGCCTGAAATGAAGAACCCGTCCAGCGTCTCCCCGCGATAGAGCTCGAGTGCTTCGCTGAACTGTTGTATCGCGATCGCTTCATCGAAGGCGACGACATCACACCAGAGGTGGTCGACGTTGAGCCCGATCTCTTCGTCACCGCGCGTCACGACCACATCGGCGCCGAGTGCGCTCCGGACGACGTGGAGCGCCTGGCGCAGTGCGGCACGGGCGTGCTCTTGGTCGAGCTCCGGCCAGAACAGCGCCAGCAGCGTGTCGCGGCGGTGGAGCCCGCGGGGGGTGGCGGCGGCGAGATACGCGAGGAGCGCCAGGCGCCGGGATCGCGTCAGCAAGCTCTTGACCTCGCGTCCCTCGGCGTCGGTGAGGTGCAGAGTCCCGAGCAGCCGGAACTCGATCATGCAAGGCCCCTTCGGCGCTGGCGGAGCAGCAACTGTCACCGCGACCGGTAACGGACCGGTCACGTCCTGGTGACGCGGCCGGCTGAAACTAGCTCCGTCAACCTGAAGCTACCGGTTGATTCAGGTCCGGGCAATCAACTCTAGGAGGTGTGCGATGAAACCGATCGAGAGAATCACCCTGCTATGCACGCTTGGGGTTGTGGCTTACGCGTGTAGTCCGGACAAACGCCTGGTGGGTCCTAACGCTGCGAAACCACTAGCGGCCGAAGCTGCCGGAGAGGATCAGCCCGCGTATGGTCCCTGGGGCGCGCCGGTGAACCTCGGCCGGGTTGTCAATTCGGCCGCGAACGAGCAGCACCCCGCGATTTCCAAGGACGGCCTGAGCCTGTACGTCAGCTCCGACCGCCCGGGAGGGCTCGGCGGCACTGACATCTGGGTCTCGCAGCGAGCCAGTATCGATGATCCCTGGGGCGCGCCGGTGAATCTGGGGCCCAACATCAATACGTCCGGCAATGACTTGGCCCCGACGTTCACCCCAGACGGGCACCAGCTCTACTTCCACAGTACGGGACGGGGAGGGTGTGGTCTCGCCGACCTGTTCGTCGCTCGGCGTCACGACAAGCGCGACGACTTCGGTTGGGAGCTCGCCGAGAACCTCGGCTGTGTGGTGAACGGCCCGTACGCCGACGCCGGCCCGACGTACTTCGAGGATGAGGCGACTGGCATCACGACCCTGTACTTCACGGTGCAGAACAATCCACCCGGCTCGGACCAGGGCTTTGACATCTACGCGACCACGCGGATGGGAGAAGAAGGGGCGTTCGGCCCGCCGGCCCTGGTTCCGGAGCTCAGCAGCCCGTTCCGGGACACGCGCACCACCATCAGGCGCGATGGGCTCGAGATGATTATCTCGAGCGGTCGCCCTGGAGGAGTGGGGAGCGAGGACCTGTGGGTCTCGACGCGTGGCTCGACCCTCGATCCCTGGGAGACCCCCGTCAATCTCGGGCCCGTCGTGAACAGCACGGCCTTCGACGGCGCGCCCGCGCTCTCGTTTGATGGCGTGACGCTGTATTTCTTTTCCGAACGAGCTGGCGGTTTCGGAAAGAGAGATCTGTACGTGACGGCGCGCGCCCGCCTCCAGGGGCCGGACTTGGCAGAGGATGGCAGGGGCAAGTCGCAGAAGGAGCATAGGATTCACGGAAAGGACGAGAGTCACCGGAAGGGGTAGGGCGGTGGGGACGGCGGGCTGCTCTGCAGTAGTCCGCCGTTGACCCTACTGGGCCGCCGGTTAGCTTCCAAGCCTGAGATGAGCCGGCCCGAACGCACGATCATCCTGGACGCCCGCGCCTTGTCGCGGGCGCTTCAGCGAATGGCCGTGGAAGTGCTCGAGCTGGCCCACGGAACCGACGATCTCGTGCTGATCGGAATCCAGCGGCGCGGCGTCGAGCTCGCCGAGCGGATCGCCAAGTTGATCGAGCAGGACGAGGGCGTGGTCGTGCCGCGCGGCGCCCTCGACATCACCCTCTACCGCGACGACCTCGAAACGGTGGGCCCCAAGCCGGTCATCGGCGAGACCCGCATCCCCGGGGAGCTCACCGGCAAGCACGTCGTGATCGTGGACGACGTGCTCTATACCGGCCGTACCGTGCGCGCCGCGCTCGACGAGCTCGCCGACTTCGGCCGCCCCAAGCGCATCTCGCTCTGCGTGCTCGTGGATCGCGGAGGGCGTGAGCTGCCGATCCACCCGGACATCGTCGGCAAGCAGGTCAAGGTGAACAGCGGGGAGCGGGTCGACGTGCTGGTCGAGGAGCTCGACGGACGCGACGAGGTGAACCTGGTGCGTCAGGGAGCCCCGGCGTGACGGCCCCGCCCCTCGGCAAAGACCTGGTCGGGCTCGAGGACCTCTCGGCGGACCAGATCCGGCTCATCCTCGATACCGCCGAGCCCTTCAAGGAAGTCTCCGAGCGGCCCATCAAGAAAGTCCCCGCCCTCCGCGGCAAGACCATCGTCAACCTGTTCTTCGAAGCCTCCACGCGCACCCGCATCTCGTTCGAGTTCGCGGAAAAACGCCTCTCTGCCGACACCGTCAACGTGGCGGCGAGCGGCAGCTCGGTGCAGAAGGGGGAGACCCTGGTCGACACCGCCAGGAATCTCGAAGCGATGCGGATCGACATGGTGGTCATCCGCCATCCCTCTTCCGGCGCCGCCGAGTTCCTGGGCAACCGGATTCGCTCCAACGTCATCAACGCCGGCGACGGCAAGCACGAGCATCCCACGCAAGGCCTGCTCGACCTCCTTACCATCCGCGACAAGCACGGGAAGATCGACGGCATCAAGGTGTGCCTCGTGGGCGACGTCCTGCATTCGCGCGTCGCCCGCTCGAACATCTGGGGCCTCCTGAAGCTCGGCGCCGAAGTCGGCGTGTGCGGTCCCGACACGCTGCTGCCGCGCGGCATCGAGGAGCTGGGCGTGTGCCGGTTCCGTCGCATCGAGGAGGCGATCGAGTGGGCCGACGTGCTCAACGTGCTGCGGCTCCAGCTCGAGCGCATGGAGATGGGATTCATCCCCAGCGTGCGCGAGTACTACCGCGTCTTCGGCGTCACCGCCGAGCGGCTCGAGAAGGCGGCCCGCCCCATGACCATCATGCACCCGGGGCCCATGAATCGCGGTGTCGAGATCGATTCGCGCGTCGCCGACGGGCCGCACAGCGTGATCCTCGACCAAGTGACGAACGGCGTCGCCGTCCGGATGGCGGTGCTGTACCTGCTGGCCGGGGGACGGCCCGAGCTGGCCGACGCGGCGAAACGGTCCGGAGGCGTGGAGTGATGCAGCCGCTGCTCCTGAAGGGCGGCCGCGTGATCGACCCCAGCCGGGGCTTCGACCAGGTCGCAGACGTCCTCATCCAGGACGGTAAGATCGCCGCGGTCGGCACCGGGCTCGGGATTCCCGACGGCGCCGAGGTCCGGGACGTGCGGGGCAACGTCGTGGCCCCCGGGCTCGTGGACGTGCATGTCCACCTGCGCGAGCCCGGTAACGAGGACGTCGAGACGATCGCGAGCGGCGCCCGGGCCGCCGCGGCGGGCGGGTTCACCACCGTGTGCGCCATGCCGAACACCGATCCCGTCACCGACAACCAGGCGGCCGTCGGCTTCATCGTGCGCCAGTCGGCGCGTGCCGGGCTCACGCGGGTGTATCCGATCGGCGCCATCTCGGTAGGCCAGAAGGGAGAGCGCCTCTCCGAGTTCGGTGAGATGGTGGGCGCCGGCGCGGTAGCGGTCTCGGACGACGGAAAGCCCGTCGTCTCGAGCCACCTCATGCGCACCGCGCTCGAGTACGCCCGCACCTTCGCGATCCCGGTCGCCGATCACTGCGAGGAGCCGACCCTCGCCGCGGGCGGTGTGATGCACGAGGGGCTGGTCGCCGCGCGGCTGGGTCTCAAGGGCATCCCGGCGGCGGCCGAAGAGATCATGGTGGGGCGCGACGTTCTGCTGGCCGGACTCACGGGCGGGCACGTGCACCTGTGCCACGTGTCCACGCGGGGCTCGGTGGCGCTCATTCGCAGCGCCAAAGAGCAGGGGGTCCGCGTCACCGCCGAGGTCACGCCGCACCACCTCACGCTCACCGAGCGCGACTGCGAGCGCTACGATACGCACGCCAAGATGAACCCGCCGCTGCGCGAGGCGGCGGACGTCGCGGCGCTGCGCCAGGCGCTGAAGGAGGGCGTGATCGACTGCATCGCCTCCGACCACGCCCCACATGCCTACGACGCCAAGGAAGCCGCCTTCGACGACGCCCCCTTCGGGATCGTGGGGCTGGAGACTGCGTTCGCGGTGGCCTACACGGAACTCGCAGCGGGAGGAATCCTCACACTCCCCGAGCTCGTCCACCGGATGAGCACCGCGCCCGCCGCCGCGTTCCGGCTCCCCGGCGGAACGTTGAAGCCCGAGGCGGCGGCCGATATCGTCGTGCTGGACGTCGCGGCGCGCTGGACCGTGGATCCCGCCGCGTTCTTCTCGAAGAGCCGCAACACGCCCTTCTCGGGCCGGGCGCTCACCGGGCGCGCCGCGCTCACGATCGTCGGTGGCAAGGTGGCCCATCAGGCGGAGGCTCCCGCCGACTCGTGACGGCGCGTGCGGTCGCCCGCCGCATGGCGCAGTGCTGCCGGCAGCTCGCCGAGCGCGGGCTCATCGCCGGACAGGACGGCAACCTCGCGGTCCGCCTGGGGCCCGACCGCGTGCTCGTGACCCCGACCGGGGTGATCAAAGCGCTGGTGGGGCCGGCGGACATGGTCCTAGTGGATCTGCACGGGCGCAAGCGGCGTGGGCGCCATAACCCTACGAGCGAATTGGACTTACATCTGCGGATCCTGACGCGTCGGCCCGACGTCGGGGCCGTGGTGCACGCACACCCCCCCGTGGCGACCGGTTTCGCGGTCGCGGGGCAGGATTTTCATATATTTGTCCTGCCTGAGCTTATCCTGCAGTGCGGGGCGGTGCCGCTCGTCCCGTATGGGACATCTGGGACGCCGGAGTTGGGCGACCGCCTCGAGCCGCACCTGGCGGGACATCACGCTTGGCTCTTGGCGAACCACGGGGCGGTGACCGTCGGGGCGACACTCGACGCGGCGTGGATCCGAATGGAGAGTCTGGAGCACGCGGCCCGCATCATCTTCGCGGCGCGCGCGCTCGGGCGGGTGAACGAGTTGAGCCCCGAGGCGGTGGCACGACTCGAGACGCAGCGAGATCGAGCACGAGAGGAACGGGATGGCTAGAGGATCTTCCAAGAGCACTGCGATCATCCAGCGCCTGCTGGAGGAGCGGCGCCAATACGAAGCCTGGATCGCGCGCCTGAACAGCTCGGCAGACGCGACGCCCGGGAACGTGCGGGCGCGCGTGCGCGAGGATTACGAGGCGCGACTCGCGGCCGTGATGGAAGAGCTCAAGGCGCACGCCGAGAGCGCGCGCTTGGCGATTCAGGAAAAGCGGCACATGCGCGGCGAACTACAGAAGAAGGAAGCCATCGTCGCGGAGAAGCTCACGGAGAGCGAGCTGCGCCACTCGGTCGGCGAGTATGACGAGTCGCAATGGGACCAGGTGCACCAGGACGTGCTCGCGGAGCTCGTGTCGGTGCGCGAAGACCTGCAGTCGGTCGAGGCGGACATCCAAAAGCTCGAGGAGCTGGACGCGCTGGTGCGAAACCGACCCACCCCCAGAGCCGCGCCCGCGTCACCCGAGCCCCCCCCCCCGCGGCGCCCCAGACTCGAGCCGGAGCCGCCGCCCCAGAAAGCGGCGCAGGTGGACGAGCTCGAGTTCATCAAATCCGTCACCGAGGACGACACGGGGTCGGCGCCGTCGCCCCGCCGCGCCAGTGGCGCCCAGTTTCAGCCCGTGATTCCGGGCGATCCGCCCCGCACCGCCGTGCCGCCGTCGCAGCGGGCCGCCAACCCCGTCCCCGCGCCGATTGTCCCCGACCCGTCCGCTGCAGGCGACGAGGAAGTCGCGCGGACGCTGCGGTGCAAGGAGTGCGGCACGATGAACCTGCCGACGGAGTGGTATTGCGGGCAGTGCGGTGGTCAACTCGACGCCGTCTGACACCAAACGGGCGCCACGTCGTCTATTTGGAGAGTTTTCGCACCACAGCGGCAAGCCGGCTCTTGTGTCTCGCCGCATTGTTAGGATGGATCAGATTTTTTCGGGCGGCGCGATCGAGCAGCCGCGCGGCCACCCGATAGGCCTTACCCGCCTGCTCGGACGTGGTCGCCGTGCGCACGCGCTTGAGCGCGGTCCGGAGCGCGGAGCTCTGGGCGCGGTTGCGCACGTGGCGGGCGCGCCCCTGGCGCATCGCCTTCTTCGCGGACTTGATTCTCGGCACTCGCGGCCTCCTCGTGAGGCGCGGAAGATAGAGGGTAAGTGCAGGTCGGTCAAGGCGCTACGCCGTTGACCGGGCCCCCGCCGGCTCGTTATCTTAGGCGGTCACCGACCCTCGAGCCCGAGCTATTTCGTTCGAAATCCTCATCTGGGCCCCGGTGCTTCTCTTCTCAATGGTGGCCCACGAATACGCCCACGCCGAAGCCGCGTACCGGCAGGGCGATGACACCGCCTACATGCTGGGGCGGCTGACGCTCAATCCCCTGAAGCACATCGATCCCATCATGACGGTGCTGCTGCCGGTCATCCTGTGGGTGTCCAACGCCGGATTCCTGTTCGGGGCCGCGAAGCCGGTGCCGGTCAACCCCAGGAAGTACCGCAAGTTCGTCCGCGGGGACGTGATCGTGTCGCTCGCCGGGATCGTCGTGAACCTGGCCCTGTTTGTGGT
>Ga0209377_1001370_pt1 | contig 16547 bp, 19 predicted proteins | sample GraSoiAngelo_141_FD_185898 | JGI IMG/M metagenome (GOLD analysis project Ga0209377, IMG submission 185898) | Grasslands soil microbial communities from the Angelo Coastal Reserve, California, USA - 14_0929_12_40cm (SPAdes) (version 2) | ecosystem: Environmental > Terrestrial > Soil > Grasslands ...
GGGTCCTACGATCCCGAACTCGATCTCATGTACTGGGGCATCGGGAACCCGGCGCCGTGGGCCTCGCAGAACCGCGCGGGCGACAACCTGTATACGTCGTCGGTGCTGGCGATGCGGCCGAAGAGCGGCGAAGTCGTCTGGTACTACCAGTTCACGCCGAACGACGCCTACGACTACGACGCCTGCTGGGAGCTGATCCTCGCCGACTTGAGCGTGCAGGGCCGGCCGCGCAAGGTGGCGATGCAGCTCAACCGCAACGGCTTCCTCTACGTGCTCGACCGCACTAACGGAGCGCTGATCTCCGCGAAAGCGTACGGAAAAGTGAACTGGGCGAGCCACGTCGACCCGAAGACCGGGCGCCCGGTCGAGACCGAGATCGCCAAGAGCATCCGCGACGCCAAGGCCACCGAGCACTGGCCGTCGACGCGCGGCGCGAAGAACTGGGAGCACGCCGCGTTCAACCCGCAGACCGGCCTGATCTACGCCAATACGCTTAACGAGGGCCGCATGTACAAGCACCTCGAGGTCAAGCCGCACGTCCTCGGCCAGCGCTACATGTACATCGAGAACCTGCCGCTGCCGCGCGCCGCGGGCGAGCCGGTCGGCCACATCGAGGCGATCGACCCGCTCACCGCGGAGAAGAAGTGGCGCGTTCCGCTCGCGGATTTCCAGATCTGGTCGGCGATGCTCTCGACCGGGGGCGGAGTGCTGTTCACCGGCAAGGAGACCGGCGAATTCATCGCCCTCGACGCCGACACCGGCAGGCAGCTGTGGCAGTTCCAGACCGGCTCCGGCATCAACGCCATGCCCGTGACCTTCACGCAAAAGGGCCGGCAGTACGTGACCGTGCTCTCGGGCATCGGCGGGCTGTACTGGAACATCGCGCGCGAGCAGCTGAAGGACAAGGTGCCGCCGGGGGGCTCGGTCTGGACCTTTGCGCTGATGCCGAACTGAGACGTGGGCCCGCGTGTGCTGACGACCTCGCTTGCCGTCGTCGCCTTCTCCTGCGCGCCGGCGACGGCGCAAGATCCGCAGCAGCAGAATTTCACTCCGCAGCAGCTGAAGACCGGCGCGGAAATCTACGCGCGCAACTGCTCGCCCTGCCACGGCGCGCGCATGCTCGATCCGCAGGGCGCCGCCGACCTGAGGAAATTCCCGCGCGGCGAGCGCGAGCGTTTCGTCAATTCGGTGACGCGCGGCAAGAACCAGATGCCGCCTTGGGGCGACCTGCTGAAGCCCGAGGAGGTCGAAGCGCTGTGGGCCTACGTGGTCGCGGGCGGCAGCATCTGAAGTAGCCCTTCACAAGGGCAGCATGCGGCGCAGTATCCCGTGGCGCGGGAAGACCATGTGCTTCGCGGCAGCCAGCGTGTGGATGGCGATCAGGGTCACGAAGACGTAGGACGTCCCCACGTGCAGGCCGTTGAACAATGCGTAGATGTCGCGGTCGTCGACGCCCCACGGCGGAAGCAGCACGGCGTTGAAAAGCTTGACCCCGTACTTGCTGAAGTTCGACGCTGTATAGCCCGCGATCGGCATGATCAGCATGCAGGCGTACAGGAGAACATGGTTCACGCGCGCGGCGCTGCGCTCCCAGGCCGGCATCGACTCGGGCAGCGGCGGCGGCGTGTGCGTCAGGCGCCAGGCGAGGCGAAACACGATCAGCAGCCCGATCACGAGCCCGGTGGATTTGTGGAAATTGATGATGGCGGCACGCGGAGGGGCGCCGAGCGGGATGATCTCAAGGTACCAGCCGAAAGCGATCTGCGCGAGCACCGCCGCGGCAATCAGCCAATGCAGCAGGATCGCGGTGCGGGTATAGCGCTCTTGCATGCAATGCGGCTATAGCGGCGTTTTGACGATCTGGCCGGTCGCGGTCACGAACCACTTCTCGCTCGGCGCGGTCTTGCCCGCGAGGCTCGCGACCATCCAGTCGGCCACGTGGACGGCCGGGTTCGGCCCGAGATTCGCCGAGGGCACCCCGCCCACCGAGTGGCGCGAGTCCTGGTATACGACCCAGCGCTTCGGGCCTTTCAGCGCCTTCAGCAAGCGCTCGGTGTGCTCGAGCGGCGAGAGCTCGTCGTGCTCGCCCGCCATGCACAGATACGGCACGCGCACGCGCTCGGCGTGGCCTTCCCAGGTCATCGTCTTCCTGAATTCGTCGAACCTGGCCTCGTCGGTGAAGCCCGACATGAACATGAAGCGCATCTTGAAGGTGGGCGAGGCCTCCTCGAAGATCGTGTGAAAGCCCGGCTCGTGGCACACCGCGCTCACTGCGACCGCGCGCAGGCGCGGCTCGTACGCGGCCGCGATGGTGGAGAAGAACGAGCCGAAGCTGTTGCCGCTGATCCCAATTCTTTCGCGGTCCACCTCGGCGCGCGCCGCGAGCCAGTCGCAGCAGGCCTTGCCCGCCGCCTGCCACGCAGGCATCGAAAAGAACACGCCGAGGAGCGGCGCTTCGTACTGCCCCGGCCCGTCGATGGCGAGCACGGCGAGGCCGCGCTCAAGCCACCGGTCGCCGTATAGGGATACGCCCATCTCCTTGAAGCTGTCCATGCCGGGCACCGAGATCACGACCGGTATTCTGCCGCCCGCATAGCGCGGCGGCAGGTGAAACCACGCGGGCAGGCGCTTGCCGTCGGGCATGGGAATCCAGGCTTCCTCGATGCGGTGGTCGGCGAGTTTCGCGTAAGCGCCGTAGCACTCGCGCTTGCGCGCGTTGTAGAGCTGGTTCTGCGCGTTCGCCTCGTCGATCGGCCACTGCGCCGCGCCCCAGTGGATCGCCGCAGTGAAATAGTTCTCGCGCGCGGTGACCGTGTCGCCCGCCTCCAGCGCGGCCCTGGCGACGCCTTCGCGGCGCTTTGCCGCCGCCTCGAACGCGGGCGCGGCGTCGGCATATTTCTGTATGCGCGTCCGGATCGCGGCGAAGTCGGCGGAAGCCTGCGGGCCGCAGGGCGCGGACAGATACACCGAGCGCGGCTGGTCCCAGTCCATTCCGACCGAGCGGATGGTGTTGTCGAGCAGCCAGCGCTGCTCGGTCCAGCGGCGCGTCATCGGCCCCGCGTGCTGGGAGGCGGATTTGGCTCCGGACCTGGCGTCGGCGGCGAGAGCGGTGCCGGTCACGGCGCCCGTGACCGCCGTCGCCGCGGTCGCGGCCAGCGTGGCCGATTGCAGGAACTGGCGGCGATCGATGGATTCGGACATGGCCCCCTCCTCGTTGGACTATCCGCGGCGGAAACTATAGGGGATGAACGATGGGGAAATCAATCGATTCGAAAGCAAGAGCCGGAGTGCTTGCTTTCTTGCCGTCCCCGAAGATGGCGCCATGGCGAGCCGAATGGCGCGCCGCCACTGGAAAGGAGCGTTATCATGGAATTCGAAATGAAGATGAAAGAGACCGACTCGCCGGCTTTCGCAAGCGACGCCGAGCGCTGGGCGGCCGTGCAGCGCAGAGACGCGGGAGCGGACGGCATGTTCTTCTACTCGGTGCGCTCCACCGGCGTCTATTGCCGTCCCTCGTGCGCCGCGCGGCTCGCGCGGCGCGAGAATGTCCGCTTCCACGCGAGCTGCGAGGAGGCGGAAGGCGCCGGGTTCCGGCCGTGCAAGCGCTGCCGGCCGAACGAGGCGGCCCTCGCCGTGCGCCGCGCCGCCGCCGTGGCGAAAGCCTGCCGCCTGATCGAGACGGCCGAGGAGATGCCGAACCTCGCGGCGCTCGCCGCATCCGCGGGCATGAGCCGCTTCCACTTCCACCGCGTGTTCAGGGCGGTGACGGGCCTCACTCCCAAGGCCTACGCGGCGGCTCAGCGCGCGCGGCGCGTGCGCGAGGCGCTGCCGCAGAGCTCCACGGTGACCGAGGCGATCTACGGCGCCGGCTTCAATTCGAGCGGGCGTTTCTATGCCGAGTCCGGGCGGGTGCTGGGAATGACGCCCACGCGCTTCCGCTCAGGAGGCAGCGGCGCGGCAATCCGCTTCGCCGTCGGCGAATGCTCGCTCGGCGCTATCCTCGTCGCCGCCACCGACAAGGGCGTCTGCGCGATTCTGCTCGGCGACGAGCCCGAAGCGCTGGTGCGCGAGCTCGAGGACCGCTTTCCCAGGGCGACGCTCGTCGGCGGCGACAGAGACTTCGAGCGCTGGGTGGCCAAGGTGGTCGGTTTCGTCGAGGCGCCGGCCCTCGGACTCGATCTGCCGCTCGACGTGCGCGGCACCGCCTTTCAGCAGCGCGTCTGGCAGGCGCTGCGCAAGATCCCGGCCGGCTCGACGGTGAGCTACTCGCAGATCGCGCAGCGCATCGGCCTGCCGAAAGCGGTGCGCGCGGTGGCGCACGCCTGCGCCACGAACCCGATCGCCGTCGCCATTCCCTGCCACCGGGTCGTGCGCAACGACGGCTCGCTCTCGGGGTACCGCTGGGGCGTCGAGCGCAAGCGCGCGCTGCTCGAGCGTGAAGCCGCCGCTGCGTGACCTTGCGCAAGGCGCTCTGACCGGCCGGAGTGGCGGACACCGTCCTTTACAAGTAGTCTAGCCATTACCGCCGGAAAAAAGGGAGAGCGAAAATGAGCAAGTGGAAGCGCAGGGACATCCTCAAGATCGGAGCGCTCGCGGCCGCGGCCTCGGGCTTTCCCGCGATCCTGCGCGCGCAGTCGAAGGAGATCGTGATCCTCGGCCTGTGGGACCAGACCGGCGCCTTCTCCGACGTCGGGCCGCTCAACGACCGCGGCATGAGGATGGCGCTCGAGGAGCGCGACATGAAGGTCCTCGGCCGGCCGATCCGTTACGTCACGCGCGACGGGGCGACGCAGGCCGGCACGTCCACCCGCCGCGCGGAAGAGGCGGTCGACGGCGAAGGCGCGCGCTTTATCGTCGGTCCCTGGTCTTCGGGGGTCGCGCTCGCGGTCTCGGAGGTGGCGAAGCGCAAGAAGGTGGTGCACCTCTTCTCCGGCGGCACCGAGGACATCTCGGGCGCGCGCTGCCACCGCTACTCGTTCCAGTGGGCTGCGAGCCCCTACACAGCGGCGAAGACCGTGGTCGACACGTTCATGAAAGCGAACCCGAAGGCGAAGCGCTGGCACCTGCTCGTCGCCGACTACGCCTTCGGCTGGTCTGTGGAGAAGTACGTGAAAGAGGTCGGCAAGACGCACGGCATCGAGTTCGTCGGCGCCGACCGGCATCCGCTCGGCGAACGCGAGTTCTCCAACTACGTGCAGAAGGCGGCGGCCAACAAGCCCGACGTGGTGGCGATGATCAACTTCGGCGGCGACGCCGTCGCCGGCGCGCGCGAGATCTTCAACTTCGGGCTGACGCCCAAGGTGCCGCTCATCATGACCTGGTCCTCCGGCGTCGAGGAGCTGATCCAGCTCGCGCCCGAGATCCGCGAGAACTGCTGGGTGGGCTCGAACTTCTACTACACCGCCGACACGCCGGTGGCGCGCAATTTCGTGAAGAGCTACCAGGCGAAGTTCGGCACGCCTCCGGGCTATGCGCCCTCCGCCGCCTACTCGATGACGCGCATGCTGCTCGCCGGTTTCGACAAGGCCGGATCCGCCGAGGTGCAGGACGTGATCAAGGCGCTCGAGGGGATCGAGCTCAACGACGTGGTCGGGCCGATGCGCGTCGACGGCGCCACGCACCAGACGCTGCGCCCCTACTTCTTCCTGCGCTGCAAGTCGAAATCGGCGATGAAGCACCCGCTCGACCTCGCCGACATCATCGCCACCGGAGACGCGCCGCTGCCGAAGGAATACGCGGCCTGCAAGGACATCGGAAGCTTCTGAGCCTTCCGCTTTGAGCCTGCTCGCCGGCCAGATCCTCAACGGGATCGCGACGGGGATGCTGTATGCGCTGATGGGGCTCGGCCTGTCGCTCATCACCGGGATCCTCAACATCCCCAACTTCGCCCACGGCGCGTTCTTCGCAGTCGGCGCGTATCTTCTGGTCACGGCCGTCGGGGTCTTCGGCAACTTCTGGATCGGCCTCGTCGTGGCTCCGGCAGGCGTTGCGCTCCTCGGCCTCGCCATCGAATACGCCGGCATCCGGCGCCTCTACGCGGCCGGGCACGACTACCAGCTCCTTTTCACCTTCGGGCTCTCGCTCATCTTGGCCGAGGGCATCATCCTCGTGTGGGGGCCGGTCGGCATCAGCCACCTCCCGCCCGAGATCCTGCGCGGCGGCGTGGACCTCGGATTCACCTTCTATCCGAAGTACCGGCTGTTCGTGATGGCGGCGGCGGGGCTGCTCGTTTTCCTCACCTGGCTCTTCCTCGAGAAGACTCGCTACGGCGCGATCATGCGCGCCGGAATCGAGAACAAGGAGATGGTGTCGCTCCTCGGCATCGACATCCACCGCCTGTTCACCGCCGCCTTCGCGCTGGGGGCGTACCTCGCCGGAATCGCGGGCGCGCTGACGGCGCCGATCCGCGGCCTGTCGCCCGGCATGGGCGTGGACATGCTGGGCATCGCCTTCGTCGTAGTCGCGCTCGGCGGCCTGGGAAACCTGCTCGGCGCGATCGGCGCGGGCCTCCTGATCGGCGTGGCGCAGGCGGTCGTCGCGGCCTACTGGACCGAAGCCTCCACGGTCGTGATCTACGCCGTCATGGCCGCGGTTCTCCTCGTGCGACCTCAAGGGTTGTTCGGTATCCGGTGAAAAAAGAAACCCTCCTGCTGCTGGCGGCGGTCTTCGTGCTGCCGCTCGTCCTGCGCCCGGCGATCGCATCGGAGATCTGGATCTTCGCGATCTTCGGGCTGGGGCTGAACCTGCTCCTCGGCTACACGGGGCTCCTGTCCTTCGGCCAGGCAACCTTCTTCGGCTCCGCGGCCTACGTGGCGGGCTGGCTTCTCAAGCACTACGGCATCGGGGTCTTCCTCGCGCTCGGGCTCGGCGTCTTCGTGGGCGCGGCCTCCGCGGCGCTCGTCGGCTATCTCTGCGTGCAGCGCTCGGGCCTCTACTTCATCATGCTGACCTTCGCGCTGAACCAGCTCTTCTACTTCGTCGCCTATCAGTGGACCACCGTCACCGGCGGCGAGGACGGGATGCCCGGAATCCCGCGGCCGGCCTTCCTCGGCATCGACTTCAGGGAGCCCCTGCCCTACTACGTCTTCGTGTCGGCCCTGTTCCTCCTCTCGCTCTGGATCATGAAGCGCGTCGTCGAGTCGCCACTGGGCCGGATCCTGCAGGCGATCCGCGAGAACGAGGTGCGCGCCGAGGCCGTGGGCTACGACGTGGCGCGCTTCAAGCTCGCCGCCTTCGTTATCGGCGGAGCTTTCTCCGGTCTTGCGGGGGTGCTTTACGCGATGCTCTTCGGCATCGTGCCGCTGGAGGCGATCGGCTTCGTCACCTCGGGCAACGTCGTCTTCGCCACGCTGATCGGCGGCTCGGGCTCGCTCTACGGGCCGATCATCGGCTCCTTCGTCTTTATCTGGCTCTCGGAGTCGGTGAGCACGCTGTGGGCGCGCTGGCCGCTGCTGCTCGGCGTGGCGTTCGTGATCGTGGTGCTCTTCTTCCGCGGCGGCGTCGTGGAAGCCTGGTCCCGGCTTTGGTCATGGCGATCCTCGAAACCCAGAACCTGAGAAAGTCATTCGGCGCTTTGACCGCGGTGGACGGCGTGAGCCTCCGCGTCGAGGCCGGCACCCTGCATTCCATCATCGGCCCGAACGGCGCGGGGAAGACCACGCTCTTCAATCTTCTCACCGGGACCTATCGCCCGAGCGCAGGGCGCATTCTCTTCGACGGGCGCGACCTCACCGGCACGCCCGCGCACCGCGTCGCCCATCTCGGCCTCGCGCGCTCGTTCCAGCGCACCAACGTCTTCCCGGCGTTCTCGCTGCTCGACAACGTCTGGGTCGCGGCCTTCGCCTGCGCCCCGTCGTGGAAGGGGCTCCTGTGGCGGCGCGCCGACCGCTACCCGGAGGTCAGGGCAAGGGCGCTCGCGGCGCTCGCAGACGTCGGGCTCGCGGGCAAGGCCGGGCAACCCGTGCGCGAGATTTCGCACGGCGAGCAGCGCCAGCTCGAGCTCGCGATCGCGCTCGCTGCGGCGCCGCGCCTGCTGCTGCTCGACGAGCCCGCGGCGGGCCTCTCGCCCGAGGAGACGAAGAGGCTCGTGGCGCTGGTGCGCGCGCTGAAAGGGCGCTACACGATCGTGCTGATCGAACACAAGATGGACATCATCATGAGCGTGTCCGACCGGATTTCGGTGATGCACTTCGGCAGCCTGATCGCGGAAGGGACGCCCGCCGAAATCCAGCGCAATCGCGAGGTGCGCAGCGCCTATCTCGGAGGCGTCGCGGCATGATCCTCGAGATCGAGGGCATCGAGACCTACTACGGCCTCGGCCATATCCTCCACGGCCTGTCGCTCGCCGTCGCTGAAGGCGAGGTCGTCGCGCTGCTCGGAAGGAACGGCGCGGGAAAGACGACGACACTGCGCAGCGTCACCGGCCTGACCCCTCCGCGCTCAGGCGAGATCCGCTACAGGGGCCGCAGCATCGCCGGGCTGGCCCCTCACCGGATCTCGCGGATGGGCATCGCCCTCGTCCCGGAAACGCGCGGCATCTTCTCCTACCTAAACGCGCGCGAGAATCTGCTTATCGCCCAGCGCCGCGGCTCGCGCTGGACGATGGACGCGGTGCTCGGGCGCTTCCCCGCCCTGCGCGGGCGCCTGGAGAGCAAGGGGCGCCTGCTCTCCGGCGGCGAGCAGGAGATGCTCGCCATCGCCCGCGCTCTGATGACCGGTCCGGAGCTTCTCCTCCTCGACGAGCCTTCGCAGGGCCTCGCCCCGCTGGTCGTGAGCGCGGTGATGGACACCATCCGCGAGCTGAAGAACCAGGGCGTCAGCATGCTGCTGGTCGAGCAGAACGTCGAGATGGCCCTGCAGCTTGCCGAGCGCGTCTACGTCATCGACCACGGCACGGTAGTGTTCGAAGGCGCGCCGGCCGCCCTCCGGGCGGAGGAAGGGATCACCGCGACCTACCTCGGGGTCGGGAGCTAGCGCTGGAAACAGTGGATTCCTTCCGCAACATTTCGCTACGATACGAAAGATGCGACCCATCGTTCACCCAGAGGAGGTTCCGTGATCGGTCTCACCCGCAGGCTTGCGCTCGTTCTGCTGCTCTCCTTCGCCGGCACCGCGGCCGCGCTCGACTACCCGACGCGCGCGGTGAGATGGATCGTTCCCTATCCGCCCGGCGGCTCGACCGACGTCCTCGCCCGCATGATGTCCCAATGGCTCTCGGACAAGATGGGGCAGTCCTTCGTCATCGAGAACAAGGCGGGCGGCGGCAACAATATCGGCGTCGAGTTCGTCGTGAAGTCGCCACCCGACGGCTACACCATGCTCCTAGTCAATCCCGCGAACGGGATCAACACGACCCTCTACAAGAACCTGCCTTTCGATTTCATCCGGGACATCGCGCCGGTCGCGGGGCTGGTGCGCGCGCCGAACGTGATGGAGGTCAACAATTCCTTCCCGGCGAGGAACGTGGCCGAATTCATCGCCTACTGCAAGGCGAATCCCGGGAAGATCAATATGGCGTCGTCCGGCAGCGGCACGTCCGTGCACTTGTCGGGCGAGCTGTTCAAGTTCATGACGGGCTGCGACATGCTCCACGTGCCGTTCAAAGGCGCCGGGCCCGCGCTCGTCGAGCTCATGTCCGGACAGGTCCATGTGATCTTCGACAACCTGCCCTCCTCCGCGCCCCATCTCAAAGGCGGGCGCATCCGTGCGCTCGCGGTCACGTCGGCGGAGCGCGAGCCGTCCCTGCCGGGCGTGCCGACCGTCGCCGAGACCGTTCCGGGCTACGAAGCCACCGCGTGGTTCGGCATCGGCATGCCCAGGGCCACGCCGGCGGAGATCATCGAGAAGGTGAACGCCGAAACGAACCGGGCGCTCGCCGATCCCCAGATGCAGGCGCGCCTCGCCCAGCTCGGAGGCAGGCCGATCCCCGGGACGCCGCAGGACTTCGGCAAGGTCATCGCCGCGGAGACGGCAAAGTGGGCGAAGGTCGTCATCTCCTCGGGCGCCAAGGTGGAGTGATGCCTCCAGTCGCCGTGCGGGGCCTCTTCATCGCGGCCCTGGTTTGCGTTGCTACCGCCGCCTTCGCGCAGCAGAACTATCCGCAGAAACCGATCCGCTACATCGTGCCCTTCCCCGCCGGCGGCATCGCCGACGTGTTCGCGCGCATTATCGGCGGCCGGATGAGCGAGAGCTGGGGCCAGCCGGTGGTGGTGGAAAACCGCGCCGGGGCGGGAGGCAATATCGGCGCGGACTTCGTCGCGAAAGCGCCTCCCGACGGGTACACTATCCTGATGGGCAGCATCGGCACGCAGGCGCTGAACGCGAGCCTGTACCGCAATATGCCCTACGATTCCGCGAAAGACTTCACTCCGGTCGCGCTCGTGAGCCTTCCGCGATCACCGCGAAGCTGAACTCGGAGATCCTCGCGCTCATGCGCACGCCCGAAGTGCAGCAGCGCCTGCTGGCCGAGGGCGCGAGGTTTACCCCGACGACGCCGGAGCAGTTCTCGGCATTCGTCGCCGTCGAGACGGCGAAGTGGGGGAAATTGATCCGCGAAGTCGGGATCAGGGCCGATTGAGCTCGCTGCGGAAATTGCGCGCGCAGGGCGCGCAATTCCGCTTCGAGCGCGCGTGCGAAGGGAGCTACTGCACGCGATTTCCCGCAAAGTCGAATGTTTCGGTCACGTTGAACAGATCGTCCCGCACCACGAGCTTGGCGTAGGCGAAGCCGACCAAGTCGAGCGGCAGCGCGCCCCGCGCCCTTGAGTCGGCCGCATCGAATTCGAGCGAGCTGACCACGACCTGCTCGAGCAGGAAGCTGAACACCCGCCGAAGATTGCCTCTGGGGCCCGTGTCGAAAACCGCGATCAACACGCCTTGCAGATGCCGGCCCGTCACGACATCCAGGAACAGGCCCGGCGAAGTGCGATCCAGATTCTTCGAGATGACGAACGGTCCGACCGTCACCTTGCCCTCCCCGCCTCCCCCGCCGCCGATGACCCCACCGGACTGCGTCCAGGAGGTCTTGATCGATACGATATCCAGCTTGCGCTCCGCGGGGCAGCGATTCGGATCGTCGGTGACATGCGGAACGGTCGAGTCGTAAATACAACCGACGACGGACACCTGAGCGGCGCAAGGAAGCGCGAGCGCAAGCGAAGCAGCGACGAGCGCGCGATAAACAACTGTTTTCATCTTGGTTTCTCCCTGAAAAAGAACTTCTGGTATGTAGCTCGGAGCCGGTCAGCAACCTCCGGCGCCGGATTGCCGCGTACACACCGGGGCAATGAGCGATTATTGCTCATGTCCGCTCGCAAAGCGATCATCCCGGGCCATTGCCTTTACAATCCACACTCGGCCTTTGAGCGGACCCGGAGAACATCCATGAATCGAAAGACTTGGATAGGAGCATCGCTGATTGCGGGGCTGGCCGGAAGCGCCTGCGCACAGGAGGACATGCGCCGCTTCAAGCTCACGCCGTTGAGCGAGATGACGCCGGCGCAGCGAGCGTATGCCGATGCAGTCATGGCCGGCCCGGTCGCGGCCACAGGCAGTGCGGCCGTCGTACCCGGCGCAAGCACCATCGGCAGCCCATTCAATGTCTACCTCCGCAGCCCGGTGCTTGCCGAACGGCTTCGACAGCTAGGCGAGCAGATCCGCTTCAAGAGCTCGCTGCCGGAGCGCTTGAAAGAATTCGCGATCCTGGTGACGGCGCGCCACTGGACCGCGCAGTACGAGTGGTATGCGCACCACCGCCTCGCGCTGAAGGCTGGCTTGAGCCCTGCGGTAGCGGACGAGCTTGCGCAAGGCCGGCGCCCCGCGGGCATGCAGGAGGACGAAACCATCATCTACAATTTCTCGCACGAGCTGCACAACCAGCACGCCGTCAGCGACGTCACCTTCAAGGCCGCGGTCGAAAAGTTCGGTGAGCAGGGTGTAGTGGACCTGATCGCCGTCAACGGTTATTACGTACTGGTCTCGATGATTCTGAACGTGGACCGCACGCCCATCCCGGGCGGCGCCAAGCCTCCCTTGCCGTTACTCAAGTAGTCGAAGGACGCTGGTATCGTCAGGCAATATGACCCGCATCGCCCATACCGTTCTCGACTGCGAAACCGGATACGCCTGCGTCATTCGCGCCGGACGTCACGAGCTCGCGGCGGACGAACCGGTTTCGCAGGGCGGCACGGACACGGGACCGCCTCCCTACCAGCTCCTGCTCTCGGGCCTGGCCGCATGCACCGCGATCACGCTGCGCATGGTTGCCGCGCGTAGAGGATGGGAGCTGGGGTCGATTCACGTCGACCTGGAGCTGTACAAGGACGCCGAAGGTGTCGCCGACCGCATCACGCGCACCATCTCGCTTACCGGCCCGCTCAACGATCAGCAGAAAGCGACGCTGGCCGAGATCGCCGAGAAGACTCCCGTCACGAAGACGATCAAGGCCGGCGCGGCGATAGAGACGAAATTTCTGTAGGCCGACCGGGCCGCGCTACATCGGCGGCACCTGGCCGTGGAGGCCGACGTTGACCCGCGCGGCCGTCAAACCGCCGTCGGGCTGGCGCTGCGCAACGACGAAGACCTTGGCCCCGGGCTTGAGCTCGCCGCGATCGACGGGCGTATAGGACACGATCACCGTTTTTTCGGAAACCAGCACCTTCTTCTCGCCGCCCTTGTACTGCACCGTGAGGACGCGGTCCTTGCCCATGCTCGTGACGTCGGCCACGTTCGCATTGGTCATCTTGCTGCTGGGCCTCAGGTCCCAGTCGTAGTGCCCCTCGCCGGTGCCGCGCATGTTCTCCGGGAAGATGTGCACCTCGAGCGCGACCAGCGCGCCGTCGCGCTCGCCGACCGTCGTGGTGCCGATGAATTTGCCGCTGGCAATGTCGGAGAGGCCCGCCTTCGCGATCCCCATGACCACGAAATTCTCCGCGAGCGTGACGTTCATGCTCTGGCCGCTGTTGGCCTTGACGGTCAGGTGGGTGCGGTCGATTCGTTCCACCGTGCCCCGGATCCTCACCGGCGGATTGGCGGGGGCCTGCGCGATGGCGGCGGCGGATACTGCGGTAATCAGCAATGCGGCGATAGTGCGGAACATGGGATCTCCTTCGGGGTGAACAAGGCGCAAACGCGGGAAGCGCGAGACTTATTCCGTCTATACTACCGTAATGTTGCGAGGGTTTCCGAAATGACGCCTCGTCCCGCACTCTTGCTGCTGTTCCTGTCCCTGGGGCTCCTCGGCTGCTCGGGTTCCCGCTACGTTACGGTCCGCGTTCCTCCCGAGGTGGACCTGAGGAACTACCAGGCCGTCGGCATCATCGAGTTTGCGTCCAATGCCGACGCGGCGATCAACCGCTACGCGACGCAGCGGTTCCAGTCTTCCGTCCAGTCGGCGCAGCCCGGCACCCGCCTGATCGAGCTGGGAACCGCGGACTCGGTCCTGGCGGCGATCGGCGCCCGCCAGCTCGACGCGGATGCCATCAAGAAGATAGGAACGAGGTTTGGCGTCGCGGCCGTCTTCGACGGAAACATCAGGTTTTCCGAGCCGAAGGTGAACGTAAGAGGGATAACCGACCTCGCGATGGCGCAAGGCGGCGCGCGCGCGGAAATGAGAGGGGACATGTTCGCCAGGCTGGTGGAGACCAGGACGGCGGCCAGCGTATGGAGCAATTCGTCCTGGGCCACGAAGCAGCTCGGCGGCGTCCACGTGTCCAGCGACGGCGGCATCGCCGGGACGGTGCGGACCTCCAACCCGCGCGAGGAAATGGTTCCCGATCTCGTCCGCGAGGTGCTGACGGGACTCCGCGAATCCACCGTCCGGCGGAGGGTGGAGTAGCCGCGGGAGCTGTTCCCTACAGCGGGTTGTCCGGGTAGATCAGCGTGCGCCACATATGCGCGACCGGGCTCCCGTCGAAGCCCAGGCCTTCCTTCGGCTGCTTGAAGTGGCGGCCGATGATGTCCACGAAGGGATCGATAGCCACCTTCATGCCCGGCTCGAAAGCGTAAAGGTCGTGCACGGTGATCATGCGCGCGTCCATGTACCACTTGTGCTTGCGCGCGTATTCGTAGCTCGCCTTGATGTAGGGCGCCGGCACGTAGTCCTTTCCGAAGATGCGCACGTAGAGCTCCGGATACTCGTAGCCGACCGATGAGTCCGGATAGAAGCGCAGCGCCTGGTGATGGCGGATCGCCCAGCTCACCTTCTCCGAGACGTAGGGCTCCATCATCTGCGCGCCCCACCAGCCGTGATCGGGCTTCATGAGATTGAGGACGTAGTCGTGCAATAGGCACGCGAGCACCGTTTCCTCGGACTCGCCTTTCCTGAGCGCGTCGTTCGCGCTCTGCAGGATGTGGTTGCCGATGCCCGGCGTTCCGCGGAACCGGATGAAGTCCGTGAGGGTCGGGTGCTCGGGCATGGCCGCGAGCGCCGTCAACTCCGGGCGCTGCCCGCTCGGGCTCGGACCGCCGAACAAGGCCCCGGCGCCGCGCCTCACGGCGGGCGGCTGCGCTGAAAGCCCTGCGGGCTTGTCGAGCTGCGCGATCATGTAGTGCTCGAGGGCGTCGGCGCGCGCCTCGGACGACATCGCCTCGACGACGGCCGCCGAACCCAGAGTCGCCAGGAACGCTCTGCGATCGATGTGCATGGGGACCTCCTCTTCGGGGAATGCGCTCTAGGGATTCCGGCCCGGACCTTGCTGCAGCCTTTGCCCGCCGCCCGTCCGCTGCCAGTCGGCGCGGCGAAAGCGCGCGCGGCGCGCGGCGCCTGCGGCGTCTTGCAGGGCGTATTCGCGCAGGCGCGCCTCCAGCGCCAGGCGCAGTGTCTCGGGCAGTCCGCCCGCGGCACGCTCGAAGCGCGCGAGGATCGGATCGGCCGCCAGCGAGTCGCCGGGAGCGAGCCGCGCCCCGATGAAGCCTTCGGAATCCGATATCCCGCCGTCGTGGAAGAAGCCCTGGCCGCGGATCCACGCCAGCGCCCGCTCGTCCGACCCGATGCCGTAGCACAGCTCGAACGCGGACAGCTCGCCCTCCGTCTCGCGCACGAACAGATCGAAGTAATCGTCGTGGAACCAGCGCCTCTGGCTCGAGGGGTCGTCCTGCAATACGCCGAGAATCTCTTTCAACACGGGAAACCTCTCGTTTCTCTTCCGTAACCGTAACATGAGGCGCGGGATACAGGCAAAAGTTCCGCGCAGACCGATCCTTTCACCCGCCCTGCCCTAGGGCCACAGCTGCTTCGTCGCGAGCCGCGCCCCTTCGCGCATCGCCTCGAACTTCGCCCACACCACGGTCGGGTGCACCTCGGTGTTGTAGGTCGCCTGCGAGGAGAACCCGCAGTCGGCGCCCGCGACGACGTTTTCCCTGCCGACGAGCTTGGCGAAGCGCGCGAGGCGCTCGGCGATCAGGATGGGGTGCTCGACGATGTTGCTCGCGTGGGTGATCACCCCGGGGATGAGCGCCTTGCCCTCGGGCAGCCTGACCGATTCCCACAGGTGGTATTCGTGCTCGTGGCGCGGGTTGGCGGCCTCGAAGCTGTACGCGCCGGCGTTCACCTTGAGCATGTAGCCGACGACGTCCGAAAGCGCCGCTTCATGGATGCGCGGGCCCTCGTTGATCCCGTAGCAGGTGTGGTAGCGCACCTTCTCCGGCGGAATTCCGCGCAAGGCCTCGTTGACCGCCTCGACGTACATTTCGGCGCGCGATCGCTGCTGCGATGCGCCGAGCGCGGAATCGCCGAAGACGTCGCAGAGAAACGGGTCGTCCACCTGAAGCAGCAAGCCCGCGTCCACGATCGCCTTGTACTCGGTGCGCAGCGCAGCGCCCACCGCGTGGAAGAATTCCTCCTCGGTGCGGTAGTGCTCGTTCGTTCCGATGCCGCTGGGCGCCACCGCCGGAACGAAGGCGCCGCCGGCGCCTGCATCTCTCGCCGCCGTCTTGAGATTCTCGATATCGCGCGCCAGCGCCTTCTCGCCGCAATAATTGACCGGCCCGGTGCAGACCAGGGGCACGATGGGCGCGATCGCCCCGCCCATCATCGCTTCCCTGAAGTACTTCTTGTAGTACTCGGGGAAGGCCGCAACCTCGGCGGCGAACAGCTGTCTCGTCTGGTGCGGCCGCGCCTCGAAGCCTTCGAGCCGCTCGCGCACGTAGCTGAAAAACCCGGGCTTGGACTGCTCGCCGTCGCTGACGATGTCGATGCCGGTTTCGACCTGTTTGCGCACGCACTCGGCGACAGCGCTCTTCACGCGAGCGTCGTACGCGGCCCTGTCGTGGGCGGCGCCCGAGAGCTTCGCCTTCATCAGGTCGAGCAGGTCCCTGGGGCGCGGCAGGCTGCCGACGTGGGTGGTGAGGATGCGATCGATCCTTTGTTGCACGGTTTGCTCGAACGCGACTCCGTTGAGGCCCGATGTCAGCGGCCTCGCTTCGGAACGAGCCTGTGCACCATCATCGCGTGGGTCACGATCAGCGCTGGTACGTAGAAATTCACGATGTACCAGTTGAAGCCGATCGGGACCTGGTACATCTTGGCGTTGATCGCATACCCTGAGGAAA
>Ga0209377_1001372_pt1 | contig 16543 bp, 14 predicted proteins | sample GraSoiAngelo_141_FD_185898 | JGI IMG/M metagenome (GOLD analysis project Ga0209377, IMG submission 185898) | Grasslands soil microbial communities from the Angelo Coastal Reserve, California, USA - 14_0929_12_40cm (SPAdes) (version 2) | ecosystem: Environmental > Terrestrial > Soil > Grasslands ...
CAAATCCGAGCATGGTGTATCGCTGGTCCATAGGTCCGCCTCCGTCGTTTGTCCCCGTGAGCGCAGACTACTCGTGATGCGGTGCGTCGATCAAGCCGGGCCTGATACCATGCTCGCGACCCTCCTATGAGCTACCTCGTCATCCAGGGAATCGAAGTCGAAACCCCCGACCTCAAGGAAATCGCCAAGCTCTCGGGCAGCACGCGCATCGAAGGCATCGGCAACAACGCCTTCCGCCTGCACGAGTATAAGACGCAGCAAGGCGTCCCAGAGTACTGCGCCAAAGCGGAGCTCGACTTCGCCTTCGTGCCCGTACCGCGCAAGCTCTCGGACTTTGGCCTCGTGGCGATGGACATGGACTCCACCCTCATCACCATCGAGTGCATCGACGAGATCGCCGACATCCAGGGCATCAAGCCGCAGGTCGCCGCGATCACGGCGAGCGCCATGCGCGGCGAGATCGAGTACCACGAAAGCCTGCGCCGGCGCCTTGCGCTCCTCGAAGGGCTGGATGAAACGGCGCTGCTGCGCGTCTACGAAGAGCGGCTGCGGCTGTCGCCCGGAGCCGAGCGCATGCTCGAGCGCCTGCGCTCCCTCGGCATCAAGACCCTACTCGTCTCGAGCGGTTTCACCTTCTTCACCGAGCGCCTGAAGCACCGCCTCTCGCTCGACTACACGCTGTCGAGCGAACTCGAATTCAAGAACGGCAAGCTCACCGGCAAAGTCGTCGGCCGCATCGTCGACGCGCAAATCAAAGCCGCGAAACTGCGCGAACTGCGCGACGCGCTGCGGCTAAAGCGCGAACAGATCATCGCCTTCGGCGACGGCGCCAACGATCTAGCGATGATGGCGGAGGCCAGCGTTTCTATTGCGTATCACGCCAAGCCGGTGGTGAGGGAAAACGCGACGTACTGTTTCGACTATGTCGGATTGGATGGGTTGTTGAGTCTTTACGCTTAGAGGCGATTCCAGGGTCTGAAGGCAACTGCTAAACGTCTGGTATCCTGCCAAGAGCTGCCGTTCGGTCGATCATAAAAAGCAGTGGAAGAGCTGGCGTAGCCGGCGTGGGCCGGCCCCGCTGCCGCGGGATGCTCGCGCAAAAAGCGCCGAGCCGCCGCGCTAGTTCCCGGTCGCGAACCCGATGATCGCGGACCGCAGCTCGCGCTTCAGCGTCGCGTCGACTTCGTCGTACGCGCGCCGCTGCGCCGTCGGCATCTGCAGGCTGGAAGCCTTGATCTCCCAGCGCCTGCTGCCGCGCACCTTGCCGCTCGCGGTTTCCGTGAGCTGGACCTCCAGCCTGCCGCGCATCCAGTACCAGCCGTCGATGGGGCCGAGGTCGTCCAGCGCCAGCGAGCTGTTGAGCACATAAGGCGCGGCGTCGCCCGCTTCCGGCACGAAGCCCGACGCCGAGAGGGCGGCCGACAGCATGCGCTCGAGCTGGGGCGAGCTCGACGCCTGCGGCTTCATGTGCACGCGCTTCAGCAGGGCGGCGAGATCAGCAGCGAGCTCGCCGCTGTTGAACTCCGGCGTCACCCCGTGCCCGCCGAGGTCGACCACTTCCAGCGTGCGCTGCAGCGCGTCGCGCTCGCGCTGCGAATCAACGGCGCGGCTCGCCGAGGCGATCTGCGCGAGCAGATCCCCGGCGCCGCGCGCCTGACCGATGTAGCCGCGGGTCGCGGCGTCGAGACGTGCGATCTCCGCGCGCAACGCGGCCGCCGCCTGCGGGCGCGACACTACCGCCAGGACGTAATGCGACCCGGTCCGCGGATCCTGCCATCCCTCGGCCATCTGGACGCCGCGTACGATCCGGTCGGTGTAGGTCTCGACGCTGCGCGAGATCTCGGACTGGGTCTTGGCGCCTTCCGGGCCCGAGTTGAAGCGGGTGCTGTCGCTCGATTTCGCGGACACCTCCACCTCGAACGCCTTCGCCAGGTCGGCGCGCGCGCGGTTGCGCGCATCCTCCTGCGTGTCCGCCTCGCCACGCCCGACGAGATATCGGCTATCGGGGTACGCGGCGCTCCTGCCGCTAACCCAGTCCGGCGGACCGGACGGCGTGCTCGCACAGCTGACCAAGGAAGCGCCCGTTGCAACGATACAGAGCCATCGCATCATGTCTGACCTCGATTCGCGGGGGATCGGCCGCTAGAAGTGCAGCCAGCTCCGCGTCACCAGCTTCCGGATGTCTTTTTGCCCGATCCAGACCTTATGGTTGTCGGCAAGGCTGATCAGGGCCATGTTGACCTGGTAGAAGCGGACCTCTCTGCGCCCGGAGGGATCGACGATGGCGTTGATGGTGCCGGTCAGAATGAAGTCGGCGCCGAGCTCGCGTCCCATCGCGTTGCGCGTATCCTCGCGCACGTTGATGTCCTGATCCCTGCGCTCGTTGCGGATTTGCGGCCGCTCGAACCTCGCGACGAGGCTCACTTTCCCGGAGTTGAGCAGCGCGCGCTCGACGTCGAGAGTGAAGGTACGGAGGTTGATGTAGTCGTAGCTCTGGTTGACCACTTCGCCGACGACGACGACGGGCCGCCTCCCGCCGGGGCGCCCATTGAACTCCTGCAGCCAGGGCTGCGACAGCGAGTCGCGGATCATCTGCTCGGACACCAGACGCGAATCAGTATCGTTCCATGCGCCGCTGAGGTCTGCCGGCTGCGATTCATCGATGCGCTCGACCCTGGTCGCGCAGCCGGCCAGGGCAACGAGCACGAGCAGTGCAAGGCTGGTGCGCAGCGACGGCGCATGCCTCAAGGGGTCTTCTCCTTCGAGAGCTTGTCGAACACGTTCTGGGCGTTTTTCTCGAAGTAGCGCTGCATGTCGGCGTTCATGCTGCCCGCGCCGTTCAGCGTGGTCTTGACCTGCGCCAGGTCGAGCTCCGCGATCGAATAGACCGTGCTGGTCCTGTCGTCCTTCCAGCGTCCGATGATCCTCGATCCCGCAAGATTCATCTTGGAGACCGCCTTGATCTCGTGTGACACGGTCTGGTCGGCGCTCGCGTTCGCGCCGGTGCCCGTGGCCGCCGCGTAGTCATTGCTGACGACATCGAGATAAGTCGACAGGATCCGCGCGACTTCAGCGCGCGCACGGTCATCGGCGGTCGCGCGCTGCAGGGCTTCATCGCCCATCGCGGAAGACGACCCCACCCCGTGGAACAACCTGCCGCCCTTGTCGTTCAGCACGGCGGTGCCCTTGTTGACCCAGTCGGGAGCGCCGCGGATGCCGAGATCGCTCTTCACCATGGTCTTGCCGCTGCAACCTGCCAGCAGCAGGGCGAGGGCGCATGTCACGCCGAGATTCCTGATTGAAGGGGATTGCGCGCAGGAGATAGGCATACTCGTTCTCCTCGTAAGTGAGACAGTGGGACTGTCGAGTGGCGTGTCAAGCAGAATAGCACCGCCCGTGCGGGCGAGTGCGGCTGTTACAAAATCCCCTACACGATCCCGATGTGAGCTGCCGCAAGCTTCCGCGAAAACGCACAGTGCTGTGTTTGTAACAATGCTCTCGAGGGGGGCTGGAGGCCGCGCATGCTTGCATCCGGGCGCGACATAGCCCGGGTCGCAAAGCCGCCGTGCGAGCGACTTCCGGGACGTGTGACAGCTTCAAGCACTGGACTGCGGCGCGCCGGCGAGCCACCACTGGCTTCAGCGGGGAATTGATTCTGCCATCCGTTGACCGTGCGCAAATGTCCGCTTTGGGTCGGTAGCCGACATTGGGCTAGGTTCCCGGGTAGTGCTCGAATACCTCCTATTTCTAATCTCGGATAAGTGGTTTTTCCGAGGTTAGGTGCTTCTAACCTCTCACTTCGGATAGTGTGGTCTACCCGGGGTCGGAGGGTTAGCTCGGCAAAGGCTTGATATTGGCAGTGCGGGCCCTACCTAATAAAGCTATGGAGCTCAACAGCGCGAAGTCGCGCCCGTGACGATTTGCCAAGGCTGCTCAAGTCGAGCGAGACGGCGCGACAACTCGAATGATCGTCGCGCGGCTCGAACTGCAGGTCTTGGCTGCCGAGGCGGCAGGGAAGGCCCGGCCCTTCGGCCAGTAGGCAGAGCTGAGGGAAATTCCTATTCTCCGTCTTATATACCGGATCGGAGAATCTCATGACTGACCAAGCAGACGTTCTGGCACAGCTTTCTAACGCCCTGGCAGGTCGCGTGGCTGCAGTGCGCGGCGCGGTCGCGGCCATCCGACTTCCAGGCGAGCGCTATCTAACCGGCACGCTCTGGCAGCCAGAGGTGGTGGTCGCTTCAGAGCAGTCGCTTCCAAAACGCGACGAGTTCGAGCTCATCATGCCGGGAGGCTCCGCCCACGGCGAAGCCGTGGGCGCAAAAGTCGCCGGGCGCGATCCCGGCACGAACATCGCTCTGCTCCGCCTTGCGCAGCCTGCGTCACTGCCTCCTGTCGTTTCGGGCCCGGCCGAGGCGGGCTCGCTCGCATTGGCCTTCGGCGCGGATGGAGTTGGCGGGACGACCGTGCGCGTGGGCGCAATCAATCAAGCCGGGCCGGAATGGGCGAGCAGCGCCGGCGGGCGCATCGACCAGCGCATCGTGCTGGATATCCGTTTGGCGCGTGCCGAGGAAGGCGGCCCGGTGTTCAATGCAGCGGGTGCGCGCCTTGGCATCACCACCTTTGGGCCCCGAGCGCAGGTGCTCGTCATTCCAGCGGCAACCATCGAACGGATCGTACCGGCGCTACTCAAGGATGGATATATTGCACGCGGGTGGCTCGGCATCGCGCTCCAACCCGTTGCGGTTCCTGATGCGCTGCGTGACGAAGCGGGCCAGTCAAGCGGGCTGATGGTGATGTCCATCGTCGACGATGGCCCGGCGGCCAAGGCGGGTATTGTCGCTGGCGATATTGTATTGACCGTCAACGGCACGCCGACGCGCAGGTTACGTAGGATCGCAACGCACCTCGCGTCCGACAGCATAGGGCGCAGGGCGGATTTACGCGTGATCCGAGGCGGAAGGGTGCTCTCCGTGCAAGCCGTCATCGAAGCACGGCCCTCCGCGTGAGCGATGCGACTACGCAGCTGGTCGCGGTGCGGCGGCGGCTCCGCGTGGCGATCTACGCGGTAGATCCTCTTCGTCGCGCGGCATTGCGCAGCTTGATCGTCGATGCCGGTCATGACGTCGCCGACTCTGCGGAAGCGGCAGACGTCGTCTTGTGCGACGGCGATTGCCCATGGACCGAAGGCCGACCTTTCGTCGCGCTGGGCGGTACCGACACCGATCAGGCAGGGTTGCTTGCAGCCGATGCTGACGCGAACCAAATTGATGCGGCGCTGCGTGCCGTAGCGTCGGGTCTGATCGTGCGTTCGCCGGGCGCCGAGGAGACTGGTTTTGGGGCGATAAAGGAGACGGACCTCCAGGTGCTTCTCACGCCGCGCGAGATTGAGGTCTTGAGCGCCATTGGCGAAGGGCTGACCAACAAGTTAATAGCACGGCGGCTGAATATCTCGCTCCATACGGTGAAGTTTCATATCGAATCGCTGTTCAGAAAGCTGGGCGTGCGCACGAGAACGCAAGCGCTGGCGAAGGCCTCGGAGCGCCGCCGTATCGAGACCGTCGAGCTCTAACACGGGGACAAGCGTCGGTGCAGCGAAAGAGTGGCCTGCCGCAGTAGCTACCAAGGTTTAATGTAAGCGTCGCCACGTTTTTGGCTGTACGAGCGACCGCTTTGGGTCGAGAGCAGACAGTCGGTGGTATCCTCGAAGCGAATAGCTCTCGATTACTTCTATTCAACCAACGGATTCGGCGCTTTGCCACCCAACCTGAGTGCAGCGCGCGGTGCTATCGATCCCCCTATCGTTTGAAAACGCTCTCGGGCATCTTGAACTGCCCGCCGGCGGCAGTCAGTCTCTCCGCGAAAATCTGCCGGACCCTCGGGTCCTCGTCCGGATAGTCGATTTCAGTGCGACCGGGATCCGACACCAGCGTGGTGGTGAACGGGTACAGATCGTTGTTCCATCCGCCGAGCTTCACGAAGCGTGCCGGCGTCTTGCCGCTGTTGAAATGCTGGTGGAACCATTGGAGCGGCGGCACCACGAGCGTTCCTTCCTTCCATTCGAACAGCCGCACCTGCTGCTGCTTTCCTTCCTTGAAGGGCGTGGTGCCGATCTCGTGCGGCCACATCATGCTGAACCCGCTTCCGTCGAGAAGGATGATCGTCGAGCCCGGCCCATGGCGGTGGCAGCGCTCGTATGTGCCCGTCGGGAACTGCTCCACGTGCAGGGCCATGCTGTTGCGCGCCATGGCGTAGTGGGTGTCGTAATCCTCGACGCCCTGGCCGGCGGGATGCAATTCCGCCTTCCACACGTTCGGAACGTAGTTGACGATGGTATAGGAATGGTGGCCGCGGGCGTTGGTCTTTCCGGTTCTGTCGCGCGCGACCGTGGGATAGAAAGCGGCCGGCTTCGGGCTGAAGTAGTCCTTCCGGCCGTCGAAACGCTCCGTGAACACGTAGTCGTTGTCGAATATGAAATCGGTGTGCCGGAACGTGTCGATCAGCAGCGGCGCGTTGGTGATGGCCACCATGCGTACGGGATCCTTGCCGGTATTGATGTGCCGGTGCCAGGTATTCAGAGGCGACGGAAACACGGCGCCTCTTTCCCATTCCACGGTGATCATTTTGCCCGGGTCGCCCTGCCAGACCTGTGTCCGTCCCTTCCCGGAGAGGATCAGGATCTGCTCTTCGAAAATATGGCGCTCCGCCGTCGTCTGACCTCCCGGCGGGATCTCGCACACCCATGCGTCGACCGTTCCCGCGGTGCCTTCCAGGAAGATGTAGGCGCCCAGCGCGCCCACCCGCTTCCAGGGCTTCAGCTCGATCTTGTTGACGTCGATGAATCCGCCCTCGTAGACGGGAATGCCTTCTTTCTTGAGGAACTGCCGGTAAGGGCTCAATTCGTTGAAGACGACCGGGTCGTCGTAAGAATCGGTCCTGGGCCTGGAGGCCGTGGCCGCTTGAGCCGATGTCCCCGAACTCGGGGCAACCGCTCCGGCTGCGACTCCGGCCAGGCACATGCGCAGAAATTGAGACCGGGTGAACCCTATTTTTTCGACGGCGTTCCCGGTGGGCTCGCCGTGCGAATGACCCTGCGCAACGGCCGCGCCTCCTGCGCCATGGGAATGATCATGATGCTCGTCATGCGTGTGCTCATGACCATGGGCATGACCGTCGTGGTGATGATTCTTGGAATGATTCATGCGCTCTCCTTAAAAGATCGAGTCACTCCGGCTTGATGTTCGCCTGCTGCACCACCTGGGTCCATTGCCTGATTTCCTTCTTGACCAGCGCATCCAGGGTCTCGGGCGCGCCGCCGGCGAGCGCTACGTCGATCCTGGCCGCCGCCGCCTTCACGTCCTCGAGCGCCAGCACTTTGTTGACCTCGCCGTTGAACTTGCCGATCACGGCCCGCGGCGTCTTGGCGGGAACCATCACGCCGGTCCAGGCCTCCACGATCATGTTGGGAAAGCCCGCTTCGACGATGGTGGGTACATCCGGCAACGCCTGTGCCCGTTGCGAGCTCATCACGGCAAGCATGCGTACCCTCCCGCCTTGCACGAGCGGCACGGCCGTCTGGAACACCATCATGCTGGCCTGCACATGACCCGCAATGAGGTCGTTGATCACGCCCGTCGTGCCCTTGTAGGGGACGTGAATCATCTTGGTACCGGCCTCGTGCTGGAGCAGTTCCATGGACAGGTGAAACACGCTGCCGGTGCCCGCCGACGCATAGTTGAGGTCGCCGGGCCGCTTTTTGGCCTCGGCGATGAACTCTTTCACCGTGTTGGCCGGAAAGTTGTTGGAGACCAGCAGACTCAACGGGCTCGTTCCCAGCAGCATCACCGGGGCGAAGCTCTTATCCGGATCGTAAGGCAGCTTCGGGTTCATCGCCGCGAGCGTGCCGAAAGCGGTAGAAGTGAACAGGTAGGTGTAGCCGTCGGGATTGGCTTTTGCCACGGAGTCGATGCCGATGATGCCGGACGCGCCCGGCCTGTTTTCCACCACGACCGGCACGCCCCAGCGCTGCGATAGGTGCGGTTGCACCAGCCGCGCCAGCGAATCCGCCGCAGTGCCCGGGGTGAACGGCACCACGAACAGGACGGAACGCGACGGATAGTCCTGCGCCCGGCTAGACACCGGAAACGCGGCGGCACACAGCAAAGCCGTTCCAGCAATCAGCTTGGCCGGTTTCATGGACCCTCCGCGATATATCGGGAAACGAATGTCGATCGACAGCCTCAGACCGCGACGTGGGGCGCGCCTTCTCGATACTTCACCGCATCCAAGGCATGCTCCTCGAAATCGGCTTCCACGGGAATGACGAAGGAGGCCGAGCGCACGAGCTGGGCCTCCGGGCTCAGCCCCGGGGCCTTGCCGCCCTCCTGGACTTCCTTCCCGGCTTTTAGCAGCCGCTGGCGCGCGATGATGATGGCGCGGTCGGTGGACCGGAGGTGCTCCTTGGTGCGGTCCGCGATGGGTCCCATGCTTTCCTGCACCGACGCATCCTGCATGGCGAGACCCCTGACGCCGTTGTAGTGGCGGCCGCTCTTCTGTTTGGCGCGATCGATCAGGTAATCGTTGCTGCGATTGGCCACGGGACGGAACGTCCCGGGTACCAGCTCGGCGTGAACGCCGTTGCCGTCCTTGATGAGCTCGACGTGCTCCGCGGGTATCGGGTGGGTGGGATGAAACGTCATCGACCACGCCATGCAATTTTCGTCGTCCATGGGCACCCACGCATGGCCGTTGAGCGCGTTGCCGGCGTAGGGAGGAATGAGGGTGTACCACGGCATGATCCACTGCGTGATCCGCCAGTAATAGCTGCCGGGATCCGCATCGCGCCGCGCGCCGATGATCAGGCCGCCGGCGGAGTCGAGGATGTGGAAGGTGGTCTTCGTGGATTTCGCGAACTTCGCGCCCGCGGTGTTCCGATGGAACGGGTCGCTCGCCAGATCCCCACGGTGCAGGAACGAAACATGGCTGGAATCGATGCCGCCCTCGATCGCCTGCAGGTAGTTGCTCTCCTGCCACCGTTTGGTGGTGACGCGATGCGACGGAGGCAGATGCACCCACTCGAAGTTCGGCAGCGGCGGCTTTTCCTCAGGCGGCCCCATGTAGGTCCAGATGACGCCGCCCAGCTCGACGCCCGGGTAGGACTTGAGCTTGATGCCCCGGCGCATGCCGCTCTCTTCCGGCTCGGAGGGCAGGTCCACGCACTGGCCGTTCACGTCGTACTTCCACCCGTGGTACGGGCAGCGCAGCCCGCACTCCTCGTTGCGGCCGAACCACAGCGACACGCCGCGGTGGGCGCAGAACTCGTCGATCAGGCCGATTCGTCCCTCCGTATCGCGGAAGGCAACCAGCTTCTCCCCCAGCAGTTTCACGCGAACCGGAGGGCAGTCGCGCTCCGGCAACTCGCTGTCGAGCAACGCGGGTATCCAGTAGCGCCGGAACAACTCGCCCATCGGCGTGCCGGGGCCGGTGCGGGTCAGGAATGTATTCATCTCTTGGGTCAGCATGGCCGTTCACCGTTCCGAGTTGCGCTTCAGCGATACCCCCTCATCGTTCGCGCACCCTGGCGCTGTCGATATCGATCTTGCCGCTGAATGCGAGAAGCTGGGTCAGCTCGCGCGTGCTCTTCACCTCGTCGAGGGACCACAGGAGTTCCGTGAGCTTCCCTGCGCGCTGCGCGCCGGCGACCGGCTCGACGTTCTCGAGCAGCTTCTCATTGAGGTCCGCGTCGGTAAAGGGATTCTTGTGGTGCCCGGGAAACGGCCGCGCATCGCCGTGCACGACCGCGCCGCCATCGAGCTCGATCTCGACGCGCGACAAATAGCCCATCTCCACGCGCTTGTGCTTGCCCATGGCGTGCGAGCCGAGCTCAAGCGCCGGCGCGCAGGTGACCTTCTTGATGAACGCCTGCCTATCCGGGTCGAGAACCACCTTCGGGGTGAAGCTGTTCACCCGGATGGTTCCGTCCAGGACCGCGGCCGCGACGATGTAGGGCAACGAATGGTCGGCGGTCTCGCGCGAGATGGGATTCCACGGGTCCTGGCGTATCTTGACCAGGTGATCGTAGGCGCCCTCCTCGGCGAACACGCGCACCTGCCTGATCGTGGAAAGATCCTTGATCCGGGATCGAGCCTGAATAGCGGCTTGTACCGCGCTCTGCGCCACGGAGCCGACCGGCCAGCGCTTCATGAAGGCGTCGTTCACCCGGGTCAGCGGAAGCTTCGGGTTCAGACGCTCGCGCAGCACGGGAACCGGGTCGTCTTTCATGTTCATTTTTTGGATGAAGCCGCACCTCCCGACGAACGGCCTGACAGCCGCCTCGACCCCCACCTGCGCCAGCAGGCAGGCTTGGAGTGCGTTCCTCGCGGCATCGCTGCCGTTGAAGCGCTTCCACATGGAGAGGTCGCCGCGCTCGTTGAGCTCGCCTGATTCGATCTCGTCACTGGCGAAATGAGGAATCACGGTCATGCCCATGGCTTCACGCGTCTGGTCGGCATTCAATTTCAGCAATCTCGCGATGGCGGCGGTCGCGCCGAGGGCCGACAGGTTCGTATAGTCCCAGCCGCCCGGCGCGGTCGAGAACGCATCGAACGCGGCCCCCACCATTTCGTACCCGATGGCCACCGCCGAGAGCAGTTTTTTCCCCGGGGCATTCGTCCATTCGGCGGCGGCGATCACGCCGGAAAGGATATCGCTCGAATGACCGCTGTTGCGCCGCCCCACGAAAAAATCGTTGTAGTCGTGGCATCTCAGGAGCACCCCGTTCGTCAACGCGGCGAGCTCGGGTGCCGCGCGCTTCGGCGTGCCCCAGATCACGCAGCTTTTGCTGTTCGCCGGGAAGCGGTAGGCGTGCTTCCGCGCGTTCTGTGCGGCCGGGTGCCGCAGCGCGGCTACTGCGACGGCTATCGAATCGATGAGGGCGGCTTTGGCGGAACGCTCGGCGCGCTCGTCGAGCTTGTCGGAGACGTTCACCACATAATGGCCGATCAGCTCGCCGATTTCGTCGCGGTATTGCTGCTGATTGGGGTTGGCCGTCACGCATAACCTTTCTGCGAGGCTTGCTTGACCGCGGGATCTTTCCCCAGGATGGCCGCAACCTCCCTCCCCACCGCGGCCGGGAGCAGCGATGAATCTTTCGTGAAAGTGACGAAACGGAAACCGCGATCGGCCTGCTTGCGGGCCGCCTTGCCGTTGCCGCATTGAATCCCCGGCACGATGCCATGCTTCTTGCATGCGGCGAGGATGCGCTCGACCGCCGCCACGTGTTCCGGCTCCTCCTTGTCGAGATCGGGCTGCAATCCGAGCCCGAGCGCGAGATCGGCCGGGCCGACGTAGATTCCATCCAGGCCGGGCGTGCCGGCGATTTCATCGATCTTCTCTACCGCCTCGCGGGTCTCGACCATGACGAAGCACAGGACGCTGTCCCCCATGACGGCGACATCACGGCTGTTCATCACCATGGACGCCCGGACCGGGCCGAAAGACCGCACGCCGCGCGGAGAGTAGCGGCACGCCGTCACCGCGGCGGCGGCTTCCGCGCGATTGTTCACCATCGGCACGACGACGCCCTGCATCCCTGCGTCGAGCGCCTTGCCGATGATCCAGGCCTGGTTCACCGGTACACGAGTGAACGGAACGGCGATACGGCGGCCTTCGATGGCGCGCAGCATCTCGACCATTTCACCGTAGTCCACCAGCCCATGCTGCTGATCGACGCAGATATAGTCCACGCCGTCCACGCACATGAGCTCCGCGGCGAAGGCGTCGGGCAATGCCGCCCAGACTCCAAAGGCGGTCTCGCCTCTTGCCCATTTATCCCTGAGCGATCTTGCCGTGTTCATCCGTTTGCCTCCTCGTAAATTCTAGCGCGAGTCGCCTTTGCCGGGCACCCTCGCCGGCCGGGCGCCGGAAGCGAAACAATTGAAACACCATCGCCCGGCGAAAGCCCCTAGAATTGCGCCCTCGAATCAACGAAGCCAAGCAGCGCCACCTGAACGGCAAATGACCGAACCCGGGTCGGCGCACGAGGCCCCAAGATGATCCCCGAATACCTCCTGGCGAAATTTCTTCACGTCCTGATCGCGATCGTCGCGCTGGGGACGAGCGCGGGGCTCGGCATCGTCCTCGAATTCTACGGAGACCATCCGGCGCACGGGGCCTTCGTGCTCCGCGCGATCAAGCGGATCGTCGCGTTCTTCGTGATCCCCGGATACGCGCTCGTGCTCGCGACTGGCCTGTGGATGGCGCATCTCGCCTGGCCGATGACGACCGGGTGGATCCGGGCGTCGATCGCCTTGTGGGTCGTCGGGATTGTCGTCTTGGCGATTTTCCTGGCCGTTCTTCACAAGCAAATACGATTGTTCGACACTGAAGGGCCTGCCTCCGCCTCATATCGGCGGGTCTCCCTGCTCGGCCGCGCCCTGGGAGCGGGAGCCGGGCTCGTCATCGTCGGCATTCTCTACCTCATGATTTTCAAACCCGGGGCCTGACACTGGATGAAAGTGGTATCGATCAACGTCGGGTTTCCGCGCGAGGTCCAGGGGCACGGGAAAACCGTCCTCACGTCCATCTTCAAGGCGCCCGTGGAGGGCACCATCAAAGTGAGACGCCTTAACGTGGAGGGCGACCGGCAGTCCGACCTCGCCGTGCACGGCGGCGCCGACAAGGCCGTCTACGTCTATCCGGCGGAGCATTACCCATTCTGGCGCGCCGAGCTTCCCGGCATGGACCTTCCGTGGGGGGCCTTCGGCGAGAACTTCACGACGGAGGGTCTCATCGAGGACGCCGTTCACATCGGGGACCGATTCAGGATCGGTTCCGCCGAGCTCGCGGTGACGCAGCCCCGCATGCCGTGCTTCAAGCTCGGCATCCGCTTCGGACGGCCGGACATGGTGAAGCGCTTCCTGCGGAGCGGCCGGACCGGCTTTTATCTGGCCGTGACCCGGGAGGGCGAAGTCGCGGCCGGCGATAGCGTCGCGTCGATCGCCCGGCAGGAGCTTGCGATCAGCGTCGCCGAGATCGTCGGCCTGTATTCAGCGGACGCCGCGAATCAGGACCTTCTGCGCAAGGCAAGCGAACTCTCCGCGCTTCCGGAGGGCTGGCGGGATTACTTTCGCAAGCGCCTCTGGGAGCCGGATGCGTGATCGGCGGCCCGGCCAATCCCGGTCGTCAATCCAGCGCGCGGCGGAATGAGCCAAGCTCCGGTCCTATTACCTTTCGCGTTCACGACCTCAAGGCCCCGAGGTCCGCAACCGCTCTTCCGTCGCCGGCTGGCGGCAGGAAAAGAGTTAAGCTCAGTGCATGCGCGCTGATCGGCTGGACGCAAGCTTACGCAACCCGCAGGCAGTCTTCCTCCTCGCCGCAGCGCTCGCGCTGCCGGTTGCAGCGCAAGCCGCGGTGGGCGTCACCGAGATCGCCGGCAAGGACGGCAGCGGCCCCGTGACGGTCTTCTACCCTTCTAGCAGCGAAGAGCAGCCGCTCAAACGCGGTCCCTTCACTCTCGATTTCGCCTGGCAGGGCGCCCCCGTGCGCGGCAACGGGCGCCTTGTCGTCGTCTCGCACGGCTCGGGCGGCTCCCCCTGGGTGCATTCCGACCTGGCTCGCACCCTGGTCGAAAGCGGTTTCGTGGTGGCTAGCCCTGAGCACCGCGGCGACAACTACAAGGACCTGAGCGCGGTGGGGCCCGAGAGCTGGAAGCGCAGGCCGGCCGAGGTGTCGCGCGCCATCGACGCGGTCGGGCAGGATCCGCGCTTCGCGCCGCTGCTCGCGCTGGACAAGGTCGGCATGTTCGGCACGTCCGCGGGCGGGCACACGGCGCTGAGCCTCGCGGGCGGCCGCTGGTCGCCGGCGCTGTTCAAGGAGCACTGCGAAGCGGATATCGCCGAGGATTTCCACTCCTGCGTCGGCGCGTTGGCGCGGCTGGACGGCGGCTTCCTGGACGGATTGAAAAAGACGATCGCGCTCGTCGTGATCCGCTGGCGCTTCGACGACAAGACGTGGTACACCCACGCCGAGCCGCGCATCGCCGCGATCGTCGCCGCCGTTCCGTATGCCGTCGACTTCGACATGGATTCCCTCGCCGCGCCGCGCGTGCCGCTTGGGCTGGTCAGCGCACGGCAGGACAAGTGGCTGCCGCCGCGCTTCCACAGCGAGCGCGTGCTGCGCGCATGCGCAGCGTGCGTGCGGCTGCTCGATTTCCCGAACGGGGGCCACGGCGCCCTGCTCTCGCCTTTTCCGCCCGGACTGTCCGGCACCCTCGCCGAGCTGCTCGACGACCCGCCCGGCTTCGACCGCTCGGCGCTCCCCGGGATGAACCGCAGGATCGCGGCGTTCTTCAGCAAACACCTGCTCCCCTAGCTCGATTGTCCGTTACCATACGAGTGCGTATCGACGAGGGGACTCAGCCATGACTTTCAGGAAACTGACTGCAGCACTGCTCTTCGCCGCGTGCTCGCTGCCGGCGCAGGCGCAGGAAACGCTGGTGGTGTACTGGACCAAAGGGTTCTATCCCCAGGAGGACAAGGCCCTCGACGACATGATCGACAAGTTCCAGAACAAGACCGGCGTCAAGGTGGAGCTCTCGCGCTATGCGCCGCAGGAATCGGTGCCCAAGGCGGTCGCGGCGCTCGATTCGGGCACGCCGCCCGACGTGGCGTACGGCGACGTGTTCGACTTCCAGGTGGCGGGCAAGTGGGCGTTCGAAGGAAGGCTCGAAGACCTCTCGGACATCCTCGTGCCGATGAAGTCGAGCTTCCTGCCGATCACGCTCGAGACCGCCTACATGTACAACGACAAGGCGAAGAAGCGCGCCTACTACGCGTTCCCGATGAAGCGCCAGACGATGCACATCCAGTACTGGAAGGACATGCTGGCCGAGGCGGGCTACAAGGAATCCGACATCCCGAAGACCTGGAACGCCTACTGGGACTTCTGGTGCACCAAGGCGCAGGCGGGCTACCGCAAGAAGACCGGCAAGCGCATCTACTCGATCGGCTCGCCGATGGGCGTGGATTCCTCGGACTCGTTCTACTCGTTCCTCACCTACATGGACGCGTACAACGTCAAGGTGGTGGACGACGAGGGCAAGCTCACGGTCGACGGGCCCGCGGTGCGCAAGGGCCTGATCGCCGCGGTGAAGGACTACGCGCACACGATCCAGGAGGGCTGCACGCCGCCTTCGGCCGTGAACTGGAAGGACCCGGACAACAACGTCGCCTTCCACAACAAGCAGATCATGATGACGCACAACGCGACCATCTCGATCGCCGCGAAGTGGCTCGACGACTCGAACAACGACAAGCTCACGCCGGAGCAGCGCGCCGAGGCGAAGAAGAACTACAGCGAGCTGATCGCCACTTCCGGCTTCCCGGCGAAGCCCGACGGCAAGCCGATGCAGTACCGCTCGGCGGTGAAGGTCGGCGTGATCTTCGAGAACGCGAAGAACAAGAAGCGCGCCAAGGAATTCGTCCAGTTCTTCATGCAGGACGAGAACCTGATCCCGTACGTCGAGGGCTCGCTCGGCCGCTGGTACCCGGTCACGAAATCGGGCGCTGCGCGCGACTTCTGGACCTCGGACCCGCACCGCAGGATCGTGCACAACCAGTTCTCGGCCGGCACGCTGCCGTTCGAGTTCACCCGAAACTACAAGTTCACGATCCTCAACAACGAGAACGTGTGGGCCAAGGCCATCAACCGCATCGCCAACGACAAATGGCCGGCGGAGAAGGCGGTCGACGAGATGATCGCGAGGATCAAGCAAGTAGCGGGCTGAGCTTCCAAAGTGTCCGAGATTGTTCTGGCGGGGGAGCCGGCAACACGGGCAACACCTCCGCGGAAGAGTCTTTCACCATGGCAGATATGGGGCATCATCCTGATCGCGCCGTACGTGCTGGTGTTCGGGGTGTTCGTGCTCTACCCCGTCAGCTACGGCCTGTGGCTCGCGCGCAACCCGGCGAGCTACCAGAAGCTGTTCGAGGACCCGGTGTTCTTCCGCACCGTGGTCAACACCATCGTGTTCCTGCTCGTCGCGGTAAACCTGAAATTCATCCTGGCGCTGTTCCTCTCCGGCTTCTTCGTGCACGAGAGGAAATGGATCCGCTGGCTCTCCGTGATCTTCATCATCCCCTGGGCGGTGCCGGCGATCCCGACCATCTTCTCGATCCGCTTCATGCTCAACCCCGAGTGGGGCGTGATCAACTCGCTCATCTTCCGCCTCACCGGGCAGGACGGGCCGAACTGGCTCACTGATCCGCGCCTCGCGATGGCGATGGCGATCCTCGTGCACATCTGGAAGGCGCTGCCCTTCTGGACCCTGATCCTCATGGCCGGGCGGCTCGCGATCCCGAAGGAGCTCTACGAGGCGGCGAGCGTCGACGGCGCGAGCGGCTGGCAGAAGTTCAGGTACGTCACCTGGCCGTCGATCCGCACGCTCTACGTCACCTCCACCCTGCTCTCGCTCATCTGGACGCTGGGCGATTTCAACAGCGTCTACCTGCTGACGGGCGGCCAGCCGGCGGACCAGACGCACGTG
>Ga0209377_1001380_pt1 | contig 16510 bp, 16 predicted proteins | sample GraSoiAngelo_141_FD_185898 | JGI IMG/M metagenome (GOLD analysis project Ga0209377, IMG submission 185898) | Grasslands soil microbial communities from the Angelo Coastal Reserve, California, USA - 14_0929_12_40cm (SPAdes) (version 2) | ecosystem: Environmental > Terrestrial > Soil > Grasslands ...
CAACCAATCAGCTACATCAGTAACTTATAACGCTCCTTCGAGTATCACTGCTCCGCAGACGGCGACAGTTACAGCCACCCCCTCCGCCGATACGACGAAGGCCGCTTCTTTGAAGATCCGCGTGGCCTTGGCGGAGGTGCCATTGGTGATGCAGCCGCTACTCCCGCCTAGCGCCGCGCCAGGCGGAGCCGGGTTCACCCTGACGGTGAATGGCGTGGGGTTTGCGACCAGCGCTACCGTTATGTTCAACGGTGCTTCCCTGGCGACCACGTTCGTGAGTGGACATCGATTAACCGCTGATGTGCTGGCGGCCGATATCGTGACGGCAGGCACGGCTTCGATAACAGTGGCGAACGCGCCGGGCGGGGGCCTGCGCTCCAACGCAGTTTACTTTCCGATTGCAATGCGCGAAGCGAACTTAGCGCTGGTGCAGGCGGCCGGCTCGCCCTTCCCCTTGGGGGGCGTCCTCGGGGACATGGTCTCGGCGGACTTTAATGGTGATGGCATCCCCGACCTTGCTCTTGCCAATGCGCTCACCACCGCACCAGGTATCAACATCCTTTTGGGCAAAGGGGACGGAACGTTCTCTACCGCAAACGGCTCGCCCATTCCTATGGTGGCCTCACCGTTTAGCGTGGGCGCAGGCGACTTCAACAACGACAGAAAGATGGATCTGCTTACGACCAGCCAGCCCGCAAACTCAGCGGCGGTCTTCCTTGCCAATGGCGACGGCACGTTTACCCCGGCCGCGGGTAACCCGATCCCCGCGGGACAGAGCCCGAGCTATCTCGCGCTCGGCGACTTCAACGGCGATGGCAAGCTGGATGTAGCGGTATCTAACACCAACAGCCTCACCATCCTGCTTGGGAACGGCGATGGAACATTCACTCAGGCACCCAACCCACCCGCAGCGGCAACATATCCAGCAACGGTCACCGTGGGAGACTTCAACGGCGACGGAAACCTAGATCTGGCGGTCACTGTTTCCCATCCCAGTGGAGTGGTCGTGCTGCTAGGCAATGGCGACGGCACATTCACACCTGCGCCAGGCTCACCGATTCCTGTGGGTTTTTTTGCAACTGGCATTGTCGCGGCCGATTTCAACAACGACGGCAAGGCAGATTTGGCTGTGAGCGATGGTATCGGAAACATCGTCAGCATCCTGCTCGGCAATGGAGATGGCACGTTCAAGGCCGCTTCAGGCTCGCCAGTCCCCGTGGGGCACGGACCCTTTACGGAGGTTCTGGGCGACTTCAACAGCGACGGCGAGCTTGATCTTGCCGTCGTGAACCTCAACGACAACACAGTAACTATCCTGTTCGGGAACGGAGATGGAACGTTCTCTACCGCAACATCGCCCGTCATCGTCAACCAGCCAGGCGTGATCGTGACCGCGGACTTCAACGGGGATGGCCGCCTCGACTTCGCCATTGTCGACGGGTTTGACAATAAGGTCTACGTCGTCCTACACCAGTAACAGAGCGCATTTCCCTACCACACACGCAGACCCTCGCCGGGTGCCCACCTTTTCGGGTTTGGTTTTTGAAAAGGTGGGCATTTCTGTGCCTGCGTCTTTTGCCCCTGAGTTTTGATCAGCCCCTCTATCCCGGAGCATCCAAACGACTTAATCCCCGATCCCAACATGGAACTCTTGACCCTCTTACAGCCATCCCTCAGCCATCCCTATCCCCTTTCCCATCAGTCACTTATTTGTTTATATTGCGAATAAAAGGTGAATAGAGAAGGAGAAGTCGGCTTATCTCGTTTCATCACAACTTGCTGAATCCCCTCGATTATGCCTAGCTCCGGCAAGATTTGATTAAAACCCGAGCCGCAAAATTTAGTCGTTACGAAACCTGAAAAGCCGGCAAGACGTCTCATCCTATGCAAGGCTGTTGGTCAGTCCAGTCGGCAGCGCATCTTGCAGCTCCTCAAGAAGCGAGTTGACGACTCCGCTGTTCGACAGGAGGCGCTTATGATCGTGCGCGCGGTTATACTCTCCGGTTTCCTTCTGCTTTCCAATGCCGCTTTCGCACAACATCCTTCCGGGAGTGCTCCCGCCCCTCAGCCCCCGCCGCCACCGCCCACGCTTGGTCTTATGCTGAGGGTTGTTCCTCCTGGCTCAGTTTCCTTACAAACCACTCAACAACAGCAGCAAGAGCAGCAACGGGAACAGCAACAGCGCGAGCAGCAGGCACGCGAGCAGCAGCAACGGGAACAGCAACAGCGCGAGCAGCAGGCACGCGAGCAGCAGCAACGGGAACGGCAACAGCGCGAGCAGCAGGCACGCGAGCAGCAGCAACGGGAACAGCAACAGCGCGAGCAGCAGGCACGCGAGCAACAGCAACGGGAACAGCAACAGCGCGAGCAGCAGGCGCGCGAGCAGCAGCAACGGGAACAGCAACAGCGCGAGCAGCAGGCACGCGAGCAACAGCAACGGGAACAACAACAGCGCGAGCAGCAGGCACGCGAGCAACAGCAACAGGATGAGCGAGAGCGGGAGGAACAAGAACGCCAGCGACAAACACCCAGTAACCGGGCAAACAGCTCGAGTGCGGCTTCTCCGTCGGTGAATTCGTCAGTGACCAGCCCTATTCCCGCTACCAGCCAAGTCTCAAACGGCTCCTTTGCCACCAGCTCAAAGGCGAACGCGGCCACCGAGTCGCACGTGCCTTTTCGCAACCGACGCAACCCCGGCGCTGAACTCGATGGCATGAGCGATGCAATCGGAGGCGGAAAAAACACGACGGCAAAGGACCAAGACTTGCACCTGGCGGCGCCCGATCTACTGCACAAACCCTGCAACAAAGAGCCGTGCAAGGAGCCTAGCCCGAAGCCAGTCCTGTCGGATCCCCACGCGAAACTCTGCAAGGTCGGTCAGTCGCCCGGCAAAGACAATTCATGCGTCCCGCCGATACTTGCAAAAAAAGCAACCGCGCCGCCGAAAACCAGTGCCGTCCCGCAGGCTTGTCCCGCTGACCAAATCTGGAACGGGATTCAGTGTGCGCCCGTTGGCGCGCAGGGGTGTCTGCCCGGCCAAACTGGGGCGGGTCCTTCTTGCCAGACGGATTGCACCATCGCCACCGCCGGAGCACAAAATTACATCGAGCGCCTGAGGATGGCGCGGCAGGCTAAGGATCAAGCCTGTACCGGGAACTCAACTCAGCAGGAATGTCAGCAGGCGGAAAGCACATACAACATTAGGCTCAACGAGTACCGCACGTTTCTTGCTGGAGTGTCTACCACGTGCACGTTACCTGATCCGATCTCGATCTGAGGGCTTCAAGAAAGCGTTGAGCGCCTCTAGTAGAAAGCTGTGCCCTAAGAATTTGTGCCATCTGGGGGGGGTTCACCCCACGATTTCCGTCCAACGTCCGTCCAATTCAAGGGCAGGATAAACAGCGATAAGGCTCGTAAGCGACACCAAACGCGGCACTTAGAGTTTTATACCCCCCAGCTGTTAACCGAAGGGCTGCTAGTTCGAATCTAGCCCGGGGAGCCAAAGCTCTTTAGCCTCAATCAATTACAGAGTGTGGGTAGAGCATTCGGCTTTCGACCGAAGGCGTGGGCATTCTAAATGAAATCGCACGTCCTGCATGTTCTGAAAACCGGGGAATTTTCGTCAGTCCATCCAATCTCAACCAGCGCTGTCATAAAAACGTACTAGTCCCGTCGGACTCTGGGGCCGTTCGCGCCGGATAGCATTTTCGGTTAAGGACAGCGAGGACAGGAGCGATTTTTACCAAGTGTCATTTTGTTACATCGTGCGTATCGCCGCTACCAAAAGAACGTCGATTGAGATCATTGTGAGTTTTGTTCTGGCAAGTTCATGGTCGAGGATTTGCCGGATGTTTTTTCATGCCAGTTATTGGACCGAAGATATCATTGGATTTGTGAGCAGTGTTTCCAGCATTTTTGGGAGCGCTTTTGCTGGAGAGTTTTGAATGATTCACAACATGATGACCAACAAATCGCTGCAGCCAACGCGGGATGGCCGATCCAGTTCCGCTTTGCGGGGCGGTGCGCGCTGGTTGGTTCCGCGTGGCTGAGCTTTGGACGTTGGCCGAGGGACAAAAGAAAAGAATGATACTCACCTTCACAGTTGAATGTGCCTTCGGGGCGTACTTTAAGGGCGAATGCATCCGAGCAATCGAAATCGATGAAGAAGCGTGTCTGTACGATCTCCACGAAGCGATTCAGGACTCGGTGAGTTTCGGCCGCGATCATCCATTCGCGTTTTTTCTTGCAAACAGCGCGTCGCCTTTTGCGAGAAAACAGTGGCTAACGGAGAAAGAAGAATGGGAAGACAAGGAAGATGATTTCTGGAGAATCAGACTCAAGGACATCTACCCCTTGGGGCGCAAGCGACTTTATTACCTCTTCGACTTCGGCGACAATTGGACGTTTGAGATACGAAGGCATCGAAAGGCGAAAGAACCAGAGGCGGGGGTCAAATACCCACGAGTGGTAAAGACAATTGGTCCGAATCCGGAGCAGTATCCGAACTACGAGGAGTGATGAGAACGGCCAACAACTGGCTCCTGTGAATATCGTAAGCTGTAAGCGAGGTGCATCTATCCTGTGCGGTTCGCTTGTGGCAAGCTGCGCGGATGACCGCGAGGAGCAGCTCCGGATAGAAGTTATGTTGCAAGGCATTTGATCCGAGCTTTCTGAGGAAGTCGGTCCAACCATTCAAGGAGAAGTGGTGATCTGGCCTCGGCTTCCTGAAAGAACATGACCTCCGCGTTTGGCATCTCTCCCCTCCGGCATGTTCGCATGATTGCGAAATCAAGCCAGCTATTTCCTAAGCTTTGACGCTATTTTCCCGCGTTTCCCTCGGCATTGACTATGGTAGGATACGGCGCCGGGAGGCACTTGGCCGTTCTCTCAGGGCGCGGCCAGCGCCGGACCCGGAGACTCACCATGCCTCGAGTTATGTTATTCGACCTTGACAGCAGGGTTCCCAATCTAGCTCTGATGAAGCTCAGTACCTATTACAAGAAGCGCGGCTTCGAGGTGCTGCTGAGGCACTGGCCGGACTCCCAAAAGGCAGACCAATACCTGGCAAGTGCTGTTTTCTATTGTGAGTCTACGCAAAGAAAGATCGCTACACTCAAGGCGATCCATGGTGCGGATGTTGAGATGGGCGGGTCTGGAATTGATCTGGCGAAACGTCTGCCGCCGGAGGTTGAATCTTGCTTTCCAGATTACAGCCCGTATAACCACAAGGATTACGCCGTTGGCTTTCTGACGCGAGGCTGCCCGAAGCGGTGTTCCTTTTGCGTGGTACCCGCCAAAGAAGGGCCGGTGAAAAAGAACGTCGCCAGCTTCTCTGATTTCGTTCCGGCCGGTCAGCGAAACGTGATGCTTCTGGATGATAACTTGTTAGCTTTTCCCGAAGCGGAGTCGCTCCTGAAGGAAATGACCGAGCGCCAGTACGCCATCAACTTCAGCCAGACGCTGGATATCTCCTATCTCACTCCCAGAGTGTACGAGCTCCTGCTTAGAGTGGACTATCAAAATGCCCGTTTCACTCGGAAGCGGATCTATTTCAGCTGCAATCACCCGGGAACGAACCGGCAGTTTATGGACCGAAAAGATATGCTGAAGGGGTTTGGCATCGACGCGGTTTGTGTGGTGTGCATCTACGGGTTCGACACCAGTCTCAGCCAGGATTACCAGCGCTGGATGATGCTGCGAAGACTGATGCTAGTCCCCTTCTTTCAGGAATACTGGCCCATTCCGGGCGTTCCTGCGCGCCTGCCCTCCAAATTTTTCGATATGGATCTCAACGAAGTCATCCGCCTGACGTTTCGGAGCAATGGGAAGAACTGGGAGAAATACCTGCGCTGGCTGAACCGCCTTTACTTTCACACCTTTGGAAAATACTATCTTCCGCTGGTGAAGATAATTTACCGATACAACGACCGAGAGCGCATCCGCCGGTATCTTAAGCACCGCGAACTCTTGACGAGCGAACTTTACAGGTCCTATGGGCCGTCCGACTCGGAAATTCGCCTACACACGGAATCAGCCGCTCAAGCGGCCGGCACAGCAGCTCAAAATCCAAAAAGGCCGAACAAGCCCTCCGGAGTGGATGCCCGAGGAAATCAGCTCTTCCGGGTTCTGAGTGGGTGAGCGACCGTCGGCGAAAAGGCACTGAGCCGCCTTGACGGGAGCTGGACTGGGGCGGGAGATATGGCCGAACGGTCGCGGCCGTCAAAAGAGGTCAGGGTTGTTTCCTTTTATCCCATTTCCCTCTTTATGGATGCTTACGGATGAGTTCCGCCCGCCGAAGCGGGATGGGCTGCGCTTTCTTCGCCACTCCGGCTGGATGCTATGCCGAGAAGCAGTGGGGCTCCATACGCGAGACACACTTCCAAGCTGAGGAGATTCTCATTGTAAAAGCCCAACGCTCTGCGTTCTCTGAGCCGCTCGCCGTCATTCGAATCACTGCCGCACGTTCGCCATTCGGGATGACAACACCGCCGCGAAAGGCAACCACTTTGCCGGAATTGGCGGGGACGCGCTCGCCGGGAACGACAATGCCAACCAGGTTCATCGGATCCGCCGCCGAGACAGGTATCGTCTCGCCGGATGGCTGCTCGTGGCGCATGGCGCGCAAAGACTCGACCGCCACGGGTAACGCGAACTGCTCTCCCAAAAAGCCGCTGACGAACCGGCCGCCCCTAACCTCCCCGCGGTCTTCAAGCCGCCTCAGGATCATCAGCAGTTCGCGCCATTTCGGAAGGATAGATTCGCAGGCAAGAAGTTCGCGGAAGACGATCCCGATCTGGCGAACGGCTTCGAGCGTGCCGTGCTCGCCGAAAAGCTGCGTGCCCGGGGCCAGGTGCTGCCAGCGAAGCAGCCAGTTCATGAATTGCGCCGGGGTAACGGACTGGATCTCTTTCCGGAGCTCTCCGAGCGTCAGCCGGTGGATGCGAGAAACCAACCGGCGCTCGCATCACTCGGTTTGTCCCAGGGCAGGATCGCTGAACTTGCCTCTCACCACGACGCCGCTCGACTCAAGCTGCAGCAAAGCTTTCTCCGTGTCGATGCAGAGAGGGAAAGGACCCTCCCAAGCTGGTTCGCGGTGACGGGACCCGAGTGAGAAATCCACCCTGTAATGAGGGCCAAAACGGCATCCTCGCGTGAAACCGGCGGCGCTTCTACCTTGAGCGGCTGCGCTTCGAACTCGGCCGCGGGGAAGACCTTGAGGAAAGCCCCGAAGCCCCGATGCGTTCCGTCGCAACCCAATACGTTTCCTCGCCCGCGCGCGCCCGCACCGCGAGGTGTCCTTCGACGAGGTGTTCGAACCAGGCAGCCCACGCGGGCAGCGATTCCTGCAATTTTCCCTCGAGTCGATTCCTTTCCTCGGTGCTCGTTCTTCCGCGGGCTGCCAAGGCAATCAAAGTAAGCAACGCGTCGTGCAGCTCCTCTGCATCACGCACATCCCCCCGGGGCGATGTCACCCAATACGCGTTCGAGGCCTTCGAGATCCAGAGCCTCCGTGAGAACGTCTTTCATCATTTCGCGGATCAGGGGATGAGGGGAGATGGCGATGTCGCTCTGAATATTTTCCTGGCAAGCAAGAGCTTCGGGAAAGACCGCAGCCAGCAAATCGTCAGCGCGCATGCGCTGGACCCGTGGAGGAACTTTCTCCCGCCGCGAAACCGGAGCAAGGCCAGCGCGCGACCGGCGTCCCGGCGCGCGGTGAAAAGCGGTGAAGCCAGCACCGCCTGCTCGAGAACGGTACGCACAGAGTTTGGATGGAGGAAATGAAAGACGAAAGACGTCGGAAAGCGGGAAACGATGCTGTTCGCCAAGCGAGAGATTCAGCCCGTTGTCGCGAAGAGCGACGGCTTCCAAGACGCGTTTGTGACGTGGCAGAAAAAGCGACCGCAGGTAAGCCACCACCGCACAGGCAAGGGTAACCATGGTTCGATCTTCGCGGGGGCGCCCCGCAAGTAACAGGTAGAATGGTACCACTCCAACCGCTTGATTTTGATCCGTGATGGCATTTTGATGACCCACAGCCGTCAAAACTACTTATGAGAAGCATTAAATCGCTAAAATAAAAGTGACATCCTTGCGGGACGACCACGTCGCGAAGCTGGCCGATGAGTTCGAGGGCAGCGAACAGGCAATGACGATTCGGCTCTCTACCCTCGGGTTTCTTTGATTTGCCCCGAGAGTAGCGATCACACGCGATCCGGCCTCCATTCATTTCAGATTGCGTAGCTTTTTTGTGAAATCGGCCAGGATTGTACCAACGGAAAGGCCATGACTATCCAGGAGTCTTTGAGTATGTGAGGTCGATAAGTCCCTGAAATCGAGCCCCTCGAAAGATGTACACGACAAGCGCGTGCGTGGCGAGGAGTTTCAGTTGTGGAAGCTCACCGCTCGCGCGCCGGTTTCTCCGCCACGTCGTTTGCGACGACGGCAACAACAACATCATCTACACCCTGGAGATCGAGTACACCGACTTCCCACTCAATGAAATCAAGTTCGACTTCGCGAACAATGTGATCCTATTGCTCAGCGAGTATTGAACAGCGCAAAGCCCGCGCTGGCCTCCTTGCTGGCGCGGGCTATTTGTTTATCTCGTTTTCAAGTTTAGCGAGCCGATCCAAAATCCAACCAAAGGAAGGAGGGTCACCAAAAATCATCACGGCCATTTTCTTGTGATCCTGCTCCAGCGCCCCTCGCCGATTCTCAGGTGGCACTAACCGAAGGCTGCCAGCCTTAGCCAGATCATATCGAGCCCAGCCAGAGGAATAAAAAGTCTCTTTATGCTTTACGACTTGGGCCAACAATTCCCTGTCAGCGAGAGCCTCATCCTTGATCTTGCCTTCCGCCATCATCGCCACATCATAGAAGTGACGCGAGTAGCGAACCGGTATTTGCTTGTCTTCCGGCTGGTGATATTCCACGTGCAAAATCGTCACCTTCTCCCAAAACGTACGTTTTCCGAGAAGCGCCACGACCGACGCATCATTGTCCACAACTACCTTGGGAAAGTGCTCGCCCGCGAATGACCGGATTGCAAAACGATCACGCGGAACAAACTCAGCATGCGTCCCGAGCTCGAGTATTACCTGAGGTCTCAGATACGCCAGTCTTTTCGTGCTCGCCGCAGGATAGTGGAAGAGAACGACATTCTTGTCGTCCTTACTCACCTCCAAGCCCCATCCGTGCCCTGCCCCAAGAGTCTCTCTGCATTGCTTTCCGAGAAGGTCAAGAAACTCACCTCCAATGTAGCGCTGACACTCCTCCATCATTTTTCCGAGAATCTTATTCCGCTTCGTATTTGAAATGTTTTCTTGCCGCGGATCGTTCTCGCCGTTAAACCCAAGCGTCTCATAATCCACCGCGAGGTCGATGTCTTCCGAAAAGCGATTGATCGCCTTGAATATCTTCGAAAGCGAAGTCCCACCCTTGAAAAGCAGCCTTCCCTCAAACGCCTTATTCGAAAAGAGCTGCTTCAGCACCCAACAAACCCAGAAATCCTTTTCGATGATAGCCTCGGCCACATTCATGCGCTCAGCTGTTTCGGAAAAAAGATCCGCGCGCGCGCGTGCTTCCATGATGGCGACTTTGTTCACGCGCTCTTCTCCGCAAGCTGCTTTGCCACGTCATAAATCCAATCCACACTAAAGCGCGTGTCCTTCAGGAAACGTCGCTTCTCCTGTGGAGAGAGACGGCTCCGCAGTGTATCAATCTCCCGCGCTCCAACATTTCCTTTCCCAAGGTGTCGAAGGGCTTGAACCACGAGCGCCGGTTTACCCTCCAGGCCTGCCATCGCTTTCGGCCGGGCATGCTTAAAAAGAATGCTCCGCCGGCCAATCTCCACTTTCTTATTTGGGCCATCTGTCAGATAAATGATCTTCGAGGGCACTTGCGTTGAAAGCCCGAGGAGATTTGCAGCCCACGCCCCTTCGGGCACGATCTTCCACCTCTGGCGTCTTGCTATCGCCTGCGCGGCCTCATCAATGTCAGGGCTTAGTTGGCCACCCAGGGCAGCATTGAACCGGGGTCTATCGTAAAGGCCTCTACTGATACGCCGGATCCTTCCCTCATGCGTCAGGCTATGCAGTGCCACATCGATCGTCGTCCGGCTGGCTATATCCAGGAAGTCCTTTGCTGAGAATGCATTACCGTACTCGAAATGCTCAATCCTTCTAAGTATCTGATTCCGCATTGTTTGCATGACTTTTCCGATCCCAGCGATTAAGAAAAAATATACTACTTTTCCTTAATCGAGGCAAGCAGTACCTGCCAGTGTCATGCCAGTATCACTGTCCTGCCCTCCAGACCAAGAGTGCGGACGGCTGGCACCGTGGAAAACCGATGAGCGTCGGTAATGGAACGCGCTGTCATAGAAACGTAATACTAATGGTGGTGAATGGGGGCAAAATACGAACGAAAGGTGAACAAACAAGGAGAAAAGGATTCATCAGGTTTAGTCGCACCTTGCTGATTTCCTTCGATTAGCACCAACTCCGGCAAGTTCTGATTAAATTGGTGGTTCGGCTGTTAACCGAAATGTTGGAGGTTCGAATCCTCCCCGGGGAGCCAAAATTCTTATGTATCAAGCAATTACAGAGTTTGGGTAGAGCATTCGGCTCTGGACCGAATGCGTGAGCTTCGAGATGAAATCGGCCGTCTGTAAGTGGCGGAAATGGACGACTTGTGGGTAACCCATCCGGTCCTGTGAACCGCCGTCATGAAAACGTAATAGTCGCATCGGACTCATGGCCCCCACCTTGGCTGCTGTTGGTTGCGAAATGCTGAGATTTGAAACGGGCGAAGCAGTAGAACGTTCGCCGCGTAACCGAATGCTCGTGCGACAAAGTACAGTCGTAAACTTTCTCGGCGAACGGCACTGTTGCTCGCGAGGGGAATATTCAACGAAGGGCTCGCAGTACCGTGCAACACCGCGCATTTCTTTGCCCCGCCGAGATTCGTTTTTTTCTCAAACTAAGTCCTGCCTGAGTGGAAGCGTTCACGAGACATTTCCGGACACAATTGTGACGAATTTGGCGGGTTCTCTTTCGCGGTGGATTCCATGTGGACGAGAACGTTACTCGTCCACTGACCCGCAAATTGGACCTCACACTATGAAGTTCGGCCTTGGCGTGATTAAATCGCGTTCATGCCAGATAGAGTGTTGGCAATCTTCGCGAGCCTAGCTCTCATCCTTCTTGTTCGGCCATCCCTGTTTTTGCGCCGGATTCCAAATCCGCTACTGCCCGATACGCCTTGGAACCGAGTGCAAATGCGTGGAATCGGTTTAGTTTTCTGCTTGTTTGTGTTGCTTGTGCTTTCAGGAGGTGCCCCGGAATCAAAATTGCACGAAGGATTTCATCGCAATATCTTGGTCGCTCTGTGGGTCTCGGTCTTCACCGTGCCGATACTCTTGTGGATTCTCTGGCAATTCTCTGTCCGTTCTTTCGTTCGTCAAGGCTACATTAACGGAAGATCGGAGGACCCAGCATGGGAGCGTCGGATGAACTAGTATTTTGCACCACACTGTTCTCCGTTATTGTTCTCGCTTTGCTCTTAGCCGCCAAAGGGCATCATCCTTAGATTCGCGGCGGGTTCCATGTGGACGCGAACGCTGTTAATCGGGACTTGAAGGAGTCCGCTGGGGTGCACGCGCTGGAGGCGGCCACTATGGCTGAAGATTCTCATCCAGACTCTTCAACATGGTTTTCATTTCGGATTCCGAGTAGTCCCGAGCGCCACTCGCTACATACCTAACTGCGCCGCAACTCTCCGCGAGTCCTCGCTTGCGACGTGCGTATAGATCGATTGTGTGATTCGCGGATCGCTGTGGCCCAAACGTTCTTGCCGCACTTTAAGCGGCGTGCCTAGTCTGCCCATCATCGTCGGGGCTAGTATTTCAAGTTACCGGTTTTGTCTATCCGGACTTGCGCGCTAATAGGAGGAGTATGACGACTGCCTTCAGGTCTTTACCCGAGCTTTTGTAGGCTTTTGGGCGACTGTTTTTTGTGGCTTATGTAGGAACCTCTAGTTAGAATCCGGGAACTTAGAATTACCGCCAATGGAGGAGGCCGCAATCGACATGCGAATAGCGTGCTGTTGCGCTGTGGCGCTGTTCGCCGTAGCAGTGGCGGCGGTTACGGACGGGTGTTCAAGCTCGCCACCAATTTCGGTGAGGTTATCTCCTTCCTCTCCGCAGACAATTGATCAGGGCCAGACGGTCGGGATCACGGCAACATTGACTAATGACATGTCTTCCAAAGGCGTCGCGTGGAGCCTGACCGGCCCGGGCTCTCTCAGCAATTCGACGGGGCTGTCTGTTACCTATAATTCCCCGACGACCAAACTCACCAGCGGACAGCAGGCGACGGTCATGGCCACGTCCGGAGCAGACCAGACGAAGAGAGCTTCGGTGCAAATCAACGTGAACCCTTACCCTGAGATTCCATCTCAGACGGTTGCGAACGGATCGGTGGGCACGCCGTACACCCAAACAATTGCGCTCACCGGGGGCACGCCTCCGTTTCAATGGAGTGTCTACAATGGGCCGATTGGCACCGGATACAAAGTGGGTGGAGCGGTACCGGACGGGCTGACGCTTAATCCTAATAGCGGAAACATCAGCGGGACGCCGACGGGAGGCGGCACTTGGTATTTCGAAGCGACAGTGACCGACGCCACGGGTGCGACCGTGATCAACGGCTTATTAAGTATCCAAATCAATTCGGTTGCCCCACCAGGGAACCCGGTCCCATTCTTGAACCAGCCGCTCGTGCCCACAGCGGTTTCACCGGGGAGCTCGGGGTTCACGCTCAGCGTAGGCGGGACAGGTTTCGTTCCTGGCGCGACGATTAACTTCAATCGCACTCCACTTGCAACGACATTCATCGATAACGGGCATCTTGCCGCGATGGTCCCGGCAGCCGATGTTGCCAGCGCAGGAACGGCCGCCGTAACCGTGGTGAATTCAGGGCCGGGAGGCGGCTCCTCCAACGTTGCCTACTTCCAGGTGGCAGCGGCAGAGACGACAGTCAATTTCGCACCGGCGATGAACCTACCATTGCAGAATTATCAATCGCCAGCGGGAATCACCGTTGGCGATTTCAATGAGGACGGCAAGCCGGATCTGGCCATCGCGGGGAATATTTGGGTGCACCTGTTGCTCGGCAACGGCGACGGCACCTTCGCACCGGCGCCAGGGTTTCCAATCCGAGTAGCAAGTCCGCCGTACAACGGTGCAGCCACACCTAACACCACGGCCATTGTCGCCGGCGATTTCAATCACAGCGGCCACCTTGGACTGGCCGTGGTGGACACGTCAAACGCGGCGACATACATGCTGTTGGGTAATGGGGATGGCACATTCGCTCCCTCGTCTGCAGCCTTTGCCAGATCGCCGTTATTTGATGTGACGTTGGCGACCGCGGATCTCAATGGCGATGGAAATCTCGACCTTGCGTTCCAGAACGGCGTTGTGCTGGGCTACGGAGATGGCGCGTTCTCTGCGGCCGGCAGCCTGTACGCCTCGTTCCCGGAAAGTGTAGCGCTGGGTGATTTCAACCGAGATGGAAAGCTCGACGCGGTCGTGGCCAATGGCAGCACAAAATCATCGCCGGGTTCGGAGCTGACTGTGTCGCTCGGAAACGGCGATGGAACGTTCACGCCCGGATCCACGATCTCGCTCGGGAGCGATTTGTTGGCCGTGATTACGGCGGACTTGAACGGCGATGGCAAACTGGATCTCGCAGTGGCGGACGCCGGCAGCAACACCGTGATGGTCCTGCTGGGAAATGGCGATGGCACGTTTGGGGCGCCAACGACGATGCCGGTTGGAAACGAGCCGGAGGCGCTCGTAGCTGGGGATTTCAATAACGATGGAAAGCTTGACCTCGCTGTAGCCAACTTCAACTGTACTAGCCTTATTCCACTGAACTGCGGTCAGGGGACGGTGACGATTTTGCTCGGAAACGGCGATGGAACTTTTACGCAGGCATCCGGCTCGCCCTATACCGCGGGGAAGGGGCCGGTCTCGATCGCCGCGGCGGATTTCAACGGCGATGGCAAGCTCGACATCGCAGTGGCCAACCTGACGGATGGAACGGTATCGATTTTTTTGCAGCAGTAGTTCCAGGGTGCGAGGCAAGAAACCAGGAAAAGAGCGCCTCCACTACAGTAACCACGTTGACGAATGTTTTCGGTGCGAGCCTTGCTGCTGTCAGGATCTCAACGAATTGGCGCAGGGCACCATTCCCCACTTCCGACACTAGCTTGTTGCCAAGGTTCCGGAGAATCCATCGATCCAGGCAATGCTGCCATCCATAGATCGTGACCGGTTTCAGCGGCCTCCGTCTACGCGTAGAGAGAGACTCCACCCACCATTCGGCCTGCTGCACCGTTCTGTTTAATACACATGTCCTCTCAATCTTGATTGGCGGTGTTGGTCTCAGACACAACTTCGCGACGCGGCGGGTTCGCGTCCGCTTGAACCGCAACTCTTCCACAATCCATATGGGAAGCGTTACCAGTACTCGGCTCGGAGACGGCTGAAAGGGACATTACAGCAACTTCCCGCATCCGGGCATCTGGCTCGTTTCGCCCGATTCACATTGACGAGTAGCGCTAATCGGGACTTGATTTTAGGAACTTGGATTTGGCGAGCCTTAATGAAATGGGCAGTCGAAGTAGGCTTAGGAGAGGCCGGATGTTCCGCTACTCTTGACCTCCGAAGTCGGCGGCGAAGGCTGCGATCACCGGCTGCCGGGGGTGGCGGGGGCTGGCCCATTCGACCAAGAGCGGGCATTAGCGGGCAGCCCGCTCTTGTCTGTTGCACGCTGGCTGCCTCGGCTTTAGCTTCAGAGCCGCACGAAAAAAAGTGCACAGGAGGTTCCAATGAAAGCTGGAAAGCATTACGTGGTTGTTCTGGTTGGTCTGGTGATCGTTGGTCTTGCTACGGTCCTTCCGGCAGGAAAGGCATCAGCACCTGGTGGCGAGAGCCAGTTCATCGCTGAAAGCTCCCTGCTTGCCGGCTTGGCACCGGGCGCGGTTTTCCCATTTATTGACACAACCCCACACGGCATTGCCCAGGCACACATCGCCATTACTGATTCGACGACGAACTGCTCGGCAGGCGCGGCGGCACCTTCCAATGTAAAAGTCTTGGTTGGGCAGGCTGGGGTATCCTTGGTTTCGGTGATGGGCGCTGCTACTAATACCGGCATTTCGACCACGCCTGGACAATGTGTCTTTCATGTGACGATAAACGCTGGCCAGGGCGGAGTGCCGAACACGGTAACTGACATCGTTGTGCTGAACGGCGGCGCTTCAGCTCTTACGGGCATCAACACCGTCACGGCCTCGGCGAGCGTGCGCGTTGGAGAGGAAATTGCGAGCTGGCATCAACACGGTCGCGATGTCGGCGCCGGCAATTCGAACTAATCGAGCAAGAACAGGACGCGTGCGCGGGCTACGGGCCGCAGGATGAGCCTTGACAGGCGGCTGACGGGGATTGAAATCACGGGATCAACAGCACCGTCTCTTATTGGTCGTATTGCAAGCTATAGGTAGAAGTGCCGGACGCCCCGCGCATTCCGGGTGTATCGACGGCAAACCTTACCTTACCGGATTATGGAAGGGTTCCCCGTTAATGCACGTAGCCGCTGCGCGGCGGACGCTTCGCGTGAGGTAGTGGAGCGTTGGTTGCTTGATGGCTCTGGTATAAGTGTGGGTCACAGGAGGTGTTCCCGTGACCCATCTTCGCAAAACGATGCTGGAAGAACTCCAGCGTCGTAATTTTTCTGAACATACCATACGCTACTACATCCGGACCGTCGAGGATTTTGCTCGACATTTCAACCGTCCGCCGGACCGCTTGGGCCCGCGGCACATTCGCGAATACCAAGCCGAACTATTTCAAAAACGGAAGTTGTCACCAGGCACGGTCGCCATCCGTCTGGCCGCCTTAAGGTTCTTTTACATCAAGACGCTCAAAAAAAGCTGGAGTATCGCCGAGACTCCCTATCCGAAAAAGACTCGTCGCCTGCCGACGATTCTTAGCCAGAAAGAGGTCGAGCAACTCATCCATGCAGCGCGCAGTCAGCGCGAGCGCATCTTGCTCATGACCCTCTACGCTACTGGCGCCAGGAACGCCGAGTTGACCCACCTAAAAGCCACAGACATCGACAGCCAGCGCATGGTGGTGCACATCCGCGGCGGAAAGGGCCGCAAGGATCGCTTATGGGCCATGGCGCATAAGCGATCTGATGTGCCGGGAAAAGTTATGTACTGTGGACCCGGACGGAATCTACGGAGACAAGCCCCTGGGAGTGATTGTCCTGCACATAACTATTTGCCTCTGAATGAAGCGATGAGCTTGTCTGTGGGTCGGAAAAAGCCTCGTTTCAGAGTCGGTGGTAGGACGGCCTCAAGCATTTCGCGCTTCTGTGAAGGGTCCGTCCGGAGGTATACCTCAGTGCTCTGAATGCTTTCGTGCCCGAGCCAGAGGGCT
>Ga0209377_1001382_pt1 | contig 16476 bp, 10 predicted proteins | sample GraSoiAngelo_141_FD_185898 | JGI IMG/M metagenome (GOLD analysis project Ga0209377, IMG submission 185898) | Grasslands soil microbial communities from the Angelo Coastal Reserve, California, USA - 14_0929_12_40cm (SPAdes) (version 2) | ecosystem: Environmental > Terrestrial > Soil > Grasslands ...
AGCGCCGCCAAGGCAGCTTGTGTCAAAAAGCAGCGCACAAATTGCCACAGACGACACGGGGACAATTGAAGTGGGTCAGCCGCCTGCTCGCGCAAGGTGGACGGGACGCAATGGCACTGCCGCCTCTTCCGCAGTGTCACAGAAACTTGTGGGCACGATCATCGTGCCGCTCGCAAATTGAAAAGCGATGAGCGCTCGTCCGAGCTGTCAGCAGAAGCGACCCGTCCTACAACTTGCCACAACGGGCGTGTTAGCCCCGCCCGTCGTTAGAACTCAAAGCGCACAGACAACTGCGCTTGCCGCGGATCGCCGACGCCGACACGCAGGAAGCCGTTGAAGTCAAAGAGCTGCGGCGACGACAACGGATTCACGTTGTTTGTGTTGTTGAAGGTGTTGAACATTTCGAGCCTCGGGATGAGGGACATTCTCTCCCCAAGATGGAAGCGGCGATCGACGCCGAAGTCGAAGGTGAAGAAAGCATTGTCCTTGCGGAGATGGTTACGGCCGCAGTCAATGGCTGTGCCACCAGCAGACGGAATCACAAACCGGGTCCTCGAGTTCTGGAAGCTGCACGGCGCACCAGTTCCGTCGCCGTTGACATTGTCAGTGATGGGCTGTGCGGAATGAGCTTGCATGCGCACGTTGCCATGGAAACCCCACGGCAGGTCGGCAACTGTATAAGCGTTAAACTTGTGGCGCTCATCCCGATCACTGTAGCTATACTCCGCTTTGAGATTGAAAAGATTTGCATAGCGAAACGTGAACGGATCACGCTCATTCGAATCGTCATCCCGATCGACCGAGTACGTATAGTTCGCGTCGAAGAGGAAACGATGACTCATTCTCTTGCGCATACCAAAAGTCACGCCGCGGTAGAGTGATCTCGCGGAGCTGACCGTATCAGTGATGTCACCGAGATCTGGGAAAGGAGCATGCACACCGACGTAGTTGACGGTGTCCTGGCCGACGGTGGGCAAGGTGAAGCCTGTGCCAGCATTTGGATTGGTGAAGCGCGTGAGGTGAACGCCTTGGGATATGGAAAAGTCCGCGTAAGCGGCGTAGTCGCCTGCAAGCTGCTGTTCGTAGCCCACGTTTGTCGCGTAAATCCGCGGGTTTTCATAACTTTTGCTGAACACAGTGACACCAGCTTGCGCGATCGGCAATGTGACGTTAGTGGGCACAGTTACTATTCCCGGATAAGTCGGCGGATTGCCTCCGGCCGAGTTGAAGCCGGTGACTGCAACGATCTCCTGCTGTTGCACCCCGTTCGTGGTGATGGCGCCCACTTGGGTCAACATGTTTTGGCGGGCATAAAAGATGCCATAACTGGCGCGGAGCGCTGACTTGCCATTTCCACGAATATCCCAGGCAAATCCCACCCGCGGTTGGAACTCTTTGTTTTGGTTCGGGAGGAATCCAGTTGAATCAAACGCAGGATTGCTGAGGTCATTCCTGTAAGACGTACTTGATGGTGGAACAGTGGGGTTGGGAAAGCGCTGTGCGTCCCAGCGCAGACCATAGTTGAAAGTAAAATTGCGCCAAATTTTCCAAGTGTCCTGAGCAAACAAAGAGATGTCTTCATTAGCAATGCTGGACTGCCCGGACTGGTCGAGGGTTTCATTGGTCGATGTTCGTCCGTGCTGAAGATAGAGGAACAATGGTCCACCCGAGGGCGAGGTCCCGGCGGGGCAGGACTGGCTCGGGGGCGGGCCCACATAGGCTACCGGATTGAAATTCGCATCATCACACTCGACGGCCGTGGGACCAAAGCCAGGCGGATTTCCTGGCGGGATCGTGGCGTAATGTAGGAAACCGGTCACGCTGGAGAAAATATAGCGACCAGCGAAGAAGCCGCGGAAGATCTGCGAATTCCGGCTGTGGATCCACTCCCCACCTACTTTCCATGTGTGCTTCCCACGAACGACCGAGAAATCGTCGCGAATGTCGGTGCGATAGAAGAGCTCATCAATGGTCGGCTCGAGGAAGAAAGGCTGGCCGAAGCGGAAACTGGGGCCGAAACCCATGGCGGTATCCGGCACGCTGGAGGGATTAATCGTTCCGCGCGGGCGGTTTTCTCTCGCGTAGGTAAAGTGTGCTTCGTTCAGCATAGTGTTCGAAAGAGTGCTGAACCAGTTGGTGCTGATGGCCTGAATCTTTGACGGGCCCTCGACACCGTTCGCGGTAGTGCCGTAGGTTGGAACGTCAAACGTCTCGTTGGGGTTCTTGGACCAGTCGTAGTTGTAGGAGCCGAAAATCTGATTCCTGGCATTCAGGTTGTAGTCCACGCGCCCGAAAATTGCGGCATTTCTCACCTGGTGGATGACAGGAAGACTCTCGTCGGTGTTCTTGAAGGGCGACGGAAAAGGAGCCGTCTTAAAGAAATTCAGAAGCACTTCGCGCTGGCATTCGGGACTCGCGACGATTTGCGCATCGCTGATGTTGGTGTTGAACACTGGACTTGCTACCGGGCAAGTTCCCAGCGAAGCACCAAGGTTTTTCCGGTTCAGGTTTTCGCGAATGCCCTCGCCAGCGCCGAAAAAGAACAGTTTGTCTTTGATAAGATGGCCGCCGAGGCTACCCCCGAACTGATTGCGGCGGAAACCATCGAGGGGCTTGCCATCCGACGTGGCAGCGGTCAAAGATTCTGTGCGAAAGTATTCGAACAGGGCGCCGTGGACAGCGTTCGTTCCAGATTTCGTGACGACATTCACAACACCGCCAGCGGTGCGGCCGAATTCGGCATTGGCGCCGCTCGCCGTGACCTGGAACTCCTTTACGGCTTCGAGGGTGATGTCAATGGCCGCGCGCTGACCGCCCATCTGCTCGCCGAAGAACCCGTTGTTGTAGTCACCACCGTCAAGGCTGATATTATTGAAAATTCCGCGCTGCCCGTTAATGTTGATCTCATCGCCATCCGGGCCCTGGGTGATGCTCACACCGGGGGTCAGGGTGAGCAAGTCTTCAAACTTGCGGCCGACCACGGGCGTGGAACTGACGGTAAGCTCGTTGATCGTCGAGGCGGACTCTGTCTTTGTGGTCTCCAGGAGGGGGACGTCCGAAACGGTAATCTCCTGTACAACCGAGGAAACTTTCATGGTAACCGGGATGTTGATGGTCTGCCCGACTGTGAGGTTCACGTTCTGCTGAAGAAGATTGGCAAATCCCTGCTTGCTGATGGTGAGCGTGTAGCGGCCCGGAGCAAGACTTAAAAAGGCAAAGTGTCCGTCGGTGTTGGTCGTCTCCGTCTGCGTGAAATTGGTGTCCAGATTCCTTGCTACCACGGTTGCGCCCGCCACGCTTCCGCCCTTCTCATCGAGAACGTCCCCCTGGACGGTTCCCGCAGTAATCTTCGACTGCCCCCACGCGGTTGAGCCAAGTCCCATCGCAAGTGCCAGCACGAAGCAGGCACACAACAATTTGTTCATGTTTTTCTCCCTCAGACTTCACCCCGTTTTCGGAAGCCAGGAAGCTCTCACAGGTAGGAGGCGGCTTGCGAAAACCATTGCAGGGTAGGAGTTTAGGCCCAATTCCCTTCAAAACACAAGAGGAGTATCTGTGGAAACTTTAGTGGACTTCCACCAAATTTGGGATGGAGCCGATTTGGCTTCCTTGAATGCCTACGTCTCACAACAAGTCCAAGGGGACGGCGAAGCAAAAATCGTAACGCCTACTCTTCCCAAGGATTTACCTGCGGAAAGGTTGCACAAAGAAGATGTCAGTTATAATCGCCGACCGTGGATACCATCCTAAATGCCACTCGCCTAGTGGAGCTCACCGAGGCACTGGCGGGTCCCTATTGCGCCATGCTGCTGGGCGATTTTGGCGCCGATGTCATCAAGGTCGAGCGGCCGGGCGTTGGTGATCAATCGAGGACTTGGGGCCCGCCGTTTGTCAGCGGCGAGTCTGCTTATTACCTGGCGACCAACCGCAACAAACGCTCCATCACGCTCAACTACGATTCCCCTTGCGGGGAGGAAGCGCTCCAAAAGCTGCTCTCGACCGCGGATGTTTTTATCAACAATCAGCCCTCGATGGCATCGCTCAAAAAGCGCGGGATCGATCCCGGCTCGCTTTGCGCCAAGAATCCTCGGCTCATCTACTGCAGTATCACCGGCTATGGATTCACTGGCCCGAAAGCAGGAAAGCCCGGTTACGACATCCTTGCCCAAGCGGAAGCCGGCGTAATGAGCTTCACAGGCGAACCAGCGGGCGGGCCGATGCGCTACCCTATCGCGATTGCAGACATGACTTGCGGAATGTACGCAGCAATGGGAATTCTCGCAGCGCTCTTCGCGCGAGAGAAAACCGGCTGTGGCCAATTTATTGACATGGCGCTTTTCGATTCGCAATTGACGTGGCTCGCCAACGCGGGGAGCAGCTATTTGAACGCTGGAGCCTCGCCGCAACGCTGGGACAATGCGCACCCGAATATCGTCCCGTACGAAGTTTTTCGCGCGTGTGACGACCGGTATTTTGTGGTCGGGGTGGGGACAGACGCGTTGTGGAAGAAATTTGTAGTCGTGATGGGCGTACAGGACGAAATCGGCAACGACGATCGGTACAAGACAAATGCCGACCGCATCAAGAACCGCGAGACTCTGTTACCGCTGTTGCGAGACACTTTTCAGCGAGAGACCGCAGCATCCTGGTTGGAAAACTTCGCGGCGGCGGAAATTCCCGCTGCGCCCATCCATACCGTTTCCGAGGCCGTGGATGATGTTCAGACCCGCGCTAGGAGGTTGATCGTGCAGCTCGAGCATCCGGCGATAGGCACGGCGAAAAGTATCGCCAATCCGATCCGCTTTTCCAGCACGCCAGTCAGCTATCGCTTGCCGCCGCCGCTCCTCGGCGAACATACCGCCGAGATTTTGCGCAGCCTGGGCTACTCCGACGATGATGTCCGTGCGATGGCCGTAGCCTCCGCAACCTGAAGGAACCTGAGGAAGCCGGCGGGGGGCGGTTGACTTTGAGGGGTTCCCAGCAGTTTGTCTTAATTTCAAAAGACAGGACTTGGAGAATGGGCAGTACGCGAGTATGCGCACGTGCCGCCATTGCCCTCCGTATACAAGGAAACAAGTACGGTCGGCGCGGCTCTTCTGATCGGGGAGATCACTGCCCAGGAAGAAACGCTTGCCTCGCGCAGCGCATCTTATTGAGTAAAAGATGAAGACCAATGAGCTTGATTGTCGAGGTGAATCAGGGGACCTGGGCCAGATGGATACAAAGCTTTTGGAACGGATCTGCAATGAAAATGCTTGTGGTGGCGCCGCGATCACTTCGCTGGATCAGCAGGCTCTCTGCCTGAACCACTTTCTGCTCCGGTGTTACGCCAAGCTGGAGGCGGTGGATCCACGTAGCCAGAAGTTCCATGAAGATCCCGTGGACCTGCCCTCCATGCGCGCCTTCATTGAGGAATGCTCGCAGAAAGCTCTTGAGATCAGCCTACAGTCTGAAAATCTCAGCAATTTGGAGCGCGGACGTTTGCTGGATATTCTCCTTTGGTCAGGCGAACTATTCGTCTTGCTGCGTGCGCCACGCATCACCTTCGCCGATTCCACGCCATTGGGTGAGTCCTCCAAGCCGGCCCTTGCGGCTTCACCTCGAACCTGACTTCCCTGCCTGCCCGAATCGCTCTTGCTGCTTCGCCACGAAAACTCGGCTGCTCAGTCGTTGTCGGAGGGGCGTGGAGCGGTGCGCGCGCGCCCGGCAATCCGGCTCGCCCATTCGACCCAGGGGACGGCCTCAAGTTCCGCTAAATACGAATAGGCCACCGGCACAACCAGCAGCGTCAACAATAAACAGAGTGTCTGGCCGCCAATAATGGTCACGGCGATGGAAGCGCGCTGCTCCGAGCCCGCCCCGATGCCAATCGCCACCGGAATCAGTCCCGCAATGATGGAGAGAGTGGTCATCAGGATGGGGCGCAGCCGCACCCGATTGGCTTCGAGGATGGCATCCCGCAGCGGCATTCCCTCGGCACGCAATCGATTGGTGTAGTCCACCTGCAATATGCCGTTCTTCTTCACAATGCCCAACAGCAGAAACATCCCCAAAGCGCTCCATAGGCTCAAGGCCCGCCCGGTGATCCACAGCGAAAAGAGCGCAAACGGCACGCTCAGCGGCAGCGTCAGCATGATAATGAAGGGATAAGAGAAGCTTTCAAACTGCGCCGCAAGCACCATGTACATAAAAATGGAGGCCAGCACCATGGCCAGGAGGAGATTCCAGGTGGTCTCCTCCAGGACCTTCACTTGCCCCGAAAAAAGATACGAATAGCCCGCTGGCAGCCCGACATTTTTGATGGCCTGCACAGTGTGAGCAGCAGCAAGGTCCAAAGGATAGCCGGCAGCGACGTTGGCGTAGACGCCCACTTGAAACTCGCGGTTGTACCTCTGGAGCGTGGCGGGCCCGGCGCCACGCACGATGCTCGCAACATTCTCTAGCCGCACCTGGCCCAGCTTCGTCGAAGGCACCATCATGCGCGCCAGGACGTCGGGGTTATCCCGCTGCTGAGGCAGCAATTGCATCGTCACCGGATACTGCTCCGAGCCTTCCTTGAAGCGAGTAATTTCATCTTCCCCGGAATAAAACAACCGCACGGCATCGCTCACGTCGGTCATGGGCACGCCGATGTCCGCAGCGCGCTGGCGATCCACTTTCACCTGCAACTCCGGCGTATTCAGGTTCAAGCTGGGATTGACGTCCACCAACTCGGGATATTTCGCCATCCGGCCGGCCACCGTTTTGCTGAGTTCCGCTAGTTGAGCGAGTTCCGGTCCACGTATCACCGCCGCGATCGGAAAATAGATTTCACCGCCGAGCACGGAAGGCAGGCGCACGTTGTAAGTCATGTTGCGATAGTTCGCCAAGATTCCGCGCACTTCCGTCGCCATCTGCGTGTGCGTCCGTTTTCGCTCGCTTCGCGGCACCAGCACGATGAACAAATGCGCGTGATTCGTCGGGCCGTGCGTGAAGGACTGGACCAGAGCTACTTCCGGGAGTGCGACGACACGCTCCGAGATCTCCTCCGCGAGCTTCGTCGTTTTCTCCAAAGACGTGCCCTCGGGCAAGGTATAGGAACTGTTCAGTTCGGACTGGTCGTCCGCCGGGATCCAGTCGCGCCCCACCAAATGATAAAAACCAAAGGTGGAGAGAAACGTCGCTACACAAATCAGAACGATGACGCGTCGATGTGCCAGCGACCAGCGCAACATTTTCAGATAATTCTCTTCGACAGCATGGAGAAATCCTTCGGAGTGCGCTTTTTTTTTGCGCTGGCCTAATTTCAACAGTCGCGAACTCATCATCGGCGTCAGCGTGAAGGCCACCAACAGCGACACCAGAATCGCCATCGCCATCGTCCACCCGAAGGAATTCACATACTTCCGCGCGTAGCCGGTCATGAACGCAATAGGCAGAAAAATAATCACCAGCGACAGTGTCGTGGCCATGACCGCCAGCCCGATCTCCTTAGTGGCTTCTATCGCGGCAAGAACGCGGTCTCTTCCTTTGTCTTCCATGTACCGGAAAATGTTCTCGAGCACGATGATCGCGTCGTCGATCACAATCCCCACGGACAGCGTCAGCGCTAGCAGCGTCATGTTGTTTAGCGAAAAATCCATCCCGCGCATCAACGTGAATGTGGCGATGACGGACGCAGGAATGGCCACCGCGGCAATCAGCACCGCGCGCCAGTTTCGAATGAACACCCACACGATTAGGCTGGCGAGAATGCTTCCCAGAATCAGATGCTCAATGAGCGAATGCACTGAAGCTTTGATGAATTCGGAAATGTCGTGAACAACTTGGAGCTGAACTCCCGGAGGCATCTGGGACCGCAGATCGTCGACCTTGCTTCTCACGTTGTCTGCAACCCGCACCGTGTTCACGCCCGATTGCCGTAGCACCTGGATCGAGACGACATCTTGCGCTGGCGTGCGCTTCCGGAATAACGCCGACCAGGTGCGCAGTTCCTCCTCCCCGTCTTCCACCTGCGCGACGTCCCGCACGCGCACGGGCGTCCCCCCGCGTGTGCCGATCACGATTTCGCCAAACTGTTCCGCCGACGTCACCCTTCCCAGCGTGCGCAGCCCCAACTCCTGCGGGCCGGTAATCATGCGCCCGCCTGGCGCCTCGATATTTTCCCGCTGTAATGCCTCGCGCACGTCCAGCACCGTGAAGTTGTGCGCGGTAAGCTTCTGCGCATCGAGCAATACCCGGATCTGGCGCCCTTGCCCGCCGTTAAGCTCCACGCTGCCGACTCCGTCCGCGGTTTGAATCGCACGCCGCACCTGCTTGTCCGCGATTTCCGTCAGCTCCCGGCGGCTCATCGAACCGCTCACCAGCAGCGTCATGATAGGGTCGGACTGCGGATCCTGCTTCGTGATAATCGGGGGCAGCGTGTCGCGGGGTAGCCGATCAATCGCTCCCGCTACCTTCTCTCGGATGTCTTGCGCCGCCCCCTCGATATCGCGTTCCAAAACAAACGTACACGTGATGTAGGCGAATCCCTCGAAGGAATAAACGTTGATCTCATCGATCCCGCTTACCGACGAAATCGCGTCTTCGAGCGGCAAAACGACTCCGGTCACCACTTCTTCCGGAGTTGCTCCCGGCAGCCGTACTTCCACGTTTACCGTGGCAGGGTCCGCTTTGGGAAAAAGGTCGACGGCCAAGCCACGGTAGGAAAAGGCGCCCAGCGTCACGAGGAAGGCAATCAACATCACCGTGAAGACAGGATACTTGACGCAGGTTTCAGCGAGCTTCATCGCTTTTTACGCTTGTTGCGCCTGTTCTTTCTGCCGCTCTTACTTCGCCGCCGGCGCGTTCCCTTCGGTCTGCTCTCGCACCACCGCGCCATCGCGCAGTTCCCCGGAAACGGCCACCGCGACACGGTCGCCCGGCTTCAATCCTTCCGCGACTTCAAATCGCCGCCCGCGCTCATCCTCGGTCTGACCGGCGGGATGGATCTGCCGCTCCGAAACCCGGTTTCCATTGAGCAGAAATACCTTGTAGACGCCATACCGGTAATTCACCGCCCGTTCCGGCAGAAAAATCGTCTTCTCTTCTTTCTCGCTCGGAATCGAAGCTTGCACAAAAAAGCCCGGCTTCAGCCTCCCATCCAAATTCACGAGCAGCGCCTCCGTCTCAAATGTCCGCGAATCCTGTGCGACTGCGGGATTGATGCGCGAGATTTTTCCATGAAAGGTTTCTCCTGGAAACGCTTCCACGTGCAGATCAATCGTCGCCCCATCTTTCACCCATCCCGCCCAGCGCTCCGGCACCGCCAGCCGCGCGCGTAAGCGGTCCATCCGCACCAGAACCATCACTGGACTCTGCACCCGCATGTATTCGCCGGGATGCACATTGCGAGTCTTGATCGCGCCGCGGTAAGGCGCGCGAATGGTTGCATCGTTCAATTTTTTCTCCGCCAGCTTTTCGCTGGCTTCGCTCGAGACCAGTAACGCTTTCAACCGGTCCACTTCTTGCAGCGCAACCGTATATGTCGCCTTGGTGCTCTGGTAGCGGCTCGCGCCTTCGTCCAATTGCTGTTGCGAAATCAGCTTGTCCCGGAACATCTCCTGCGCGCGGGTGTATTTCTGGTCCGCGTCAAATAAATCCGCTTCCGCGCGCTGTACCGAAGCGATTTTCTTTGGGTCGGTGGGAGGCGGATCAGCGGGTCCGATCCCCAATTGCGCTCGCACCTGTGTGACGATCCCGCGCTGGCGGTCCACCTCAAGTTGCAATTCCCGGGGATCCAGCCGAATGAGCGCCTGTCCTTCTTTCACATTGTCCCCAACATCGGCGAGCACCTCAGCCACCGGGCCTTCCACTTCCGAACTCAGCGTGCTTTCCTCCAGCGCGTAGAGCGAGCCGACGGCCTGTATGCGCCGCCTCGCCGTCTCCTCGGCCACGGTGTAGAAGTGCACGGGGGTTGGATGCGACGCGTCACCCAGCACGCTTGCAGGTTCCGACTTCGAGCACCCCGCTGCCAGCAGGATGACAAGCGCCAGCGCTGGAACGAAACCTATCCTCTCTGGCCAGAAATCAGGCTTTGGGTTCATATGAAAGGGCACTGTGAAGAAAATTCTCCCGTCCTGCTGTTTTGACGCGCGACTACGGTAAACCGTTTCAACTCATCGTATAGGATAGCGCCAGAAGATTCTCGCGTGAAATGGATTGCCGGTCGCCGGCAAAATGGGAGAGCTGGGCCGTGCAGCCCCCGCCGATCCGCAAACTGATGAATTCCATCCATAGCGCGGCAACCGCACTCACCGGCAAATCCCCGCGCCAAATTCTGAGAATTTACCTCTTGTCCTTATTTTCTGCCCCGAGGTCGCCGTAGGGCCAGAGGTTGAAAGCTTTCAGCTCTTCGTATTCATGCTGGTCGCGCAGCATTTTCGCGGTGCGCTCGGCGGGCCAGGGTGAGGCGAAACGCTCGGGCCGATCCGCGATCCAGAACGCCGCCAGCGCCATGAGTGTCGCATTGTGAGTGAGCACGTCTGGTTTTTGTGCCTCCAGCGCATCCGCGGCCGAATGATGGGTGTATTTATAATCGGTGGTCTCCTGCAGCATATTGATGCCGGGCAGACCGACTATGGAAAACGGCAGTGTATCCGTTCCGGATTCCACTTTGTCGTCTACCTCCAAACGATGGAAATGGGACAGGGAATCTGCAAAGAGTTGAAATGCCGACACTAAGTCGTCGCGGCCGCCCATTTGAAAACCTTTGACCGGCCCCTGCCCAAAGTCCAGCACCAAATCGCCCAGATGATTCGCGAGTTCTGACTTGTGCTGATGGACATACGCGAACGAGCCGTCGAGTCCTTGTTCTTCTCCGGTGAATAATACAAAGCGAATAGTGCGCCGCGGCCGCTGCCCGGAACGCACGATCGCGTCGGCCGCTCCCAAGGTCGTCGCGATTCCCGAGCCATTGTCCGTTGTCCCTTCGGCTAGGTCCCAGGAATCAAGATGCCCGCCAACCACCAAGATTTCTTCGGCATGTTCCCGTCCGCGAATCTCGCCGACGACGTTAGCAGTCTCCACGGGGCCATTCGTAAATGCGTTTTGCACGTTGAAGCGAACCCGCGGCGTGATGCCGCGCTCAAGAAAACGTTCCAACTGCCCGTGGTCCTCAGCAGTCATCGACAAGACAGGAACGGCGAAATCTGCGTTGAAGCCGAGGATCCCCGTGTGCGTCAGGTTCATACCTGAGGACTTTCCGCCGCCTTGCCCGCCGATCACCGCGATTGCTCCTGCCTGACCAGCAGCTTTCAAAAAGTCACCGAACTGCGCGAAGAGCATCATGAAATCTTTGCTGGGCTTTCCTTTTGTGATGACCAGCGCGACTTTGCCCTTCAGCCTTGCGACATTCTTTATCTCATTGTCGATATCGAACATGTTGACGGTCACGACATCGCCTTCAGCACCTCCCGCCGGCGTCGAGCCCGTCCAGCCCATGGCATCCACGTGCAGTTTGTGGCGTACGGGGGTGAGAAGTTCCGCTTCTGCCGTGCCCCGTGACCAGCCGCGCCAGATCGTATATTTTTCGGTGTGGACGTTTTCCAAGCCGATAGACTTCATTTTCGCGGCGCCCCAGTCTTCCGCCTTTCGCTCGGCGGGAGTGCCGGTGACACGGCCGCCGATGTCGTCGCTCAGTTGCGTCAGGTATTCGAAAGCGTGCGAATTCAGCAGCCCTTCGCCCGCAATTCGAACCAGCGCCGGCTTGGTGCCATCTTCGTCCGGGCCTTTGGGAGGCCGATCATCCGCGCGAAGCGGCAATCCGCCCGCGCACAAACTCGCCGCTACCATCATGAATCCCACCAGGACACGTTGCATCGCTTCTCTCCTCGCGCTCTCAGCGCACATCAAGACTATCACGCACTCAGACGCAGCCGCTGTCCAACGTTTTCGGCCTGCTGTCGCCGACAGTGTTGCTGCGGCAACGCATTCGAATCGGCGGCTTTACCGCGCGCCGTTCTCCCTTTTACACTGCCTTCGAGAACAAAATGAAGCTTCGCGGCAAACCTCCGGTCTCTTGTCTGTATGCGGTTACGATCTTCTTTTTGTTGGCGCTTGGGCAGCAGGTTGCTCTAGGGCAGGCGGCGCCGCAGAAACCTGCGGAAAAGCCTGCTGCGAAGAGTCCCGAGAAAACAGGCTCCCCGAAAAAGGCAGAAAATCCCGCGCAAATCGAGCTGCTCGAAACCAAGGTGCGATTTGAAATCACCGGGGACAGCCGCAAGGAAGTTCATGCGCTGGTGAAGATCAACAGCGAACTGGGCGTGCGCCAGTTCGCGCGGCTGAATTTTGATTTCAACCGCTCGTTCGAATCGGTGAATATCCCGCTGGTTCACATCACCCACGCGAGCGGGGGCACGGCCGACATTTTGCCGGGCGCTATCACCGATCAACCGAATCCCGCTGTCGTCAATGCTCCCGCGTATCAAGACGTGCGCGTGAAATCCGTGCGGATCCTTGGCCTCCAGCCCGGCGACACTCTCGAATACCGCGTCATCCGAACCGTCTCGCATCATCCGCTGGCACCGGATTTTTGGCTTGACCACACCTTCGACCGCACCGGCATCGTCTCCTACGAGATCTTCGGACTCGATCTGCCCGCCTCGCGAACTGTCCAAATGAAAGTTTCCAAGGACCTCCCTGAAGCGCAGAAGCAAGAAGAAGAGACCAGAGACTCAGACCGTTTGCGGTACAAATGGAACCTGGTCGGTGCCACCAGCGCGCCCAGTGATAGCGAAGCCGAGAAAAAGGAGCTTCACGTCACCATCACAACTTACGGCTCATGGGAAGAGCTTGCAAACCGCCTGCGTGCCACGCTGGAACCAGGGGAAGACGTTGTCAAGGAGTTCTACCCGAAGGCCAAGGAGCTAATCCAGGGCAAAAAGAGCGCCGATGAGTGGATTAACTCGTTTTATGACTTTGTTTCCCAGAAGATCAAAACCGTTGACCTTCCATTGGGCGCCACGGAGTATAAGACGCGCAAACCCTCCGACATTCTTTCTTCGGGTTATGCAACCGCAGAGGACAAATTCATCCTGTTTGCCGCAATTGGAAACAATTACTGCGGCCCGGCGCGCGCCGGGCTGGTCATTTCCCGTCCCGCAAATCAGGAATACGACCTCCCTCAGCCTGGCGTGTTCGATCACCTTCTCACCATGTCCGGCTATCCTTCCATCAATGTCTGGATGGACCTGAATCTGGAAGTAGCGCCCTATCGCATGATCCTTCCTCAATTTCAAAAGAAACGTACTCTGCTCGTCGGCCCTGCCGTATCTGACCAGTGGCCCATTGTGGCAGGCGAGCTTCCGTTTTCTGCAAAGCAAACAGTAAACGTCGATGCGTCGCTCGCTGCGGACGGCGAGCTCGCAGCGAAAGTCCACTACTCCATGCGCGGCGAAAATGAACTACTTCTGCGCGTCGCGTTTCATCAAACGCCCAAGGAAAAATGGAAGGAGCTCGCCCAGCTTCTCTCGATCACCGACGGCTTCCGTGGGCAAGTGAGCAGTGTCAATGCGTCTGATCCGTACGCGACGAAAGAACCCTTTGCGCTGGAATACGAACTGGAGCAGCGAAAATTCGTGGACTGGTCGAAGAAGACTGTGCGCATCCCGGCGCTGCTCCCGCAGTTGGGTTTGCCCGACGCTCTGGCGAAGCCCGCCGCGGATACTGCAACTACCGCCATCGAGCTCGGCACGCCGCTGGAAGTGGAAACTCGAATGACGCTGCATCTTCCAGCCGGTACGGCGGCCCAAACGCCGACCGGGACTTCCGTCGAGCGCGACTACGCCACGTACGCATCTCAGTACTCCGCCAAGGGAACTACGCTCACCGCCTCCCGACACATTCGTTTTCTCTTGAGGCAAATTCCCGGCACTCGCGCGGCGGACTACAACGCCTTCCTCCACGCTGTCCAGAGTGACGAAGCCCAAGACTTCTCGCTCGAGCGGCCTGAAACCTCTGCGCCAAAAACAAATTCGGCGGCTCCCCATAGCACGGCGCCGTCGAAACCAACCCAGCCCAAACCGTGAGTGTTACTTGATTTCCAGAATCTCTTTCTCTTTGGCGGCAGAGAGATCTTCGATCTTCTTGGTCTCAGAGTGCGTGAACTTTTCCATTTCTTCGATGGCCCGCTTGTGCTCGTCCTGGCTGATTTTCTTGTCTTTCTCGAGTTTGTCGATGGCTTCCTTGATGTCGCGGCGGATATTGCGCACCGCGGTGCGGTGGTTCTCCAGGATTTTGTGCAGGTGCTTGACGATCTCCTTGCGCCGTTCCTCGGTGGGAGCGGGCATGGGCACGCGAACAATCTTGCCGTCGTTCGTGGGATTTAGTCCCAGATCCGACGAGCGAATGGCCTTATCGATCAGCGGCACCACGCTGGGGTCCCATGGTGAAATCACCAGCAGCGTGGCTTCCGGCACCATCACGGTGCCCAGTTGATTCACCGGCATGGGCGTGCCGTGATAATCCACGCGGATGGCATCCAGGATGGCCGCGTTCGCGCGCCCGGTGCGCAGCGTTGCCAGTTCCTTGCGGAAATCGTCGACAGCCTTCTCCATACGTGTCCTGGCTGCCGCCATCGCATCTTTCGTTGTCGCAATTGTCATCATTTTTCAGGTCCTCAGTCTCCAGTGCTCAGGTCTTGGTAAAGATTTTGGAAGCAAGAGATTGTGCCGGGTTCGTGATCAACAATCACCCCCGGCCGAAGCCGCTCATCTAATTTTAGGCAGGTTCCTATCTTAAACCGACAACTGACTGCCGATAACCGAAAACTGTTTCACGCCGGGGTCACCTTCGAACCTACGCGCTCGCCCAAGACCACTCGTTTGATGTTGCCCGGCCGGTTCATATTGAACACCACGATGGGCATGCCGTTGTCCATGCACAGGGAAATGGCCGTCGAATCCATCACTTTGAGGTTCTGGTTCAGAACCTCTCGATAGGAAATGGCGGCGAAAAGCCTCGCCTCCGGCACCTGTTCGGGGTCCGCATCATAAATGCCATCCACGCGCGTCGCCTTCAGGATGACGTCCGCTTTGATCTCCATGGCGCGAAGGGCTGCTGCCGTGTCCGTGGAAAAATAAGGATTCCCCGTGCCCGCGCCGAAAATCACGATGCGCCCTTTTTCCAGATGGCGCATGGCGCGCCGGCGAATGAACGGCTCGGAAACCTCCTTCATTTCAATGGCGCTCAGGACCCGCGTGAAGACGCCTTCTTTTTCCAGCGCATCCTGCAGCGCCATCGCGTTGATGACCGTCGCAAGCATGCCCATATAGTCGCCGGTGGCGCGATCGATCTCAAAGCCCTTTTGCCGCGCGCCGCGGAAAATGTTTCCGCCGCCGACCATAATCGCGATTTCCACGCCCAGAGCGTGAACTTCCTTCAGTTCGCGCGCAATCGACAGAATCGTTTCGCCGTGGATGCCAAATCCTTCAGGCCCCTGAAACGCTTCACCAGAAAGCTTCAGGAGGATGCGCCGGTACGCCGGCTTGGTTTTCTTCGCGAGCTTCTTGTTAGCGTTTTTCGTCGCGGCCATGAGCCTCCGATTCGCAGGTTCTAAAATCCTCGGAATTGTAACAAACAATCTTTGGCCCCGCACGCTGCGCGCGGGGAGAACCAAACTCCGTTCCGCTTTTTCCCTTGCGGACCAGCCCAGGGCGACAAAAAACCATCCGGGACGCCCCAAAAAAATGAGCGCTCCGGATCTTCCGAAGCGCTCCGCAATGCTGTCTACTCAGCTTGTGTAAGTTATGCCTTGCCGGGGACAGGCGCGGGCGGTGCCTCTGATTCTGCCGACGCTCCGCCGCTCACTTCGCCAACCTTGAAGCGCGAGAAGCGCCGGATGGAAATGTTTTCGCCGAGCTTGGCGATCGCCTGGTTGATCATCTCCCCGATCGTGAGGCTCTCGTCCTTGATATAGTGCTGTTCGTAGAGGCAGTTTTCCTCGTAGAACTTTTCCATTTTTCCGGCGACGATTTTCTCGACGACTTGCTCGGGCTTGCCGGTGGCCAGTGCCTGCGCGCGGTAGATTTCGCGCTCCTTCTCGAGCATCTCTGCCGTCACTTCTTCGCGGCGCACGTAGCGCGGGTCAAGCGCGGCAATGTGCATGGCGATGTCGTGCGAGAGGCGCTGAAAGGCTTCTGTGCGCGCAACGAAGTCGGATTCGCAGTTCAGCTCGACCAACACGCCGATTTTCCCGCCGGCGTGGATATAGCTGCCCACCAAACCCTCGCTGGCTTCGCGCTGCGCCTTCTTCGCCGCCGCAGCCTGGCCTTTTTTCCGAAGTATCTCGATCGCCTTCTCGATAATTCCGTTGGCTTCGACGAGTGCGGCTCGGCAGTCGCTGAAACCTGCGCCAGTCCGCTCACGAAGCTCTTTCACAAGCTTGGCTGGGATTTCCATAGCTGTTTGTTGTGAACTCATCCTCTTCTCTCACTTATTAAAATCGTGTTACATCCATCG
>Ga0209377_1001385_pt1 | contig 16456 bp, 15 predicted proteins | sample GraSoiAngelo_141_FD_185898 | JGI IMG/M metagenome (GOLD analysis project Ga0209377, IMG submission 185898) | Grasslands soil microbial communities from the Angelo Coastal Reserve, California, USA - 14_0929_12_40cm (SPAdes) (version 2) | ecosystem: Environmental > Terrestrial > Soil > Grasslands ...
TTTCAAGGGCGACCCGCGCAGAATAAGCCCTGATCCAGAATCGGGGCAGGCGATTTGAGATCACGCAGTTTGCACGTTGACCTGCACGCGAGCTACACCATATCGAAAACGGCCGACCGGCTGATTCTGCGCTCTGAAACGCGAGACTCGCCCGGTTCAGCTTCAACCGGCGAGACCCCTTCTAGAAAATGTCGAAAGTAGTTGCTTCTCGCGACACAAACCGGCTCTTTGGAGAGATTCTTTTGGAGCGACGAAACTCTTCACTTGTGGGCGAGGTCTAGCCTCATCTCCCATGTGCGTTTGAAGCCTAGTTTACTGTAGACCTTTCGGCCCATCTCGCTCGCGTGAAGCATCAGCCGCTCGTACTTGTTCTTCCGGCACCATTTGATCGCTTGCTTCACAACCATCGACGCGACCCCGCGTCTGCGAAAATGGGGGTCAGTATACATTGAAAGAAGGTACGGCTGGACCATCGACACACGGTGGGGCCTTGGCTGGACCGGTTGAAGCCACACACAACCTCCACCCGCGATTTTGCCATCATCGCTTTCCACAACCCAGGCCATGAGCTGATGATTTCTGAGACGTGCCCGCGCCCATCGTTTATAGACCTGGTCTCCCTTTTCATGCAACTCATTATTTCTGACTCCGAGCGCCTTCCACATGGCCCGACGTTGATGAACTAGCACAGCGAGATCTCTCAACTCGGCAGGGTGCACCGACAGTTTCGACTTCGCAATTCGCCGACGTCTGGCTGGCATGCCTTGACGATGCGCTGAGTCGCGCGTTAGTTGAGATGTTGAGATTCCTAGCTCAGCTTCTTTGGATCGAATTTGTTCCCGTACTTGTCGATGAAAGCCAACTCAGCGAGTGGCATCCGATTCTTCTTCCCAACGATCCTCTTCACCGGATAACCGAACCCGACAACCGCCACAGGCTTCAGCGCGCTAGGAATCGCGAAATCCTTCCGCATCTTCTCGTCCTTAATCCCCGTGTAGATTCCGGAGATAACCCCTTGGTCCCACGCAGCCAGTTCCATATTCTGGACAGCCCGACCAGCGTCAATCAGGTGAAAACCGAGAGTCGGATCAGAAAGAACAATCACCGCAAAACTAGCACCCGCGACCCAGCCCCCAGACGTACTATCCTCAGCCAACCTCTTCAGCATCTCCTTCTCTTGGACTAGAATGAACCTCCATTCTTGCTTGTTGTTGCCGGTTCCCGAGGCGCGCGCAGCCTCAAGAACCCTCGACTTCACCTCGGCCGGGACTTTTTTCGGATCGAACTGGCGAATATCCAGCTTGCTCAGAATGACCTTGTAGGTATCCATCTTCTTCTCTCCAACATCTATGTTGGAATCAGTACCAATCTTAAAGAATTCCCTTGACTCGAACGGATTTGCTATCAGGGAGACGTGAAGACTTTGGATCAGCTAACAGTCAACCAGGTTACTGTTCAAGAGACTAAGCTCAAGGAGTTTTGCAACAGAGTCTGGACAAAACTCGGGGTCCCAGAAAAGGACGCCCAAGTGACAACTGACGTTCTGGTGCTCGCAGATCTGCGAGGAGTCGAATCTCACGGAGTCGCAAGACTCCCGAGATATTACACTGATTTGAAGAATGGTTGGACAAAACCCACAGACCAGAGTAAAGTTGTCAAAGAGACGAAAGCAACCGCTCTCATTGACGGCGGCCAGAGCCTCGGCCAAGTCGTCGGGCGTAGAGGAATGGAGCTAGCAATAAAGAAGGCGAAAGAGACGGCCATCGGAATAGTTTCAGTAAAAAACTCACATCACTACGGAATCGCCGGATACTACAGCCTCATGGCCCTAGAACACGATCTTATCGGCGTAAGCATGACCAACGCTGCACCACTGGTCGTCCCCACTTTCGGCCGGACAGCTGTTCTCGGAACCAACCCGATCAGCCTTACGGCCCCTGCGTCTAACGAGAAACCGTTCGTCTTAGACATGGCAACCTCAGTCGTTCCCAGGGGAAAATTGGAAGTTTATGATCGTTTGAAGAAGGAAATGCCCCTCGGCTGGGCTGTAGACGCGACTGGAAGAGGAACTTCTGATCCTCGCACTGTTCTTGACGCACTCTCAAAGAGGCTCGGTGGAGGAATCCTTCCACTCGGTGGAGAAGGAGAGGAACACTCTGGCCACAAAGGCTACGGTCTAGCCCTAATGGTTGACGTACTCTGCGGCGTCCTAAGCGGCTCAGCCACTGGACTTGGAGTGGACGTTGACAAGGCAAAGCCCAATGTCGGACACTTCTTCATGGCCCTGGACCCCTCAGCCTTTCGTCCATTGGAAGATTTCAGACGAGATATGGACCGGCTGTCCCAAGAGCTGAAAAACTCGTCCAAGGCACAGGGACAGAACAGGATCTACGTCCATGGAGAGAAGAGCTATGCGAGGACGGAAAAGTACCGGAGAGAAGGCATTCCACTCAGCGCGGCGGTTGTTGAGTCAATGAAAAAGGTAGGCATCGAGCTAGGCATTCCATGGTCACTCTAGAATCCATCTGAAAAAAAGGCATTCCAAGACCCGCAGCACTCCAGAAATGCGCTCACAATCATTGCACAATTCCGATATAGCAACTCTCACTTGAAGAAGAATCGACCGAGATGGAACCCTGGGACGTTGTAATCATAGGTGGCGGAATCCTAGGGACATCAGTCGCCTACTGGATAGGAAACCAGTACGAAGGACGAGTCGCGGTCCTAGAAAAAGAACAAGACGTAGCAGAACACACATCCAGACGAAACACCGGCGTCGTACACCGTCCATTCTACCTCGATCCCGTAAAACGGCGCATCTTCGCCAGATCTTCACAAGCCGCATACGGTATGTGGAAATCCTACGCCAAAGAGCGCAACCTGCCCTGGAACCCCGTGACAACTCTGGAAGTGGCAACACGACCTGAGGATCTGAACCGGGTCGAAAAATACTATCATTGGGGGATCCAGAATGGAATGGGCGAAGACGAACTAGAAGTTCTCACGGCCGAAGAGGTCAGAAAACTCGAACCTCACGTTCGAGGCTATGGAGCAATCTGGTCGAAGACAGATACGTCGGTAGACTATCACGCATTCACGAAATCGCTTCGGGCAGACGCGGAAAGCGAAGGCGTCAAATTCCTAACGGGAATCGAAGTAGGATCTATCAAAGCCTCTGGAGATCTATTGGGGGTTCATGCTCGAAGGAACGGTAGTGAACCGATTCGGGCCAGATTCCTCATTAATTGTGCTGGGGGCAGCTCGCTACGCATTGCTCACATGCTAGGGCTAGGAACCGGATACTGCGACTTGAACTTCAGAGGCGAATACTGGGAAATAAGCAGCGAACGGACCTACCTAGCGACCAGAAACATATACACTGTGGCGCAGCACCCCGAGCTTCCCTTTCTAGATCCGCACTGGATTGTCCGAGCCGATGGTAGGAGAGAGATCGGACCTAACGCTGTCCCGGTCGCGGGTCCCTACACCTATAGAGGATTTTTCAGGAATCCGGCAGAGGCAATAGAGAAGATATTTGAGCGGCCTGTAGCCAACAAGCTAGCTCTGCTTTACAACCGAGACTTCCTTGAACTAGCAGGCCAAGAATGGCTTTCTTCCATTTCGAAGGGCGAGATGGCGCGACGTGCTCAAGAATTCATCCCCGAGCTGAAAGTAGAGTATCTAGCAAGACCCGGAATCGCGGGCGTAAGAGCCCAGGTGATAGACCGGAAGGGGAATTTCATCAAGGAAGCGATCGAACTTGAAGGACCCCACTCGTATCATATCACCAACTACAATTCTCCTGGGGCCACCGGGTCTCCAGCCTTCGCGGCTTGGCTTGTCAACAAGCTAGGCCAGAGCGACCGTCTCAGTCATCTAGGGCGCCGTATGGTCAAAGGGGGTTTTTGGGATTTCAAAACAATAAGCGAACAAATCGGCTGACAGCCAGCTAATTCAACTCATTTCTAATCTTGCACGATGTTCTCTCGATGTTCGCCAACTAATCGGTCCCACCGCGCTTCTCGAAATCGGTTTCGGAGCGATGGGAATATGGTTGGTTTGAGAACGATTGCCGAGAACTGGATGGGAGATTACGTTTGAGAAAAGGCGCGGGCCTATCGGATGATAGTGAAGGAGAATTGGTTATTTCTCTGGGTGATGAGTGTTATTGTGTAACTGTTTCCAGCCTGGAACTGGAACGAGTTTCCGGTGTGTGTACAGCTGATGCATGCGTTGTTAATGGGAAGGAACACTCCGGTCCCGTTGACTATGTTTGCGGGAGAGGTGGGGGGCACCGCCCAAGAGGTTCTCGCGTACTGGTTGCCGTTCTGGTCTTGGACGTAGTAGCTTGCTAGGGTGGTTGGGGTGGAGCCGGTATTTCTCAAGTATAGAGTTAGCTTCATGTTGCTGTTGTCGAATCCTTGGTTTTCTATGGTCAATATCTCTCGGCCGGTGGGTGGTGTTGGGAGGATTGCTCCGAATACTCCTAGGGACCAGGAGTAGACTATGACTGTCATGACTACGACTATGACTACGAGTAGGAGGGTTGCGAGGATGGTGTCGAGTCCCTTCCGGTCGTAGTGTCTGCGGAACAAGATGGCTTCCTGGCCTCGTTCGTTCTCGTCTATCTGGTCTGTCTCTCAAGCCTGTGTCGTCACCTTGTGGGTACTGGACGGGTAACATCGATGGACGAGAAGGATGAGTCTGTGGAATATTCTTCGTTTGATGCCTTTGAATGACGCGTCTTGCTGTTCGAACTTGTTCTTGCGAGCCAACTCTTCCGAAAGACGTCTCTTGTGCCGCAAGGATCATATTGTCGCCCCCTTTTTCGCGGACTGGTCTCGCCAGCTGAAGCTGTTCTGGGCGAGTCTTCCGATTTGCGTGTTGGAATAGGATAGTCGGCCGTTTTTCCCAAGTGGTGGATGAAGCGGATGGCTCAGCGTGAAAAGTCGAGATCTGAGATCGCTTGCCCCGAATATCGATCAGGGCTTGTTCTGCGCCTATCCACTTTCAAACCGAACAGTTTTGCGGATTTCTGTCTTCGAGGAGCCGGAGTGAGTGAAGAGTTACTGATTGTTAATTCCCTCCGAACTGCGAGTTTTGTGTCGCGGGAAAGATTTTTTTTTGCAAATCATGGGAAGCGACTCCATTTCCTGTCCGAAACCGTTTCTCGGCGAGATAATCAATTTTCGCGCAGAACAGCCGAATCGGAAATTTTCAATATGCGTAATGACGGCATCAAGCGCGCGTAAACTCGGCATCATATGGAACCCCCTCCCAGATTCCGGATCAGGGCTAGTTCTGGGCTTGTCTAACTCCAAGCGGAACGGTCTGTGGATTTCTTACCCGGATCAGCGGGACGGAGAAAGGATTACTCTTTGCTAATTCCCAAGATCCGAATTTCGCGTCGCTAGCATCAAGTGCACTTGACATTTCTCGGCTGGTAACGGATCTGGTAACCGTGAATGGTAACAGAGAGCCGTGCGGGGCTTGGTTCTTTCCCGATTCAGGCATGCAAAGGGATCCCTTGAGCGATTGAGAGCTCCAGATTTCTCTCATTATCTTCCCAACTCTCGCTGGTGTCGGTCAATTATTCGACCTTCAACGGAACATCATGAGTTGACATTCAGCCGACCGGATTGCATTAAGATATGGATAGAACAGCCTATGTTGCATTGCACTGCAAAGCTTCCTGCAAAGTTCGCAGTGAACTTGACATCATAGCACTTCCCCGGCGCTAGCCCTCCTAAGATTCCACTGTCGAAGTAGTGAATAACTTGGAAACCGTGCGCTTGCACAGTATCGTTATTGAGGACATGGATGATAACGTTCTGTCCGAGTGTGACGTTCATGACCGGCCAGGGAGCCGGATGATAGGCACTTCCATTGAACCCCACGTTCGCGCCCTGGTTCGCCATCACGACGGTGAAGACCGCCGTATTGGGCGCATCTGGGGGACGGGTCCAGCAATTCGGATTTTGCGGTCCAAAGAAATGAAATGCGTAAGCGCCAACGAAGAAACCGGCCCCAACTATCACAAGGGTCGCGGCCACCAAGTATGTTCTCCTGGACTTCAGATGCCATCGCTTGATGGTCGCGCTAGAATCCCCCTTCTCGTCTATTCGAATTGTCGACGTTGCCAAAGTGGATCGTAAAGAGGCGTGATGGCTATGGATATTGAAGCATATTCCAGTCCCTCGTTTTTTTGTGTTGGAATTACGGTCCTTCATATCTTGATCTGGTCGTGTTCAGGAGTGAAAGAGGGCTGAGGCGTAGAGCGCCATGATTCCGAGGATCCAAGATACCGCCACTTTGATCGGCTCTCTGCTCGTCGCGGCTTCGCTAGGAACGAACAGTGGCCCAGCTAGCCTGAAGACTACGTAGATTGCGGCACCGGTGCCGAGGGCAAAGAAGTATGTGGCGTCATAGGCGAGTAGGTAGCCTGTCGCAGCTCCCAGTAGAGAGGGAATCACGAAGACGATGCTCATCAGGAACACGCTCCTAAGCCAGCTTCCGACAGTTCCACCCTCTGGCTTGGTGTACACGGAGTAACAAGCTCCTATCATCATAGGTTCCAGAACTTTATGCAGAATGTAGGCCACGCCTGCTGTCAGTCCCCCGAATGCGTTGAGAAGAGACGTGCTCGACGTCGAGTAAGCGGTGGCGCCGAAAGCTGCTCCTTCACCCAGACCATGTATTCCTAAGGCGATGGCCACCAACAATGGAATGGTCAAGCCGTACTTTCCGACGGCCGATTGTGGTGATAGGATATCGCGCTTACGATCGACCCAAAAAAAGGAGACCACGCCAATGACGAAAAGGAGCACCACACCTACCTGAGCCAGACCTCCTCCAAATCCGCTGTTCACATCAAGAACTGCTGAACCACTTATGGTATCCACAAAAAACCAGAACAATATGCCAAACGCGAAAGCGACTATGTATCTTAAAGGAACTTTCTTACTCGCCCATGTAATTGCCGACAAGCCTGCGAAGGTAGGTAGGATTGTCGACACCAGCCAAGTGAGGAAGCTTTCTGCGAATCCGATCATGGCCGTGAGTTCTGAAGGTGAAAGTTTTGAGGATTGTGGCTTAACCTTCTCACTCGAATTATTCTAAAGTCTGGTTACCCTTATGCGTAGTCTAAGAGCGTGGCCTTCCGCTTCGGTCTTGGCCCCCTGTTCTTGACAGTCGCCAGGTAACGGTGCATTCTTTCTTCTTTTCGTAAACTGGTCCAGTAGTAAGCTTCGTCTACGGTTCCCTCAGTCATCAACACCGTTGTCTTGCCCGGCCTCGTTCGGCCGGTTCTTCCGCGCCGTTGAATCATCCGAATCTCAGATGGTACAGCCTCGTAGAAGATCACGTGGTCGACGTCTGGCACGTGCAAACCCTCCTCTCCTATGCTGGTGGTAACCAGAACGTTGTGTTTACCATCTCGGAAGTCTTCGAGAATCTGCATCTGTTCACCTTGACTTAGACCTAAATCCTCACTGTTTCGACTGGCCTGACCCACAAACCGGACCGGCCGGACGGCCTCGATCGTACCAAGGTCGTCAACGATAGCCTCTACACTGTCTCTAAACTGTGTGAACACGATAACTTTCGAATTAGGGTTTGATTGAATGTCCGCCGAGATTAGTTCTCGAAGTCGCTTGTGTTTTGGATGGGGGATTGTCGAGAGGGAAGTGCATAATTTCTGAGCTTCAACTACTCGAGCATCCCGAGCCAGTCCACGAGCTGATCTGGTGCTAGCCCTGTCTAGCTTGGAGAGAAATCGGTCGGCAGTCTGCGAGCCCTGAGTCTCTAACAGGTCAATAGCGTGGTTCAGCGACATGGCTTGTGCTTGGAGTTGTACGGCGCCGAACAATGCCCCGCCCTCGCCTCTTCTCAAACTGTTGTGAAGTTTTTCTCCCAAGTCTAGTAAGATCCGTTTGCTTATTCTTACGTTGGCTGGGAGCTGGTGCATGGTCCTCAGTTTGTTTATTCTCTCGTCCAGAGCTGTGCGCAGAATCTTGCTGACCTCTTTGTATTTATCAGGTAGCGCTAGTCGTTCATAGTTGAGAGAGACGTCTTTGACGTAGGGCGTGACGTCCTCGTCAGCCTCCGTTCGGGTCTCGACATTGGTGATGGCGAGTTTTTCACAGATTTCTTCGACCCTACTCTTCTTCGCACTTGGAGACGCGGTCAAGCCCAGAATGAGTGGATTGCTTGCATGTAGCTTGTAGGCTTGGGCTACCTCAGAATAGGCGTAGCTTCTGACGCATCTGTGAGCTTCGTCGAACACGATAAGGGATACATTTCGCAGATTGTACCGATCAGCTGAAACGTCGTTTCTAATTACTTCGGGCGTTGCAAAGATTAGTGTTGATTCGTCGAAGATAGCCTCTCTTAGCGCGGCAGTTGTCTCGCCAGTTAGGACAATTGATTTTGCTTCTCGATCTTGGAAATGCTCTTTGAAGAATTGGGCGTGCTGAAGCACCAGTGGCCTAGTAGGTGCTAAGATCAAGATCTTGCTTTGGGGATAGGCGGAGAGGCGGTCAGTCGCCACGAGCATCGCCACAATCGTCTTCCCGAGACCTGTCGGCAAAACTACGAGAGTATTCGCGGTCAGGGCGGTTTTTGCAATAGCCCTCTGATACTCTCTGGCTTCAATACCCCCTTGCTGCAAGGCCTGCAATATCCGAGCTCGTTACTAGTTTCTAACGGTTCGGGGATGGGTAGTTGAGGGGAGCGTTTCGGAGAAGGAAGAAGTGTCTGCGCCCGTACTTGGTTACTAAGATGGCGCTTGCGAGCCAGGCCCCTAGGGCGGTTGCTTCAACAACCATTCGGGCAGGCCGATCGAAGAAGAGGAATCCAGTCAACCCGAGCAAGAGGCCCATTAGTGCTAAGAATTGGTATTTGTCGACGAAATGGAAATCCGACAGCCCAGCTCTCCAAGATTTCAATGCAGTGGCCAGATAGAGAAGTAGACCTCCCCCCGCGAAAATACTCACAGAAATGATATTCCAATACGATAATTTCAGGATCAGCAATCCGATCTCGTCCGCGATGAGTCCCAGTCCGATACCCGCGACGAGAGCGCTATCCCATCTCGCCCTAGCGTCTGAGGCGTAGATCATTACGCCTAACGAGACCAGCAACAGGAGGACACCATAGTACATGTGGTGAAATCTGAATCCCTGGACCTTGATGACGGGACAATGCTGAGTGCAGACTGACTCGAGAGTGACGAAGAGCCGCGCAATTCCTATTGCGACCGTGTAGCCCAGTGAGACGAAGAATAGCCCTACTGGGCCAAGGAATGATCCGGCCCGTTTCATTCTGGTATCGTCATGGCATTTTCATTCTCTTTAACCTATCCGGTCACACCATTGATTCTGGTATACGAGAAGAAACCCTCATTTAGAGGCTAAGCAAAAACAAAGTTCTAAAAAAAGGCGAAACCAGCCATACCTCTCTACCGTCTTCAGTGAAACGCCTGTGACTGTTGGGGTCTTGCAATGAAGTGGAAGGAACTTAGGCACAATGGTGTCGCGTTTCCACTTACCTACGAGCCTAAAGGGCTCCAGATCATAATCCGAGGCGAGACAGTCCGTCTCTCGCCCGATGCAGAAGAGATGGCTTATGCTTGGGGAAAGAAGAGAACAACACCCTACGTTCAAGACTCGGTCTTCCAGACTAACTTCCTTTCCGACTTCGTGAAAGCACTCCCTGCTAAGTTTGATGACGCGAAGTATTCTGAGATCGATTTCACGCCAGTCTACGAGTATCTATCGAAAGAAGAGCTTCTCAAGTCTGACAAGGAACTGAAGAAGAGGGTGACGGCTCAGCGAAAGGAGCTTCGCCTTCAATTGAAGGAGAAGTACGGATACGCTGTCATCGATGGCACAAAGACTGAGTTTGCAAACTACATGGTTGAACCGCCGAGCATATTCATGGGGCGCGGAAGCCATCCTATGCGGGGCCGGTGGAAGCCGAGAATATTTCCTGAGGATGTGGTTCTGAACCTCTCGGAGGATGCCCCCGTACCCCCTGGGAAGTGGAATGAGATTGTTCATGATCACGAATCTATCTGGCTGGCATACTGGGTCGACAAGCTGAGCCAGGTTAGGAAGTATGTCTGGCCCTCTGATATTTCGGATCTGCGCCAAGAACGGGATAAGCTGAAGTATGATAATGCGAAGAAACTTCGAAGAAAGCTTTCTGACGTTCGCGAATTCATCGAGAAGAACCTTCACTCACCGGATGTTAAGGTCCGGAAGCTAGCGACCGTCTCTTATCTGATCGACAACTTGGCCATGAGGGTCGGTGATGAGAAGGAGGAAGACGAGGCTGACACTGTTGGTGCATCGACGCTTCGGGTCGAGCACGTCAAGTTCCTCCCACAAGGCGTCGAGTTTGACTTTCTCGGAAAGGACAGCGTGCGATGGCAAAAGACCCTCAAACCAGATGGCTCCGACAGTCCAATCCGCAGAAACCTCCAGGAGTTCGTGTCAAACAAGAAGCCTGAGGATCTTGTCTTCGACGGGATCACTTCCGCACACGTCAACCGGTTTCTCGGAAAAGCCGCGCGCGGTCTAACCGCCAAAGTCTTCCGAACCCACCACGCCACTGAAACGGTGCAGACCTATCTAGGTCGTCACAACGGGTTCAAACCTAACGACCCGGGATTCGTCAAGCTGTACCATGCCAGAGTTGCGAACCTCGAGGCGGCGATCAGGTGCAACCACAAGCGGACCCCCCCGAAAACCTGGGAGGGAAGTCTGGACAAGAAGCAACAGCGTCTCGCCGAGCTGAAAAAACGCCCTTCTAAGACTGACAAGCAAAAGCAGCGGTTAACAGAGAGGATGATGAAGCTCAAACTCGATATCGAGCTACAAAGGCGGACCAGAGATTATAACCTGAATACTTCTCTACGCAACTACATCGACCCCAGAGTCTACAAGAACTGGGCAAGCAAGGCAGAGTTCGACTGGACATCGATATATCCCAAAACTTTGCAGCGAAAGTTTCTCTGGGCGGGAAAGAGCAGAGCCCAATAAGTTTCCAAATGGGTCCCGAGTATTCTCTTAGAAGATTGATCGCGTCATTTCCATTATCTTTCCAAAATCATTCAAGAGTCCGGCATAGTTCTCATCGGCTCCAGCCCAGACTTGGCGTTTACTAGTAATCGTATTCTTCGCGTCGGCCGCTGACATTCCCGACTGCATCAGATAGGCCGCGGCGCAAGTGGGACTTCTGCCTCTTCCCTTCAAACAATGGAGAACGACTTTCTTGCCCGAGTCAACATTGTCTCCGATGACCGCGGACACTATTTTGAGACGGCTTATGGGAATCGCCTGTCCTGACTCGGGCACTAACGGAGTTCTCTCATCGTACACTACGCCGAGTTCACGGCACAAAGATTTCTCCACGTTGCTTCCAGTCAGGTCCATTACCACCAGCCCACTCCCTAGCTTACGCTTGAGCTCAACCAGGTCGTCTTTCGAGGGAGCTGCGCCGATCCAGAGTCTCTCTGGAATTATCTCCGTAAAGTCCAACTTGGATATCCTTCAAGACTTACTCGTTATTAGGATGATGCTTTCCCAGCCTGTCCTTCGCCTTGACAAGGATGAATCATAACGTCCTGGCATGCACAGACGTCGTTGACGACAAGAGCATCAGGGCGCTCTCAAAACACTCCAAGATCTACAAGCTCGCCGATCTGACAGAAGATCGCCTGGAAGAAGTTTTGCCCTCGATTGATTGTCTCCTGGTATTCTCCTGGCCGAGCCAGCTGAGGAGTGACAGACTCAAAGAGATGACTAGCCTGCGTTTCATTCAGAGCATCCTCGCAGGCGTCAACCACGTCCCCTTCTCCAGTCTCAACAAAAATGTTATCGTGAGTAGTAATGCAGGGGCTTACTCGGACGAGGTTGCGGAGTATGCTTGGGCTTTGCTACTCTCAGCTGCCAAGAGAATGGTAGAGTTCCATGTGTCGCTTCGAGAACAAAAATGGACCCTCAAACGTACTCTCGACGAGGGGAGCGAGATCACAGTTCTTAGAGAGAAGGTTCTCGGAATACTCGGATTCGGAGGAATCGGGAGTGTCGTCGGGCGAATCGCCAAGGGATTCGGAATGCAGATCTACGCTTATTCCAGAAAGAAGTCAGAAGCAAAAGGCGTCAAGTTCTTCACCGGACCCGGGGGGCTGACCGAGCTTCTTAAGAAATCCGAAGGAGTAGTTTTGGCCCTTCCCCTGACGAGTCAGACCGTGAGGATCATGAACGCGGAGCGATTGTCGGAGATGAAGAAAGACGGGATCCTCGTTAACGTAGCCAGGGGAGAACTCGTCGATGAAAAGGCGATGTACGAGCATCTTGTTTCCAATCCAAATTTCCGCTACGCTACCGACGTATGGTGGTACAGGGAAAATCGAGAATCCCTCAAGACAGACTATCCCTTTCTCTCGCTGCCAAATTTCATAGGCACGCCGCACGTCTCGGGGCCTTCGGGCCTTGCGACCGGCAGGCCAATTCAACTAGCGGTAGAGAACACAATCAGATTTCTGAAGGGGCTCCGCCCTCGCAACATAGTTGACCCCGAAGAGTACAGGACAAGCTACCCATACTAGCCAGTGATGGAACGGACCCGTTAAGGGAGCAGCCGTTTCAGGAGGCGAAGGGAAACGTTTCCTCCGGATATGACTAGGACGACTCGGTCGCCTAGTTTGTTCGATTTCTCGGCTCTCGACAGAACGGCGAGCGGGGTTGATCCCGACGGTTCTGGAAAGATGTGAGCCTCTTCTATCAGTAGTTTCATTGCTGAGAGAATCTCATCGTCAGGGACACTGAACATTCCGTCGACATTCTTCTGGCAAGCCTCCAAGGTCAGGTCGCCTACAGAAGCCGGGATCAAGCCGTCGGCGATCGATTTTGGCTCATCGATCATGATAATCTTGCCCGCGTTAAGGGACGCTTCCATCTTGGCAGCACCAGTTGGTTCAACTCCGTAGACCCGTGCGGATGGTTTGAGCGATTTGATGGCGATGGATATTCCGGAGATGAGCCCTCCTCCACCAACTGGAACTATGACCGAGTCGAAATCGTCAAGCTGTTGCGCGATCTCTAGTCCGCATGTCCCTTGGCCTGCGATGATGTCTGGATCATTGAAGGGAGGTACGAAGATTGCGCCGGTCTGGCCTGCGATTTCACGAGCTTTTGCTTCTCTATCAGAATGATACCTTCCAAATTTGACAACCTCTGCTCCGTACTCCTGTATGACATCGACCTTTTCCTTGACGGCAGTCTCCGGCACTACGATTGTGCATTGCTTCCCCCGCAGTCGTGAGCAATAGGCTGCCGCGATGCCATGGTTACCTGAAGATGCGGCTACTATTTTCTTGGCGGGTATCTGCGATATCTTGTTGTAAGCGCCCCGGATCTTGAAGACGCGTATCGGCTGGAAGCATTCAAGCTTCAGGTAGACTTCATGCCCGAATCTTCGCGAGAGTGCTGGCGATTCGATCAGCGGAGTCTTGGAAGCGACCCCGGTTATTCGTTGGGCCGCGGCTTCAATGTCTTTCAGCTTTGGGAGTTCCAGTTTCATTTCTGAAACCACATTTCTTCGGAAGTTCTTTAACCTGTACTGAGTTGCGTCTGAGCCGTATCACGAGATGCTTCCAACCGCCGGAGTCAACAGAGTCTTTGGCCTCCTGGACCTGCTAAGGGCGTATAATGGCAAGACAGACGTGGCGAATCTCACCATCGACTTGAGGATTGCCCTTGACGAACTGCTCCCGATAATTGATACTGCCGAGTACTTGGGGCTCGTCGCCGTGCAACAAGGTGACATTTCTCTTACGGATCTTGGTAAGAAGGCGCTTAATGGTAAGATTCCGGAGCGGAAGAAGATTGTTCACGACAGGCTGGCGGGTCTTGAGCCTTTTGCTGACGTGGTTCGGATGGTTCATGAGAAGAAGCAGTTGAGTCGGTTCGAACTGGCCAGGTTTCTAAGTTCGAAGTTCGGCTACACTACCGACCTACCGACTATAATCAATGTGCTCATTAGCTGGGGCGTGTTTGCCGGACTGTTCAGGTATGATGGGCAGTCCGAGAGTCTGCTGCCAAGGGAATCGCGCTAGCTGATCCTGGAAATGATTCTGTCAGAATAGTCAAACATTGCCGCGTCCCTCTGATTCCTAGGCCTTTCAAGTGTTATCTGAACGTCATCGACGATCTTCGCGGGCCGATGATTCAAGACTATGACACGGTCGGCCATATAGACTGCCTCCTGAACGTTGTGAGTCACCATCACAACGCAGTTAGTCGCATAGACAGGGTCTCTCCATATCTCCAACACCTCCTGTCGAAGGTTCTCCGCGGTAAGAGCGTCGAGGCTGGAGAAGGGCTCGTCCATCAACAACACTTCGGGCTGCAGGGCCAGAGCACGGGCGATGCCTACTCTCTGCTTCATTCCCCCAGACAGTTCCTTGGGATAAGCGGTCTCGAACCCTTCCAATCCCACGTCCTGAATGTACTTCTTTGCAATTTTCACCTGTTCGTCTTTCGGAACCGTCGTGGCCTGGAGGGCCATCTCCACATTGCCTAGGACCGTCTTCCAGGGTATCAAGGCGAAGGTCTGGAATATGACCCCAATCTTGGGGCTGGGTGCCATGATTGGTTGGCCGTGGAATAGGACCCGGCCCGAGGTTGGCTGGTCAAGTCCATCTATGATCCGCAGAAGTGTGCTCTTCCCACATCCTGAAGGTCCGACTATGCAGAGGAACTCCTTGTAGACATTGAAATTGATGTCCTCAAAGACCGTTGTATTCCTCCCTTCTCCAGGATAGACCTTAGAGATGTCCTTGATTTCGAGAAGGGGCTCCCCTGACTGGGACACGTTCTTGATGTCAGGGAGAGGTTCTGCTGGTCGGGTCAAATGGCTGCTATGCCTCGAACTTGTACCGATCAGCCTTTCTGAGTAATCGTCTCCAGACGAGTCTGTTGATGGCTAGGACCGTTGCGGTCATCGCGAGCAGGGCTGCGAAAATCTCCACAGAGGAGAGGAGGACATTTGATAGGTTTGAGGCTCCTACTAGAAAAGAGCCGAGTCCAGGCACGTTCGCGCTCGGGTCGATGTATTCGGAGACGATGAGGGCGTTCCATCCCCCTCCCCAGGCTTGTATGCTGCCAATGAGGATGGCCGGGAAAGCGGCTGGTATCAGAATCTGTTTCACGTAGCGTCCTCCCTTGACACCATATGCCTTCGTCGCCTCGTTGATGTCGTTCGGAACGCTGTTAACTGCCCCAACTATGTTGAACAGAAGATACCACTGCATGCCTGTTAGGAGGAGGATGATGGAGGCGAGGTTGAGGGTAACTCCTAGATAAGGGGTGTTCCTGAATGGATTGACGAGAATTATCACTACCAGGGGGAACAATGCCGTTGCGGGAATCGACTGGCCGATATCGAAGATTGGAACGAGCCACCGGGAAAGCCTCTGGCTTCTCGCGATGAGTATCCCTGCTGCTAAAGTCCAACCGAGTGCGATTAGGTAGGCTGTGACGAGCCTTGAGAGTGAGAAGAGAGTGAGCCCGATCAGCTGGAAGGCGGTCACATTGGCAGCGAGTACGGTGAGAGCGTTTAGAATCGACTCGGATCTGGGCGCGATCAGGAGTTCGAGGCCGAAGGCGACCAGTCCGAGAAAGATAGCGTAGCTCAAGAGTCTTCCCCAGAACGGTATTCTGCTGATGCGTTCGGGAAATCTCAATCTCTCAGTGACATGGAGTAGCTTTGTAACTCTTACGACTTCTAGGGCTCTTGTTACGATCGACCTTTGTGACTTGTAGAAGGTACGGACTGGAGATACGATACGATCTTCGTACCTTTTGACTCCCTCGGAAACGATGCTCCTTGGAGTCGCAGTTGTTCTTGGCGCGGCGACTGTTTCGTACTTGTACTTCTCTGCCCTCGCCCCCAACGGTCTCCATACGAGTTGGTCGATTGCGTAAATGATGGCGACGAGGATGATTAGCCCAAAGAGAGCCGAGGCTATGTCTGAATGGGCGGACGCTTGAGCGATGTATGTGCCGAGGCCCCCTGCCGGAGCGGGTACTCCACGAAACGGAACATATTCTTCAATCGGAATCAGGTACCATCCCGAACCCCAAGCCAGAATGCTGGTCCATACAAGTTCCGGGTAAACCGCCGGGAGTATTATTTGTCGAAGATAACTTACGCCTCTCAGTCCGTAAGCGCGTGACGCTTCTTTGATGTCGGCCGGGATGGCGTTTATTCCGGCTATCACTCCGAATGTGGGGGACCAGGCCATTGCCGTGAAGATCAATAAGATAGCAGCGATCTGAAGACCTAACGGATTGGCCTCTGGACCGCTTCCAAGGAATATCGCAAAGACGATTGGGAGGTACCCAAGGACGGGGACGGACTGGAAAATATCTAGCAAGGGCAAAAGGAC
>Ga0209377_1001391_pt1 | contig 16379 bp, 16 predicted proteins | sample GraSoiAngelo_141_FD_185898 | JGI IMG/M metagenome (GOLD analysis project Ga0209377, IMG submission 185898) | Grasslands soil microbial communities from the Angelo Coastal Reserve, California, USA - 14_0929_12_40cm (SPAdes) (version 2) | ecosystem: Environmental > Terrestrial > Soil > Grasslands ...
GGGCCCGGCTCGGGTCCTGGACTTGGCGGAGGCGACGGTGCAATTGGATCTTGGTCTGGCATGACCTACGTACACGAAATCACGGTTGCATTGTCAAGCACTCTTAGGGCACGATGCTTCTTTTTTTGCTTTCATTCCCTGCCCAAACGCAATATCATGCGCTCCTAACCACAAAATCCATGGCCAAGAGTTCCCCTCCCCCAGTTGAGCGCGCCTTCACCCTCATCGAGTTGCTCGTCGTAATCGTGACCATCGGTATTCTGGCTGCGATTGCGGTTCCAGCCTTCAATAGCGTTCTTGAGCGCGCAAAAGTAACAAAGGATCTGAGCAATCTTCGACAGATCGCCCTCCTGACACAAACATACCTCAACGACAAGGATGGCATTCTTCCGGTAATAAACGCTGCTCCGGGCATTGGCACGAACGTAAGCCCCGTAATTTATCCGAAGTACGTCGCCACCAAAAAAGTTTTCCAATCGCCTTTTGACAAGCGGGCCGCTTCTGAAACAGACAGTGCCCCCGTTAGCTACGGCATCAACGCGAACATGTATGTAGCTTCTCCAGGGATCGCTGGTAATACGGCAAAGGTCGTCTCACCGTCATCCACCATCCTGATGGCACCTAATTACAATGGAAATCCTGCTCTCAGTAATTCGTGGACGGGCGTGGCCACAACTGTACCAAATCTGCCCATCGGAGGAGTCCCAGGAATGACAGTCGGTACGCAACGCAGCGGTACGCAAATCAATGTACTATTTTGCGACTTACACGCTGAAAGCATGACGTTCGGGCCGGCTACCACGCCCGGGACATTTCAAGACACAACGTCCAATCCGCTCGGCCTGAAACATTGGGACCCGACGCAATAGAAGAACGGGTTTCCAGCACCTTCGTCTCACTCGGTAAGCGGCGTTATCGCGTGCTTATCGGCGAAGGTTTGCTCAAGCGACTCGGGGCGTGTGTGCGCCAGCATCTTCCCCGCAAGATGTGCGCCATTGTTACGGATAAGAACGTTGCCCGGCTTTTCGCCAGGCGCGTACAGGAAACTTTAAAGTCAGCGGGTTTTCGGCCGACACTGATCACAATCCCAGCCGGCGAACAGTCGAAAACGCTTGAGCAAGCCGGCGCGATTTGCGATCGGATGATCGCTGCGGGCCTTGACCGACAATCATTTGTTATCGGCCTCGGTGGCGGAGTGATTGGGGACATTTCCGGATTCGTCGCAGCGATTTATCACCGCGGCATTCCACATATTCAGATTCCCACGACTCTGCTTGCGATGGTGGACAGCTCCATTGGGGGGAAAACCGGAGTGAACACGCGCGATGGAAAAAATTTGCTCGGCGCTGTGCACCACCCGTCACTCGTAATTGACGACCTCGATGTTTTGAAAACGCTGCCCAAGCGTCAGTTTAATCAAGGCTTCGCCGAGATCATCAAGCATGCCGTCATCGCCGACGCCAAAATGTTCCGAACACTTCAACGCTGGGAGGCAGCCGATGCGGCTGCTCTACAGCGGCTGATCAAGCGCAATATCCAGATCAAATCCAAAATCGTGGCGAAAGATGCGCGGGACCAAACTGGTGAGCGCGCTCTTCTTAATTTCGGTCACACGGTTGGTCACGCGATCGAGCATGCGGGAGACTTTAACGAATTTCTGCACGGAGAAGCGTTAAGTCTTGGAATTATCGCTGCATGCGCCATCTCGATTAAAAAGGCCGGGCTGGCGTCGGATCAACGCGATGCAGTTGTCGATCTTCTGCAGCGATTCAAATTGCCGACGCGCTTGCCCCGAAATTTTCCAGGCGAAAAGATTTTCAACGCGCTGAAGTTCGACAAAAAATTTCAAGGCGGAAAAATCCGGTTCGTTGTGGCACAGCGCATCGGCGCAGCTCATCTAACGCAGGATGTGATACTCGAAGACATTCGTGAAGCGGTAGCACAACTGTAACCGGAGTCGCTGACTCCGGCGGCCGGGATCAACGATCCCGGCTACAACGCGCTTTGGAATAATACTCGATTAATCCCTCCACAACGCTGTCGGCGTACTCGCGGTAAATACTTTTGCGTTCCACGCCGTTGATCGCATGCACTCCTTCGTAATCGCCGGCCTGGATACGAGCGAACGCGTCCTTGCTGTTCATGACATAAGGCTCGCAATAAACCACGGGACAGCGATAAAGCCGCGTCGCGAGCAGATTGCGTGCGTAAACATAACCGCTTGTGCCTACTTTCGTCGTGCTATTCGTCGTAGGGTATTGATAAGCTGGCAGACCAGTTTCGCGCGCCATTGTCGCGGCAATCGTGTCCGCCAGCGGCAATTCTTCCTCGTAAGCACGGCTCAGAAGCCGCCGGATCATTTCAAAACGTTCGTCGTCAAATTCGAGCTCCTCCGCCAAATACGAGCCGTTCACAAGCAGGTGAAGATGATTTGTGTCGGTCAAGGTCGGATTGTTTGGGTCGCCCCAGCCTTCCGCGTTGAAATGCAAACAAAGCACAAGATCGGGATGCAATTTGAAGTTCACCAGCGCAGCCCGCCGTCGAATTTCGCTGTAACGGTAAAATAAGATTTCGCTTTGCCAGCGAATCGTTTGCTCCTTGGCAGGATCATTCGGATCCAGAACGTCGGCGCGCGGCTGGGGCACGCCATTCTTGATCAGAATTTTTCTTGCGAGTTCCCGAAAGTCCTCGGGACGTTTCGCAGTGATCGGTTCGTTGCTATTCCGGATGAACGAAACTTTTGCACCGAGTTCACGCAATCGCGGGGCCAACAATCGCGCTACGCGCAGAGTCAGATCGCCTTCCTCGACCGGTTTACTATTGCCGACCTGAAACCAGCGTTCCTCCATCTTCGCCCATTTCCCGCCGAGATGCCCCGGGTCGAGCGCGATCCTTAAACCGAAAAGAGGTTTCTCTGCTCTCGCTGGCGGCAATGATCTCGCCGGCCGCCAGAGGTGCGGCACGGATTTGCGTCCGGCGGTGTTCTCCGCGAACCGCAGCGTGAAAAATTTCCTCGACTCACGGTTCATCGGGACCCGCGCTGTTTTCTCGTTTATTTCGACCAAATCGGGCGCGAAACCGTGAGTGCAATAAACATCCTGTATCAGACGGCTGAATTCATCGTGCGTGATCGTTCCCTGATACTTCTCCAGCACGTTCCATTTCGGGTTGCTGCCGAGAATGCTGACGTTGTCCGCCGCTTGAAGAGCCGCGGGGAAAATCGAAAGAAAAATGGGGAAGAAAACCGAAACTCGAAGAATGCATCTTCGCCATTTGATCTTCGTCATTCTTGCGTCATTCGTCATTCGAACGTCGTCGTCGTCTTGTCACCGCCGCTTCAACGCTTTAACGCTTTAACGTAGCGAAGCCATTCGTCATTTTGTTGAAATCAAACATCGACGTTTCAAATCGCTTTAATACGATGCTCGCAGAATGCTAACCGTTCTTTTTCTTGGCGATGTTGTTGGTGAGCCGGGACGCACAGCAGTCATTGCCCGGCTGCCGGAGCTGAAGTCGAAGCACGCATTGGATTTCATCATCGTCAACGGCGAGAACGCGGCAGGCGGTCGCGGAATAACAGGAAAAATCACAATTGATCTTTTGCGAGCAGGCGTCTCAGTCATCACGACAGGCGATCATATTTGGGACCAAAAGGAGATTCTTTCATTCATTGACACCGAACCGCGTTTATTGCGTCCGGTGAATTACCCCGACGGTGCGCCAGGGAGCGGATCGATCGTCCTGGAAACGGCCAAGGGCAAAATCGGCGTCATCAATGTGCAGGCACGCACGTTCATGCAGCCAATTTTGGAAAACCCGTTCCGCGCTGTCGAAACAGCGGTGACGAAGATGCGCGAAGGGACTGTGAACATCATCGTTGATGTCCATGGCGAAACCACCAGTGAGAAAATCGCCATTGGCCGTTTTCTCGACGGAAAAGTCTCCGCTGTCATCGGCACTCACACTCATGTTCAGACAGCGGACGAGCAAATCTTCCCCGGCGGCACAGCTTTTTTATGCGACGCCGGAATGTGCGGCCCAGTGAATTCGATCTTAGGCCGTGCCATTGATCCGATCATGAACCGGTTCATCTCGAATCTGCCGGCATCATTCCCAGTCGCCGGTGGCCAGGTGCGCTTGCGCGGAGCGCTAATTGAAATTGATGAGACCACCGGCCGCGCCCTGCGCATCACGCGCGTGGATAAGCCCGGTCCCGGTGAGCCTGCTCTAGCCGAGCCCGAGCCAAAGATCGATATCGAACAGGCGCATTCTCCGGAACAGACTTGAAACTGTTGAGGTTAGAGCCAACTATTGACCTCCTCAGTTTCGAATTGTCTAAGAAGATTAACGTCCAACAGCAACCATGAAAAAAACTTTTATCTTTACTCTCATCACCGCTCTGGCGCTCTGCGTTTCACAGGTGTGCCAAGGACAGGCGAAGAAAAGCTCGAATGAAGCAAACAAGCTGGCCCGCGAAGGCGCGGAGGCCGCGAAGAACCAGGACTGGGACAAAGCCGTTGAGCTACTTCGCAAAGCCACCGCTATGGACCACAAGTATGCGGACGAACTCTCGGCCGTTTATCAACGACGCGGATATGCAGACGCCAGCGAACAGAAGTACCAAGACGCCATCACTGAATATGGCGACGCGCTCAAACTTACTCCGCAAGATGTGCGCATCTACGAACAACGCGCAGCGGTGGAAATGAAAATAAATGATTACGACAAGGCGCTCGCCGATTACTCCGAAATCATCAAGCTTAAGCCGAATGAAGCCCGTTATTACAACTACCGCGCCTATATCTATGAGTTAAAGAACGAGTTGAAGAATTCGCTGGCGGATACGGAAAAAGTTTTGAAGCAGGATCCCAATAATCAGGAGGCAAAAGCGCGGAAGCAACGAATAGAGCAGAAGCTGGCTGAAAGCCAGCCTTTGACTCCTCCTCCACCACCCCCCGGAGCGCCCAAAACGTCACCACAAGGGAAAAAGAAGCCCTGAGCTGTTGCTGCTAGCCTCCCAGTGGCGTTCTGGCATTCTCGGTTTCCTCGTCTGGTCTTGGCGCCGCAGTGAATTTTCGTTTGCGGCGGTTTGCTGGCAGAGGCGCCAGGGTCATCGTGATGTTGCGGCCGGTGATTTTGGGATCCATTTCTACCTGCGACATGCCGGAAAGATCATCGCGTACCTTCTCCACGAGCTGCATCCCAAATTCCTGGTGCGCCATTTCGCGGCCGCGAAATTGCAGCTGCACACGGACCTTATTTCCCCGGTCTAGAAATTCTTCACCGTGCCGGATCTTGGTAAGATAGTCGTGTTCATCGATGTTAACGCGAAACTTGATTTCCTTCAGCTTTGAGCTGGCCGGCTTTTTGTCCTTGGTGTGTTTGGAAATGTCGTATCGGAACTTTCCAAAATCGATGATCTTGCACACCGGCGGGTTGGCGGTAGGCGCGACTTCGACCAAGTCGAGCCCAAGAGTTTGAGCCTTGCGCAAGGCGTCGTTCAATTTCATGACGCCGAGCTGTTCGCCGTTGGATCCCAGAATGACCCGGACTTCGCGGGCGCGAATCCGACCGTTTACACGAATTTGTGGTTGCAGATTAGATCAAGCTCCTCACCGGCGAAACGGGAGTGCGCCGCGCCGCCGTATTTCCATCAATCGCAATTCCCAGCGTTAGCATTCGCATACGCCGGGGCACTCTTGCTTCGCCACGGATGCGATTCACCGCGACGAAGTGCTCGCATAAATAATCGCGAGCCGAAGGGAAGTTGTAGGCAACAATCCTGCACTGGCAAGGTTAATCTCGTGAAAGCAAAACCGCCATTCTGCAAGGGGGATTCGGCAGCCACGAGCCGTTCGCGCGCAGTTTTTGCCTGATCTCTTCAAGGTTCACAAAATAAACCTAACAAGATGAGAAGAGTTTCTCAATAAGGATCACTTTGCCGGCGGGTCGCCAAAATGCGCCTTGTGCGCCGCGTAGGCAGCTGCGTCGTCAAGTATCGAATCGATTGTGGCTGCCAACGGTTCGAGTTTCACAACTCCGGAAAAAACGGCACGGTCGCCGATCTCGGTATCGATCACGAACGCCGGACGCTGCGTGACCTGAAGCGCATGGAATTCGGTCGTCGACGCTCGAACGCGCTGCTCGATTTCCGCCGATGTCGCGCGCTCGAGCAATTTTCCGGTGTCGATTCCGCCCGCTTCAGCACCGATTTGAGCGGAAACGTTCCAATCGCTGATTTTCTTGCCTTCCCGCAACGCCGCATGAGCAAGCGCAAGGCGAACCCGATCATCGGTAAAACCAAAGTCCTTGGCCGCTTCGGCCACGCAATTCGGCGCGAGCCACTCCGGCAGGCTGGGCTCGTACCAGTCGGTATTGAGCATGAATGGCGAACGCATCATCATTCCGCTGCGCCGGTAGAACCACTGCTCCTGCTCGCGCGAAGTAGGCAAACCACTGGGATCCATCAGCACGATCTTCCACTGAAATTTAACCCGGCCTTCGTACCGCTTTTTCAATTCGGCCCATGTTGGCTCAGACCAAAAACACCAGGATGAAACGACATCGAGATAATCAGTGACGCTAATTCGCATAATTTGAATTGGACGTTGGGAGTTGAGCGTTGAACGTTGAGAGTTTGTTGTCTCGAAGGTTAGCGTCCAACGCCCAACGTTCAACGGCGAACGCTTAATGATGTGACCTCGGCAGTAATCGACACCGTGAACCTCAATCATATTTTTCTCTTTCTTGCAGTGATTTCATCGCTGCTGGTGTTGGCCCGGGCATGGCGTCCCACTGCTCCATATCGCGGCTGGCGTATCGCCGCACTCACCGTTCTCGCGATTACCGGCGTTGCGTGGCTGTTTTGGCGTGGCGCCGCCGGATACATCGGTGGCGGCGCGTGGTTCGTTCTCCTGTTTGTTCCGGCAATTGGGTTGCGCAAAATGGCCGAACTCGCCGCCCAGAGAAATTACACATCGGCTAGAAAACTCGGGGCGGCTCTTCAAATTGTGCATCCCACGAGTGAGTTGCGAGACCAGGTCCAATTGCTCCGCCAGTTGGAATCTCAAGCGAACCATTCAGCTGCATTCCATTCAGCTCCACTCGGGTACGAAACTGCACGGCGCACCGATCATAGTCAGCTGCGAAGCGCGCCGGCTGTTCTCATCTTTATTCTCCTCAATGCGGTTGCGTTCGTTTTCGAGATTTCGGTGGGCGATTGGAACGACCCGGAAGTTCTGCATCGGATTGGCGCGCTCGACCCTTACTCGGTCGTAGTGCAGCACGAATACTGGCGTTTTGCCACTGCGTTATTCCTGCACGGAGGTTTGCTGCATCTGGGTTTCAATGTTTTCGCGCTTTACGTTCTTGGCCCACCGCTTGAACGATCCATCGGCACGATGCGCTTTGTCGTGTGTTATTTGATTTCAGGGCTTGCCTCCGGCGCGGGCGTTGTGGGTTTGACTTTAATTGGTCTGGTGCAAACGGCTCAGCTGGTCGGTGCGTCGGGCTCGATCATGGGCATCGTCGGCGCATGGGCGGGATTTCTGATACGACATCGCCACGCGCCGCACGCGAAGCAAAGATTGGCAAACATTGCCATGATCGTCGCGATTCAAATCGCATTCGATCTTTCGACTCCACAGGTCAGCATGGCAGCGCATCTATGCGGCCTAGGCGCGGGATGTTTTCTCGGTCTCATCCTTGCTCCGCGAGCTGTCTCTGTGGCCGGGAGCGGTGACTCCGGCAGCACCCAAACGCCCCAAAAATTCAACCACGGATTGCGCGGATAACACGGATGAGAGGCTGATCGTTCACGAGCGACCACTACGTCCCGTGCGGATAAGTTGAAATCTGCTCCACGAGCGGTGTAGCCACGCGCCTGTGGCGCGTCATCCCATGCGACTAATCAAACGGCCCGCAGTGCCGTGGCTACAGGACAGACTTGCCCGATTTAGTTTTCTTGGTTAACTGCGGCTCTGTTTCCCTTGCAGCATTCGCATGCTAGTTTGTTTGAATTTACGATTTGACCGCCCGGGGTCAGCGACTCCGGCTACAGCAACGCCCAACGCATGCCGACTTTTCAAACTTACAATGTGACTCCCATCCTGCCGGCGGCGCTGGAACCGCTGCGGGAGATGAGTTTCAACCTTTGGTGGACGTGGGAGCCGTCCGCGCGCCGCCTGTTCCGGCATCTCGATCCAGAACTGTGGGACCGCACGAATCACAACCCCGTGCGCATGCTGCAACTTTCCCGGCAATCCCGGCTGGAAGAGCTTGCACAGGACAAAAATTTTCTGCGCGAGCTCAAGCAGGTTTTTGAGGACTTCGAAAAGTATCTCGGACGACACGACACGTACGGAAAAACAGGCACCGGCAGCGCGATCAAAAATCCGATCGCCTATTTTTCCGCTGAATTTGGTTTCCATGAGTCGATCCCGAATTACTCCGGCGGCCTCGGCATTCTCGCCAGCGACCATTGCAAATCGGCCAGCGATCTTGATCTGAATTTCGTTGCAATAGGTCTGCTCTATCGGCACGGGTATTTCCGACAGCAGATCGATAAGGATGGCGTTCAGCAAGCGATCAATCTCAACCAGAACTTTTATCACCTGCCAATCCGGGAAGTTCGACGCGGCGAAGCGAAGTTTGTTATCTCAGTGCGGATTCTGGACCGGGAAGTTTTTGCCAGGATTTGGGAATTGCGCGTGGGGCGGGTAAACGTCTACCTCCTCGATACCGACATTCCGGAAAACAGAACCGAGGATCGATTGATTACTGCCGAGCTTTATGGCGGCGACCTCGAGATGCGGATGCGTCAGGAGATCATGCTCGGGATCGGCGGCGTGAAAGCGCTCAGCGCGCTCGGAATCCAGCCGGACGTGTTCCACATGAACGAGGGGCACTCCGCGTTCCTCGCGTTGGAGCGCATCCGTCTCAATGTGGTGGAGAAAAAGCTCGATTTTTATTCGGCACTTCAGGTAGTAGCGGCGGCTAATGTTTTCACTACGCACACTCCTGTTCCCGCCGGGAATGACTCGTTCCCGCGCGAGATGATGCGAAAATATTTCGGCAACTTCGCCAAGGAACTAAATATTCCGTTCGACGAGCTGTTCTCATTTGGCCACACACGCGTCAATCCAGATGATCCGTTCAGTATGACCATCCTGGCGTTGCGTCTCAGCCGGCACGCGAACGGCGTCAGTAAATTGCACGGCGAAGTTACTCGATCGCTTTGGAAAGACGTCTGGTCGGGTGTTCCTGTCCACGAAGTGCCGATCACCAACATCACAAACGGTGTTCATACCAAGACCTGGATGGCGCCGGAATTTGCGGCGCTTTACCGCAAGCACCTCGGCGACTGGGAGGAACACCTGACCGAACCGGAATTCTGGCGCGGCGTCATTGACATTCACGACGCAGAACTTTGGGAGACACATCAAAGACTCAAACGTCGCTTGATTGACTTTATCCGCGATCGGGAGCGACAGCGCCGTGAACGACTAGGCGAATCCCCGGAATCTATTCGCAAGGTTAATCGCATTCTTGATCCGGAAATTTTGACCGTCGGTTTTGCGCGTCGTTTCGCGACCTACAAACGCGGCACGCTTTTGTTCAGCGACAAGGAGCGATTAAAACGATTGGTGAACGATGCCACGCGCCCCGTGCAATTCATTTTCGCAGGCAAGGCACATCCGCGCGATGAAGCAGGCAAGGCATTCATCCAGGAAGTTTACAAATTTAGCCGCGAAGCCGGTCTGGAAAATCGCGTCGTTTTTCTCGAGGACTACGACAGCTACATCGCTCGCCGCCTTGTGCAGGGAGTCGATCTTTGGTTAAATCATCCGCTGCGTCCGCTGGAAGCAAGCGGCACGAGCGGAATGAAATCCGCGCCGAACGGCGGGATTAACCTGAGCGTGCTCGATGGCTGGTGGCGGGAAGGCTACAACGGCAGCAACGGCTGGGCCATCGGCGCTGAGATCAACAATGGCACCACTGAATTTCAAAATGAAGTGGACGCGAGCAGTCTTTATCAATTGCTCGAGAACCAGATCATTCCGCTTTATTACGCGAAACCGGACGGCAAACTTCCCCTCGCCTGGCTGCAATTGATGCGCGAATCGATTCGGAGCGTCACGCCGGTGTTCAATACGCAGCGAATGGTTAAGGAATATACGGAGAAGCTTTATATTCCTGCAGCGCAGGCGTACCAGAATTTTTCTCGCGACGGCTGCGGCTCGGCCACACAACTGAGCCAGTGGAAAGCGCAGATCCGCAAGGATTGGCCACAAGTGCAGATTTCCGACGTTCAAGTGGCGAACAAAGATCGGCAAAGCATTTTGGTCGGCGAATCATTGCAGATCAGTGCGCGCGTACATCTGGGCGCAGTCGATCCGCGACATGTGCGCGTGGAAGCGTATCACGGCGTAGTTGATAACGGCGACATCCGCAATCCTACCGCTACTGTGCTGAATCAAAGCAGCAAGGCCGATGCCGACGGCAATTACATTTATGAGGGAAGTGTTCCTGCTACTGAAAGCGGTACCTACGGTTTTAGCGTGCGCGTCGTGCCCACGCATCCCTGCCTGATGCAAGCGCACGAACTGCGGCTGATCACCTGGTCATAGGATTTGGATGCGCCTGAGGTGCGTCAATTAGCGCATTGGGGTTTAGACGTAGTTGGCGGTCCAGCGCGTCGTGTGGAACCGATCCGGGCTGCCTTGCCCATTGGTGACCGCTTCGGGTCTCACAGGCGCGCAGCATCTTATTTACGTAATTGTTAGGCAAGCTTAAATGCACAGCGGATTATGGCACCGGGGCCGCGGCCCCTTGTCCAGTTCCTCGTCAACTATCCACAATGGAAGATGAAGCATCAGGCGATGCCTCCCTTCACTACTCTTCTCCGGAATTTCCGAACCGAAGTTCCGGAAAAATTCTGAACAACCACGGATTTGAAACTCGCTCATCTCCCGACTCGCTCGCCGCGTGCCCTCGCGGCTTTGCCTTCTATCTCGCCGATCCCGTCGGCTCGGTTCACGGATAATGCGGATGACGAGAATGACGAAATCCGAATGACGAATGACGAAGAACGAGGGAAAAGCCTGAACAGCTACCCGCGCCAATCCGCAACCGCTCTCGCCCGTAATCGCAGCATCTGGAGGGCGGAGCTCTGCGACGCCTAATGAGCGTCTGCTGATGCGTAGAAATGCGGGGCTCGCGGGAGCTCGCCCCTCCATTACGATCTTGATTTTGATGATCGCAGCTCTCGCTGAACGGCGGTTGAGTACGCAAAGAGGGCTCCGGGGTTTCCCGCGAAGCCCTCAAGCGCTGGTGTTATCTTTTAACTTCAGTTATTACTGCTGGCACGACAAAGTGTAGGTCGTGTTTGTGCGGTCACACGGTGTGGCTGGCACGACGGGACCGCCGTTGTTGATGGCGTGGATGCAACTCTTGTGCATCTCCTGGACGGGACGTTGTGTGTTGCCATTAGCTGTCGAGCCAAAGTTTTGCAGACTGGTGTTCGCAATGCTCATCAGCTCATTGATCGTCAGACCCGAGCAATTGACGTCGAAATCGCCGCCGTTGACTCCTTGTAGGCAACGTCCAGCTCCAACGCTGCCAACTGCGCTGAGAGCATGTAGGCCATGTTTGGTCGCGGTGACGCCTAGCAGGCAGGTTCTGAAGGCGGAGTAGTCTGGGCTGTCCCGTTCGCGTTCGCAGCTGGCACGAGTTGAGTAGGGTCACGACGGGGCCAAACAGGGTCGTTCCGGTTCCGTTGGCGTTGCCGGTTCAGAATCCTGTTGCCGTTCTTGCTGGACTAGAAGCCCAAGGTCAGTCCACCACTGGGCACGGTGCAGTAGTTGCCGAACGTGCGCGTCTCACTTCCGCCCGCTGCAGGAAACACGATCAGGGATGTTGCGTTCGTCGAATGGAACCAGTTGCTCTCATTCGCGTCTGCCTTACTGATCGTATACTCGCCTGGAGTCAGATTCAGTTGGTTGGCGACCACGTAGATATTGCCGCCCGTGCTGTTATGGACAACGACGCCGAGTTGCGTGTCATTGCCCTGACTGGCGCAGTAAGTGACGCCAGTGAGCGTGACGGTGTAGGTGCCGCCGGCCTGGATGTCCCAGAACTGAAATGAGAGATTTATGGGCAGTCGGGAGGCGATCCTGCGGGTCTAGCGGGGCGACGTGGGCCGCGGCCTTCTACGGGAACAGGCGGCGAAGTTCCAATCAACGTGCGCAAAATGTTCGGATACTTCTGCCACGAGGATGGCGTGGCTAGTTCCGGAGGCGCCTGAGGTCGCCAAGTTGGCCTGCCTGCCGAAGCCCCGGCGGATTCTCGCGCCTTTATTCGATTTCGGAAAGGAGCGCCTCGAGACTCTCGCTCCCGGAGTCTTCATCTTCGGTCAGCCCGGCCTGGAGCAAACACAGAAGACAAAGTCCGTTGTTCACACGTAACGCCGTGTCACACCGCGAGCACTCCTCCGGCTCATTCGTGATCGCTGGGACCAGATCAGTCAAGCCATAGATTATCATTGGGAAAGGCAATCGCAGGAGCGCAGGGTAAATCATTTATCTGGCTTGCTCTGAACTGGCCGCGAGCGCACCGCAGAGGTGGCGGAGTTCATCCTCAATGTCAGCAGGATTCTCCACCGTCTGGGCCACTTCATCGCGCAATAACCAGCGGTAGCGCTGCCGCATGCGATAAAGTAACTTTTTCACCGTACTCTGGGGAACCCCCAAAGTCGTGGCTAGATTCGCAGACGAAACATCGTCTCGCTCCACCGTGAGGTAGGCGCTTAAGACGTCGAAGACTCGCCACCGTCCCTTGCGCTCGCATTCCTCGCGGAGCCGTCGAAGCGCACGTTCCACGACTGTCGCCGCCCAGCGCACATCGAAGAGTCGCTCCGCGGGCAAGGAATTAACCGTCTGCGTCGACATCGACAATTGCGACGGCACCTCAGCCATCCAGGCATCCCACGAAATGAAGCTCACGTCCCCTCCGCGTTTGCGGGCATGAATTTTGTCGGCGGCGTCATTGAGAAAGTTCGTGAGCGACTTGAGCAGCAGCGAACGGAAACGGCCGCGGCTGGGGTCTGCATTCTGAAGCCAATCACCTTCCAGTATCATCACAAAGAAATCCTGCGTGAGGTCCTCGGCGTCCTGGGCCGAGTAACCGCGTCGGCAAATGAAAGCAAAAATCGGCCGCCAATAGATGCGGCAAAGCTCGGAGAGTGCCGCACGGGTTTCCTGCTCTTTGTCTTTGGAGTCGGCACCGGAAAGAACGAGGCTCCAGCGCGTGGTGACGAATGCGCCCCGCCTGATGGTTCCTTCGTTCGCGCTGGCTGAGCTCAAGATCGGGAATTTTAGTGAGAATCCCCTTGTTGAGCAAGACGAAATCACGGCGATGCGCTGCTCCGTTTGTTCATTATCACAAGGCGATCCGCGGAGAAGCTGGCCTGCCAAATCTCCAGCGGGAGCGGAGCCTCGCGACTGCAAGGCGTCCGCTATCGCATGGGTTGTGGCTTGCTCGTGAGCAAGCGGCCCTGCCGTTAACGCGGACTGGGCGGCTTGGCCGGGGGCCTCCGCTGAGGGCAGGGCCGTTTCGTTGATTTCGGGCGAAACGTCCGAAATTTGTACTACTAAGCCACTTTCAAATTCCAGAGATCGTGCCTCCGGCAAAAGTCCATCGAGTTCCACCCGGAAGGAGCGCCGGCGCGACATCACGGCGGCCACGGAGATCAAGTGTAAAGTCGAGAGTTTCACAGCGGGTGGCTGATTCTTTCAAGAACTTCTACGGAAACTGGCGGCCGAAGTTCCCAAAAAACCTGCGCGAAAGAAAAATCTGGTTTCTGTGCTGTTGTTCCAGTTAGGATTTGGTCGGGCTAGCTAATGGTCCATGCGCAATTCTTCTAAAATTTTAAAGAGGGCAATCGTTGCGGCGAACCAGACGCTTCAATCGCTTCTCGATCTCGACGCGCAGGTGGCGAAGGCTGCGGATCTGATCGAGGAATCTTTGCGCGCTGGAAACAAATTGCTCGTCTGCGGCAATGGCGGCAGCGCGGCTGATGCGTCCCATTTTGCAACAGAGTTTGTGGTTCGCTTTACGAAAGATCGCCAAGCCTACCCCGCAATCTGTCTTTCCGGCGATGGCGGGCTACTCACTGCTGCGGGCAACGATTATGGATTCGATGAGATTTTCGCTCGCCAGGTAGCGGCATTTGGCCTCCCGGGGGACGTGCTGATTTGCCTGACGACTTCCGGTAAATCGAGAAATGTCGAGCGCGCTCTGGAAGGAGCGAAAGCCCACAAGCTAAAAACAATTGCCTTCCTCGGTCGCGACGGCGGTTCAACCATTGGCATGGCCAATGTCGATCTTTTGGTTCGCAGCGATTCCACTGCCAGAATTCAGGAAGCGCACCAGCTTCTGCTCCACGTGCTATGCGAGACGATCGAATCCCGTTTAGCAGAAAACAGTCTGTAGAGGCGGGCGTGTCGCCTGCATTGCAAGAGAAGGAAGTAGCCGACACGTCTGACCAGCGTTACTCGGATTTCTTCAGCAGCTGCTCGCGTTCGCGATTGAGTTGCCGCCGCTCGCTCGGCGTTAAACTCCCCATCCCGAATTTGGTGATTTTATCGAGAATCGGATCGATCGATGAATAAATATCATCCGATTCTGCGGGGCGTCGCGGTCCCGTTTTTGGAACAACGTGATACTTCGGCTTGGGGGTGATGCGCTCTTTCAAGGCATTCCACCAGGCAAGTTCCGGCCGTGCCCCGCGCAATTCAATAAAAAGGAACGCCGCGCTGATGCTTGTCCGAGCACGACGAGGCTCTGCCAATCGTGCATTGCCAGCACGCTTAGCGTCCCGATCGCAACGAATATTAGGGCGATCCACTTTGCCATGATCCCGCAGGAAAAGCTCCACGTTCGGGTAAATCGTCGCGAGGGCTACAAAGATGGAGAAATGAAGTGCTGTCGAGGTGGCGAATGTGGTCGGCGTCCAAAAGCTCAACAGGCTTAAAACGACTGCGGCCAGCAGCAACAAAGTCAAGTAAAGGGGACATAGGCACGCCGCCCAACGAAGCGTTCTTCCCGCCCGAAGATGAAGAGCATGTGCATCTCGATGGCGAACCAAAGCAGCCCCGACGGATTCCACGCCCGCGCGTAGCAGAGGATAGCGAGGCCGGGCGTGCGGAGGCAAAGTTCCTTCAGCTCCGACTGGGCCATATACAAAAAGAAATCTCTGAGTCGCTGCTCAATTGACTCGCAAGGTCCATCCCGGTCGTGAACGGGCGGTGGCGGCTCGTCCATAGTGCTTTGCGAGTAGTCCTGAAGCTCCACCTTCCAGCCTCCAGGTAGCTCGACTGTCTTAATGATCGAGCGAAGCCACGGTACTACTTCGAACGCCAATAGACCGAAGGTGATCGCGTCGATCTTGAGGTTCGGCCACTTAATGTGAACTCCAGCCATCACAAGGGAAGCAACCGTGATAAGAGTGGCGAGATGCTTGGCCTTGACGAACGCGCGAGATGTTAGGCCTAACGAGACCAATATCAGCCCCGGCTCCGACGGGCTCAAGTGGCAGCGGGTTGAATCACACTAGCCAAGATCGACATCGAATGCATGACGCAGTGAAGCCGTTGGCTGCGGCGCTTAGTTAGGGTGCATCGCGTTACGACAACAGAAAGTCTAGCGCGACAAACACGATCGAGCCGATGGAAGACAGAAATGCGATTTTAGCCTTTCGCGCGTGCGTGTTACCCCGCGATCAATATCTCCGGATGTGCAGCCGAAAATCCGGCCCGACGCCAGACCGGGACGTTCTATATTCTTTGCCTTCGAGATTTTGAAATCCTCGGCGCTCGCGACCTCAAGCGCGACGAGGGCGAACGCTTGATTTTTTTGGCCGCGTAGTCGGCTTCCGGCTTATTCAAGTTCGTGGATAACGGCAGTTTCTCCGCGAAAGGTTTCAATTGACCCTCCGTCGCTGCATCAGTCGGGCTGATGAGGATTGGAAAGGTCGGCGTTTGTTCCTTTTGCTTTACATATTCACAAAACGCGGTGAGGCATTCATTCGCGATCTTGGGCAGCCCGACACCATAGACTCGCTCGATGCCAGCAAGTCTGTCTTTTAATCTGCTCGGAACTCGGATGGTCAAGCGGGCATCTTTTTTCATATTGGCCGACTTAGAAGTCCTTCAATTTTCCGCACACTTACTTATACGGAAACTGGAAGACGAAGGCCCAAATATTTGCAGGGCTAGGAGAATTTAGCGGCAGACCAAGGGGAGTGGCAATCTTCCGAGTCTGGGCGCCGTGAACCGAGCGGCAACAAATCTGTGATTCACTTGACAACGATCGTCGTCATT
>Ga0209377_1001392_pt1 | contig 16376 bp, 16 predicted proteins | sample GraSoiAngelo_141_FD_185898 | JGI IMG/M metagenome (GOLD analysis project Ga0209377, IMG submission 185898) | Grasslands soil microbial communities from the Angelo Coastal Reserve, California, USA - 14_0929_12_40cm (SPAdes) (version 2) | ecosystem: Environmental > Terrestrial > Soil > Grasslands ...
GAGCGTGGCTGCACCGTCGTACGGCACACCTATGAACGCGATGATCGGATGGGCCATTGGTGATTCCTCCGCCGGCGATCTTAACCGGTTCGTCGCCATCCAGCAGGGCGAGGAAGACGGTGTGCATAAGAGCGAGTCCTCCTCTGGTCCGCGGCCCCTATCGTCGCCGCAGTTGCGGCACTGCGGGCAATCTCGGCATGACACCCGTGATGCGCGCGAAGCGCGCGGCCAGCTGCTCGCCGAAGCCCGAGGCATCGAGTGGGTTCAACCCGGACTCCCCGATGGGAGCGAGCCGCGCCTCTGCCGTCCGGACCAGCCCGCGCATGCAGGCCAGGGCTTCGTAATAGGCCAGTCGTGCGGCATCCAGCGGCTGCCGGCGCCGGTACAAGCTGAGATAGCGGGCGACAAGGATGCGCCGCGCGACCTCGACCAGACCGCGCAGCGCCGGCGGGACACCCAGGAGCCCCACGGGGACCAGGTCCAGGATCACGCGTGTTGAGGCCACGTCGAAAGCGGGGTCGGCCACGATCACGTTCGGCCAGTCGATCACCCCCGTGACCCGGCCGTCCGTCATCAGGATATTCTGGGGATGGAAGTCCCCGTGGCAGATGACGCGCCGGCGCTCATCCATCGGCCGATGGTCGGAGAACCAGACGATGGCCTTCTCCAGACCGCGGAGGCTCCCGCGAGCGATCCGGCGTTCCAGGCGGGCGAGGTGGCTCTCGAAGGTGACCAGCTCACGGCTGATCGGCGGCCCGCCGGCCGCGCTCGGCGTCTGGCCTTCACGGTCGAGCGCCAGGAGCAGGACCTCGGCGTCGAGCGCGTGAAGCCGGAGCTGCATCTCGACCAGCACCGACGCGACCCCGAGCCGCCGCGCATCGAGCAGCGGCCGGCCCGCCAAGCGCTCCATGACAAGGAATGCCCCGCCCAGGATGGTCGCGTCGGGGCTCGCCAGCAGCACACGAGGCGCGGGATAGCCGAGCCCGGCGACGGTGTTCTGGGCGGTGCGTTCGCTCAGGACGCGCGCGGGAGGATGCTGGCTCCCGAGGACGCGGAGGATCAGCGGGATCGAGAAGGGCTCTGGAGCGCCGCTCAAGCGGAAGGCGAAGATCCGGGTGTCATAGCCGCCGGTCATCGGCGTTAGCGGCTCGGCGTAGCCCAACCCTGGCTCGCGGAGCTCCGCGCGGAGATGCTCGAGCAGCGGCTGGGCCGGCTCGGTCATCAGGTGTTTCGCTCGAGTCGCCACAGCCATTCCTGGGTCACGGAGGCGGCGAGATGGACTGGCCTCATGGCACTCGCGGGCGGACGAAGAGGCTCTTGCTGAGGATGAGGTCGAGCATAGCTGTCCTCTGGTCGACGAGCCGGATATATTCGGCCGAGCAGATCCTGCAGAAGTATGGCCCGAATCCGGCAGCGATCATAGCCGTGGCCACGCAATGGGAAGGCGCGACGACGAAGTCGCTGATCCTCCACTCCTGGACCGACCTAGACTTCAGGTCGCCGTCTTGCCAAGAAGATCCTCGCGTGCTAGATATGGCGGGTCATTCGGACCGCCGCACTCACGCACTTAACCGACCGTGTGCGATTCGGGAGGCGAGCCATGGAGATGAACCGGCGGGAGGCGCTGAAGACGCTCGGGGCCGCGGTGGGAGCGGCGTTCGTCCCCGGCCGCGCCAGCGCCCAGAGTGGTGAGATTTCGGTCGGCAGTCTTCTCGACGGGACCGGTCCCATCAACATCTACGGGCTCCCCATGATCGACGGCACGAAATTCGCCGTCGACGACATCAATGCCCGGGGCGGCGTTCTCGGCCGCAAGCTGAGGCTCATCCAGCTCGACGCCCAGTCGGACAACCAGATTTACGCGCAGTACGCCACCAAGCTGCTCGTCGAGGACAAGGTGGCCGTGCTGATGGGCGGCATCACCAGCGCGTCCCGAGAAGCCGTCCGCCCGGTCGTGGGCAAGTACAAGCAGGTCTACTTCTACAACGAGCAGTACGAGGGCGGCGTGTGCGACAAGCTCGTTTTCTGCACTGGCGTCACACCGGCCCAGCAGCTCGGTACGCTGATCCCCTGGGCGGTGAAGGAGTACGGCAAGAAGGTGTACACACTCGCGGCCGACTATAACTACGGTCACATCTCGGCCGACTGGGTGAAAGTGTTCCTGGGAAAGGCCGGTGGCACGCTCGTGAACCAGGAGTTCATCCCGCTCGACGTCGTCAACTTTGACTCGGTGATCAAGCGGGTGGAGGGCGCGAAGCCCGACGTCGTCATGTCGCTCCTGGTCGGCGGCAATCACATCGCGTTCTACCGGCAATTCGCCGCCACCGGGCTGAAGGGAAAGATCCCGATCGTGTCGGCGACGTTCGGGCTCGGCAACGAACAAGTGGTCCTCGCCCCGGAGGAGGTCGAGGGGCTCGTGGTGATCTATCCCTACTTCCAGGAGCTCGAGAACGCCGTCAACCGGGAGTGGGTGCGCCGCTGGCACCAGCGCTTCGGCGCGAACTACGCCTACATCACCGACTCGGCGTGCACCGTCTGGAACGGCTGGCACCTCTGGGCCATGGCGGTGAACAAGGCGGGCTCACTTGAGCGGGACGCGGTCATCAAGGCGCTCGAGAGCGGCCTGACGTTCAAGTCGCCAGAGGGCGATATCACGCTCAACCCCGAGAGCCACCACGTCGTGCACACGGTGAACCTCGCCAAAGTGAACAAGCAGCGCGGCTTCTCGATTATCAAGACGTTCCCGAACGTCGCGCCCACGGACACTATGGAAGTGTGCGATCTGATCAAGAACCCGAATCAGGCCAAGCAGTACACGCCGAAGTTCTAGCGCCGGTGTCGCGTCGCTGCCCGCCCTGGGGCCGCCCAGAGCCGGCGGCGCGCACGACGATGGATTTTGTCGCAGTCACCGCGTTTGGCATCCTGTACGCGATCGCCACGCTCATCCTCCTGGCCCTCGGCCTCGCCGTGATCTTCGGCATGATGGGTGTGATCAACCTGGCGCAGGCCGAGTTCCTCATGATCGGCGCCTACACGGTGCTGATCGCGACCGCCCACGGCGCGAGTGTTTGGATCGGAATCGCGGTGGCGCCGGTCGTCGTGGGCCTCCTGGGCCTCGTGATCGAGCGGACGATCATCCGCTTCCTCTATGGCCGGATTCTCGACACGATGCTGGCGACCTGGGGGCTCAGCCTGGGTCTGGTCGGCCTTGTCACCCTCGTGTTCGGGCCGACGACCGAGGGCATCGCCACGCCGTTGGGCCACGTGATCATTGGTCGGTATCGGCTCTCCGAATACAGCGTGTTCGTCATCCTGATGGCGTTCGCTGGTCTCGGGCTCACCTATGCCGTGTTCAACTACACGCGCTTCGGCCTGGTGGCGCGCGCGACCATGCAGAACGACAACATGGTCTCCGCCCTTGGCGTGAACCCCGCGCGGGTGTACATGGGAACCTTTGCGTTCGGCGCTGCCCTGGCCGGCCTGGGCGGTGCCGTGATAGCGCCCCTCACTGGCGTCGTGCCGACGCTGGGCCTGGCCTTTATCGCCAAGATCTTCATCACGGTGATCGTCGGCGGGCCCGTGATCCTCCTCGGCACGACGACGTCGGGCGCGGTGCTGGGCCTCGTCGAGAGCCTCGTCTCCTACAGCTCGACGCCCATCTACGGTCAGGTCGCGATGCTCGCCGTCGCAATCATCCTTCTTCGGCTCCTCCCCCAGGGCATTTCTGGCTTTTGGCGCCGAGGCGTCTAGTGACGGCGTGGGCGCCGTGGGCCGTCGCGGTCGTCGTGGTTACGGCGCTGCCGGCCGTGCTCTCGGCCTTCCAGATCGTCCAGCTCACTGTGTTCATGATCTACAGTCTGCTCGCGCTGAGCCTCGACCTGATCTGGGGCTTTGGCGGGATCCTTTCGTTCGGACAGGCGGCGTTCTTCGGCGTGGGCGGCTACTGCTACGGGATCGTGGGCATCAACTCGGGCAGCACGGCGCTCGCGCTCACCGCAGGTGTCGCCGGCGCCGCTGGGCTCGCGGCACTGCTCGGCTACTTTACGTTCTACGGCCGGGTCGGCTCGATGTACTTCGCTGTCATCACGCTGACGGTGACGCTGATTCTGCACCAGGTGATGGGCACGACGGCCGACCCCAGGTATGCGGTGGGCCAGGCTCGCCTCGGTGGCTACAACGGGATGACGGATATCCCGTCACTGGCGCTGGAGGTGCCCGGACGCGCCCCGCTCACGCTCGACCCCGTCCCGCTGTTCTACGTCGTGGGCGGCCTGCTTCTTCTGGTCCTCGCCCTGACCCGCGTCCTCGTCCAGTCGTCCTTCGGTCGCGTGCTTGCCGCGATTCGCGAGGACGAGCTGCGGACGGAGCTGCTCGGGTACGATCCCCGCTGGCGCAAGCTCGTGACGTTTGCGATCTCCGGCGGCATCGCCGGCCTCGCGGGGGGCCTCTTCGCGGGCTGGGGCAACTTCATGAATCCGCAGGTCTTCAGCATGTTTCAGTCGGCGCTGGTGGTCATCTGGGTGATGGTCGGCGGCCGGGGCACGCTGTACGGGGCCGTGGTCGGCACGCTCGTCGTCCAGTTCCTCACCAATTACCTGGGCACGGCGTCGGTCACCTACACGACCGTCGCGCTCGGCGCGGTTCTCGTGGTGATCGTCCTGCTGTTCCCGCGGGGCCTGCTGCCGGCCATCGAAGGCGCCGTCCGGCGAGCCGTCGGGCGGCCGGCCCCGGCGCCGGAATTCGCGCGATGAATGACGTCGTGCTCCAGGCGCGGGGTCTGGTGAAGGAGTTCGGTGGGCTGCGGGCCGTCGACTCCCTCGACTTCACCCTGAGGCGCGGCGAGCTGCGCTGCGTGATCGGCCCCAACGGCGCCGGCAAGAGCACGCTGTTCAAGCTCCTGACGGGTCAGCTCAAGCCGACGGCGGGGACGATCCACTTCAAGGGCGTTGACGTCGCGCGGCTTCAGCCCCACGAGATCGCGAGAGCTGGGATCGGGATCAAGTTCCAGGTGCCGCGCGTCTATGATGGCCTGTCCGTCGCCGAGAATCTCTGGCTCTCGGCGCGCTTCCGTCATGGGGTCGCCGGCGCCGGCGCGATCGTCGACCGGGTCCTTGCCGAGATTAACCTCGTCGAGCGCCGGGCCAGCCTTGCGGGCCACCTCTCGCACGGCGATCGGCAGTGGGTGGAAATCGGCATGGTGCTCACGTCCGACCCCGACCTGGTCCTCCTCGACGAGCCAACCGCCGGCATGACCCACGCCGAGGCGCGACGCACGGCCGACCTCGTGCGCGAGATCAACCGGCGGGCGACGCTGATCGTGATCGAGCACGATATGGATTTCGTGCGAAACATCGCGGGATACGTCACCGTGCTCCACCGGGGCGCGGTGCTTGCCGAGGGGACCATGGAGGAGATCCGCGCGAACGACGTCGTCCGCGACATCTATCTGGGGAAACGCCCGCGTGCTCGAAGTTGAAGGGCTCCACGCGCGGTACGGGCAGGTGCCGGTGCTGAACGGTGTCTCACTCCGGGTGGGGGCGGCCGAGCGCGTCGTGATCATCGGACGGAACGGCGCGGGCAAGACGACCCTGCTGCGCGCGCTCATGGGCTTCCTCCGCGCCCGCCAGGGGCACATCCGCTGGCGAGGGGTCGATCTCACGCACCTGCCGCCCTACCGGCGCGCCCGGCTCGGCCTCGGGTACGTTCCCCAGGGGCGTGAGATCTTTCCCACCCTCACCGTCCGCGAGAACCTCCGGATGGGCGCCCTCTCGGGCGACGGATCGCGCTTCGACGAGCTGCTGCAGATCTTCCCGCGCCTGGGCGAGCGCCTGGCGCAGCGCGGCGGTAGCCTCTCCGGGGGCGAGCAGCAGATCCTCGCCATCGCCCGCGCCCTCATGGGCGACCCGAAGCTGCTGCTGCTCGACGAGCCGACCGAGGGCGTCCAACCCTCGATCGTCGATGAGATCCTCGAGCAGCTCCTCGGGATCAACGCGCGATTCGGGGTGACGATGATCCTCGTCGAGCAGAATGTGGACTTCGCCAGCGCGTTCGCGCAGCGCGCCTATACGATGCTCAAGGGACAGATCACCGAGGAGCTGAGGCCCGAGGCCCTCTACGACCCGCGTGTCATTGCCGACTATCTTGGCGTCTGAGGGCGCCCATACCGCCGGAAGGGGGAGACACCATGAAAAGCGACGATCCCGTCACGAATGAAACCGTCGAGCGCCTCTGCGCGCAGGCCGACCTGCCGCTCGGGCCGGAACGTCGGACCAGGCTCGTCCCCATGCTCGCTGGCCTCATCGCGGCTGCCAACGAGCTGAGCCGCAAGATGGCGGCCGCGGCGCACCAGTCGATCCTGCCGATCCTGCGATTCCCCGAGCGATAGGAGGCGCGTCATGGCACAGGGAGATCCGCTGGACCTGACGATCATCGAGGCCGCGGCGCAGCTCGAGGGGCGCCGGCTCTCCCCGGTGGAGCTGACAGAGGCGATGCTTCAGCGCATCGCCAAGGTCGACAAGCAGATTCGCGCGTACATCACGGTCTGTGACGCGCAGGCGCGTGAGGTGGCGCGGGCCGCCGAGCGCATGATTCAGGCGGGATACTGCCTCGGCCCGCTCCACGGGATTCCGGTCGCGCTCAAGGACAACATCTACACGCGTGGCGTCCGCACGACGGCCGGGTCGAAAATCCTGTCGGACTACGTCCCGTCAGAGGACGCGACCGTGGCGGCTCGGCTCAAGCGCGCCGGCGCCATCATCGTCGGCAAGACGAACATGCACGAATTCGCCTGGGGCGGCACGACCGACAACCCGCACCACGGCACCTGCCGCAACCCCTGGAACCCCGAGCGCTTCCCGGCCGGCTCGAGCGGCGGTTCGGGCGCGGCGGTGGCGGCGCGCACCTGCCTCGGCGCGCTCGGGACGGATACGGGCGGCTCGATCCGGCTGCCGTCCTCGGTCAACGGAATCGTCGGAATCCGCCCGACCATCGGCCGCGTGAGCAACTACAACGTCGTCCCCTTGGCGTGGACGATGGACACCGTCTCGCCGATGACGCGCACGGTAGAGGACTGCGTGGTCATGTTCGAGGTCATCGCGGGCTACGACCCCTTCGACGAGCATTCGGCGCAAGTTCCCGTGGCGGATTACCGGGGGGAGCTCGGCCGCTCGGTGCACGGCCTCCGCGTCGGGCTCATCCGGGATTACTCACTGACCCACGTGCAGAAGGCGGTCGGCGACGCGGTCCGCGCCGCGCTGAAGACGCTCGAGGGGCTTGGCGCCCGGATCGAGGAGATCGCGATGCCGTCGATCCACGGCAACATCTCCGCTCAGCTCACGATCGAGTCCTGCGAGCCGAGCGCCTACCACCAACAGTGGCTCCGCACGCGCGCCGCCGACTACGGCGAGGACGTGCGGACCTTGCTGGAGCTCGGTGAGATGTACCTGGCCACCCACTACATCCAGGCCCAGCGGTATCGGAGCCTGCTGCGGAAGGAGTTCCTCGAGGGGTTCAAGCGCGTCGACGTCTTCGTCACGCCGACCCTCCCATTCACGGCCACACCCTGCGGCGCCACCGAGGTCGTGATCGAGGGCAACCGCAAAGAGGACATGCTGTCGGCCATCATGCAGTTCACCGGGGTGCCGAGTCTCGCCGGGCTGCCCGCGCTGTCGCTTCCGGTCGGCTTCGACCCCGATGGCCTGCCCGTCGGAATGCAGGTGATCGGACGGCCCTTCGACGAGGGGACGCTGTTCCGGGTCGGTCACGCCTATCAGCAGGTCACCGACTGGCACACGAGGTCACCTCGACTCTAGACAGCCGTCCGCGCTAGAATCACGTCGGAGCGTCGCGATGCGGACCTACCTCCGAGTGCGGGGCAATCGCGCCGACGAGATCGTCGGCGAGGTGGTGCGCGAGCAGCCGCTGACGATCTGGGTCAACGGCGAGAAGTTCCTCACGCTCCTCTGCTCCCCGATCAAGCTCGAGGCGCTCGTCGTCGGGTACCTCTGGATCGAGAAGGTGATCGGGGACCCCGCGGAGATCACCCGGCTCGACGTCTCCGCCGTGGACGGCCGCGCCGACGTGACGCTGGACCGCCCGGTGACGCTGCCGACCGAGCGGATTCTGACCTCGGGGTGCGGCGGCGGCATCACGTTCCGCATCGACCACCGGTTGTTCCCCAGGCTCCACTCCACGCTCCGCGTGGCGCCGGAGACGCTGGCGCTCAGGATGAGAGAGCTCTTCGCCGCGGCGATCCACTACAGGGCCTCGCGCGGGATCCACGGCGCGGCGCTCTCGGACGGCGAGCGGCTCCTCGTCGTCGCCGAGGACGTCGGGCGCCACAACGCGGTGGACAAGGTCAAGGGCGAGGCGCTCATGCGTGGGATCCCCACCGAGGACCGCGTACTCCTGTCGACCGGCCGCGTCTCCTCCGAGATGCTGCTCAAGGCGGCGCGGATGGGCGTGCCGCTCGTCGCGTCGCGGACCTCGCCCACGGAGATGGCGGTGGCGCTTGCCGAGCAGCTCAACATCACCGTCTGCGGGTACGTGCGGGGGGACAGCCTCAACCTCTACGCCGGGAGCGCGCTCCTGCTGGGGGAGGGGGCTGTGGTGGCGCGACGCTGACCCGCGCGGCTCCCGCGATACAGCGCCTGTCGTCGGACGAGCTCAAGCGGGCCCAGGGCGAGACCCTGGCGACGCCGCGGATGCGCTACGGCGTCCTCGCGCACGCGCTCTTCCTCACGATGGACCTCCTCTACGGGCGCGCGCGCCACCTGTCGAAGTTCAAGGTTCAGGAAAGTCGGCTCCACGTTCCGTATCAGGCGTGGGAGCACGTGGCCTACATTGCGATCACCCACATGCATCCCCGGCCGGACTTCGCGCGGCGCATCTTCGAGCGGGTCAAGGAAAGTCGGCTCCAGCAGGACAACGAACAGTGGCACCTCTTGATCCTCGAGGAACTCACCGACCGGAAGGGGATCAGGGAGCGCTTCGTCCGGTACCGGGTGGTGCCGCAGCTGATCGCCTTCGTCTACTACCACATCAGCTGGCTGCTTTACGTGCTCCGACCCCGGTGGAGCTACCTCCTCAACGCCTGGTTCGAGGACCACGCCGAGCACGAGTACATGCAGTATGTCGCGGAGACCCCGGCGCTCGAGGCCGAGCCCTTCGAGAGCATCTTCGCCGACGACTACGGGCACTTCGCGTCGCTCGCCGACCTCTTCCGCCAGGTCGCCTATGACGAGCGGGTGCACAAGCTCGAGAGCCTCGAGCGCGTCGCGACCGCACGCTTCGAGTAGAGGCGCATGAGCGAAGAGCCCTCGGTCGAGGGGAAGTACCGGGCGCTCCGCCGGGGTCTCCGGTCGCGGCGACGTGACGACCCCGCGCTCGATCTCTTTCGCCGGATCGAGACGAGCCTCTCGGACATCGGGTTCGTCGACCGCATGCTCCTCGAGCTCAGCCGCTGCTACAACCCGCTCACGAACGGGCCCATCGTAGATCTGGCCACGCGCCGGAGCATCGTGGAATCCCTCCGAGCGGGGCGCCCCGATGATGCGAAGAGGCTCTTGGACGAGTGCCTCACCCGGTACGCGCCCCCCGCCGAGGCGCCCAGGGCGTCGCCCCCACCCGACCCTGGCGAGCTTCCCCTTCCAGGGCACTCCGGGGAGGCGTCGAGGCCACCTCCCACACGCTAGGAGCCTGGTGGAGTATCGAGGAGCGCCAACGGCTGAGCATGGGTGCTCCGAGCGTTGGGGGGTTTGGGGGGCCATGTCGGGGCCCCCCATTTCCCTAGACGCGCCGCGGCTTGACGATGGTCAGACCAGTGTCTAGGATTCCGGCGATCGAAGCGCCAGACTCCCGGGATTCGAGGAGGTTCAGGCGATGACGCAAAGTCTCACCGACCACATCCAGACATCGCGCTTCGTGGTCGTCGACGTGAAGCATGCCGAGGGTCGCCTGCGCGTCAGGGGTGAGGCCGACGTGTGTACCGAGCTCGCCTGCTCGGCGCACACCCTCGTCGTCACGGACGAGGACACCAAGGCGGGTCTCGACGCGTTGAACCCCGGAGACATCATCAAGGTCGAGCCAGCGGACGGGCGTCCCGAAAGGATCGTCGTGCTCCGCCGGGCGTGGGATGAGCTGGCGAGCCCCGAGGTCTAGCGGCGAGCCGGTGACCCCGCCCGAACGGGCCCTCCAATCCGATCATCGCAGAGGAGTGTCGCTATGAGTTTGTCGCGACGCGACTTCCTGAGATACGGCATGGCCGCGGCCTCCACCGCCGTCGCCTCCGGGGGGATCGATCTGAGTCCCGTGGAGGCGGCTGCGACGTCGCTGCGGATCAAGGAAGCCAAGGCGTTCCCGGGCGTGTGTCCATATTGCGCGGTCGGTTGTGCCCAGCTCATCTACGTCAAGGACGGAAAGATCGTCGACATCGAGGGTGACCCCGATGCGCCCCACACCGAGGGCGCGCTCTGTCCGAAGGGCTCGTCGACATACCAGCTGTCGCTGAACGAGCGGCGGATCACCGGGTGCCTCTACCGCGCGCCGGGCGCGACCGCGTGGGAGGAGAAGCCGCTCGACTGGATGATGGCCGAGATCGCGCAGCGAGTGAAGAAGTCGCGCGACGCGACCTTCGTCGAGACGGTGAAGGTCGGCGCCAATGAGGTGCCGGTCAACCGCTGCGAGGGTATCGCGTGGCTCGGCTCCTCGGTGCTGGACAACGAGGAGAACTACCTGATCGCCAAGCTCGCGCGCGGGCTCGGGCTGGTCAATCTGGAAAATTCGGCCCGGCTCTGCCATTCGGCGACCGTTCCGGCCCTGGGCGCCACGTTCGGCCGCGGCGCGATGACGACCAACCTGATCGACGTCCAGCACGCGGACGTCATCATGCCGACCTCCAACTGGGCCGAGTGCCACCCGGTCAGCTACAAGTGGGTGATGAAAGCCAAGGAGCGCGGCGCGAAAATCATCCACGTCGATCCGCGCTTCACCCGGACCTCGGCCACGGCGGACATCTGGGTGCCGATCCGGTCGGGCACCAACATCGTGTTCTTCGGCGGCCTGATCCGGTACGCGATCGAGAGCAAGAAGTACTTCCACGACTACGTCGTGGCGTACACGAACGCCCCGCTCCTCCTCGATCCCAACCTCAAGACCCCCGCGGAGCTGGACGGGCTCTTCAGCGGGTTCGACCCCGCCAGACGGAGCTACGACCAGTCCACCTGGAAGTTCCAGCTGGATGCCGACGGCTATCCGAGGAAGGACACGACGCTCCGCGATCCGAACTGCGTGTTCCAGCGCCTCCGCCGGCACTACAGCCGCTACACCCCGGAGATGGTCGAGCGCGTGTGCGGCATTCCGAAGGAGCTGTTCCTCAAGGTCGCCGACATCTACTGCTCGGCGTCGGGGCCGGACAAGACGGCGACGGCCTCGTACGCGCTGCAACTCAACCAGTCCACGAACGGCGTGCAGCAGATCCGCGCCCTCTGCATGCTACAGCTCATCCTCGGGAATATCGGGCGCCCCGGCGGAGGCGTCGTCGCGCTCCGCGGCCACTCGAACGTGCAGGGCGCGACCGACTTCGGGACGCTTTACCACATGCTGCCCGGCTACCCCGCGGAGCCGTTGCAGGGGCCGCACCCGACGCTGACCGACTACCTGGAGAAGACGACGCCGAAGGGCGGCTACTGGGTCAATAACCCGAAGTTCGTCGTCAGCCTGCTCAAGGCGTGGTGGGGGCCGGCGGCGACGAAGGAGAACGACTACGCCTACGACTACCTCCCGAAGCGCGAGAAGGCCGACGCGTACTCCCACCAGCACTTCCTCGTCGGGATGTACGAGAAGAAGGTGAAGGGGTTCATCTGCATGGGCCAGAACCCCGCGGTGGACAGCCCGAACGCCAAGATGGCGCGGCAGGCGATGCGGAATCTGGAGTGGATGGTGGTCGTCGATCTCTTCGAGACCGACACCGCCGCCGTCTGGAAGGAGCCGGGTGTCGATCCGAAATCCTCGCAGGTCGAGGTCTTCTTCATCCCCGGCGCGCCGGCCGCCGAGAAGGACGGCTCGATCACCAACACGATGCGGATGGCCCAGTGGCACGTGAAGGCCGTCGAGCCGCCCGGCGACGCGCGCTCCGACGCGGCGTTCATCGTGGACGTCGGCAACCGCGTCAAGGAGCTCTACAAGGATTCCAAGCCCAAGAAGGACCGGCCGGTCCTCGACCTCGTGTGGGACTACCAGCCCCAGGGGCCCAAGAAGGAGCCCAACATGGAGCTGGTGCTCAAGGAGTGCAACGGCTACGCGACCGACGACATCGTGGACAAGGACGATAAGCCTCTCTACAAGAAGGGCGAGCCGCTCAAGACGTTCGGCCACCTGAGGGACGACGGCTCCACCGCCTGCGGCAACTGGATCTACACCGGCATCTACCCCGAGGAGGGCAAGAACCTGGCCCTCCGACGCGAAAAGCCCAAGGAGGGCGACTACCTCGGCCACGGCTGGGGCTTCGTCTGGCCGGCGAACCGGCGGATCATCTACAATCGCGCCTCCGCCGATCCCTCGGGCAAGCCCTGGAGCGAGAAGAAGAAGCTCATCTGGTGGGACGCCGAGGCGAAGAAGTGGGTGGGCAACGACGTCCCGGACTTCAGCCCGACGATGGCGCCGGACGCGCCGCGGGCGAAGGACGGCCCGTTCAAGGGCATCAGCGGCACGGACGCCTTCATCATGAACCCTCACGGCCTCGGGCAGTTCTTCGCGTCGATCGTGGACGGCCCGTTCCCCGAGCACTACGAGCCGTTCGAGTCGCCGACGAAAAACCTCCTGTCCAAGGTGCAGAACAACCCCGTGGCGAAGGTGTACAACATCGGCGACCTGAACAAGCTCGGCACGCCCGACAAGTACCCGTACATCCTGACCACGTACCGGCTCACGGAGCACCACGCGGCCGGCATGTCGCGGCACGTGCCGTGGCTCTCCGAGCTCTTCTTCGGTCACTTCGCGGAGATCGGGCCCGAGATGGCCAAGGAGCTCGGGTTCCAGAACGGCGACATGATCACCGTCGAGACGCCGCGCGCGAAGATCAGGGTGCGCGCCCTCGTCACCGAGCGGATCAAGCCGTTCGTGATCAACGGCAAGAAGGTCTACCAGGTCGGCATCCCGTGGCACTGGGGCTACCAGGGCGTCATGAAGTCCGCGCGGGGTGACATCACGAACGACCTGGTCGCGAGCCTCGGCGACCCCACGACGTTCATTCAGGAGTCGAAAGCCCTCCTCTGCAACGTCAGGAAGGAGGCGTAGCCATGGCACGCACGCTCGCGATGTTCACAGACGTTTCCCTGTGCATCGGGTGCCGCGCCTGCCAGGTCGCCTGCAAGCAGTGGAACCAGCTCGCGCCCGAGGAGCCGGAGTGGACGGGGACCTACCAGAACCATGCCCACTTCACGGACAAGAGCTACCGCCTCGTCAGGTTCTTCGAGGAGACCGACGACAAAGGGCAGATCAAGCAGTGGCACATGATGTCCGACGTGTGCAAGCACTGCGCGCAGGCCGGCTGTCTCGAGGCGTGCCCGACCGGCGCGATCTACCGGACCGAGTTCGGAACCGTCAACATCAACCAGGACATCTGCAACGGCTGCCGGTACTGCGTCTCCGCCTGTCCATTCGGCGTCGTCTCGTTCAACCACGATACCGGCACCGCGACGAAGTGCACCTTCTGCAACGACCGGATCCACAACGGCCTCGGGCCCGCCTGCGCGAAGGCGTGCCCGACCCAGTCGATCAGGTTCGGCTTCCGCGACGATCTGGCGGGCGTCGCCGAGAAGCGGGTCGAGGAGCTCCGAAAGCTCGGCTACAAAGACGCCCAGCTCTACGGCGCGGACCCGAAGGGTGACCTGGGCGGTCTCAACGCGTTCTTCCTGCTCCTCGGCAAGCCGGCGCTCTACGGGCTCCCGGAGAAGCCGAAGCTTCCGCAGCGCAACGTGCTCGTCGACTCGCTCCTGTCGATCGGCTCCGCCCTGGTCGTGGGGCTGGGCGCCCTGGTCGCCTTCAGGGGACGGGGTGGGAGAGGAGACGCGTAATGGAGCCCGGTCTCCTGAAAAGCGCGGACTGGCCGGTCCTGATCGACCTCTACTTCTTCCTCGGCGGTATCGCCGGTGGGGCGTTCGTGATCGCCACGATCGCCAACCTCCTCGGCCACGAGCGGTATCGCGACATCGTCAGGGTCGGGTACTACATCGCTTTCCTCGCGGTGATTCCGGGACCGATCATCCTCACCGTGGACCTCGGTCTCCCCACGCGCTTCCTCCACATGCTGATGGTGGCCAAGCCGTCGCTCGAGATCGGCAGGGACGCCGTCACCGTCGGGCCGTTCCACCTCAAGCCGTTCTCGCCCATGAACGCGGGAGCGTGGGCACTGCTGGCGTTCAGCGCCTGCGCGTTCCTGGCTGCGCTGGACGTCTTCCTCGAGCACCGGGGCGGTCGGAGCATGCGGACGTTCCGCGGCGTCGTCGGCGTGATCGGCACGTTCTTCGGGTTCTTCCTCGCCGCCTATCCCGGCGTGCTCATCGGCGCCACGGCGCGTCCGCTGTTCGTCAGCGCCCACTGGCTGGGCGCTCTCTTCCTTGCCGTCGGCGCCTCGACAGGCGGCGCGGCGATCGCCCTCATCCTGAGCGTGCTCGGCGCCACGCGGCGCGAGGCGCTCTCGCGGCTCATGCGGTTCACCGCGTTCGCGCTGGTCGTCCAGCTCGCCGCCCTCGCGCTGTTCATCCTGTCGGTCTCCACGGCGGGCTCTGCAGGGATCGCCCGCGCGCTGGCGCAGCTCATCACCGGACCGTACGGCCTCCCGTTCTGGCTCGGCGCGGTCGTCGTCGGTATTCTGGTGCCGTTGGCGCTCCACCTCGGCGGCGTCACCCGGAAGGCGGCGCCGGCTATGACGGTGCTCGTCTCCGTTCTCATCCTGGTCGGGGGGTTCGTCGTCAAGTACGTGATCATCGCCGCCGGTCAGGCGACCTGAGCTACGCGAAGCTGCTCGAGGAGTGGAACGACCTCCTGACGCGCCGGCCGACCTTCCGCGAGCCGCTGGCGCCGTACCGCTTGGTGCTGGAGGCGTGGGCCGAGTGGCCTGCCGAGTGCCTGGCGCCGCTCAGCTGGACGGCCTCGGAGTGCGAGGAGCGTTGGCGACGCGGGGTTCCACTGCTTTCTGATGTCCTGATGCCTATCCTCTCGGAAAACGTGGAGCCTCTCCTTGCTGCTGCCCTTGAGTTTCTGGCGGCGATCGGTGAGCCCGAAGAGGTCCTGAGGAGATTCGCTCGGGCATGGGATCAGGGCGAGGTCGGCCCGGCCGCCTTCTTTCCGTCGCGGGGGCGTGTCGGGCTGGCGTCGCTGCTGACAGATTTCGGTCTCCGCGCTGAATCCACGAGCTTCCTCGCATACGGCGCGCTCCGGCCGGCGCTCGATCGGTACTTCGCCGGGTGCCGGATCCATCTCACCGAGGGGAGATGGGATCTCGGCGTCTGTCCCTACTGCGGGGCGCCTCCCGGCTTCGGTGACCTGACCGACGCCGGCCAGCGTCGGCTCGCGTGTCACGTGTGCGGGGGCGGCTGGGTGTTTCCACGACTCCGCTGTCCGTTCTGCGGTACGCAGTCCTCCAAAGACCTCGTTCGCCTCGAGGCAGTGGAGAAGGAGGAAGGCTACTTCATCTCCGCCTGCAGGCAGTGCAAAGCCTACGTCAAGGAGCTCGACCGGCGGATTCGTTGGAACGCCGGCTCGGCGCTCATCGAGGACTGGGGATCACCTCACTTCGACGTGGTCGCCATCCGTGAGGGATACTGGCGCCCCATCGCCTCGCTGATCCACCTCGCTCGCCGCGCCTGACTGGCGCTGCACAAATCAGCATCGGGAATGTGGTAAACTCTCGCTGCACTTACCGTTTCTGACGTCATGTACCCGACTTTGTTCGATCTCGCGATTTTCGGCTACATCGCCGCGACCGGGCTGTCGCTCGCCTACCTGGTCCAGCGGGAGGAGTGGCTCCATAGGCTCGCGTCCGTCGCGACGATCGCAGGCTGGGTCCTCCACGCCGTCGCGCTCCTCGCTCTGGCCTTCCGTCTGGGGCGGCCGCCGCTCGGCAGCGTGAGCGAGGCCATGTCGGTGGCGGTGTGGGTCGCCGTGCTGTGGGCACTCTGGGTGGAGCGGCAGTACGGCGTCAAGGTCCTGGGCGCGTTCGTCCTGCCCGTCGTCCTCGTGTTCAGCCTCGACTCGGCGACGACACGGTCGCTCGGCATCCCGGGGATCGAGCGTGCCCTCGGCGGTGCATGGATCTGGGTGCACATCGGGCTGGTCCTCGTCGGGATCGCGGCGTTCGTCCTGAACTTCGCCGGCGC
>Ga0209377_1001394_pt1 | contig 16361 bp, 8 predicted proteins | sample GraSoiAngelo_141_FD_185898 | JGI IMG/M metagenome (GOLD analysis project Ga0209377, IMG submission 185898) | Grasslands soil microbial communities from the Angelo Coastal Reserve, California, USA - 14_0929_12_40cm (SPAdes) (version 2) | ecosystem: Environmental > Terrestrial > Soil > Grasslands ...
GGGACGGCCGCGTCGGTGGGGACGCGCGGTTCCTGCTCACGTCCAGTCTCACGCTCAACGCCACGGTCAATCCCGATTTCGGCCAGGTAGAGGTGGATCCCGCGGTCGTGAACCTGACCGCGTTCGAGACGTTCTTCGACGAGCGCCGCCCCTTTTTCGTCGAGGGGGCGGGCTACTTCGGATTCGGCACTTTCAACTGCTTCTTCTGCTCCAATGTCTCCAACCTCGGCATGTTCTACTCGCGGCGCATCGGCCGCTCGCCGGAGGTCCCGGACAACGCCTATGCCACGGGCGGGACCTACGCCGATACCCCCGAGAACACGACCATCCTGGGGGCCGCCAAGCTCACCGGCCGCACGCCGTCCGGCTGGTCGATCGGGGCGCTGGACGCGATCACGCGACGCGAGCGGGCGACATTCCAGCGCAGCGATGGCACGCGCGGCGAGGCGACCGTCGAGCCGCTCGCGAACTACTTCGTGGGGCGCGTCGCCAAGGACCTGCGCGGCGGCGCGACCGTGGTTCGCGCCGTCGCTACGTCGGTGCTGCGCGAGCTCGACGATCCCTACCTCGCTGCACGGCTCTCCCGCCGCGCGGAGTCGGTCGGCGTCGGCACGGAGATGTGGTTCGGGAAGCGGGACTACCGTCTGCTGGCGCAGGTGGCCGGCACTGCGGTCACCGGCGACACGGGGGCGATTCGGCGGCTGCAGACGTCCAGTGCGCGCTACTTCCAGCGGCCGGATCGCGGCAACGGGACGAACGGGCTCTTGAGCGACGCCTACGACCCTGCGCTCACGGCGCTGCGCGGGCTCGGCGCGTACGCGCGGTTCGCCCGGGAGTCGGGGCAGTTGTTGTGGGAGGTGTCCACCAACCTGCGCACGCCCGGATTCGAGAACAACGACATCTCCTTCCTCTCTCGCGCCGACTACTGGTGGATGAGCGCGAACATCTTCCCTCAATGGACCAAGCCGACGCGCTGGTACCGCCAGCTCCTCTTCATCGCGGGCGGGCAGCAGCAGTACAACTTCGACGGCGACCTGACCGACCGGCAGGTGCAACTGTATGGCTACCTGCAGCCGCACAACTACTGGGAGATCAGCGGCTTCTGGATCCACCGGCCGAGCCTGCTCGACGACCGTCTCAGCCGGGGCGGGCCGGTGCTGCGCCGCCCCGGCCTCGACTTCTGGTCCACCAGCCTCGCGACGGACCGGCGCAAGGACCTCGTGCTCGAGTGGACGGGTGAGCTCGGCTGCAACCGGGACGGCGACTGCGACCGCACCGCCACCGTCACGCTGCAGCTGCGACCGGCGTCCAACGTCACGCTGTCCGTCGGTCCCTCCCTGGCCCATAACGAGAGCGGATTCCAGTACGTCACCGCGGTGGCCGACCCGACCGCCACGGCGTTCTACGGCGAGCGCTATGTGTTCGCCGACCTGGTGCAGAACTCGATCGCGATGAACACGCGCTTCAACGTCACGTTTTCGCCGAACATCACGCTCGAGCTGTTCGTGCAGCCCCTGATCGCGAGCGGCGCCTACTCGCACTACAAGGAGTTCGCCGCGCCGCGCGCCCTGCGCCGCCTGGTGTACGGTCGGGATGTGGGCACCATCACGTCCTTGGGCACCACGCCCGACACGCTGCGCATCGACCCCGACGGCGGCGGGCCGGCCGCGAGCTTTCTCGTGGCGGACCCGAGCTTCACGCTCCGCTCGCTGCGCGGCAACGCCGTGCTGCGCTGGGAATACCGACCCGGCTCGACCATCTACCTCGCCTGGACGCGGACCGGCTCTTCGTCGCTCACGCGCGGGATGATCGACCTCGGCGAGGATGCCGGCGCGCTGTTCCGCGGCCCGTCGGAGAACATCTTCCTGATCAAGGTGAACTACTGGCTGGGGCTCTAAGGCCGTCCCGGATCAGTGGCAGTTCCCTGAGCCCGAGTCGGTGAACGTCTGTCCGGTCGCGGGGATGAACTGCCAGATGTAGCTGTCCGGAGCGAGCGTGAGCTTGAGCACGCCGTACGCGATGGACACGACCTCGCTGCTCGGGGCAAGAGACGCGGGCATGCCGACGGCGTAGCCACCGGTCCCGACGTTAAACTCCTTGATCCCGCGCGCCGAGTCCGGAACTCCGCCGGGGCTCTGCGGGGCGAAGCGCTCGTAGAAGTACTGCTGGCCGTTGAGCACCACGTCCGCGTTGGCTGCGTACAGGTCCTGCCAGATGGGCAACACCCCGGACGCGGTGTGCCAGCTCGGATCGTCCGACGAGAAGAACAGCGGGTAATGGAACATCGCCAACGTGCAGACCTTGGTGCTCGCCGCCAGGTCGGCCTTCAGCCATTGCTCCTGCACCGACCCCGCGCCGTACGCGACGGTCCCGGTGTTGTTGAGCACGACGACGTGCCAGGAGTTGCCCAAGTCGAAGCTGTAATACCCCTTGGTCGGATCGCCCGCAGCCGCCCCGAAGTAGCCGAAGTACCCGTTCGCCCCCGGGACATCGTACTCGTGGTTGCCCAGTACCGGGTACGTGCGCGCCTTGTGGCGGCCCCAGGTCGGGGTGTAGCAGTTGGTGTAGTTCGCGGCGCTGCCGCTCGGGTTGACGTTGTCGCCGAGCACGAACACGCTGCCCGGCAGCGTGTCCAGAATCTCCGCGGTCAGTTCGGGCTCATTCCAGCCGCACGTGGCGATGTTGGCTGCCCCGGAGAAGACCACGACGGTGCTCGGGTCGAGTACCTTGACGAGGAATTGGCCCGAGCCCGCGGCGCCGTACTTGTCGCTCACGGTGAACCGCACCGTGTAGCGTCCCGGGGCGGCATATACGTGACTGCCCGTGATCAGACCCTGGATGTTCGTGCTCCCGACGTCCGTCGCGCCATCGCCCCACGCGAAGCTGTAGGACCAGGGGTAGTCGGTCGGGCCCGGATCGTTGAACGTGGCGCGCACGCTCAGCGCCGTGCCGGCGAGCACCGACTGGTCCGGCCCGGCGTTCACCGCGGGCGGCAGGTTCGCGATGGTCACGGTGGTCGTCGCCGGCGTGCCGCTCAAGCCCTTCGAATCCGTGACCGTCAACGTGACCGTGTAGACCCCCAGCGCGGCATAGGTGTGCGTCACCGTCGCGGTATTGGCCGTCGCACCGTCACCCAGGTTCCACGCGTACGTGAGGGGCGTGTTGTTGTCGGGGTCGCGTGACTGACTGCCGTCCAGCGTCACCGTGCCTTCGGAGCCGTACGGCCCGCCCGGATTCGCGATGGGCGCCTGGTTCGGCAGCGGAGCGCTGGAATGGCACAGTGCACTCCCCTTGTCCGTGAACGTCCCACCCGCGATGGGCACGAACTCCCAGTCGTAGCTCGTGGGCCAGAGCGTCACTTTGAGGATGCCGTAGGTGACGTTGCTGCGCACCTCGCTGTTCGCGATCGCTGCTCCGGGCCAGGCGAACAGGTCGTTGCCGCCCGTGCCCGCGATGATTTCGCGGATGCCGTTCACGTCATCTCGCGCGCCCGTGGGTGTCTGGGGGGCGAACCGTTCGTAGTCGTGGTCGTGGCCGTTCAGCACGAGGTCCGCACCGTAGTCGTAGAGTGCCTGCCAGATCGGTTGCGTCGTTGGCGTGCTGCCATTGCCGCCGGAGCTGAAGCGGGGGTGGTGCCAATAGGCGGCCGTGCAGATCGTGGGATGCGCCGCGAGGTCCGCCCGCAGCCACTGCTCCTGGGCCGAGCCGGCACTCAAGTCGAGGTTGCTGTTGATGACGATGAGGTGCCACGCACCGCGATCGTAGCTGTAATAGCCCTTGGTCGGGTCGCCGGCCGCGGCCCCGAAGTAGCCGAAGTAGCCCGGCGCACCGGCCGACACCCCGGAGTTGTACTCGTGGTTCCCCGGCGCAGGCTTGGTGCGTGCTTTGTGCCGCCCCCATGACGGGTCGTAGCAATTGGTGAAATCCGCGAGGCTGGGGCCCGGGTACGCCTCGTCGCCCAAGGCGACCACCGTGCCGACGATCTTGTCGAGCACTTCGGCGGTCGCTTCCTGGCTCAACCGTGAGCAGTCGGCGATGTCCCCCGCTCCGGCGATCACCGGTGGACCGGTCTGGCTCTGCACGGCCACGAACGCCGTTCCCACCACACCCTCGCTCGTTGCCGTAATGCTGGCGCTTGCGGCCGCGAGCCCGACCACGAAGCCGGTGGCATTGACGCTCGCGACCGCGGGCGCAGTGCTCGCCCAGGTGACCACCCGGCCGCCGAGCGGGTTGCCGTTCGCGTCCTTCGGGGTGGCCGTGAGCTGGGCGGTGCCGTTCACCGGGATCGTCGACGACACCGGACTGACGGCCACCGAGGCGACCGACGCCGGCATCACGGTCAAGCTCGCCGTGCCGCTCTTGCCCTCGCTCGTGGCCGTGATCGTCGCCGAGCCTACCGTCAGCGTCTGGGCCAATCCAGCTCCGTTCACGGTCGCCACGCCCTGCGCGCTGCTCTGCCAGGTGATCGTGCGGCCCGTGAGCGGGTTGCCCGTGGCGTCTTTCGGAGTCGCGGTGAACTGGAACGAGGCGCCCACCTGGACGCTCGCCGTCGCCGGGCTGACCGCGACCGTCGCCACGGGAATGGGCGTGACGGTGACGGTCGCCGAGCCACTCTTGCCTTCACTCGTGGCCGTGACGGTGACCGGCCCGCCCGCGCCCTTGCCCGTGACGAGCCCGTTCGCGTCCACGCTGGCCACGGCGGCATTGCCACTCTGCCAGGTGATCGTGCGCCCGGTCAGCGGATTGCCGACGGCGTCCTGCGGCGTCGCACTGAGTTGCACCGTCGCACCGACCACGATGCTCGCCGTCGGCGGGGCGACCGCGACCGTCGCCACGGGGATGGGCGTGACGGTGACGGCCGCCGTGCCAGCCTTCCCTTCGGAGGTCGCCGTGATCGTCACCGGGCCGCCCAGAGCCTTGCCGGTGACGAGCCCGGTCGCGTCCACCGTGGCGATCGTCCCATCGCTCGTCTGCCAGGTCACCGTGCGGCCTGTCAGCGGATTGCCGACGGCGTCCTGCGGCGTCGCACTGAGCTGCACCGTCGCACCGACCACGATGCTCGCCGTCGGCGGGGCGACCGCGACCGTCGCCACGGGGATGGGCGTGACGGTGACGGCCGCCGTGCCGCTCTTCCCCTCGCTCGTCGCGGTGATGGTCACCGGGCCACCCACGGCCTTCCCGGTCACGACCCCATTCGAATCCACCGTGGCGATCGTGGCGTCGCCCGTGGTCCAGGCGACCGTGCGGCCCGTCAGCGGATTGCCCCCGGAATCTCGCGGGGTCGCGGCGAGCGGCACGGTCGCGCCCACCACGATGCTCGCCGTCGGCGGCGTGACCGCGACCGTCGCCACGGGGATGGGCGTGACGGTGACGGCCGCCGAGCCACTCTTGCCTTCACTCGTGGCCGTGACGGTAACCGGCCCGCCCGCGCCCTTGCCCGTGACGAGGCCGGTCGCGTCGACGGTCGCGATCGTCGCGGCGCTCGTCGCCCAGGTCACGGTGCGGCCGGTGAGGGGGTTACCGGCAGCGTCTTGCGGGGTCGCGGTGAGCTGGACGGTCAGCCCCGGATGCGTGGTCGCGGACGCCGGAGTCACGCCGACAGAGGCGACCGGGACGTAGGCGTGGCACGCAGTCGAGCCCGCGTCGGTGAACGTCTGTCCCGCGATCGGGATGAATTGCCACGAATAGTTGAGGGTATCCAGCGTGAGAAGCAGGACGCCGTACGCGCCGCTGGACCGCACTTCGCTGTTTGGTCGCGGCGCCCCGAAATTGTCGAGGTTCAATCCGCCGGTACCGACAGTGAACTGGCGCATGCCCTTGGCGGGATCCGCAACCGCGGTCGGCGACTGCGGCGCGAACCGCTCGTACACCTGGGAGTGGGCGTTCACTACCACGTCGGCGCTGTAGGCGTAGAGGGCGTCCCACAGCGGCTTCACGGCGGCCAGGTTGTTGGTCCCCGAGGAGTTGAACCGCGGCCGATGCCAGTAGGCGAGCGTGCATTTCTTGGTGTTGTTGGCGAGCTCGGTGCGCAGCCACTGCTCCTGGGGCGAGCCCGCGACCATCGAGATCTGGTCGTTCAAGGCCATGATGTGCCACGCGCCCAGGTCGTAGCTGTAGTAGTACTTGCCGGAGTCTCCGCCGGCGGCGCCGAAATACTGGAAGAAGCCCGCCGCGCCCGCTGTCTTGTAGTCCTTCTCGCCCACGGCGGGACGCGTCCGCGCCTTGTGTCGGCCCCACGAGGGGTCGTAGCAGGTGTTGAAGTTGTTGAGCGAACCGTTGCCATTGATGTTGTCGCCGGCCGTGAACACCGTGGCGTCGGGATACGCGTCGAGCAGGAGCGCCGTGGCCTCGTCGTTGGTGCGATCGCAGCGCGCGATGTTGCCGGCGCCGATGAGCTGCACCGCCTGCGGGGAGGCGGTAATGGCTGCCGAAACAGGGGTCGGTGTAACCGGTGCGGTCTGCGGGTGGGGTGGTGCAGTGGGGACGTGGTCGGAGGTACAGGTCGCGATGACCAGCAGGGCAACGCCCCGGGCTGCGGCCCCGCCCAGCCTGCTAAGACGCGAGCTCATTGCGTGCCATCCGACGTGGTGGGTCTAGGGATTCCCGCGGGACGCCGCAGCGTGAGAGCTCGGTGCGGGCCCGTCCCCGCCGCCACGCCCTTGCTGCAAGGCAAATGCCGCGGACGTTCCACACCGAACCGCGTTGCGGCGTGGGCACTTGCGGTCCGGCGGGCGTCCGGCGCCCTCCCCAACATGTGTCTTCCGGCAGGCAAGCCTGCGCGCAATGCGCCACAAACGAACCCCCTCGCCGGGCGACCCTCGCCGCCTCCTCGCTCTACAAGGAGTTCGCCGCGCCACGCGGCCTGCGCCGCTCCGCTAGCCGGACGCGGATGGCCGCGTGACATTGAGGCCCGTGACCGCAGGCTCGCTTCTCGGGTTCGACGGTCCGCGCCGGACCGCCGCTACGCTTGTTCTCGCGGCGGGCGTGTGCGTCGTCGCGGTGATAGTCGCCTTCGAGCGCGGAAGCCGGGAAGGAGTGGGCGGCGACTTCCACGTCTTCTGGCAGGCGGGGCGCAACTTCGCGACCGGTGCTCCGCTCTACCACGGCGATCTTCCGGGCGCGCGAAGGTTCATCTACCCGCCGTTCGCGGCGATGGTCTTCCAGGCTCTCGCCATTTTCCCGCTGCGGCTCGCCGCGGAGATCTTCTCCGTCATCAATTTGGTGTTGCTTGGGGTCGCCACCTACCTGACGAAGAGGATCGTCGCGCGGACTTACCCCCATCAAGCTGTGGAGGCGCTGCCGCTCGTCCTCGCCGTGGTGCTGTCCTTGGTGTTCCACCTCGAGAATCTCAACCACGTGCAGGTCAACGAGGTGATCTTCGTGCTGATCCTGCTGGGCATCGACGCGCATCTGCGCGCGCTGGACGTCCGCGCGGCCGGCTACTTCGTGGCCGCGACCGCCCTCAAGATCACCCCCGTATTCTTCGTGATCTGGCTGATCCTGCGGGGGCGGCGGCGCGCCGTGTTGGCGGTTCCACCACTGGCCCTCGCCTGCGTCGTCGGGCCGCTCCTCCTGCGCGGGCCCGCCACCGGCGGCGCCGAGCTGGCTGAGTACTACCACTCGTTCCTGGAAGGATTCCAGCACGGGCAGGTGTTGACGGACCAGAGAGTCCAGAACCTGGGCGCACTGGTGTACCGGATGATGCGACCGGCAGAGACCCCCGAGCACTTACAGTACGACTACGTTCCAGCATCCGAGGGGGCCGCCGCGCTGACCTATAGGATCGGCGCCGCGTTCCTGCTGCTCCTCTTCCTCCTCAACCTCGGTCTCTTGCGAGCCCGTGGCGTCGCCCCGTCCGCGCTCGAGTTCAGCACGGTGTTCCTGATCAGCCACCTGCTGTCGCCCATCACCTGGAAGGCCCACCTCGTGACCCTGCTGTTCGTGTTTTACACGTTCCTGCTGCTGCGGCCGGCCGGTCTGCCCGCGCCGCTGCGGGTCGCCTTGATCGGCCTGTGGGGCTTGATCGGGGTCAGCGGCCTGAGTGGCAGAGACCTCATCGGCAGGAACGCGTACTACTATCTCGGGGGGTACAGCGTCGTGGTATGGACCATGTTGCCTGTGTTCGTCGCCGCCGTCGTGCTGACGCAGCGCGAGGCGGCCGCGCGCCGACCGGCCTAACGGGCCGGATCTTGCTGCAGCAGCTCGCGCACCATCGCGAGCAGCTCGGTCATTTCAAACGGCTTCCACAGCGTCCGCGACGCACCGAACACCGCGGCGTCCTTCAGCAAGTCGATCTTGCCGCTGCGGCCGCCGCCGGACATGGCGATGATCTTCGCCTGCGGCGAGGTGGCTCGCAAATCCCGGATCAGCTCGAGTCCGTCCCGTTCGGGCATGAAGATGTCCACGATCACGACGTCGGCGCCTTGCTCCTGGTGCAACCGCAGGCCGGCATCACCGTCGCCCGCCTCCAGGACGTCGTACCCGGCGCGCTCCAGGATTCGCCGCAAGGCGCTCCGGAGCGTCGGGTCATCGTCGATCACCAGGATTCGGGCATCGCTGGGCGTCATCCCGCGCTGGCTCAGATCTCGCCGCGCCGCGCGAACTGGGCGATGTGCTCGCCGGCGCGGTAGGCCAGGGCCTGAATCGTCGCGGTGGGCTGGCCCCGGCCGCCCGTGACGAGGCTCGAGCCGTCGCAGATGAAGAGGTTCCGCACGTCGTGCGCGCGGTGGTAGCGGTCGACGACCGAGGCCCGCGGGTCGTCGCCCATGCGGCACGTGCCCAGGAGGTGGGCCGCGAGGTTCGTCTCCTGCACCGGCTGCCGCCAGGTCCGCCGGGCGCCCGCGGCCTCGAGAATCTCGATCGCCCGGTCCTGCAGGAAGCGCATCATCGCCAGGTCGTCAGGGTGGTCCCGGTAAGTGACCCGCATGGCAGGCAGCCCCCACGGGTCCTTCATCTCGGGATCGAGCGAGATGCTGTTGGTCTCGAGCGGCAGCGACGTGGAGTGACCGTCCACGTTCATGGTGCGCGTGTAATAATCCCGCAGGATGCGCTTGTATCCCGCGCCCCACGAGGGCGCGTCGTGCGGCAGGCCCCCCAAGGCGAAGATCGTCGGGTAGGCGAAGGAGCGCGCGTCGGGCGCCCCGCCGCCGTAGAAGCCCCGCTTGGGGTCGCTCTCATAGAAGTCGTACAGCACCCGCGTCGCCGTCACGCTCTTGAACTCGTTCAGCGGGCGCTCGAACACGCCGCTCGCGCTCGAGTAGCCGTTGAACATCAGGTACTTGCCCACGACGCCGCTCGAGTTCGCCAGGCCGCTCGGGAAGCGGCTCGACGCCGACAAGAGGAGCAGCCGCGGCGTCTCCGAGCCGTTGCAGCACAGCACGACGGCCCGGGCGCGCTGGAAGTGCTCCTTCTTGTTCTCGTCGAAGTACGTCGCGCCGGTCACACGGCCCTGCTTGTCGACCTCGATCCTCCGCACGTAGCTGTTGGGTCGCACCTCGCATCGCCCGGTCGCTTCGGCGATCGGGATGACGGTGTACAGCGTGGACGACTTGGCGCGGAACTCGCAGCCGAAGCCGAGACAGTAGCCGCAGTGCTGGCACGCCGGCCGGCCGTGAAACGGCTGGGAGAGAATGGCGAGGGGCGCGGGCTGCGGGTGCAGGCCCAGGGCGCGCGCGCCGCGCTCGAACAGGACGCCCGACGATTTCACCGGGAGCGGCGGCAGGGGATAGGGGCGCGTGCGCGGCGGGTCGAACGGCCCGGGCTCGCCGGAGATGCCCAGCTCCCACTCGGCCTTGGTGTAGTAGGGCTCGAGGTCGCGGTAGGTGATCGGCCAGTCTTCGAGGCCCGTGCCGGAGATCGCGCCGAGGCGGCTTTTCTCGATGAAGTCGATCTCGCGGAAGCGCCAGTAGTTGGCGGTGAACATGACGCTCCCGCCGCCCACGAGGCGGTGGTAGAGAAGCTGTATCTGCCCCGGCTTCGCCGTCTCGGATTCGCTCCTACGGAACGTGAACCCGGTCGGGTTGATTTGGAGGGCGCCCTGAAACAGCGTCTTGATCTCGTCGTGCTCGAACTGCGGCGGCTCGACGCGGGGTCCCTGTTCGAGCACGACCACCGTGAGGCCGGCGGTCGCGAGCTCCTTGGCGATGATCCCGCCCGCCGCGCCGGAGCCAACCACCACGAAGTCCACCGTGCGGCTGGGGTGGAAGCGGACCGCCGGGCGTGCGGGTCGCATCGCTACCGGCCGCCGCGCGCGGCCTCGGCGTCGTAGTCGCCGAACGGCGGTTGCCACGCGTAGCGGTCCTCGAAACCGATCACCCGCCAGCCCGCCTTGTCGGCGTTGCCGCCGTACGAGGGCAGCGAGAACATCCCCACGAGCGTGGCGAAGCGCATCTGCTGGAAGAAGGGGGTCTGCTCCTGGGAGCCGAGCAGTTCGAGCTGATGCTCCGGCGCGAGGTTGGCGAATCGCTTGGTGCCCGGCCAGCGTCGCTCCACCTCGCCGTTCAGCTCGTCCAGCCCGTGGATGAGCGGCTCGCGCTGCTGCGCGGCCCAGGTGGCGAGCGAGCGGTCCATGAAGTTGACGACGCGGGCCTCACGTGCGCCCGGCGTGTCGTCCGTGGGAAAGATCTGCGCGGCGATGGCGTCGAGGTCCGCGGCCTGCTCCGGCGTGAGCACGTCCCATGGGAGCGGGTCGGTCGACCGGGTGGCGCGGGCGGCATGCTCGAGCGCGGCGCGGATTTCGGCGGGGTCGGCGGCGAGCCACGCGGCGGCGAACGCCGTGGTCGAGGCGGCGAGGAAGGCGCGGCGACTGACGGGATCGGCGAGCATTGGGCAAGTATGCAGCCCGGCGGGCGGGCGCGCCACTTGCGCGATCCGCGAGTGGTCGCTCTAGTCCTCGCCCGGCGCCGAGCGAGCCGGCAGGCGCGCATCGAGGCTCAGCGGCCCCGCGCCGAAGTGTGCGATGAGCAGCGCGCCGCCCAGCATGGACACGTTCTTCATGAACATCGCCAGCTGCATCCCGTGCATCGTGGGGTCGGTCACCGCCCAGAAGTTGTGCATCATGAGCGTGACGGGCACCAGGAACAGGACCAGCAGCCAGGCCCCGATTTTGGCCTGGTAGCCGAGCGCCACGCTCAGGCCTCCGGCCGTGGCGATGACGCCTGACAGCGGGACCAGCAGCCCCGCGGCTGGCACTCCCTGCTGGGCGGCGTACCCGATGTACTGTTGCGAGAAATGACCCAGTGCGGTCATCAAGAAAATCGCTGAGTAGAAGAATCGCCCCACGGGAACGAGGTAGCGCATCGGAATGTCCTTTCGATAGTGGGAGGAGGGGCTGCCGCGTTCAGGAGGTCAGCGCTTTCAGAGCGCTCTTGAGGCTCGTCGCGTCGTCCGGGTCGAGCACGCTCACGATGGCCCGTCGCGCTTGAGCGAGCGCGCGCATCCCCCTGGCATGCGCCCGCGCACCGCTGGGTGTGAGTTCAGCCAGCACACTCCGGCCGTCATCGGGGGCGGTGCGGCGGTGGACCAGGCCGTCCTTCTCGAGGCGATCGACTAGCTGCGTGATGTTGGAGCGCACGCAGTGCTGGCGCGCGGCGAGATCGGACAGGGGCAACGGCTCCTTCGCGTCCGCGAGGATATGAAGGACCGCGAGCTTAGCCAGGGACAGCCCGGTCGGGCTCACGGCCGCTTCGAGGCGAGCCTCCACGGCCTCCGCGGCGTCCAGGAAGGAGAACACGAGGGAGTCGGCCGCCGGGCGACGCGCGCGCTTCCGTTGCCGCTTGCTCATGGCCTCATCATATGGGCCGCTCGTCGGGGGGGTCAAGCAGCGCTCACTCGTTGGCGGCGGGCCACCCGGCACCGACGGCGCGATACAGCTGCACCGCGGCGACGAGCTGGTCCCGCTCCGCCTGCGTGAGCGCCAGCTCCGCGCCGAACAGGCCACGCTGCGCCTCCAGCACGTCGAGATAGCTCGACACACCGTTCCGATAGCGCATGTCCGCGAGCTCGAGCGCGCGGCGCAACGCGATCACCTGGCGCTCCTGCGCCGCACTCCGATCCTGGGCCGTGCGCAGCCCGACGAGCGCGTCCTCCACGTCCCGCAGCGCCACGAGCACCGTCTGCTCGTAGCGGGACCGCGCCTGCGCCGCTCGGGCCCGGGCGATGTTGACCTGCTCGCCTCCTCCCGGGCGGCCCTCGGTGAACAGCGGGATCGAGACCCCGGCGAACGCCTGCCAGATGTTGGTCCCCGACGCGAACCACTTCGAGAACTCCGTGCTCTGGCTGCCGTACTGACCGGTGAGCGTGAAGGTCGGAAGCCAAGCGGCCTGGGCCACGCCGATCCGGGCCGTGGCGGCGCGCAGCGTCGCCTCGGCGCTGCGGACGTCCGGCCGGTGCGCCAGCAGGGCGGACGGCACGCCGGCGGGGACCGGGATCCGCGCCGCCATCTCGGTGAGCGAGCGGCCTCGGGCGATCGCCCCGGGGTTGTGACCGACGAGCACGCTCAGGGCGTTCTCCTGCTGGGCCACCTGCCGCTGGAAGTCGGCGACGCTCGCCGCCGGACTCGCCACCTCAGCCTCGAACTGCCGCACGTCGAGCTCGGAGATCAAGCCCTGGTCGAGCCGCTGGCGGGCCAGCCGCAGCGTTTGCTGCCGCGAGTCGAGCGTACGGCGCCCGATCGCCAGGTTCAAATCGGCCGCGCGCAAGTCGAAGTAGGCCGTCGCCACGTCGCCGATCAGCGACAGCTGCAACGCGCGCCGGTCTTCCTCCCGGGCGAACACGTCGGCGCGCGCGGCCTGGTTGCCGCGGCGCAGCCGGCCCCAGAGATCGAGCTCCCAGCTCAGGTCCGCGGTTGCCCTGTAGACGTCGAACGTCTGCGCCCCGAAGGTCCCGAACACGGCCTGGTTCCGGCCTGCCTGGCCGTGGGCGGTCAGCTCTGGCACGAGGGCTCCGCGCGCGGCCCGATACTGCGCCCGGAATTCGTCGATGACGGCGACCGCGGTCCGCACGTCGCGGTTCGCCCGCAGGCTGGTATCGACGAGCTGTCGCAGCACGGAGTCCTGGATCAGGTCGAGCCACTGGAGCGCCGCCGCGGAGTCGACCCCCCGGCGCGCCATACTCGTGTCATACACGAACGGCACGCGGGCGGTGTCGGCGCCGGGCGGCAGCAGCGTGTCGCGGCTCGTGCGCAGCGAATCGAAGAACGGTCGCAGGGAGTCCGCAGACGCACTGGCGGGTCGCCAGCCGTCCGGCAGCGCGAGGGCGGGCCGGCGATACCCCGGGCCCACTGCACACGCTGTGCTCAGCGCGACGAGGGCGAGCGGTATGACGCGTCGCATGTCAGTCGCCCTCCACGGCGATGGGAGTCGCCTGCCGGACACTCGTGGCCGCGCGGCCGCGGAACAGGCCGCGCTCGCTTAAGCTCCGGATCGCCGCGAAGAACATGGGAATGAAGAACACGCCGACCGTGGTCGCGACGAGCATCCCGAAGAACACGCCCGTGCCGATCGAGTGGCGGCTCGCCGCTCCGGCGCCGCTCGACGTCAGGAGCGGCGCGACGCCCAGAATGAATGCGAACGAGGTCATGAGAATCGGCCGCAGCCGCTCGCGGCCCGCCTCGAGCGCCGCCTCGCGGATGGAGCGCCCCTGGGCGCGCAGCTCGTTCGCGAACTCGACGATCAGGATCGCATTCTTCGCCGCGAGGCCGACCACCACGATGAGGCCGATCTGCACGTACACGTCGTTCGGCATGCCGCGCAGCCAGACGCCGAGCAGCGCGCCGAACGTGCCGAACGGCACGGCCAGCAGCACCGCGAACGGGATCGACCAGCTCTCGTACTGTGCCGCGAGCACCAGGAACACCATCACGAGCCCGAGCGCGAACACCAGGCCCCCCTGGCCGCCCGAGGCCCGCTCCTGATAGGACTGGCCGCTGAAGGCGTAGCCCACTCCCTGACCGGCGTACTTCTCCTGCGCGAGCCGCTCGACCGCGTCGAGCATCTGGCCGGAGCTCTTGCCCGGGGCGGGAGCGCCGATCACGAGCGCCGACGTAAAGCCGTTGAAGCGAGTAAGGACGCTTGGCCCGACCTGGAACTCCGTGCGCGTGAGCGCGGAGACCGGCACCATGTGCTGATTGGGGCCGCGCACGTACAGGCGGCCGATGTCCTCCGGCGTTTGGCGGAACTTGGGCTGCGCCTCCGCCTGCACCCGGTACGTCTTCCCGTACAGGTTGAAGTCGTTGATGTAGAGTGTCGAGAGGAACGCCTGGAGCGTCTGGAACAGATCCGTGAGCGAGATCCCCAGCGCCTTGGCCTTCTCCCGGTCCACCTGGACGTAGAGCTGTGGCGTGTTCACCCGAAGAGTCGAGTACACGCCCCGCAGCTCCGGGCGTCCGTTGGCCGCGCGCGTGAAATCATTGACGAGCCCGCCGAACCGCTGCACGTCGTTCACCCCTCGATCCTGTAGGTTCATCTCGAGGCCCGCGGTCGTGCCCAGGCCGATGATCTCTGGCAGATTGAACGCGAACCCCCGCGCGTTCCGCATGCCGAACAGATAGCCGTTCACGGCGCCGAGCACCGCGTTGATCTGGTCCTTCCGGGACGTGCGCTCGTCCCAGGGCTTCATGTTGACGAAGATGATCGCGGCGTTCGTCTGGTTGGCGTTCTGGATGAAGTCCAGCCCGACGAGCGCGACGACGTGATTGACGGCCGGCTGCTGCTTGAGGAATCCTTCGATCCCGCCGACGACTCCTTCGGTCCGCTGGCGTGAGGCGTCGTCCGGCAACGCCACGAGCATCGCGAAGTACCCTTTGTCTTCGCTGGGGATGAAGCCGCTGGGAACGCTGCGCACCAGCACGAACAGCAGCGCGACGACGACCCCAAAGGCGGCGAAGAACGTGCGGGGGCGGTCGATCACCCGGCCCGCCGCGCCGAGGTAGCGCTCCGTGGCCGCCCGGAAACCCCGGTTGAACCCCGTGAAGAACCGGCTCAGCGGGGAGCGCGCCGCGGCCTGTTCCGAGGGTGGCCGCAGCAGCACGGCGCACAACGCTGGCGTGAGCGTCAACGCCACGATCCCTGAGAGCACGACCGCGATCGCGATCGTGATGGCGAACTGCCGGTACATGAGGCCCGTGATGCCCCCCAGGAAGGCCACGGGGACGAACACGGAGCACAGCACCAGCACGATCGCGATCAGGGCACGGCTCACCTGGCGCATGGCCCGGTCCGCGGCCACAGCGGGCGACACGCCCTCGCTCGCCATGATGCGCTCCACGTTCTCGATCACGACGATCGCGTCGTCCACCACGATGCCGATCGCCAGCACCAGGCCGAACAGCGTGAGCAGGTTGATCGAGAAGCCGAGCACCTGCATGCCGAAGAAGGCGCCGATCACGGAGACGGGCACGGCGAGGACGGGGATGAGCGTCGCCCGCCAGCTCTGCAGGAAGACGAAGACCACCAAGGTCACGAGCAGCATGGCCTCGAACAGCGTCTTCACGACCTCGTAAATGGAGGCGGTGATGTAGGGGGTCGTGTCGAACGGCACCGACCACCGGACGCCGGCGGGAAAGCTCCTCGCCAGCTCGCCCATGCGCCGCAGCACCGCCTGCTTGACCTGGAGCGCGTTCGCTCCGGGTCGCAGGAAGACGAGGAAGAGCGCCGTGGGCTTGCCGTCGAGCCGCCCCACGACATCGTAGTTGCGGGCGCCCAACCGGACCTCGCCGATGTCGTTAACGCGCACCAGCGAGCCGTCCGGCCGCCCCCGCACGATGATCCGCCCGAATTCGGCGGGATCCGTGAGCCGGCCGGCCGTGACCACGGGGATCGTGAGCTGGGTGCCCGGCGGCGAGGGCTCGCGCCCGATGCGCCCGGCCGGGTTCGTCGCGTTCTGCTCCTGCACGGCGGCGGCGACGTCCGACACGGTCAACCCGAGCTGCGCCATGCGGTCGGGGTCGAGGCTCAGGAGCATCGAGAACTCGAGCTGGCCGACCGTCTGCGCGTCGCCCACGCCGGGAATGCGTTTGAGCTCGTCCTGGACGTAGATCTTCGAGTAGTTGCTCAGGTATTCGGCGTCGAAGCGCGGGTCGTCCGCGGTGAGCGCGCCAACCACGAGGATGCTCGTCTGGCGCTTCTGCACCGTGATGCCGTTGCGCACCACCTCCTGCGGCAGCTGCGGCTCGGCGAGCGCGATCTGGTTCTGCACGTCCACCGCCGCGAGGTCCGGGTTCCGCGAGATGTCAAAATAGACCGACAGGTTCATGACGCCGGCGCTCGAGTTCGACGACTTGAAGTAGAGCAAGCCGTCGAGCCCCGAGAGCTGCTGCTCGATCGGCGCGGCAACGGCAGCGGCGACGTCCTGCGCGGTCGCGC
>Ga0209377_1001396_pt1 | contig 16351 bp, 18 predicted proteins | sample GraSoiAngelo_141_FD_185898 | JGI IMG/M metagenome (GOLD analysis project Ga0209377, IMG submission 185898) | Grasslands soil microbial communities from the Angelo Coastal Reserve, California, USA - 14_0929_12_40cm (SPAdes) (version 2) | ecosystem: Environmental > Terrestrial > Soil > Grasslands ...
CCGACGAGCGCGGTGAGAATCATGCCGCTATCTTACTCGCGGCTGGTGCCGAGAAACTCTAGGGGTGCCCGGCCAGCCCGCGCTTGATGTGCTCGTGGAAGTGCATCATCCCGTCTTCCATCGGCGACTGGTAAGGGCCGGCTTCGTTCTCGCCGCGCTCCCACAGGGCGCGCCGTCCACGGTCCATGCGCCTGGCGATCTCGTCGTCCTCGATCGCGGTTTCCCGGTAGGCGGCCTGCTCGGCCTCGACGAATTCGCGCTCGAACAAGACGATGTCCTCGGGATAGTAGAACTCGACGACGTTCGTGGTGTGCGTCGGTGAGCGCGGCAGCAGCGTGCTCACCACGAGCACATGCGGATACCACTCGAGCATGACGTTCGGGTAATAGAGGAACCAGATCGCGCCCTGCTTGGCCGTTTTTCCGCCCATGTAGCGGGTGAGAGCCTCGTGCCACTTGGCGTAAGTCGGCGTCCCCGGCTTCGCGAACCCGTCCTTCACGCCCACTACCTGTGCCGAATAGGTTTCGGCGATGTCCCACTTGAGATCGTCGCAAGTGACGAAGTTGCCCAGACCCGGATGGTAGGGGACCACATGGTAGTCCTCGAGGTACACCTCGATGAAGGTCTTCCAGTTCTGTTCGAACTCCATGATCTCGACGCGGTCGAGCATGTAGCCGGAAAAATCGAAGTCATCGGCGCTCGCGAATCCGGCGAGGTCCTTCGCCACGTCGCGCTTTCCCGCGAACAGCATTCCGCGCCAGTTCTGCAGCGGAGTCTTGCCGAGGTTGAGGCAGGGATTTTCGGGGAAGTGCGGCGCGCCGAGCAGCTCGCCCTTCATGTCGTAAGTCCAGCGGTGCAGCGGGCAGACGATGTTCTGCGCGTTGCCGCGGCCTTCCAGCAGGATCGACTGCCTGTGGCGGCAGACGTTCGACAGGAGCTCGATGCCGTTCGCGTTCCTGACCAGGACCTTGCCGTGGTCCATCCAGGCGAGCGTATGGTAATCGCCCGCGTTCGGGACCATCAGCTCGTGCCCGACGTAATCGGGACCGTTTGCGAAGAGCAGCTTTTGCTCCAGCTCGAAGACCTGCGGGTCGAAGTACCAGGAAACGGGAAGCTGCGATGCGTTGGGTTTGAGTCTTCGCGAACTGGGCAAGTCGGACATACGGCCGGAGGGCTTCCTTTCCTGAATCGTAAAATGGGCGCGATTCTAGACCTTTTTCCCGGGAGGCACCAGGGTTTTTCGCGTACTCGCATCCTATATCCCCGGGGCGACACAGTTCGCGAGAGGACTTCATTTGACCGTCCTTTCCTCATGGGCTATTTTGCCGTTTCCTGACAGAACAGCGCCTGCCGCCCGGCCTCTCCTCCATGTCAAAACCCGCCAAGACCGATCAACCCGAGAGCTTCGAGGCCGCCTTGGCCGAGCTGGAGAAGATCGTGGCCAGCATGGAGTCCGGGAAGCTGACTCTGGAGCAGTCCCTTGCCGCGCACAAGCGGGGCCTCGAGTTGGCTCAGTACTGTCAGGGCGTGCTCGCGCGCGCGCAGCAGCAGGTCAAGGTGCTCGAAGAAAACACGCTGAAAAACTTCCCCGGTGCCGACGACGACGAGTGAATTCACCGCCTGGATGGCGAGAGTCCAGGCTCGGGTCGAAGCGGCGCTCGAGCGTTTTCTCCCGTCGGAAGGAATCGCGCCGCAGCGCCTGCATGACGCCATGCGCTATGCGGTGCTCGGTGGAGGCAAGCGCATACGGCCCTTGCTCGCGTTTGCAGCGGGGGAGGCCTCCGTCGGCGAACCGATCAGCGCCGACCCGGCGCGCCTGGAAATCGCGGCCTGCGCCGTAGAGTGCATTCACGCCTACTCGCTCGTGCACGATGATCTGCCCTGCATGGACGACGACGTGCTTCGCCGCGGCAAGCCGGCTTGCCACGTCGAATTCGACGAGGCGACCGCGCTTCTCGTGGGCGATAGTCTGCAATCGCTCGCATTTCAGCTCCTCTCCGAGCACCGTCTCTCCGACAATCCGGCGGTTCAGGTCGAAATGGTGAAGATCCTCGCCGCCGCCTGCGGCAGCCGCGGCATGGCGGGCGGGCAGGCGATCGATCTGGCGAGCGTAGGCCAGCCCCTGACCGTGCCGGAGCTCGAATACATGCACATCCACAAGACCGGAGCTCTGATCCGCGCGTCGGTGGCACTCGGCGCGCGCTGCTCGAACGCGCTCGCGCCGGGGCAACTTGCGCGCCTCGATCACTATGCAAAATGCGTCGGGCTCGCTTTCCAGGTGGTCGACGACGTTCTCGACCAGGAGTCCTCGACCGCGACGCTCGGCAAGACCGTCGGCAAGGACGCGGCGAACAACAAGCCGACCTACGTCTCGGCGCTCGGGCTCGCGCGCGCGAGGGCGCTCGCCGAGGAACTGCGCGAAGAGGCGCAGGCCGCGCTATCGGAGCTGCACGGCGGAGCGCGAAGGCTCTCGGAGCTGGCGGACTTCATCGTGCTGCGCAAGTTCTAGGGGCGGAAAAACCGCGTTCGCCTCGGACAAGCTTCCCTGTTTGCGGGATAATTCGCTTCTATGAGTGCGATCGGAAAAGCGGATCTTCCCGGCAGCAAGCCCCAGGTCGGATCGACCGAATACGATCCGGCTGCGTACGAGCTGCTGAAAACCATCGACGATCCGTCGGTGCTGCGTGCCCTGGACCGGCGCGGGCTGCAGCGGCTCGCCGAGGAGCTGCGCACCTATATCCTGGAATCGGTCAGCCAGACCGGCGGCCACCTGTCCTCCAACCTGGGGACGGTCGAGCTGACCATCGCCCTGCACTACGTCTTCAGCACGCCCCACGATCGCATCGTCTGGGACGTGGGACACCAGACCTATCCGCACAAGATTCTCACCGGCCGCCGTGAAGCGATGAGCCGCATACGCATGAGCGGGGGAATCTCGGGCTTCCCGCGCCGCAGCGAGAGCGAGTACGACACTTTCGGCACCGCCCATTCGAGCACCTCGGTGAGCGCCGCGCTCGGCATGGCCCAGGGCGCGAAGCTGAAGGGCGATACCGGCGAAAAGAAGCGCCACGTCGTGGCGGTGATCGGCGACGGCGCCATGTCGGCGGGCATGGCTTTCGAGGCCCTCAACAACGCCGGCGTGATGGACACCGACCTGCTCGTGATCCTGAACGACAACGACATGTCGATTTCCCCAGCAGTGGGCGCGTTGAACCGCTATCTCGCGCGGCTCATGTCGGGGCGCTTCTACGCCGCGGCGAGGAAAGCGGGCGAAAAGGTCCTCGCCGGCGTGCCGCCGCTGTGGAATCTGGCGAAAAAGATGGAAGAGCACGCCAAGGGCCTGGTCGTGCCCTCGACCTTGTTCGAGGAATTCGGATTCAACTACGTGGGCCCGATCGACGGCCACGATCTCGACTCGCTCATCCCGACGCTGAAGAACATCAAGGAGCTGAAAGGCCCGCAGTTCCTGCACGTCGTCACCAAGAAAGGTCAGGGTTACAAGCTCGCCGAGGCCGATCCGGTGCTCTATCACGGTCCGGGCAAGTTCGATCCCGCGCAGGGCATCAAGAGAGCGAGCGGCGGCAAGCCGACCTACACGCAGGTGTTCGGCGAGTGGCTGTGCGACATGGCGCGGCTCGATTCGCGTCTCGTCGGCATCACCCCGGCGATGCGGGAAGGCTCGGGGCTGGTGCGCTTCGCGGAGGAATTTCCCGACCGGTATTTCGACGTGGGCATCGCGGAGCAGCACGCGGTCACGTTCGCCGCGGGGCTGGCCTGCGAGGGGCTGAAACCCGTGCTCGCGATCTACTCGACGTTTCTGCAGCGCGGCTACGATCAGCTCATCCATGACGTCTGCATCCAGAACCTTCCGATCGTGTTCGCGCTCGACCGGGCGGGCCTCGTGGGCGGCGACGGTGCCACGCACAACGGCGCGTTCGACCTGACCTATCTGCGCTGCGTTCCCAACATGGTGGTGATGACGCCGAGCGACGAGAACGAATGCCGCCAGATGCTCGCCACCGCGTTCTCGCTCGATCAGCCCGCCGCGGTGCGCTATCCCCGCGGCAGCGGCCCGGGTGCGGAGATCGTGAAGGAAATGAACCCGCTGCCCCTCGGCAAGGGGGTCGTACGCCGGCGCGGTCCCGGCGGGGAAGGCTGCGTCGCGATTCTCGCGTTCGGCAGCCTGCTCAAGCCCGCGCTCGAGGCGGGCGCTGACCTCGATGCCACCGTCGTCGACATGCGCTTCGTGAAGCCGGTGGACGCGGATCTCGCAGCCGAGCTCGCGGGGACCCACGCGTTCCTCGTCACCATCGAGGAGAACGCGGTCCTGGGCGGCGCGGGAAGCGGCGTCGCCGAGGCGCTCGCCGCGCGCGCCATCGTCACCCCGCTCCTCCAACTGGGGCTTCCCGACCGCTTCGTCGATCACGGCGACCAGGCGCACTTGCTCGCTTCCGTGGGCCTAGACAAGGCGGGAATCGTCGCCGCCGTCCGCGCGCGTCTTGAAAAAGTGGGGAACGGAACGCATGTTAAAATCCTCTAACACTGAGCCAAGGTGACGAAAGGCTGTTCATGAATATCCGCGATCCGCTTGTCATTCCCGACGTCCAGGGCTCCGAGGACAAGCGCAAGCTCGCCATCGACCAGGTCGGCATCAAGGCCATCCGCCATCCCATCCGCGTCGCCGAGCGCTCGGGCGAAGTGCAGCACACCGTCGCGACCTTCGACATGTACGTCGGCCTGCCGCACCAGTTCAAGGGCACGCACATGTCGCGCTTCGTCGAGATCCTGAACGCGCACGAGCGCGAGATCTCCGTGGAGACATTCAAGCTGATGCTGGACGAGATGGTCGAGCGCCTAGAGGCCCAGTCCGGGCACATCGAGATGACGTTTCCGTATTTCGTCAACAAGGCGGCGCCGATCTCGAAGGTCAGGAGCGTGATGGACTACGAAGTGACTTTCGTCGGAGAGATCGACAAGGGCGAGAAGTGCTTCAAGATGAAGGTCGTCGTGCCGGTGACGAGCCTTTGCCCGTGCTCCAAGAGAATCTCCGATTACGGAGCGCACAATCAGCGCTCACACGTCACGATCACCGCGCGTACCAAGGGATTCGTGTGGATCGAGGAGCTGGTCGATTACGCCGAGAAGCACGCCTCGAGCGAGCTCTACGGGCTGCTGAAGCGCCCCGACGAGAAGTTCGTCACCGAGCGCGCCTACGACAATCCCAAGTTCGTCGAAGACATGGTGCGCGACATCGCCGCGGAGCTGAACCGCGACAAGCGCATCGAGTGGTACCGGGTGGAATCCGAGAACTTCGAGTCCATCCACAACCACTCTGCCTACGCGCTCATAGAAAAAGACAAAACCAACAAGTAGCGAACGGGGGAACCCTACGGTTCCCCTTGGGCTCCGCCCAAGGGCCCATGAAACGAACGGGGAAACCCTGCGGTTTCCCCGTTACCCCTTCCCCAACCGGAAACCAGATAGACCGAGCTAGAACCGGCGGATCAGCACCATCGTCTGGCCGTCGCGCTTCATTTCCATGCGGTTCAGGAAGCTCATTCCGAGCAGCGCGAACGGCATCGGGTTGCCTTCGAGGACGGCCCCATCGACGTTGTTGATGAGGATGTCGCCGACGCGCACCGTATCCAGCTTCACCCGGTAGACCACCACGGTGCCGTTGGCGGTGCCCATCAATCCGGGCTGCCCTTTGCGGTAGTCGATTCCGAGCCGCGTCGCGTCCACCGAAGAGAGCGAGATCGCCGTGGCGCCCGTGTCGACCAGAAAGCGCACGGCGCCGCCGTTGACCTGCCCGTCCACGACGAAATGTCCGCGCGGGTCGGCGGTGAGCGTGACGTTCTGGCTCGCGGACGCTGGAGCCGCAACCGCCTGATGCTGTCCGATCCTCAGGGTCTTTTTCTGACCATCGATGACCAGGGTTGCGGACTCCCGGTCGGTCGAGATGAGCGTGACGCCCTCCACGGGTTTCTGGCCCACCGAAAGAACGCGCGGCGCGCCGCCGTCGATCACCACCACGGCCTTGCCGGGGAAGAGGCCGATCACGTTCACCTCGGCGGCCCAGCCGGCAGAGGACAACAGGAGGAGCAGCGACGCTACAATACGGGGCTTGACCACGTTGGCCTCGTTTCGCGCATGAAGCCAGTTGCGATTTTCAGACATAGCCAGACCGAGGGGCCGGGCTATTTTGCCACATTCCTCGACGCGCACCGCATTCCGTGGCGGCTCGTCAAGGTGGACGCGGGCGAGCGAGTCCCGGCCGATCCGCGCGAATTCTCCGGTCTTGCATTCATGGGCGGACCGATGAGCGTGAACGACGAGCTGCCGTGGATCCCTCCGGTGCTCGGGCTCGTGAACAAGGCGGTAGCCGCCGATGTTCCGGTGCTCGGCCACTGTCTCGGCGGACAGCTGATGGCAAAGGCTCTGGGCGGGAGAGTCACGCGCAACGGCGTCAAGGAAATCGGCTGGGGCCCGGTCGCTATCGAGGAAAACCCCCGCGCGCGCGAGTGGTTCGGCGCAACGCGGGAGTTCTGCGGCTTTCACTGGCACGGCGAGACTTTCACCATCCCGCCGAAAGCAACGCGGATCGCCGGGAGCCCGTATTGCCCGAACCAGGCGTTCGTGCTGGGCAAGCACCTCGGCATGCAATGCCATGTCGAGATGACCCCCGAGCTGATCCGCGCCTGGTGCGAGGATTGGGAAAAGGAGCTGGTTGCAAAAGCCGGGCCGTCGGTGCAAACCCCGCAGCAGATGTTCGAGCGGCTCGACGAGCGCGTGCATTTGCTCAACGCGATCGCCGCGGGCCTCTACGGTCGCTGGATCGAAGGACTGAAAAAATAGAGAGGTTGCTTATGCCGAAAGCCAAGCCCGCGAAGGGAACCCCGCGTCCCGCTTCGGGACCGGTGACCCTGCTGGTCGGAACGCGCAAGGGCGTGTTCCTCATGAAGTCGGACCGCGCGCGCAAGAGCTGGGCGCTCGCAGGGCCGCATTTTCTCGGCAACATCGTCAACCATCTCGTGCTCGACCCTCGCGACGGCAGGACGCTGCTCTGCGCCGTGCGAGCGGGGCATCTCGGGCCGACCGTATTCCGCTCGACCGACTTCGGCCGCACGTGGAAGGAGGCGGAGCGCCCGCCCGCGTTCCCGAAGGCAGCTCCCGGTGAGAAGGGCCTCGCGGTGGAACACGTGTTCTGGCTTACGCCGGGGCATTCTTCGGAGCCCGGCGCCTGGTACGCCGGCGTCTCACCACCGGGATTGTTCCGCTCCGACGACGGGGGCGTCACATGGGAAGGCGTCGCCGGCTTCAATGCCAACCCCATGCGCATCGTCTGGATCGGCGGCGAGCAGGAGCAGGGGCCGCCCGGCGGCGCTACCCTGCACTCGATCAACGTCGATCCGCGCGATCCCCGGCATCTCTACATCGGCATCTCGGCGGGCGGCGCGTTCGAGAGCTCGGACCGCGGAGAGACCTGGCGGCCGCTCAACCAGGGCGTCGCGGCCGATTTTCTTCCCGTCAAGGATCCGGAGTACGGCCACGACGTGCACTGCATGCGGCTGCATCCGCTCGCGCCCGACCGTCTGTACCAGCAGAATCACTGCGGGATCTACCGCCTGGATCGCCCCGCGGAGCGCTGGGACCGGATCGGCAACGCGATGCCGAAGGCGATCGGCGACATCGGTTTTCCGCTCGTGCTGCATCCGCGCGATCCCGAGATGCTGTGGGTGTTCCCGATGGACGGCGGAACCGTGTGGCCGCGCGTTTCCCCGGGCGGCAAGCCCGCGGCCTACGTTTCGCGCGACGGCGGCCGGACCTGGCGCCGCCAGGACGAGGGCCTCCCAGCCAAGCAGGGCTGGTTCACCGTGAAGCGCCAAGCGATGTGCGCCGACGCGCGCGATCCGGTGGGCGTGTACTTCGGCACGACGAGCGGCGAGGTCTGGATGAGCGCGAGCGAAGGCGACCGCTGGACCCCGATCGCACGCCACCTTCCGGAAATCTATTCGGTCGAGGCAGCCGGCGGCTGAAGGAGATGAACGTCCTCATCCCCTCGCAGCTTCGCGACTACACCGGGGGGCGCGCGCACGTGGAAGCGCGCGGCGCGACGCTCGCTGCGCTGCTCGCCGACCTCGAGCGCCGCTTTCCTGGGATCCGTTTCCGCATGATCGACGAGCAGGACGCGATCCGGCGCCACATCAAGATCTTCGTCAACCAGCAGCAGGCGCGGGACCTCGGTGCCGCGCTTGCCACGAACGACGAAGTCGTCATCGTCGGCGCGCTGAGTGGGGGCTAGTGCCGTTCAATCGCGGAAATTCTGGAACTGCAGCGGAATATCGGTGACGGACTTGCGCACCAGCGCAATCGCGGCCTGGAGATCGTCCTTCTTCCCTCCCGAGACGCGCACCGCGGTCCCCTGGATGCTCGCCTGGACCTTCATCTTCGAGTCCTTGAGTAGCTTGACGATGCTCTTCGCCTTCTCCTGCTCGATGCCGGCCTTGACGTGGATCGGCTGTTTCACCTTGGTGCCGATCTTCTCGACCGCCTTCGTGTCGAACATCCGGGCGTCCACCCCGCGCTTCGCGGATTTCGTCAGCAGGACGTCGGTCACCTGCTTCAGCTTGAAATCGTCGTCCGCGTAGAGCGTCAGCACCAGCTCCGTCTGCTCAATGCGCGCGTCCGAGCCCTTGAAGTCGAAGCGGTTCGCAATCTCTTTGTTCGCCTGGTCGACGGCGTTCTTCAGCTCGACCTTGTTGACTTCGGAGACGATGTCGAAAGACGGCATGGCCCGCGATTATACCGAACGCCCGGTGCAATCCCTTATGGTAGTCTGACAACAATGGAATCCACCGCCATCTACCGCAAACCGAAGAAGTGGATTGCGGCCGTGCTCGGGCTGCTGATCCCGCCTGCGGGAATGCTGTACGTCGCCCGGCCTCGCTGGGCTGCGGCGTATTTTGCCCTTGCGCTGATCATCGCACTGGGCAGCATGTTTGTACTTCGCGACAGGGAGTGGGCTGGCAACGTTATTGCGCTGCTCGTTGCGATAATCTGCGCGATCCATGCGTCTCGCCTCGCCGGAGATTCCAGGGAGATCAGACGCCCCTGGTACAGCCGCTGGTACGGCTTGGTTGCAATAGGTGTTGCGTTTGCAGCGCTGGCGTTCGGGGTTCGCGCTTTCCTTTTCGAACCGTTCCGCTTCCCGTCGGAATCGATGGCTCCATCGATTGAGCCTCGCGCCCATCTGATTGTTCGGAAGTGGGGGTATGGCAATTACGGAACGTACGGAATTCACCTCATGAGGACCGGCATGTCATCCGAGGTGCGAAGAGGAGACATAATCGTCTTCGAGTATCCTGAAGATACAGCCTTGAGCTTCGCCAAACGGGTAATCGGCCTTCCACGTGACAGAATTTCGTACCACAACAAGCGACTCAAGGTCAACGATGAAGAGATACCCATCCGGCGAATCGGTGATTACGTTCACAGGGATCGCGTTGCCCCCTCCCTCCAATATTTGGAACGCCTCGGCGACCGTGAGTACGCTATCCGCATCGAACCCGAGGCGCCTGCTGCCGTACCGATTGTGAGGGCGTTTCCACTCAAGGAAAATTGCGCTTACACGGCGGAGGGCCTCTCTTGCCGGGTACCCGATGGCCACTACTTTGTCTTGGGGGATAATCGCGACAACAGCAGCGACAGCCGGACCTGGGGATTTGTCGCCGCGAGAAACATCATCGGCAAGGTTCAGTACATAGTCCAGTGAAAAGATTCTTCTTGTTCTTATTCTTCGCATTCGTATCGACAGCGTCCTCGGCCTGCACGGCGGAGGGCATTTACGAGGGCAGCAGGGCCTACAACAAGGCCATCAAATCGACGCCCATGGAAAAATCCAAGGAAGAGCTCCCGGGTTACGATCAGTACGAAAAGGAGCGTCGGGGCGCCGCCAAGGAGAGCAAGGAATGAAGTTCGCGAGCTCCGTGTCGATCGTCCCCGGAGTCGTTCTGCTGCTATCGCTTTCATCCGGTTGCGCGACGTACAGGACGATCTCGACAGCCGAGCAAGGGAGCTCGAAGGTATTCAGCGGTACGCGCCTTAACGTGAGCGCAATCTTGGGCGATGAGGTCGCGTTGCGAAAATTCAAAGCCGATCCGCCGAGGTATCCCCTGGTCGATCTTCCCTTGAGTGTCGGCTTTGATATGGCAATCCTTCCTTTGACGGTTCCCATCGCAACAGGTGAGCTACTTTTCAAATAATTTTCGCTTTACGCCGAACTCTGTTTTGGTCATGCTCGCGTGTGCTTTGCTACTGCCTGCCGGCGGGCCCGCCGCGGTGACGTACTCCTTCGACTGGTACTGCTCCGGCTGCGCGAAGATCGGGATGGGAAGCAACGGCAGGGAAGGGCCTTTCGGGTCGGATTCTGCTTGCCAGTCGGCGCGCGCTTCGTTGAGCGGGAGCCTTTCCGCGCGCGGCTGCGCCTCGCGCTGTTTCAACCCGCAGCCTTGCGTTTCAGCGGGCCAGCCGGATCCGCCTCCTCCTCCGCCTGCGGCTTCCGCGCCAGTGAGAATCCAGCCCGACACCGCACGCGCCGCGCCCGCCTTCGATCCTTGGCCCGAGCGTGTGCGCCGGGCCGATGAGGTGAGGAGCGGGAAGGAAAAGGGCGCGCCGCACGGGCCGGACCTGTCGGGCAGTTGGCGCAACAGCTTCAGCCGCTACGAAGCGCGTTCGTCGAAGGACGCTGTCGAGATCGTGCTCGTGGAAACCTGCCGCACCCCCGATTGCATCCGCAGGGAGTACCCGAATCGGCTAGTGTTTCGCGGCAGGCTCGAGAGTGGCCGATTGGTCGGAGTCCTGCCCATGCGCGGCGCGATCGAATCGGAGCAAGACGGCCGGCACTGCACGACTCCAGCGGGCGAATTCCGTGTCGAGGGCAGCTTGTCCGGCGACGGGAACATCATAGTCTGGAGGCCTGCGCAGCTTCCGGTCGGAGAGGGCTGCGCCCCCGTATCGATTTCGCTCGGCACCTGGCGCCGCGGCTGAAGCTCAGATCTCCACGGTCAGGTCGGGCCTGAACCCCGTCGCTTCGCCCGGATAGCCGCGCGGGTTGCAAATCACCCTCGAGCCACCCGCGCGGTAGTCGAAGAAGGTGTGCGTGTGTCCGTGGATCCACAGCGCCGCGCTCCCCATCGTTTCCTCGAGATCCACAACGAACCCTGGGTTGGCGCGATGGCCCACATACCCGGGCGCGATCGAGCGCGGGTGCGGCGCGAAGTGGGTGACGACGACGGTTTTTCCCGGGAACGGCGCGGCGAGGGCCGCGACCAGCCAGGCGCGGTGCCGGGCGCAGAGCGCGATCGCGTCCTCCGGCGCGAAGGCGAGGGAGCCGTAGCGGATCAGTTGAAAATCTGGATTCAGCTTGCGTGCGCTTTCGATCACGGCGGGGCGTTCTTCTTGCGGCGCAAGCGAGTAATCGGTCCACAGGGTGCACCCGAGAAAGCGAACACCGTCGAGGACGGCTCCGCTGCAATCGAGGAGCTCGATCGAGCACTTGCGCGCCGCCGCTCCCATGGCCTCCTGCACCGCTTCGAACTCGCCCTCGTAATACTCGTGGTTGCCGGCGAGATAGAGCACGGGCTTGCCAAAAGCTTCTCTGGCCCACTCGATTCCGGCGGCGCCGTTGTCGATGTCCCCCGCGAGCACGATCACGTCGGCGTCGCTTGGCGGCGGCACGAAGGGCGCGAATTCCAGGTGAAGGTCGGAATAGATTCGGATGCGCACGTGAAGGCTAAGGGAATAACTGGGTTTTATTCGAGGGAAGCCCCGGAATCCGTTATGATCGCGCGTCTCCGGGCGAAACGCGGAGCCGGAAAGCGGCTTGCCGGCCCGTACGACTCAAGGAGGTTTCATGGCCAAGTGGGTACGCGTCGCCTATCAGGGACGGGAATACTTCGGAAAGCTCGAAGGCGACAACGTCCGCGTTCACTCGGGCAGCATGTTCGCGGGCCCGGAGGCGACCTCCCAGGCGATTCCTCTCGCCGGCGCGAAGCTCCTCACGCCGAGCGTGCCGGGCAAGATCGTTGCGCTGATCGACAACTATCACGAGCTCCTCGCGAAGCTCGACCATGCGGTCCCGTCCGAGCCCCTGTATTTTCTCAAGGGCAACAACTCGCTCCTCGCGCACGGCGAGACGATCCGCGGGCCCAAATCCTACAGCGGAAAGGTGGTGTACGAGGGCGAGCTCGGCATCGTCATCGGCAAGCGCACGAGCGGCGTGCCCGAGAGCGAGGCGGCCCGGCACATTTTCGGCTACACCTGCGTCAACGACGTCACGGCGATCGAGATCATCGCGAAAGACCCCGTCTTCGCCCAATGGACGCGCGCGAAGAGCTTCGACACCTTCGGGGTGTTCGGTCCCTGCATCGAGACCGAGATCGAGCCAGCCAAGCTCACGGTCAAGACCATCCTCAACGGCCACGAGCGGCAGAACTATTCCCTTTCCGATATCGTCTTTTCCCCCGAGAGGCTGGTGAGCCTGATCTCCCAGGACATGACGCTCGAGGCGGGCGACGTGATCGCCTGCGGCAGCTCCGTGGGCGTCGGGGCGATGACGCCCGGCAGCACGGTGAGCATCTTGATCGAGGGCATCGGCACGCTCACCAACAAGTTCGAATAGGGCTCAGCGCGTCTTCCGCCTTCGCGTGCGGTTCGCGGCGATGCGCATCCGCAACGCGTTCAGGCGGATGAATCCCGAGGCGTCGGCCTGGTCGTAGGCGCCGCGGTCGTCCTCGAAGCTCGCGACCTCCGGATCGAAGAGCGAGTCGGACTTCGAGTCGCGGCCGACGACGGTGACGCTGCCTTTGTAGAGCTTCAGCCGCACGCGACCGCTCACGCCGCGTTGCGAGGCGTCGATCAGGGTCTGTAGGAGGGCCCGCTCCGGGCTCCACCAGTAGCCGTTGTAGATGAGCGAGGCGTAACGCGGCATGAGATCGTCCTTGAGGTGGGCGACCTCGCGGTCCAGGCAGATCGACTCCATCGCGCGGTGCGCTTTCAGCATGATGGTGCCGCCCGGCGTCTCGTAGCAGCCGCGCGACTTCATGCCGACGTAGCGGTTCTCGACCAGGTCCAGCCGCCCGACGCCGTGCTTTCCGCCGAGGCGGTTCAACTCCGCGAGCACTCTCGCGGGGCCGAGCTTCCTGCCGTTCACCGCGACGATATCGCCCCTCTCGTATTGCAGCTCGGCGACCTCGCCGCGCTTGGGAGCCCTTTCGGGCGACACGGTCCAGCGCCACATGTCCTCCTCGGGCTCGCGCGAGGGGTCCTCGAGGACGCGGCCCTCGTAGGAAATGTGCAGCAGATTCGCGTCCATGGAGTAGGGAGACCCGCTTTTTTTCCTGCCTTCGATCGGGATGCCGTGCTTCTCCGCGTATTCGAGCAGCTTTTCGCGCGAAGTCAGGTTCCACTCGCGCCAGGGGGCGATCACGCGGATATTCGGCTCGAGCGCGTAGTAACCGAGCTCGAAGCGCACCTGGTCGTTGCCCTTGCCGGTCGCGCCGTGCGCAACGGCGTCAGCTCCGGTCTTGCGGGCGATCTCGATCTGGCGCTTGGCGATGAGCGGGCGCGCGATCGAGGTTCCCAGAAGGTATTCACCTTCGTAGATCGCGTTCGCCCGGAACATGGGAAACACGAAGTCGCGTGCGAACTCCTCGCGCAGGTCGTCCACGAAGATCTCCTTCACGCCCAGCTTCCGCGCCTTTTTCCGCGCAGGCTCGAGCTCCTCGCCCTGTCCGATGTCGGCGGTGAAGGTGACGACCTCGCAGCCGTAGGTGTCCTGCAGCCATTTGAGGACGACCGAGGTATCGAGCCCGCCCGAGTAGGCGAGGACGACCTTCTTTACCTTGCCCTTCACCTTTTCCCCTTTCTCCCTTTCTTGACCTTGCCGAGCAGCAGAAATTCCATCAGCGCCTTCTGCGTATGCAATCGGTTCTCCGCCTCCTCCCAGACCACGCTCTGCGGCCCGTCGATCACTTCGCCGGCGACTTCCTCGCCGCGGTGCGCAGGCAGGCAGTGCATGAACAGCGCGTCCTTCTTCGCCTCGCGCATCATGTCCGCGTCCACCTGCCAGTTCTCGAAATCGCGCCCGCGCTCCTCCTTCTCCGACTCGAAGCCCATGCTGGTCCACACGTCGGTGGTGACGAGGTCCGCGCCGCGCGCGGCGTCCATCGGGTCGGCGAAGCTCTCGTAGTTTGCGTCGTCGTAGATCCCGGCGCGCTCGGGCTCCACCTCGTAGCCCGGCGGGGTCGAGACGTGCACGTTGAAATCGAAGATCGTCGCCGCCTGAAGCCATGTATTGCACACGTTGTTCGAGTCTCCGATCCACGCCACAGTCCTGCCCCGGATCGACCCGCGGCGCTCGACGTAGGTGTAGATGTCGGCGAGCACCTGGCAGGGGTGGTACTCGTTGGTGAGGCCGTTGATCACGGGGACGCGCGAGTTCGCCGCAAAGCGCGACAGTATCTCCTGCTGGAAGGTGCGGATCATCACCAGATCGCACATCCGCGAGATCACTTGCCCGGCGTCCTCGACCGGCTCTCCCCGCCCGAGCTGCGAGTCCCGCGTGTACAGGTAGATCGCCGCGCCGCCGAGCTGGTGCATGCCCGCTTCGAACGAAAGGCGCGTGCGCGTCGAGGGCTTCTCGAAGATCATGGCGAGGGTGCGGTCTTCGAGAGGCCAGTAACGCTCGTAGCGCTTGAACTTGTCCTTGATCCAGCGCGTGCGCGCGAACAGGTGCTCGTATTCCTCGCGCGAGAAGTCCTTGAACTGCAGGTAGTGCCGCAGCCGGGCCTGCCCCTTTTTCATGCGCGCGCGGGCATCGCGGGGGCGGGCTGCGCGAGGAACGAGCGCACCAGCGGAACGAGGATGGAAAGCACCTGGCGGGCCTCGCTTTCGTTCATCACTAGAGGCGGCAGCAGCCGGATCACCTTTTCCATGGTGACGTTGATGAGCAGGCCCGCCTCCAGGGCCTGCCCGACCAGATCTCCGCAGGGCCAGTCGAGCTCGACGCCGATCATCAGGCCGTGACCGCGTACCTCGGTCACGCCCGGACGTCCCGCGAGCGCCTCGCGGAGCCCGGCGAGGAGCACTCCGCCGATGCGCTCGGCGTTCTTCATGAGGCCTTCTTCCTCGATGGCGGCGAGCGTCGCGAGGGCTGCCGCGCAGGCGAGCGGATTGCCGCCGAAGGTGGAGCCGTGAGTTCCCGGTTTGAAGACCGCGGCCGCGGCTCCGCGGGCGAGGCAGGCTCCGATCGGCACGCCCGAGGCGAGGCCCTTGGCGAGCAGCACGACGTCGGGCTGGATCCCGGCGTGCTGATAAACGAACCACTTGCCCGTGCGGCCCAGACCGCACTGGACTTCGTCCACCATGAGCAACCATCCCTGGCTGTCGCAGAGCCCGCGCAGATCGCGCAGGTACTGCATCGAGGAGACATTGATTCCGCCTTCGCCCTGGATCGGCTCGACCAGCACCGCGACGACGCTCTTGTCGTGGGACGCGGCCTGGCGCACCGACTCGATGTCGTTGAACGGCACGCGCACGAAGCCCGGCACCAGGGGCTCGAATCCCTGCTGCACCTTGCGGTTGCCGGTGGCCGAGAGCGTCGCGAGCGTTCTGCCGTGGAAAGCCTTGTCCATGACCACGATCCCGGGGCTCTCCACCCCCTTGCCGTGGCCGTACAGGCGCGCGAGCTTGATCGCCGCCTCGTTGGCCTCGCAGCCCGAGTTGCAGAAGAACACGCCGTCCATGCCGCTTATCGCCGCCAGCTTGTCCGCGAGCCTTTCCTGCTCGGCGATGCGGTAGAGGTTGGAGGTGTGGATCAGGCGCGAGCTCTGCTCCGCGATCGCCCGGGTCAGTTTCGCGTGGCCGTGGCCGAGCGTGTTGACCGCGATCCCCGCGAGCGCATCGAGGTATTTCTTGCCGGATTCGTCCCACACCCAGACGCGCTCGCCGCGGGTAAAGGCAACGGGAATCCGGCTGTATGTGTTCATCGAATGAGACATGAAATCACCCGTCAACGTTTACGGCGCAGCGAAACGCTTGCGCCAAAATCTCTTTGGAGCGCGCCGCGAGGCGCGTGAGATGCGCTATCGCCGCGCTCGGCGTCGTCGGGTGTCGGGCCGAATGGGCGAAGCCGTGGCGCCTGCGTGACGCGCTAGCCGGATAGAAGTCATCTCGTCGCCCTGTGCGATAATCGAATTGCTCTGAAGGGCGAATAGCTTAGCACAACGAATTCGGCATGGGAACGCGCCTGACGGTATTCAATCAGAAGGGCGGGGTCGGCAAGACGACGACC
>Ga0209377_1001397_pt1 | contig 16343 bp, 13 predicted proteins | sample GraSoiAngelo_141_FD_185898 | JGI IMG/M metagenome (GOLD analysis project Ga0209377, IMG submission 185898) | Grasslands soil microbial communities from the Angelo Coastal Reserve, California, USA - 14_0929_12_40cm (SPAdes) (version 2) | ecosystem: Environmental > Terrestrial > Soil > Grasslands ...
CAGTTCCTTGCTGCCAAGATTGGCGACGTAGGCGAACTTGCCGTCGGGCGAGATCGCGAGGCCGTGCGGGCTCCTGCCGACCGGGATCGTTGTGAGTGGTTGCAAGGTGCTCGCGTCAGTGATCGTCACGTCGCCCGACTCAGTGTTGGTGTTCACAATGAGCCGCTGGTCCGGCGTCATGAAGATGTGCGCCGGGCCCCTGCCGACTTCCCAGCGGGCGACAATCCGGAGCTTGTCGGGGTCTATTTTGACTGCCTGGTTGGCGGGGCCGTCCGTGAGGTAGAGCATCCCGTCAGGGCCCAGGTGGATGTTGTGCGGAGCACGCAGTCCCCTGATGGTGGCGCGCTTTTTCCCTGCATCGGCGTCGATGACCGAGACGCTCCCTCCGCTTTCATTTGCAGTATAGACCCACGTGGCGGCAGAGAGGTCCGAAGCGAGGCAGGATAGGACAAGGGGAGCAGCTAGTGCAGACGCCCGAAGGATCCCCACAACTACGTCACATGAAGTTCATGAACTTGGTCTTGGCCTCGTCCATAATGGCTTCGGTGACCTGGCTCGCGCCGCGTTCCACGGCGATGCGTTCGATCTCGCGGCGGGCCATCGGCCGGATGAAGTCCGGAATGTTCTCCAGCCTCTTCTCGGCGGCGGGCGCCCACGGGATGCCTTCCGTGGCGTTCTTCGAGTCGTCCATGACCTGGAGCGTAATCTTCTTGTAGCCGTGCCTGTGGGCGTAGACCTCGATGCCGCCCTTGATCATCGGGCGCACGAACGAGGGAGTCTTCTCCAACCGCTCCAGCGCGTCCGGTGTCCATTCAAACTCGGAGGTCGTTGACTCTTTCGCAGAACTGGACCCGAGGCCCATCTGGGCCACCACTGCCGAGAACGGGCAACCGCCGGTCTTCTTTTCGTCCTCGGCGGGAGCGGCCGATGTGGCCGCCGGCTGCTCGCTGTAATGCTCCTTCAGGTAGTTGGCCATCTCGGCCTGGCCTTCGCCTTCCCCGCGGAGTCCGCCGCGCGTCATCTCGAAGGGCTGGGCGGCGGCGGTGCGCCCGCCGAGCTGCACGCCGAGCGAGCTGACCATCTGGGTCTCACCGGGATTCGTGACCATTGTGAAGCGCGCCCCGCAGGACGGGCAGGCGAAGAACACCCCGAGCGAGCCCTCCGCGGGCTTCTCGACTTTCTCGAAGTTCATGTAGGTTTCGCACTTCATGCAGACGAACTTCATGGAGTGACTCCTTATAGTTGCTTGGCCAGAATTTTCTTGTAATCCAGGAGTGCCTTGATGCGGCTCGCGATCTCGTCGTACCGCTTGAGGGTCGGGTAGGAGGCATCCAGCAGCGGCGTGCCCTTGTCGAACGATTTCGCCATCTTCCGGTCGAACGGGATGCGACCAAGCAGCGGCAGGTCCAGCGCCTGGCACATTGCCTCCGTATCCCCTTCGAACAGCTCGCTCTCGTTCCCGCACTGCGGGCACCGGTACGTGCTCATGTTCTCGACGATCCCCAGGACCTTGATGCCGAGGTCGCGGGCGTAGGCGATAGACTTCTGCACGACGTCCGACGCCACCTCGGACGGAGTCGTGACGACGATCGCGCCGTCCAGATCGGGAATGAAGCCGGCGATGACCGGCGGCTTGTCGGCGGCGGCGCCGGGCGGGAGGTCGGCGAGGAGAAAGTCCACTTCGCCCCAGACGATGTCGGCGATGAACTCGCGGAGGACGTTCATCTCCCACACGCCGAGCCACACGGGGCTGAGGTCCATCGGTCCTTTCCAGCGAACCGGCGAGAGCTCGTCGAGGAAGAAATCCATGGAACCGACCTTGAGGCCGAGCGGGCCGACCGGCGGGATCGCGCCCTCCGGGGTAATCGTGAACTGCTGGCCGCGCATGCCCAGCATCTTGGGCACGCAGGGGCCGTTCAGGTCCACGTCCAGCACACCGACCTTGTGGCCTTGCCGCGCAAGGGCCAGGGCCAGGTTCACCGTGGTCATGCTCTTGCCGACGCCGCCCTTACCACTCATGACCACGAGCTTGTGGCGGACGGCCGCCATCCGGCCCGTGACGGCCTTCATCTGCTCGGTGATCTGCTGGACCACCTTGGCGTCGTCGGCATACTTCAGCCGGCCGAGGATGTCCTTCAGGTCTTTCGTCGCCATCGCGCGCGGAGCCCTCAGAATCTGCTCCAAACCTAGCATGGGGCCTGAAATGGTGTCAATTTTTCCTGCGCGGCCAAGAGCGGGTCCTGCCCCCGCATAGCCCAGCGCAGCCGGGGCACCCGTTGCTCTCGGAGTGGGTCCTGTCGCCGAGCAGCCCCGCTGAGCGGCACCTTTCGGCGTCGCAGCCCCGCAGACTCGCCTGTAGGTGCCTGGGCTCATCGGGGCGCCCCGCTCGGCGCCACCCACTCCAACTGCAACGGGTCGAAACGCCGTCGAGGCTCCGGCAGACCCGGCTGTACGCCCCGCGCTGCATCTGGGCGCCCATGCGGTGTCACCCGCAGGTGCGCTGCAGGAAAGGGGTTTAGAGTTTAGCGAGGAGCGTTTTGACTTTTTGTTCGATCAGATCCCGTACTTTGCGGAACTCGTCTGCGGGCAGCGCTTTCGGGTCGGGGATGTTCCAGTCCTCGCGCTGTTTGGCGCGGACGTTCGGGCAGGCGTCGCTGCAGCCCATCGTCACGGCCACGTCATACTCGACCGCGGGGATCTCGGACAGCGACTTGGAGACGTGCCGGCTGAGGTCGTAGCCCACTTCGTGCATGGACGCGATCGCCTTATGGTTGACTTGCCCGGAGGGGTTGGAGCCGGCGCTGTACGGTTCAATCGCCCCCGCGCCATGCATCCGCGCAAAGGCCTCCGCGATCTGGCTGCGGCAGGAGTTCTCGACGCACACAAACAGCACGCGCTTCATCGTGAAAGAAATTCGTCCAACTTCTTCTTTGCCGCGCCTGAGGCCAGGGCTTCCTGGGCCAGCGGGAGGGCGGCGCGGATGGAGGCGGCCTTGCCGCCGGTGTAGAGGATCATCGCGGCGTTCATCACGACCCACTCTCGCTGGCTTCCTTTCACCTTGTTCCCGAGAATCTTCGTGATCAGCTCAACCTCGCCGTCCGCGCCGGCCGCCGCCAGATGCTCGATCCGTTCGAACGGCAGGTCGAGGTCTTTGGGCTGAAGCGTCACCGGAGTGATCCGGTCCTCGCGCAGTTCGATGGCCTTCGTGACCGAGCTGATCGACAGCTCAGGCTCGCCTTCGAGCCCGCGCAGGATCAACGCCCGCTGCGTGCCCAGCATCCGCAAGGCTTCGGCGATCTTCTCGAAGTAGGGCGGGTGCGACATGCCGATGATGGACGCCCGGGCGTGGGCGGGATTCAGCATCCGTGAGACGGGCTGGAAAAAACTCCGCACGCCGAGTTCTTTCCTCATTTCTAGAAAACGGAAGACGAGCGGATGGTAGAGGCCGATATCCAGGTAGGCCAGCCCGTTCTTCACAAGATAGTCCGCTGCCTGCTTGGGGTCCAGGTCAGTGGGGATGCCAAGACGCGCGGCGACTGTTGCAGTAGCCAGACGGCCCGGCACGTCGTCGTATCCGTGGAGCAAGATCGGGACTCCGGCGGCCGCCGCGACGATGGCTGCGGGTAACAGGACGTGCCAGCTATCCTGCTTGCCGGCGTAGGTCGGAATGTCCACGACCCCGAGGTCGGGCGGGACCGGCAGGGGTGGCGCGTACTCGCGCGCTGTGGCGGTGAAGGCCGCCAGCTCGCTGACCGATTCGCCCTTGATCCGCATGGCGACGAGAAACGAGCCAACCTGCGCGGGTGTGGCCACGCCTTCCAGCAACAGACGCATGGCCTCCTTGGCCTCGTCGTGGGTGAGGTCCTTGGCGCCCTTCTCGCCTTTACCGACCTTGGCGATCAGGGTTTGCATGGTGCTGGACATACTTTTTAGATCGAGTAGTGGAACTGGGGCTTGGCGCCGATCGCCTGGGCCAGCACGCCCCGCCGCTTCAGTTCTTCCATGACCTGGTCGGCGATGGCCTCGAAGTCTTTCGGCCCGGCGAAGGCCAGATCGGTGTCGGGCGGGGGTGCCTCCTCGCCCTTCGACATGTGCACGGTGATGACGGGAGTCGGGTGGACAAGGGTCCGGATCGCCTGGTGATCGGCCCCGCCCAACGCGTTGGTGGTGGACACAACAATCAGCCCCGTATCCATCAGCAGGCGCGCGACTTCGCCGAACCGCCGGACGATCTCGCCCGTGTCTTCTTCCGATAAGTCCGCGTCCAAGCCGCGTCGCAGGTTGGCGGCGTCCAGGAGATACGTGTGGCGGCCGTCGGCCACCAACTGCACTTCGAGGCGGCGGGCCAGCATGGACTTGCCGGCGTGCCGTGCGCCGGTGATGAGTACCAGGGCGGCGCGATGACCGAAGTGCCGCGCCCGGTCTTCGGCGCCCACGTCGCCCTTGACCCATGCGATGTCGCGCCGGCGGGCCTCCTCGCGCAACACGGTCTGCTCGTCCTTGACTGCTTCGGTGATGATGCCGCCGCCGGACACGTCGTACTGGTCCACCAAGACGAACCGGCCGGTGACCGCGAAGTCGCTATAGAGGTCGAACGTGATGGGCGCCTTGGCGCGGATCGTCAGCTCGGCCACCTCATTCCGGCCGACGCTGGTCTTGACCTCGCGGGCGGCCAGATTGGTGGTGTCGATGATCCGGTGTAGGGCGACGATCTCGCATTCCACCTCACGGGTCGCCAGTCTCAATACGTACTTCTTGCCGGCCTCCAGCGGGCGGTGTCCCATCCAGAACAGGTTGCACCGGAAGGTGGTGGAGACCAGCGGCACCGAGTCTTCGTGCGAGGCGATCTCGCCACGCTGGATGAAGATCTGCTCGTCGAGCGTGATCCCCGTGGACTGGCCGGCCGTCGCTTCCGTCGGCACCGGTTCTACGTTGAAGGCCTCGATCGTCTTGACGGTGGCGGTCTTGTTCGAGGGCGAGAAGATCAGCCGGTCGCCGACCTTGATCCGTCCGGCGGCGAGGCGGCCGGTGATGATCCGGCGGGCGTCGAATTTGTAGACGTCCTGCACGGGAAAGCGCAAAGTTTGCCGCTCGCGCGCGGTCTCTTTCCGGAACAGGCCGAGCGTCTCCAACACCGTCGGACCGGAGTACCAGGATATCTGCGCGCTTGGCTTTGCGATGTTGTCGCCCAGCTTGGCGCTGACCGGCACGAACCGCTCCGGCGTCACCTTGAGTTGCGCCAGGAAGGCCCGGTACTCCTTCTCGATGGCGTCAAATACGTCCTGCCGGTAACCGACCAGGTCCATCTTGTTGACAATGACGGCCACCTGCCGGATGCCGAGCAGGGAGAGTAGATACCCGTGTTTCTTGGACTGCTCCCTCACGCCTTCGTGGGCGTCGATCACCAAGAGCGCCGCTTCCGCGCGCGCTGCGCCGGAGACCATATTCTTCAGGAACTCCTTGTGGCCCGGCGCGTCGATGATGATGTAGTGGCGTCCCTCCCACGTGAAGAACGTGCGGGCGGTGTCGATCGTGATGCCCTGCTCCTGCTCCTCCAAGAAAGCGTCGAAGAGGAAGGCATACTCGAACTCCTTGCCCTGCCGGCGGCAGATGTCCCGGACCTTGTCTAGCTTGCCCTCCGGGAGCGAGCCGGTGTCGGCGTAGAGGCGTCCGAGCAGCGTGGACTTCCCGTGATCCACGTGGCCGACGATGACGATGTTGAGATGCTCACTGGCGCGCGGGGCGCTGGGTACGAGCGTCGGCATAGCATGCTCTACATGTACCCATCCTTACGCAACAATTCCATCCCACGGCCTTCGTCCTGCGCGCGGCCGGAGCGTTCGGCTACCGTGGTGCTGCGCAGCTCCTCGAGGATCGCATCGACGGTCTTGGCCGTGGACTTGATCGGGAATGTGCAGGGAGCGCAGCCCAGGCTCCGGTAGCGGGTCCCGTCGCCCTTGTCGAAGTAGAGGTCGATGATCGGGATGTTCTCGGCGCGGATGTATTCCCAGATGTTGATCTCTGTCCAGTCGAGCAGGGGATGGATCCGGATGTGCGTGCCCTCGGGGAAGGTGGTCTTGAACTGATCCCACAGCTCCGGCGGCTGCTCCCGGAAGTCCCAGTCGCCGTGCTTGTCCCGCGGCGAGAAGTAGCGTTCCTTGGCGCGTGTCCCCTCCTCGTCGGCCCGCACGCCCAGGATAATGCCGGTGTAACCCTTCTCCGCGATCAGGTTCTTGAGCCCGTTGGTCTTGAGGGCGGTGCAGCACTCGACGCGGCCCAGCGTGTGATTCATGCCGTTGGCCAGAGCTTCCTTGTTCTGACCGATCACCAGATTCAGCCGCCATTCGCGGGCGATCCGGTCCCGGTATTCGATCATGGCCGGGATCTTGTAGCTCGTGTCGATGTGGACCAGCGGAAAGGGGACATGGCCGAAGAACGCCTTTCGGGTCAGCCACAGGAGGGCAGTAGAGTCCTTGCCCATGGACCACAGCATGGCGAGGTGGTCGAAGTGCTTGTAGGCCTCGCGAAGAATGTAGACGCTCTGGTCTTCGAGCTGGCGGAGATGGGAATCCATAGCGTTATTTGACGTGCAGCCCGCACTCGGTCTTGGCAAACCCGGCCCAGCGCCCGGCCCGGGGATCCTCGCCGGGCTGCACCGGGCGGGTGCAGTAGGTGCAGCCAATGCTCGGATAGTTCTGGTCGTGGAGCGGGTTGTAGGGGACCTCATACAGCTTGATGTAGGTCCAGACGTCCTCGGTCTTCCACCGGGCGAGCGGGTTGAACTTGACCAACCCGAACTTGGGGTCCCATTCGACCAGCTTGGCGTTCGCGCGCGTGGGCGACTGCTCGCGTCGGATGCCGGTGATCCAGGCCTTGTAACCTTTCAAGGCACGCGCCAGCGGCTCCACCTTCCGCTGGTTGCAGCACTCGTCCGGCCGGCGCTCCCAGAGCTTGTCGCCGAACTTTTCGGCCTGCTGCTCCGGCGTGAGCAAGGACTTTACCTGGATCGGCGCGATCCCGTACTTCTGGATCAGCCGGTCCCGGGTCGAGTAGGTTTCCTTGAATAGGAAGTCGGTGTCCAGGTACAAGATCGGCGTCTTGGGGTTGATCCGGTGGACCATGTCGATCAGGACGACGTCCTCCACGCCGAAGCTGCTGGCCAGCACGATGTCCGGAAAATAGGCGCCGATCGCGTAGGCTAGGACATCCTGCGGCGTCTGGGTCTCGAACGCGTCGCTGAGCGTTTGGAATTCGTCAGCAGAGATGGTCGCCATCAGACTACCTTCTCCACGGTCACCTTGTAGTAGCTCTCCGCCGGCACTTCCGAGACCACGTTCTGCCCGTCGTTGCGTAGGGACTGCGGGACGTTCTTGATCGGCTCGCCCGCGTCCAGCCAGACTTCCAGAACCTCGCCGGGTTCCATCATCTCCAGCTTGAGCTTCGTCTTGACGTAGTTGATCGGGCACATGACGCCGCGCAAGTCCAGCGTCGCCACGGGTTTCGTGACAGCCACAGGGCTGACCGGCGCGGACGTCTGCGTCGCCTGATCGGGTTTCGTCGCGTCAGCTTTAAGCTTCTGCCCGAGCTCTTCACTCATGGTCTTGCAAGCCTCCACAAAGCCTTTGGCGTACCGGAGTTTCTCGGCGGCGAAGGAGGCGGTCGTCTCCTTCGGACCAAGGTCGCCGATCTTGGCGGAAGGGGTCGTGTATTCCGCCGCGATCATCCCCGTCGCGCCGAACCGGCGTTCGAACTCAACGAACGTTTCAGCGTCCGTGTTGGGGTCGATCCCTTCCGGCACCAGCACCGCCTTAGCGGCGGCGAGCACGGCCCGGTAGGCCTTGTTCACGGCAGTGGCGTGCTGATCCTTCTCCGCAAGCAGCCGGGCCACGTACAGTTCCTGCTCGGCTTCGAGGATACGGTTCTCGATCATCTCCAGCGCGCCGCCGGCGCATTCGCCGGGGCCGAGGTCCTCCATGACGAACTCCTCGTCGGCTTCCCAGTCGTAGTAGTACGAGGAGTCCTCCTCGAATGGCGGCAGGATGGTAAAGGGAATGAGTTCCTCCTTCAGCTTGGCCTTGCCGGTGCGGTCGATGAAGCCCAGCAGGCTTTCCCCCTCCTGGCGGTCGCGACGCCAGACGGAGAGGAGGTGCGAGAGTGCCACGGGGACGTTCTTGGCCGGGAGCTTGACCGTCATCTGCCCGATCTTGGGCTGGCCGGTGATCCGCCCGCCGAGGTGCAGCTCGTAGTGCGGCGCCACGTGCGCGCCCATCCGTTTCCCGACGCCGTGCAGCCCGATGGTGGCGATGTGGTGCTGGGCGCACGAGTTGTGGCACCCGCTGATCTTCACCGACACGTCCCGCAGGTCCTCCGGCACCTGTCCGGGCGGGAAGATCTCGGCGAGGGCGCGGGCCACACCTTTGGAAGAGGTGATGCCCAGGCCACACGTGTCGGTGCCGGGGCAGGCGATGATGTCCTCGACCAGTTCGGCGCCGGGGTCGCCAAGGTCCACCGCGACCAGACGCTCGTAGAGGTCCTTGACCCTGTCGGTGGGGACCCAGCGGATGCACAGGTTCTGCTGGATCGTGGTTCGGATGTTCCCGTTGGCGAATTCGTCGATGAGATCGGCCACTTCCAGCATCTGCGCGGAGGTGATGTCGCCCATGGCCAGCCGGATGAAGACGGCCGAGAACCCCGGCTGCCGCTGCGGGACGACGTTCGTCCGCTTCCACATGTCGAAGGGCTTTTCAGTGCGGCTGTCGCTCCCGTTGCCCTTGGACGCCCCGTTTCCGCCGTTGGAGCGGACCGGCTGGATCAGTTGGGGCGGGATGTCGAGGCCCGTCGGCAGGGTCAGGCTGCGGCCTTCATGGCTCTTGCGCGTCACGGCCAATTCGGCTTCGACGCGGCGCTTGAACTCTTCGAAGCCCAGCTTTTCGATAACGAACTTCATCCGTGCCTTGTGGCGGTTCTTCCGGTTGCCGAGGTTGTCGAAGACCTTCAGGATCGCCTCGCAGATCGGCAGGAGGTCCTCCATCGGCAGGTACTCGTAGAGGAGGTGCGCGATGCGCGGCGTCGAGCCCAGCCCGCCGCCCGCCGTGACGCGGAAGCCGATGGTCCCGTCCGCCTTTTTGACCGCCAGGAAGCCGAGGTCGTGGATGGGCGTCAGGGCGCAATCGTGCTGGCAGCCGGAGAAGGCGATTTTGAACTTGCGCGGCAGGCTCTGGTTGAGCGGGTTGCGCAGGAGGTGAGCCGACACCGCCTTGGCGTAGGGTGTCACGTCGAAGATCTCCCCCTGGCAGACGCCGGCCAGGTGGCACGCGGTCACGTTCCGGACGGTGTTGCCGCAGGCCTCGCGGGTGGTCACTCCGACTTCAGCCAGCCGGCGCATGATCGTCCCGACGTGCTCGAGCGCAGCGAAGTGCAGTTGAATGTCCTGGCGCGTCGTGACGTGGCCGACGCCGGTGGCATAGCGGTCGGCCATCTCGGCGATGACCCGGCACTGCGTGGAGTTGAGGCCCCCGAAGGGAATCTTGATGCGGACCATCTGCACGCCGGGCTGTCGCTGGCCGTAGATCCCGTGCTGGAGGCGGAAGGGCCGGAACAAGTCCTGGGCGAGTTCGCCGCGGAGCACCTTCGCGGCCTCTTCTTCGAACGACTCAATCTCCCGGAGGATGTCGGGAGGGATCGAAGTCGTTTCCCCGGTCCGTGTCGATGGCGTCTTCATGAAGCGTGCTCTCCTAATGCTGGGAGTCAGATGTGATACATCAACGTTCGTTGTGCTTCAAGATCACGCGCCCGGCGGCACAGGTCGGCCACCGTGGTACGGTTCAGGGCTTCCAGGACCGACGCCTTGACCTCTTCCCAGACCCCCTGAACCAAGGAGCCGTGCGAGGTCCGGTGCCCGTTTCCATTCCGGAGACGGGGCAGCACCCGAGCCGGCATCGCAATGGGGCCATCCACAGCCTGGATCACGTCTCCAATACGAATCTCGCTCGCTGGCTTGGCCAAGCGATAGCCGCCGTGCGCGCCACGAGCGCTCTCAACGAGGCCGGCATGTTTCAGCGCACTCAGAATTTGCTCCAGGAAACGAAGCGGGATGCCTTGCCGATCCGCAATGGTCTTGGCCTGAACGGGAGCGGACCCGTTCGCCAGCGCCAGGTCCAGGACGGCCATAATGCCGTATTCTCCTTTGGCTGAGAAGTACATGCGTTAATTCCTACTGCTCCGATAGGAAAACAGGATTATGGAACTTATATCTCGGTATTCATTGGTTTGTCAAGGGGGTGGCTCAAAAATAAAAATTCGATGGGGAGGTTTGACTTCTCCTTCCGACATCTTATCGTTTAATCAACAACCTACGTAAACTGCGGAGGCCTGGATAAGGAGAGCTCATGATCCGGTTTGACCGAATGACCATCAAGGCGCAGGAAGCCCTTGCGGAAGCCCAGAAGCTGGCCGAAAAGGCGGGCCACCAGCAACTCGATGTCGAGCACCTGGCGCTGGCCTTGGTGCTCCAGCGCGAAGGGCTGACGCAAAGCCTGCTGAACAAGTTGGGCGCAGATCCTGACGTCCTCGCGCGTGCACTCGAGCAGGAGCTCAAGAAGATCCCGCAGGTCTCAGGGTCGGGCGCGACTGGCGTAGCCGGCATCACCCCCCGCCTCCGGGATGTGTTTTCCGCCGCCGAGCAGGAGGCGGAACGGTTCAAGGACGAATATCTCAGCACCGAGCATTTGTTGCTGGCCATCGTGGACGCGGGCGGTACAGCCGCTGGCGTGTTGAAGCGGCAGGGCGTCTCGAAAGATCGGCTCTATGCCGCGCTGACCGCAATCCGAGGCACCCAGCGCGTCACGGACCAGGAGCCCGAGGAAAAATACCAGGCCCTCGCGAAATACAGCCGTGATCTCACCGACCTTGCCCGCAAGGGCAAACTCGATCCCGTCATCGGCCGGGACGAAGAAATCCGCCGCGTGATCCAGGTCCTCTCCCGGCGCACCAAGAACAATCCGTGCCTGATCGGTGAGCCAGGCGTGGGCAAGACGGCCATTGCGGAGGGGCTGGCGCAGCGAATTGTGAACGGCGACGTGCCGGAAGGGCTCAAGGAGCGACGCGTGGTCGCGCTGGACATGGGAGCCTTGGTCGCCGGCAGCAAGTTCCGCGGGGAGTTCGAAGAGCGGCTCAAGGCGGTGCTGCGCGAGATCGAAGAGAGCGCCGGCTCGATCATCCTCTTTATCGATGAGATCCATACTCTGGTTGGCGCGGGGGCGGCCGAAGGCGCCATGGACGCCTCCAACATGCTGAAACCGGCGCTCGCGCGCGGCGACCTCCGATGCATCGGGGCGACCACGCTCGACGAGTACCGGAAACGCATCGAGAAGGACCCGGCGCTGGAACGCCGGTTCCAACCTGTGTACGTGGCCGAGCCGAGCGTGGAGGACACGGTCTCGATCCTGCGCGGCCTCAAGGAGCGGTACGAGGTCCACCACGGAGTGCGGATCAAGGATGCGGCGCTCGTGGCCGCCGCGACGATGTCCAACCGGTACATCCGGGATCGGTTCCTGCCGGACAAGGCGATCGACCTCGTGGATGAAGCCGCGTCCCGCCTGCGTATGGAGATCGACAGCATGCCCACGCCGCTGGATGAGCGCATGCGCCGGATCCGCCAGCTCGAGATCGAGCGGGAGGGCATCCGGCGGGACAAGGATGCACAGTCGCAGGAGCGGCTGGAGAAAATCGAGCGGGAGCTCGTCCAGCTGCGCAAGGAGACCGACGCGCTCACGATGCAGTGGCAGGCCGAGAAGGACGCCATCAAGAAGATCCGCGAGATCAAGGAGAAGATGGAGCAGGTCCGCATGGAGGCGGATCGCGCGGAGCGCGAAGGCGATCTTGGCCGGGCGGCGGAGCTGCGCTACGGACGGGCCCTGGATCTGGACAAGCAGTTGAAGGCGGAGAACGAACGCCTCCAGAAGCTGCATGGCGAGACGCGGCTGCTCAAGGAAGAAGTGGACGAAGATGACATCGCGCGGATCGTCGCCAAGTGGACCGGCATCCCCGTGACGCGGTTGATCGAAACCGAGACAAAGAAGCTCGTGCAGATGGAAGACCGGCTGCGGCAGCGGGTCGTCGGGCAGGACGAGGCGATCGTGGCGGTGTCGGACGCGGTCCGGCGGGCGCGGGCCGGCATCCAGGATCCCAAACGGCCGATGGGGTCCTTCATCTTTCTGGGGCCCACGGGCGTGGGGAAGACCGAATTGGCACGGGCGCTGGCCGAGTTCCTGTTCGATGACGAGCAGGCGATGGTCCGGCTCGACATGTCGGAGTACATGGAGAAGCACGCGGTCGCGCGGCTGATCGGGGCGCCGCCGGGGTACGTGGGCTACGATGAGGGCGGCCAGTTAACGGAGGCCGTGCGCCGGCGACCCTATACGGTCATCCTCCTGGATGAGATCGAGAAGGCGCACCCTGATGTCCTCAACGTGTTGCTGCAATTGCTGGACGACGGCCGGCTGACGGACGGCAAGGGGCGGACGGTGGACTTCAAGAACACCGTGGTGATCATGACCTCGAACGTCGGTAGTCGGGAGATTCAGGAGGCAGCGGCGGATGGCAACGAAGCGGAGATGAGGAGCCGCGCCCTAGAGGTGCTGCGTGGTCACTTCCGTCCGGAGTTCCTGAACCGCATCGACGACATCGTCGTCTTCCACCCGCTGACGCCCGAGCAACTGGCGGCGATTGTGGAATTACAAGTCAAGCAGCTGATTGGCCGGTTGCAGGACAAACACATCACGCTGGTCCTCACGGACCGGGCCAAGCAGCACCTGGCGTGGGCCGGCTACGATGTCGTGTACGGCGCTCGGCCCCTCAAGCGGTTGCTGCTGCGGGAGATCATCAATCCGCTGGCGCTCAAGCTTCTCGATGGGACTGTCAAAGAAGGGCAGACAGTGCGAGTGGACGAGAAGGACAGGCGTCTGGTCTTTCTGCCCTGAAAATTTTACACGAGTCCTGGTCGAGTGTATTTTTCCCCCTTGACAGTTTCCGATCGGGCTGCTATTAGTACGCTCCTCTCCAGCGAAAATGTCGGGAGCGTGCATGCCTGCCCGTAGAGTTGTTCATCTGCTCCTACTGACCGCCAATCCGGACCTTGCCGAGCTCTACCGCCAGGATTGTCCCGAGTGCGTCGTTACCATCGCCGTGGACGCGGCATCGGCGGTCCGCAAAGCCCCCAAGCACCGGTTCGATACCGTCATCATCGAGTCGCGCAAGGACTGGGTTCATGAGATGAAAGTCCTGAGTGAGGTGCTGGAGCCCGTGCCCCCGTTGGTGTTGGTCGGGGAGGCGGCGTTCCTGCGCCGGGCGACCGAACCGGTCAAGGATTTGTGCAACGGCCACAGGGCGCCTCGCGGCACGACGAAGCTCCATCACGATTTGGGACTGGAGGAATTCATCGGCACGAAGCTTCGCGATTTCGTGCGCCGCATGAAACTGGGGGCGGGGTCCGACATCCATTCGCTGTTGGTCAAGGCGGTGGAGAAACCCTTGATCACGCTGGTGCTGGAAGAGACCCACGGCAACCAGAACCAGTCCGCCGCGCTGCTCGGCCTGAACCGCAACACCCTTCGCAAGAAGATCCGCGACCTCAAGATCACGATCGCCAAGAAGGCATAGTTACGGACTTCCGGATGCTGGTCAAGTCCTGCATTGTCCGGGTTTCCCTGTTGAGTGTGGCGATCTTTCTGCTCGCTGCCTCTTCATACGCGCAAGGCGCCCTTTCCTCGGAAATCTACGACCTGAATTTTTCAAAAGGGTTGGCCGAGTTCGAATCGAGGCGGTACGACTCGGCTGAAAAGTTCATCCGCAAAGCACTTGAGGCGAAGCCGGGCGATCCCCAAGCGACCTTCTACCTGGGCCAGACGCTCACCCGCGCTCAAAAGTACGGTGAGGCGGAGGCAGTGTTCCGCAATCTGCTGCAGATGCAACCGGGCTCCGGTCGTGCCTATTTGGGCTTGGGGATTGTGCTCTACAACCAAGAACGGTATCGCGAGGCGCTCGACAGCCTCGCGCTGGCTGAAAAGGCCTCCCCCAACGAGGCCCTGGTCTACTACTACCAAGGCCTCTCGCATTTCAAGCTGGCCGAGTACCAGCAGATGCCGCCACGGTTCTTGCGCGCCATGACGTTGGGTCCTGACCTGTCCTCCTCGGCCCATTACTACAGCGGCCTGGCCTATTACCAGCAGGGTATCCTGGATGAGGCCCGAGCCGAATTCGAGGAGGCGCAGAAACTGCAACCGGAATCGGAGTTCGGGAAGTCGGCCGCAGCTTACTTGGAACAGATCAAGACCGGCGTGCCCATCCAGCAGAGGAAGAGATGGGATCTGATCTTCAGCGTCAGCTCCCAATGGGATGACAACGTTGTCTTGCTGCCGAGCGGGTTCTCTCCTCCTGCTGGACCTACCGGCATCTCACGGAGCAGCGATTATCGGACGGCCCTTTATCTGAGGGGGGAAGCCCGAGCGTTCGAGCAGGGGCCTTTCGTTGCAGGGGCCAGTTATGCCTTGTATCAGAGCTTCCATCGGACCCTCAGCGCATTCGATGTCGAGTCGCATACGCCGACCGTCTTCGTGCAGCACACGGCCGGTCCGGTGCAGACGCGCCTCCAGTACATCTATGATTATGTGCTGGTGGGCCGGTCGCCGTTTCTCGTCGCCCACTCCATTGCGCCGCTGATCACCGTCCGGGAGTCGCCAACCCTGCTCACGCAAGTTCTCCTCAAGTATCAAAACCTGGATTTCAAGGACGGCCGGTTCCTGTTCAACTCGTTCCGTGACGGTCATGACTGGCTGGCCGGCGCCATGCAATATTGGTTCTTTGCCAAGACGACCGGGCATGTCCGGGTCGGCTATACGTATGACGAGTACATCACGGCGGGGAAGGATGTCTCCCTGGCGGGGACGGCGTCGGCAGCGGACTGGGCCTACCGGGGGCATAAAGCATCGGTAGGAGTCAGCTTGCCCCCGTTCTATAAAATCATCCTGGATGCCGGGTTTGATTATTACGTCCAACTGTATGACAATGCAAACTCGTTCTCACCAGGAGGGGCTGTCTTCCGGACGGACAAGCTCTATAACTATTACGCGACGGTCATGCGGCAGCTGACGGACCACTTCGCGCTGGGGCTTCAGTATGTGCATACCGACGACAATTCCAACATCGCTGCCTTTAAATACAAGCGCAACATCTATGGCCTGGTCCTGACGGGACAATTCTAAGGAGGCTCCATGCGACACGCGTTACAGTACACGGTTCTGCTGCTGGGAATCGGGACGACCCTGGCAATCGGCTGGCCGGTCGGCGCGCAAGGGCTCACGCAGCAGGCCATCGGGTTTTATTTGACGGTCATCGGCAAGCCCACTGTGGTACATGTGGGTCAACCGGCAGCGATGCCGGTGAAGCTGCGGGAGAGTGTGTATTTCAAGGACGTGATCGAGACGCAGGCGGACTCCCGTGCGAAGGCGCTGTTTGACGATGACAGTATCCTGACGGTGGGCGAGAACAGCCGGGTGGAGGTCAGCGAGTATATCTACGATCCGGCCAACAACCAGCGGAGCTCGGTGCTGCGGATGATCCAGGGCAAGGCGCGAGCGCTGGTGGGCAAGCTCTTTGCAGGACTGGGGTCCAAGTTCGAGGTGCATACACCCACTGCCGTGGCCGCGGCGCGAGGTACGTATTTTGTGGTGTGGATTGAAGAGAAGGCCAGCCGGAAGATGGGCTTGAACGAGACCGGCACGGTCCGACCGGTGTCTGTCCAGGGCCTCGAGGTGGCAGAACTGCAGGCGGGAGGGACCGGGGTCGCGAACATCGGGAGTTCCGGGAATGTCGCGTTCACATCGGGGGGGAAGACGGTGGAGGTGCCGCCGGGCAGCTATGCCTTCGCGCCGCCAGGGATGCCGCCGTTCGCGCCAGTGATCATCACGCCGACCGCGCCTCCTGGGGTCACAGGCGCGATTGCGAGTACGGAGGTGCCGGATGTGCCACAACCGGAATCACCTAGCCAGGTGGTGGCGGCAGTCGGAGGAGTCCCGCCCCCTCCTGCTGTGGGCCCCGGACCCATTCTGCCACCTCCAACGCTTCCTCAGGTTCCAGGAGGCATAACTCCTCCCAGCGTCATTTCGGGCTCTGGTTTCGGCGCAGTGACCGAAACAGTGGGAGGAGTGACACGCGAGATTGTCCCGGGCGCATTAACAGTCCCGGGAGTCCTTGAGCAGATCCTAAGTACGGGACAGACCGAGTGCCCGAGTTGCGCCGAATGATGAAGGATGATGCTGGTGAGAACCTATCTGATTCGATAAGGT
>Ga0209377_1001406_pt1 | contig 16294 bp, 9 predicted proteins | sample GraSoiAngelo_141_FD_185898 | JGI IMG/M metagenome (GOLD analysis project Ga0209377, IMG submission 185898) | Grasslands soil microbial communities from the Angelo Coastal Reserve, California, USA - 14_0929_12_40cm (SPAdes) (version 2) | ecosystem: Environmental > Terrestrial > Soil > Grasslands ...
ACTTCAGGCTGTGCTTGCCGCGCAAATAGCTGAAGGTATCTTGGTAAACGTAACTCTCGGAAGGGTCGACGTTCTTGCACCCAACGCCGAAGAGCGGAGTAACCTGAACATGGCCGCTGAATTTCATGGGCGGGAAGCAGTCGTTGGGAATGCCAGGAATTCCCAACTGCGGAGTGAATTTGGCGTTATCGGTGATGTTGTTCTTGTTTTGAAAACGGTTGTAGCCCACAGAGAATTCATTCACGCTGCGGCTGCTGATCGTCCATGCATGGGCGATGCGCACTTGCGGACCACCCACGATCTGTCGCTTAACGGGGTTGATCGGTTGTCCGGGAAAGGGCAGGAATGTCCTGCTGTTGTTCCTGTTATACCGGTCTCTCTTATTCCAAGTAAAGGACCCCCAAAGCTTTTGCCTGCTCGTGAGGACGTGATCGATTTTGCCGGTATACGCATTCCGAGAGAGTATTGGGCAGCAGCCGTTGAGTCGGAAGGCGTTATTGATGTTTCCTGGCAACGAAGGGTCAGGAATCATGGGGAGGAGAACAGATGTAGCATTACTGAACTCAGCGGCAGGGATAATGTTTAAGTTGCCGCCCGACGAAAACGGATCGCGGATTACGGCGTCGGCGTTCGCAGTCAAACCGGTCTTAGTGTCAACTTGCCCTGCAGTCACATTGCGCGTGGTTGTCGGGTCGTAGATCTCATTGCTAAAGACGGGTCGACCTAGCGCGTCAGTGCCGACCTGGGATCCCAACCAGGAACTGAAATCGCCGCTCTTCATCGCTGCTGTCGGCAACGTCATCTTGCCCGCGAAAGCAAAGCTTCGGAAGCGATCGCCTTCGTAGTTGAAGAAGAAGAAAGTGTGATCTTTTCTGATCGGGCCCCCGATTGTTCCTCCGAAATTGTTTTCCTTCTGATTGTCCTTGGGAGGGCCAAACACACCTGTGGCGTTAAACACGGGGTTCTTGTTGTATTCAAAAAGAACCCCGAAAATCATTGGTTCCTGATTTATAACTGAAATTAGCGATGCCTACGCCTGTCTCGCCGAACTCCGCAGAGTAATTGGACGTCTGCACCTTGAACTCGCCAATTGAGTCTGTTCCAGGACTGAACTCATCCAGGCTGCCTCCGCTGAGGTCGTAACGGCCAATGGTTACGCCGTCTATGAGAATTTCATGGCTGAAGAGCTGGCCGCCGTTGATCGACCCCGAAAAAGTACCGCCCGCGGTTCCCGGCAAGCTGGTGAAGATGAAAGTCTGGAGTTGGCGTCCTCCATCACCAACTTCAATGGGCAGCGTCTCAAATTCTTGCGGGCTCACGGAAGAGCTTACTTCTGCGGTGGAGGGCGTGAGCAACGGCGTGGCGGACGCTACTTCGACTTCTTCAGATTGACTGCCCACCTGCAGCGTCACGTCAACCGTAACCACCTGCGCGACCGGCACGAGAATCTGGTCGACTACTTCTGTCTTGAAACCTTGCTTTTGTGCTTCCAACCGGTAAGTGCCAGGAGGCACAGCCACCCTGTAATAGCCGGCGCTGCTGGTGGTGGCTGGCCACTTCACTCCGGTCTCGACGTTCGTAATCGTGAGCGGGAGATCGGGAACTGCGGCGCCGCTCGAATCCGCTACTGTTCCTGTGATGGCGCCAAGATTACCCTGCCCGTGGATCGTTTTGGTTGCCGAAATTAGGATTGTCAGGAGGACGCAAACCCATGCAGCTGTGCGCTTCAAAGGACACCTCCAAGGAACTGCCGCCGCAAGGATGTAGCACAATAGGAAAGCAAACACAACAACAAACAAAAAATAAAGTGGGCAAAGAAAGAAGACGAAAACATTGGCAGCCTCAATACTTTCGTTTACTTTGACTGGCAGGCCGGAAGGACCGTATACTTGCCACCAATGGAAAATCCCGCATGAGCCCTAAAGCCCGCCTTTTGACAGAACAGCGGCGCCGAAACCTTCTGGATCTTGTCGATCAACAAGGCCAAGTCACCGTGGCCGATATGGTGAAGCGCTTTGCAATTTCGGCAGTCACGGTCCGCAGCGACCTGGATGCGCTTGCTTCCCTGGGAGCCGTGGTTCGATCCCATGGCGGAGCGGTTCGGCGGCTGGAAGCTACGCAAGACTACCCGCTAGGCACCAAGGAAACTCTGCACAGGGAAGAAAAGATTCGGATTGGAAAAGCAGCCGCCGAATTGGTGCAACCCGGGGAGACCATCATTCTCGATTCCGGTACGACCACAGCGGAAGTTGCGCGGCACTTGAAACGCATGAAGACGCAGCCCCTCACGGTCATCACCAATGCATTGAACATCGCCATGGAACTGGCCGATTTGCCCGGCGTTTCCCTGATTATGATCGGCGGATTGCTACGCCCGGTTTCTTATTCGTTCGTAGGACCGCAGGCCGAAGCGATGATGAACGAGTTTCACGCGGACCGGCTCTTCCTCGCGGTCGACGGTTTCGACTTAGAGAACGGCCCTTCGACGCCCGATGTGCTTGAAGCCCAACTCAACAATGTGATGATCCGTTCTGCGCGCGAAGTAAATGTGATTACGGACTTCAGCAAATTGGGCCGCCGCAGCGTTTCGAGAATAGGACCTTTCGATCGAATCCGGCGTTTATTTACGGACAACCGAGCTCCTCAGGAATTCACGGAGGGGCTTCGTAAGAGGGGCATCGAGGTCATTGAGGTTTAGCTTGAGGTGTAGCTCCCGCGAGTGCCAGGCGGCTGAGGTAATGGGACATGCGGGTTTCCGGCGCACGTAATGCTTCCCGCAGCGACGCGTCTCCTTTCTGCGTTTCTCCGAGCGCAATTTGCAAAACTCCCTCGGTATACAGCCACCAACCCGGTGAACTATTGGTTTGCACATTGGATTCTGCTTGCAACGAGGCGGCATTGAGACGCGCCTGCCATTGCGTTGAATCATAGCCATCGACCTTCCGAGCGGAGGCCCACGCCCAAACCATGTCCGAGGATCCGTCCGCTTGAGCGGCGCGGCGGTACAATTCATCCGCGTCCTTCTTTTGGCCGCACGCTAGCGACACCTCGCCAAGCAAAAAGTGACTTCGCGCCGAATCCAGAAATGGGGCGAGCCCGTCTTGCGTAAACGCCAAGCCGTTCACGGGAGAACCCAGGGACTTCGAAACGGCGAGAGCATCTTTGCAATGGTTTGTTCGCGCAAGTGTCAACGCTCGCTGCAAGTTGACCTCGACCCACACTTGACGAACATTCGTGCCGCCTTCTTCGCGTCCAAAGAAGCGGTTCTTGAACAAATCCATGGCCGCTTCATAGTTCCCTTCTTCCGCTCGATTCAAAGCAAGCTCGTACACCAGAGACGTGGGCATGCGGCTCAAATCGGGATAGCGCTCGAGTATTTTCACCCGCTCAGTTGCGGATTTTCCAAGCAGCGTCATGGCCACCACTGCTCCCGAATAATTCACATTGTTCCAAGGATCGTTCGCGATTCCTTCTTTGAAGGCATTGGACGCGGTGGCGAATTCGTGTTTTATGTTGAGCAATGCGAGCCCGGTGCTTGCTTGCAGGACTGGTATTTTGGGATTTAGGTCGCGGGCGCGATTCCATTCGGAGAGCGCCGCATCCGTCTGGCCGCGTGCAAACCGCCACGTTCCGAGAAGATAGTGCGCAGTTGCATCCCTTTCATTCCTTCGAATGGCGGCGCGCAGGGCCCGCTGCTCTTCGATGCGGCTCGGAAAAATGTACAGGGTCGAAAGGCGCGAGGCTTGCGCATCGTCCTTTTCCGGAGACTCGCCAGCTTTCTCGCGGCAATATCCGCGAAAGTAGACAACCAACGGATGGTTCTGGGGCGCGACGGAGCCAGGTTCAGCCTGATCGGCTCTTACGGAAGGATACTCTCGACCTAGAACTTCTACTGCTTTTCGGTAGAGTCCCAAACGCGCGTATTCGTAGGCGATGTTCAAAAGGCGATAAGGGTCGCCAGCCAAATGCGCAAGGTCTGGATTTCCAAGCTCTTCGCGGAGAAAATTGCTCAAGGGAAAGCGCGCGAGGCGCTCGCGTGCGAGCGTTTCCGCTTCTTTGGTTTCTCCAAGCGCCTTGTGAACGGCTGCCAGTTCTTCCACAGCACGCAAATCTTCGGGAGCGGATTGCAAACTCAGCGTCAGCAACTCTTTGGCTTGTTCTAATTTGCCAGCGCGCGCCTGCAATTCCGCAAGACGGACTGCGGCCGCGGCCCGAAAGGCGGGCAACCGCAGAGCTTCGCCGTAAACGTCAGCCGCCTCCTCCTCTCGTTCGAGCCCCTCATACGCAATTCCAAGATAGTAGGAAATTTCTGTGTCGCTGGTGTTCCGGTCATGAACCTCAGCCAGCAGCGGGATCGCTTCCTCGAAGCGATTCAGGCTGGCGTTAAGTCGTCCTGCGGCTTTAAGTAATTCAAAGCTGCCCGGAAATTTCTGCAGAGCCTTCTCGTAAGTCTGGTCGGCGGCCAGGACGTTACCGTTTAACTCTTCATCTTTCCCCAATTGAAGCCAGTCGTCCGCAGTTCGCCCGCTCTCTTCGGGAATCTTGTAGGAAACCTGAGGGCCGAGCTTGATCTGGGATTCCGGCATCCAGTCATATTGGCCTTCGGTCTGCCTCAGCAGAACGGCGCCGTCACGATTCTTGAGTTCGAATGTGAGGCTTCCCGCGCCGGTGGGAATCGTAACTTCTTTTTTCCAGACACGCTCGGGGGCCAAATCCTCTTCTTCCTGTAGCAACGAAGTAGTCCCGTTTAGGATGGAGATCGCCGCTGCGGGTATTTTCCGGTTGGCATTGAATGCGACGTGCAAAATGCCATTATTTCGCTGTAAATGAACTACGCCTGCCAGGTTGGCGCGCGAAATGCCGCCCGTGTCGCGCACCGGCATCCAGTACTCTGTAAAGGAGATTCCTTGCCGGGGCTCTAGGAAGCCGTACGTCTCCTGGTTGCGGAAGAGACCTGCTTGCAGCTCGACGTACGCGCTGTCGTTGTCCGAAAGAGCCTTGCGCCAATCGAGGCCATCCGGGTCCACACCCCACGACCAGATTTTCTTGGCGGGCACTTGCAGATACTCAGCAAAGTGCGCTGTGCCAGTGTTGGTGTGGGGATTCCACACTCCCATGAAATCTTCCCGGCTTCCATGCGTGAATAAGGATACGGGGCCATCCGTCTGATTTCGAATGACGCTCAGATCCTTACCTTGCGCATCAATAGGCCAACGCTGCACCTCAGCAAATCCGTGCGCGGCGGCAAAGCGCTGAGGATATTGGATTTGAGAGTCATGCCAAACTTGCACTCCCGCATTGTTCCACCAATAAAAACGATGGCGAACGTCGCTGCGGTTGCTGAGAGTGACGCGCTGCTCCAATACAGTGGAGCCCGCGCGCAGAGTCAGTTCCACCATCCATTCCATGCCATAGACTCTGTCGATGTTGCCTACGGTCGTCGAGGCGCTGCCGTCCGGATGTTCCGCGAACGCGTAGTTCACCGGCGACATCGAGACCCAATTGTGGGAAACAGGAAAATTGAACTCAACGCCAAAGGCCGCCCACGCACCTCGATAACCGATTCGAGCTTTCCTGATCGACGGATTCGCGTAGAACATCGGTTGCCCGCTGATTTTGTCGACGCAGGTGTAAAGATGGCCGCCCATATCCGGAAGCACGGAACATTTCAAGTACTCATTTTCGAGATAGACGGCACGCCACTCGTGTTCCGCGCGCGTGTTGGTGATTTCGTTTCGAAGAGTATAGGGATAGTTGAAGCGGCCAGTCGAGAATTGATCAAAAGGAGGATTCGGGTCAGGCGCTCCCTCCTCGTAGGTCGGGAGCTTCAGGACGCTTTCCCACACGCGCACTTGCCCGCAAGTCGGTATCGAGAAAACCAGCAAGAAAAGGAAAGCAGGGGCCCAGCGCCCGGCTCTCACCCCGGAGAGAGAATTTCGCGGGCACGTATTTATGACCATCTGTCCCTCAGCATTTATTTATTCGATTTCCCGTTCTTGCGTGGGGCGCTGCCGTCGCGATCCAAGGGGTGTTTCATGAAGGAAGCATGCAAGGGAAATTTTTCCACCACGCGATTGATAATTCCTTCTTCCGAGGGAGAATCGGGAAGAAGACCTTCTTCCAGGCAGCGGAAGAAAGCTAAAAGCTGGGCTACTACGACATGAATCGCCAAGTCATCATCCTCGCCAAGTTCACTCAATCCGCGGCACTCGATAACCTCATCGCCATTTCTTACCGCGGAATCCGGGATGTTTTCACCGACGATGACCTTAAGCAGCCCAAGTCTCTTGCGATCCAACTCGCGCAGCAAATCCAATTCATAGGCGCGGATGGTGCGATCAGACGATAGGTGACAAACCACAAGCGTGTCGTCGTGCACGTAACTCATGGGACCGTGACGAAAGCCCAGGTACGTTTCGCAAACGGTTGTCACGCGCCCCGCCGTTAGCTCCAGCATTTTCAATGCTGCTTCGCGCGAGGCTGCGAAGCGCGACCCGCTCCCAAGAAACACCGCCCGCCGAAAGTCTGCGGCTCCAATCCTTCCCAGCGTATCGAACTTCGACCGGAGCAATTCGCTCGCAATTTGGCCGAGCCTCTCGCACAATGCTCGATACTCATTCGCTCTCTCGAGCATTCCCAGGAAACGTACAGCCAGCAGCAAGTTCGTGAAGCTGCTGGTCATCACCAGGCTCTTATCAAGCGTTTCGCTAGGAAGGGTGATGACCCGCACGTTCTTGGTTTCATGCCAGGCCCGGGCTAGTCTTCCATGCTCGTTGCACGTGACCACAATGTGCCGAATTTGCGGCTCCGTGCTCAGCAACAGTTCAACGGCGCCGCTGCTCTCGGGGCTGTCGCCCGACCTCGCCACGGAAACAAGCACTCCAGGCCTGCCGGGAGGAAGCGCTTTCCCGCCGTACATTAACAACGCCCCACCACTGATGGATTCCGTAGGGATGCCGAGCGCATTCTGCAGAGGAAAACGCACACATTCCCCAGCATACTCCGAACTGCCAGAGCCAGTGAGCGCCAAACTGTGAATTCCCTTCAGGTCTTCGTTCAGGCCATCGCGTGAATCGAGCATGCGATCGCAAGTGCGCAGCCAGGTCCATGGCTGCTGGCAGATTTCACGAATCGTGTGGAAATAACCAAGCCGACGCTGCTCTTCTTCGGAATGCCCAAATAATTCTGTTGCTTTCGCCTGGTCCTTTGCCAAGGCCCGTTGCCATTCGTCTTGCATCAATGAGTGTGCGTCGTCCATACAATTCTGCGGTTCCTTCTGACCTCCAAACCTAGTGCTAATGTCCGGGTTGGAGTTGCGGAGTCATGATATCGATCGGGCGATCCTCTCCGTCCACCGAACCATACCAAACGCCGCCGCCGAAAGTTGTGATGTAAACCATTTTCGCGTTCTCGGGGTCGGGGATGACGCGATGTCCCCACTTGAAATTGAAGCCTGGTATGCGCGTCCAATGCTCGCCCCGGTCGGTGGACATCCAGGCCGAAGACTCAAACCCCGCAGCATAAAGTAGGTTCGCATCCCGCGGATCTATCGTGACGTCGTAGATGTGGCGATCGCGTTCCAGCACCTGCCTCCAGGTCTTGCCTGCATCTTCAGACAAGAAGATGCCTCCACCGTCGCCGTGTTCGCCTTTATCCCGAGCCCACGCCGCTAGATAGAGGCGAGCCGGCGTGTTCGGATCCACTAACAGTCCATTTGGGCCATTGCTTCCTTGCGGCATGGCTACCGGTGTCCAGTGTTCAGCCCCATCCGCAGAACGATAAATCGCTCCGTCGCCGTCGTTTCCAATGCTTCCGTCTTCCGAACGCCGTGCCACTAAAACGTAGAGCGTTCCCTTGGAGTCCCTCACGATTCTCCAGGCAAAGGGTTCTTTCTGGACGATCCCTGCATTTTTCAGCGTCCAGTTCTTTCCGCCATCCGTGCTCTTGTAGACGCCGCGCCCAAACGCCGCAACATACAGAACACGCGCGTCCGGCGGGCTGGTGGGATCCAACAGAATATGCGTAGCCGCCGTTTGCTCCATGCCATGATTGGATTTTGTCCACGTGCGACCGCCGTCATCGCTGCGGCAGACTCCGCCGCGATAGTCCAGAACCGCTTTTCTCCTCCACATCTTCGGCCGCGGTAAATCATGCGTCCAGCTATTAACACTCCACACCCGCCCCTTCACTGTGGGGTCAAATACAATCCAGTACGTCGTATTCATCCACTCTTTCGGCACGCCTCGCGTCGAACTCACCCAGGATTTTCCGCCGTCTTCGCTGCGGAAAAGGCCTATGTCGGTTGTGGAGATGAACTGCCGATTGTGATCGAAAGGGTCAAAGTGATAGCCGTAGGTGCTTGTAACGTCGAGCCCCATACTCACCCATCCGTTTCCCTCTGCCTTTCGCGAATATACGGCGACCCAATTTGCGCCGCCGTCGGTCGTGCGCATGGTTCTGCCCAAGTCTGTCCCGTAGCTGACGTTGGCGTCCTGGTCAGCCACCGTGAGCGCCAGCGGATTCTCTCCCCAATCCGTCCCAAACCGTTCGGTGATCCAGGCGTCGTGAACATTGGCGCCCGGTTCTGCAGTGGGACTGCTGTCTTCTTTCCAAACCAGGATCCAAGTTCGCCCGGCGTCTGCCGTCTTAGCGACACCAAGCCATTTCACTCCACCTTCTTCCAAGTCCTTGTAGGAGACATAAGCCGTATCGGGGTTATGGAGACTCGTTGCGAGGGCCCGCAGCTTTGCATTTCCCGGCCCCAAATTCACTTTCCGCCAGGTTGTGCCTTCGTTGTCGGACACAAATGCCGTCTCATCACCAATCGTATAAATGACCGCCTTTCCGTCCTTAGTGAAGCCCGCGGAGATATCCGTGATTGTGTTTACAGGAGGCGCGGCAATCTTCTGCAAACCAGACGGCGTTTTCGCCGCAATAAAATGCGCGCCGGCCATGAGTAGTATTCTCCCACCTGCCGGAGAACTTGGATTCACCCACACTCTTTTGGCCACTTCGGGTAAGTCTGCTTCCTTTGTCCAACTCTGTCCCCCGTCCCGGGAAACAAAAAGACCAGACGTCCCCTTTCTTCTATCGCCTGCGGTCACATAAAAAATCTTGGAATCGACAGGATCAATGGCCATGGCCGTTATGCTGCCTAGCGGGTTGGGCTCAGCGAGGATCTCTTCGTCGGAATGATCGGAGCTCATTTTGAGGCCCGTTATCGAAGAGGGCTTCGGATAAACCAGGTTCCAGGTCGCCCCTTGATCCTGGCTCCGCCACAAACCGACGGATTGCGCGTAGAGCGTGTTCGCATCCAAGGGATCAAAAACAAAGAATTGCACGACACCCCGTAGATTAAACATGCGCCAGGACTTGCCGCCGTCATGGGTGATGTAGGCGCCGGTCATGTCACAACTGGCGAGGACCGTATTCAGGTCATGCGGACTGACCGTCGGGTGAAACATGGCTCCTCCACCTCCCGGCCCGATAATCCTGAAATTACCGGGGCGGGGCGTGTCGCCATTGCCGTTGGCCAGGAGGAGGAACCCCAGGAGCGCGCGGAGAAAGAAAAGCGTCATCCTTTTCCTTTGCTTTCCTTATCATTTGTTTCGCTTTCTTTCTTGGCAGAATCCCGCTGCTTTGTCAATCCCTTTCGTCTCTTTCCGCTCGAAAATGCCTCAGATTTTGATTTGCAAGAGCCGGGCAGCATTCTCGTAGTAGACCTTCTTGAGAATCTCATCCGGCAATCCCAATCCATAAATCCGCCACCGCCCCTGCGGCGGAACCGGCGCCGGGGCGTAATCGAAATACTCGTCCTCGGTTTCCAGAAACCGGTAATAGATTTCATACAACTTGTCGGTGAAGATTTGCTGGGGCGTGTCGGTTCCGTGAGGAACGGCGTCGGTTCCAAATAAAATTCGATCCTGATATTTCTCAAAAAACTTCCTGGCCATGCGCGGTTGGCGGCCAAGCTCCCCGATGCGAGCGGCCATCTCCACATGCATGTTAGGAAAGCGATCCATACATTCCGCCACGTAGGGGAGATTTTCGGCATCATTGCCCACATGAAGCACAATGAACTGCGTCTTGGGATGGCGTTCCAGAACACGGTTGCGCGCTTCCAAAATTTCAGCGTTACTTGGAAAATCCTTCCCATAGAATGACCAATCCGGATGATTGTTCAGTTCCTCAAAGCGCTCGTTGAAGCGGTCGATGGGCAGAAAGAAAGCCTCCGGATCGGAAACGTGGATCCCCACAGGAATACCCAGCGATCCGCACACCTCCCACATGGGATCGAAACGTTTGTCATCCACCTTCACAAGCGGCCCCGTCGAGATTTTCTCGCGCAAGTACAATCCCAGAGTTTTTAGGATTTTCAATCCGCGTGCCCCTGCTTGGTGAGCGCGAACAATTTCGTCAGCTTGAAATTGGCTATATCCCGGTTGATTCGTACGCTCCCACCAGGGCTCCGTAAAGGTTAGGAAGCGGTCGGGATGAGGTGTCTGAAACTTTCTTATCGCCTCCTGCAATCCCTTCCCAACCCCACCTGTGAGATTGACCATGATGCGAAGGTTTTTCCGGTCCATGAGTGGCAGCACGTCCTCGGCCGTCGCGAAATATTGCATTTCCTCGCCGATTCCCACGCCTCCGGCGTGTTTGGCGACTGACGAAAGGTGGGTGTGAATATCTATGACGGGATAGCGCGACCGTAGCACTTTCGTTTCACGCACATGCAGCATGCTGCGTGGTTCAAAATTCCTGAGCAGTAGGGGCTCCCCGGCGTTGTCCCCTTCGATCGTTGGTGAGACAACGTTTCCGGCCGAAATTCTGCCTGCCGCCAAGAGCACTCCAGCACTTTCCAACAGCCGACGCCTTCCGATTGCGCCCATGAACCCTCCTCGTCCGAACTCCCGACGCTGCTTTCGTTTCGTTTCTTTTATATCGTTTACTTTCGGTTGTCAAAGTGCGATAAAGCGGCAGGAGATCGGCTGATGGTTGCCTTCCGAACTGCATTTTGGCTCGTTGCAGGCGCGGCTGCGTTTGCGGCTCTCGCCGAGTCTCACGCACGCCAAGCCGCCAACAGGCCTGAATCAACCTACCTGAGCGATATGCAACTCGAGGCCCGACGTTCTTCTGTCGAATTCTTGCCGGATGGTGAGGTGTCGAAACCTCCGTGGAGGCACGCCAAATGGACGGAATTTGACAACGATGCTTCGGGCAAGTTTCATTATCCGGAAGCAGCAACTCGCGTTGCGTCGGTTTGGACAGAAACGCACATCTACTTTGCGTTTTCCAGCCGTTACGATTCGCTGAATACTTATGAGGGCGAAGATCCGAAGCCCGAGCGCTGGCAACTTTGGGATCGTGACGTCGTTGAAGTTTTCCTGAACCCGCAACCCGAGCGTATGAATCATTATTTTGAGTTTGAGGTAGCCCCGAACAATCAATGGATCGATCTGGAAATCGACAAGACCAGGGACCCTTTTAACGACGCCTCTTGGAATTCCGGCTTCGAGCACGCAACTCGCATCGACGCGGAACATCATGTTTGGACCGCCGAGATGCGTATACCTCTCGCAGCGATGAATGTGAAACAACTGCGTCAGGGCACCGAGTGGCGAGTCAATTTTTTTCGGGCCGCGGGAAAGGGCGACGACCGACGCAAGTTTCTGGCCTGGAGCATTATTCCCGAAGGGAAGACATTTCACGTGCCAACTCGGTTTGGAATCCTGAGGCTGGCGGATTGGCCTGCCAAGCCGTAACGTCGCGATAGCGCGGTTGCTTAATGGATGTAGGCGCCCGACGGCAACAGATATTGGATCGGCCAGCTGCCGCGCCTTTGTTCCACAATTTCAGACCATTTCAAGATTTTCCGGTTTGGCTCGGACTGGAGGCTCATGCCGGGCAAGGTTTCGGCGATCGCGCTTGCGAGCGTATACGCTTCTCCCGCAGCGCTCACCACAACCACGTTCACATGCAACTTCTCGGCGGCAAACCTTCTTGCGATCTCCGCGTCCTCAATCATCTGGAGGAAATACGGCCTCCCGGTCAAAAGGGAGTTATATACATAATTCGCAAGGACGCCTGAAATCGGATTGACATAGGCGTGATCGAAGTCCAGCTCGCCCAGTAATGGATCATCCGGGGAAACCGCCGTGTAAGCCATTCGGGTCTCGCCGAGACCGCGAAAATCAAAAGAAATAATCTCGTAGCCCAGGTTCAGGTATCTTTCGATCTCGGGCCAGTCCTCCGCCGTCGCCTTGCCATTTTCCTGAAACCACAGCGCGACTCTTCGGTCGCCGCCGCCGGACTTATGAATGTACAGCAGCGGCATTTCCAGCTCCACGCTGTGATGCAACACATAACGGTCAATCGCGACTTCTCCAACTTTCGCGCTGCCGACACTTTCCCAGGTGATTTGGCGGTCTTGAGGCGGAGCGCCGCGGTATTCGTCTACCAGCCAATCCTTAACGCCGCTGTATTTCTCCCCGTAGTATTCCGCGGCGAGTTGCCGCGCGGTTCCCGTTTTGTGCCCGATATAATATTCGCGAATCAACCCCATCAGTGATCTTGCATCCCGGTAATCGAGTAGCACTTGCCCTGTCCGGGTGCATCGTAAGGATTCGTTGTCCAGTTCTTTTACGGGAGGAAGGCCGCTACGCACCGGCATCTGATTAAAGCGGTCGAGAAAGTCGAGCGCCGCTTGCTGATTCTCCGGCGAGTATTGATGCGAGTGGTAGCCCTCGACAAGCGCGATGCGATCTCCGTGGCCAAAGCGCGCGTACAGCTTTTGCAATTCGCGATATGTTTTGCGCGTGCCTTCGATAGGAACAAAATCGAGCACCGCGGCCGCCACCATCACCGGGCGCGGATACATCAGCAAGAGCAGCCCCGGATGGTCCACGCCGTTGGAAATCATGCCGAACAAATCCTGTTCGGGATCACTATCCGGATCGGCAAAAATACGGTTCGACATCCTCATGGGCAGGGCCGTGATATAACACGACGGCACCGCTAGTTTTATGCGCGGATCAAGCGCGGCGATTAGGGCGGTTTGCGTTCCGCCGCCACTTGTGCCGGTGATGCTGATTCGTTCGCCGTCCACTTCGGGCCGCGTAAGTAGATAATCGACGGCGCGGATGCCGTCCCATATTTCCCATCGCGCAAGATTTGCCCCGGCCAAATAAGCCAGGTTGCCCATCACTGCGTGTTCACCGCAAATCAAGTTGTAGCGGCTCTTTTGCGCTTTCTGATCCCAGAACTGACTGCGCTCGCCCTGCCCGATGGGATCCCAGGAAATCACCACATAGCCGCGGACTACAAGTCTTTGGCAAAGCGCCTGATAGTGGAATTTCCCATCCGCTGCATGCCCGGCGGGCACCAGCACCGCAGGGTGTTTGCTCGCATGATCATTTGGAACATACACGAGCGCCGTGACATACAGTCCCGGCAAACTTTGGAAAACAAGTTTCTCAATGGAGTAGCCGTCCATGGAAATCTTGCCGACGATTACTGGGTGCAGATCGGTCTTTGCAACGGGCAAACCACCAATCATTTCGAGGAGTTTTTGCCGAAGCTCATCTTGCGTCTTCAGCAGGCCCGCTTCGTCGCGGATGGCGTCCCAGGCTTTTTGGCGGGCCTCGTCTTCCTTCCACGCTTGTTCGGCTTGATACCGCAAGTACGGCGTGATGCGTGGCCCCGATGGGACAGGCTGTTTCAAGACTCGGAAAAACTCCGCTGGGGGAGCGTCGCTCGCGGGGAGCGAACAAACCGCGCTCGCGCCGGCTAGCAGCGCGGCCATGTATGCCCGGATCACTGCGTCTTCACCCTGAGCGAACCCATGGCATACCAGCCGTCTTCCTGACGGCCTTCCATCGCAAACCGAATTGCCGGCTTGCCAGTCCGGGGATCTAACATAGCAACTCGGACGTCGTAATCTCCTTCGGCCAGATTCTCCGGCAGATACAAGGTACCGTCGTAGACGGCATCGCCGGGAAGCCATTTGCGAATGTCCACGGGCACTGGAATTACCGTCGCCATCTTGGAAGACCGCAATTCAATGGCCAGCGTAAATTCTTTGTAGATCGGCGCAACTCCTTCATTCAGCCACCACATATGAACCGGCATCATGGTTCCGGGAATGACGACCCGAGAATATTCCAGCCGCCTCAGATTGAAGCGATAGCCGATCTTCTTCTGAAAAGTTTCGAATTGACTCTTCCATTCTGCCGGTATTGGCGCGGATTTGATGTTCACCGTGCTCACGTGCCAGCGCAGCGCTTGCTCGAGGATGTAATCGAGGTCGTACTCCCTTTCTTTCCACCCGGCCACCGTATAGCAAGTTTCCAGCGAAACGGGCCTGTGCTGCCAGACGTCTTGAATCCCCGCGCGCACTACCTGCTGTGGATAGATCTCCAGCATCTCCGCAGGAAAGTAGGGATTCGTGGAACTCGTTCGCATGTCACCGAGGCAATCGAGTCTCCACCCCGTGCCATGTTGCGTCCCGTAGGTGAGCGCTTGCTGCTCATCAAAATTCATTAGCAGCGTAGTTCGCGGAAAAGCTTCGAGCCAAATGTCAATCAACTGCTTCTGATATGGAAAGGCAGGCATGTAAGGGCTCCAACCTTCTCCCCAATAGCCCACGGAGGAAATGTCCACGCTGTCCAGATAAGGGTTACCGTCGTAGCGTTTTCCGGCTTCCGCGACAAGTTCGCCCCAATACCTCAGGTACAGCGGATCGCTGAAATCCGGCTGCCAGATTTCGCCGTCCTTGTCCGGGGGTTTGTTGGCGCGCCGCGCTCCCGAGTTCCGATACCACTCCGGGAGAGGGTCTTGGTTCGAATACGGCATCAGGCGAATCGCAAGCGTTTGTCCGTGCGCCCGCGCCTCCTCGAAAGCAAGGTCCACAATCTCCCAGTGAAACTTCCCGGGCTCCGGTTCGAGAACGTTCCAATACCAGCGGCAATAAGAAACAGACGCCCCGGGGAATTCCGGCTTCGTGGCCGCTTGCGGCAGTTTCGTCACTGGTCCTACCTCGGACCACTTCAAAGGCGGATTCAGTTCCTGCCCATTGAACCTTTGAAACGTCGTGATGCCCATTCCGGGATTTACGAGCACATTATGAATCGGCTTGGGCCGGACCACCACGACATTGGTTTGCGCGGCAGCTGAAAACTTAGTTGCGAGCGAGAGAAGGATCCAAGAACAACAAGCGCAGGCGATTTTTCCGGACAGCGTTCTACCGCCCATGTGGAACTTCAATGCCATCGATGGCCGAATCACGCCGAACTCTCCATTCTCTCGAAAAATCGTCGGAAGCACACTCTATCGCTCCACAGACATCGCTTCAATTCACAAATGAGTATGCTCTATTTATCTGGAAGGGAGAACGCCGCAAGCGTATCGGATACTTTTCCTCTAAAATATCCCCCTCCTCCGGCGGCGATCACCACAAACTGTTTGCCGCTTTTCTTGCCGAGGTAGGTGATTGGAGTGGCGTGCGCGCTGGCTTCGAGGTCGCTGACCCATAGTTGCTCGCCGGTTCTTGCATCGAAGGCGCGGAAGCGGCTGTCTGTTGTAGCTCCGATAAATACCACTCCGCCCGCGGTCACGATCGATCCGCCGAGATTTGGTGTGCCCGTCGTGGTTTTTAGTTCATCCACTCTCCCCAGCGCCACCTTCCAAACGATCTCTCCCTTATTCACGTCCACGGCATTCAATGTTCCCCACGGTGGCTTTTGGCAAGGCCACTCGTTTTCGTCCCAAAACCTTGCATATTCGCCGCCTTTGGCGCCTCGCCGAAATCGTTCCGGCGCGTCATCCGCTTGCGGCTGCATCGCTCCGACGGCCCCGAGCTCGTTTGCATTCACGAACAAATAGCCCGAGCCTTTGTCAAAGGAGCCTCCCGACCAGTTTCCGCCTCCCAGCGTGCCGGGCATCACCAACGTCAGTTCGACGCCGTAAGGCGTGTACATCCCGTGATTCTGCAGCGAATGAAACAGCTCCGCGCAATACCGATTCGATTCTGACGTTCTGATGTCTGCATCATTCACCGACTGCCGAACAAGGGGCGGCGGTTGGACCGGAAACGGCTGCGTCGACCACGCCACTTCGCCAGGCACGTTGCTCTCGGGAACACGGCGCTCTTCTACTGGAAACAGCGGTTTTCCTGTAAGCCGGTCGAGAATGAACACGAATCCCATCTTCGTCACTTGCGCAACCGCAGGAATTTCCTTTCCATGGCGCCGCAGGCTGATTAATACAGGCTGCGCCGGCATGTCGTAATCCCAAATAT
>Ga0209377_1001408_pt1 | contig 16289 bp, 7 predicted proteins | sample GraSoiAngelo_141_FD_185898 | JGI IMG/M metagenome (GOLD analysis project Ga0209377, IMG submission 185898) | Grasslands soil microbial communities from the Angelo Coastal Reserve, California, USA - 14_0929_12_40cm (SPAdes) (version 2) | ecosystem: Environmental > Terrestrial > Soil > Grasslands ...
GCCCAGCAGCGCGAACGTGGTGCGCTCCGACTGGGTGACGCTGACCTTGACGCGCGCGGCGATGTCCCCGATGCCGCTGGCCGAGCCTTGCACGAATCGCGACGTGGAGAGCACGGGGCTGGTCGGTATGCCGCCGAAGAAGTGCTGCGCGGTCGTTCCGCCGAACGGAATGATCTGCGCGTCGCTCGTGCCCGTGAGCGAGGTGGCGACGATCGGCAGGACGACGCCGATGTCCACGCGATCGAGCAGCCCGAAGCTCAGGAAGAACGAGCTGACCGTCATGTCGATGTCGAGCGCCAGGCGCAGGGCGATGACGTCGTTTTCGTGGGCGGGGACGCCATACGGGTCGCAGGACGTGCCCTGGATGCTGTCGCACAGCGGCCCCGTGACGTTCACGTGTGTGAACGTCATGTCGATGGCGTTCAGGCTCACGCCCCGCAGCGTTTCGAAGTGCAGCCGGTTCACGTTCGCGCCGACGAAGACGCGACCGCGCCCGAGTGTCTGGGCACGCTCGGCGAACACCGGCCCTGGGGAGGCCGAGGTCTTGACGGGGACACCCCCTTCGAAGCGAAACGTGGAGCCGCCGCTCGTCGCGCTCACGGGAACGTTCGCCACGTTGCCGCTGATCGCGTTACTGATGAACGAGATGAGGGTGCCGTTCTCCGCCCGCGCGGAGGGAATGAAGTGGTCGGCGTGCAGTGCGGTCGCCGAGTCCGAGCCGGCGGTGCCGCCGAGGAAGAGCGGGTCTTGGCCGGCCGTGAAGATGAAGAGCTGGGAGATCTTATCGCGGAGGCCTTGTGCGTTGAGGGCGGTGGTGCTCAGCGCCAGCGCCAGGAAACTCCACAGCCAGCATCGCATAGGTCCTCCGAGCCCGGGATGTCTGATCTGGTCGGGTCGAAGAGACGCCGCGCGTGGGATTGCGTCAACCCCGCACGGCGTTCAGAGCGTGGCCCGGTAGCGCTCCCACTGCGCCTTCTGCTCCCGGAGGAAGGCGACGAAGCCCGGATCGCTGCGGATGTTGTCCAGGAACGGATCACGCTCGAACAGCGGGTAGCAGGGGAACCCACCCTCGGCGGCCTGGCGTAGCCAGTGTACGGCCGAGTCGGGCCGGTGGAGCAGCGCGTACGCCAAGGCGATGTGGTACGCGGCGTGATGGAAGTGGATGTATCCCTTCCCTTCTTGGACGGCGGTCTCGATGTCCCGCTGGGCGCGGAGAGCGTTGCCCGCCATGGCAAACCACACGGCGCGCACGCTCGTTACGACGCCGCCTCGGTCTTCGGGATGCGCCCGGAGGTAGTTTTGTATCACCGCCAGCGCCGAGTCGCTCCGACCCAAATGAAGAAGCACGACTGCCATCTCATAGTACCAGTATGGCGGGTTGGCCTCAGGCTCTACCTGGCTCAGGATCCTCAGGGCGTCGTCATAGTGCCCTTGATACGCGCGCGCCTCCGCGATGCGTCGCAGGGCGTTGTCCTCGCGGGGCGAGATCGCGACCGTCTTCTGGAGCTCTGCAATCGCCTGGTCCAGCAGGCCGATGTGCAGGTAGATATTCCCCAGAGACCCGTGCGCCCGGCTCATGTTCGGGTTGAGGCTCAGGGCGCGCCGGTCTTCCTGAGCCGCTCGCTCGTGGAAGAAGTGGCCGGCTGGCCCCCACAGCAGGCGGGCCTGAGCGAGGTGGGCCTCCGCAAGATTCGGGTCAAGGCGCAGCGCTTTCTCCGCCGCCACTTGGGCTTGTTCAAGCGCCGCCGTGTCCTCCGGAGCGAATTCGCTCACCCGCAGCGCGTAGGCGCGCGCCAGCCCGGCCTGAGCTGCTGCAAAGCTCGGGTCCAGCGCAACGATGCGCTCGAACAGCGTGATCGCGACCGAATCGTTCTCTCGATTCTGGCGCTGGGCGAGAAGCATGTCGGCGCGCAGGTACAAATCGTACGCCGCGGCGTTGCTGGTCAATGGGGTCCGGGGATGCGGCCGCTCCCGTCCGCCCCCGAGACTGAAGCCGACCAGCAGTGCCAGCGTAGCTGCTGCCGAGAGGCCCACGCCGAGTGCGAGCTTCGCTCCCCGGCTCTTCCCTCGGCGCCCGCCCGGCGCTGGCTCGAGGGCTGGCTGGTTCAACGCCTGCGCGAACTCGGGGGCGCCGGCGTAGCGGTCCGCCGGCACTTTGGCCAGGGCTTTCAGGACAGCCTGCTCGACCCCGCGGGGCACAGTCTCCCGCACGGTCCGGATCGGCGCGACTGGGTCCACGGCGTGGCGCGCCAGAACGGCTTGGGCCGTGGGCCCCGTGAACGGCGGCGTGCCGGCCAGCATCTCGTAGACCACGCAGCCGAGCGCATAGAGATCGGCGCGGCCATCGATGGGTCCATTCTCAACCGCCTGCTCGGGGCTCATGTACGCGGGTGTGCCGAGCGCGATCCCCGTTTCGGTGAGCCGGTCGCTGCCGGCGGCGCTGATCGCTCGCGCGATCCCGAAGTCCGCCACCAGAGCATGGCCATTCTCGAGCAGGATGTTCTCCGGCTTGATGTCGCGATGCACCACGCCGAGGGTATGGGCGTACCCCAAGGCCTTCGCTACGTCGTCGGCGATCCGCAGCGCCTCCGGCACTGGAAGCTGCGGTTCGCGCTCCAGGCGGTCCCGTAGGGACTCACCCTCCACGTACGGCATGACGAAGTAGGGCAGCCCATCCTGTTCACCCGAGTCATGTAACGGGACGATGTGCGGGTGGTGGAGCTGGGCGGCAAAGCCGATCTCGCGCAGGAAGCGGGTCGTTCCGACGGCGGCAGCGAGCTCAGGGTGCAGCACCTTGATGGCGACCGGGCGGCCGTGCTTCAAGTCGTGGGCGAGGAATACCGTGGCCATGCGTCCGTGGGCGAGCTCGCGCTCGACCTGGTAGCGCGCCGCGAGCCCGGTCCGCAGGCGGGGCAGGAGATCCAACTCGGGTAGCGCGGGGGGCGGCTGCGCCAGCTGCCGCGCCCGCAGCGCGGCAACCAGAGCCTCGGTTTCGGGGGCCGGCTCGGCTTGGTATTCCTCGGCGAGCCGCCCACGGAACTCCTCGTACGCTTGCAGCGCGCCCGCACGGTCGCCGTGCCGGTCCAGCACGGTGACCAGACGGCGCAGCAGCGCCTCCTCGTTTGGAGCGAGGTCCAGCGCACGGCGAGACCAGTGCACGGCCGTGGTGAGATTGCCGTCGGCCTCGCAGCGCTCCCCCAACGTCCGCGCCGTCCGTGATGCAATCTCACGCAGCCGGGCGCGCTCGGTCTCGAGCCACCGCTCGAATTCGGGCGCGCCGGTGATGAAGAATCCCTCCAGCAGATCGCCACGATACAGGTCGAGCGCCTCCCGGAACTGCTCCCCCTCGACCGCGCGCCTGAAGCGAGTCACGTCGCAAGAGGCCCGATCGAAGTCGAGGCCTATCTCCTCGTCGCCCCGGCTCGCGACCGCATTCGTACCTAACGCGTCGCGGACCACGTGCAGCGCCTGGCGCAGTGCGGCGCGGGCATGCTCCTGGTCGAGCTCCGGCCAAAACAGCGCCAGTAGGCTGTCCCGGCGGTGGAAGCCCGGAGGTGTCGCGGCGGCGAGGTAGGCGAGGAGCGCGAGGCGCCGGGGTTGGCCGAGCAGGGCCCGCACGTCGCGCCCAGCGGCGCTGGTGAGGCTCAACCTCCCGAGCAGGCGGAGCTCGATCATGCGAGGCCTCGGCGAACGCGGCGCGGTTCAGAGGCTCACGAGCAGTGTGGGGTCGCCGTTACGGCCGGCGTGACGGTCGCATCACAAGGGCGTGACGCGGCTCCCCTAAACTGGCTCCGCAAGCGAAACCTAGCCCCGTTGCGCGGGCACGGCAATCACAGCTCACAGGAGAGACGCGATGAGACGAATTAGTGGAAGGCTCGCCGGCGGCGGAGCGTTCTTGCTGCTGGCGCTGGCGTGCAATCCGGAGAAGCCGGTCGGGCCGCAGTCGCCCACTTTCGACGCAGCCGAAACGCTGGTAGCACCGCTCGTCCTACACACCGTAGCGCCCCAGACAACCGACCCCGCCATCGATCGGGCGCTCGACAATCACTATGTCTGGCTCGACACCACGGCCAAGTCGAACCACAAGCTCTTCGTGTTCCTGCCCGGCACCGGCCAGAACCCCTCGATCTTCCAGCTGGTGCAGCAGGAGGCGGCACGGCTCGGCTACCACGTCATCGGTCTCATGTACCCAACCGGCGGGGGGCTGGCGAAAGCGTGCCCGACCACCCCTGATCCCAGCGCCTGCTACGAGAACGCCCGCCTCGAGATCATCGACGGGATCGACCGGGTCGCGTTCATGGACGTCAACGTGGCGAACAGCATCGACAACCGACTCACCAAGCTGCTCCAGTACCTCACGCTGCACTATCCCGACGAAGGGTGGGACAGGTTCCTCCTTCGGGACAAGCCGAAGTGGTCGCAAATCGCCGTTAGCGGTCACTCCGGGGGAGGCGGGAACGCGGCGATGATCGCGAAGATTCGTCTCGTGGTCCGTGTCGTGCTGTTCTCCTCCGTGACCGACAGCATGCACGCCGAAGCCCCGTCGTGGCTCGCGACGCATCTGACGCCGGTGGAGCGCTACTACGGGATCGCGCACGATCGCGACGTGTTCTACCGCCCGATCCGCGCGGGATGGGATTCCCTGGGCCTTAGGGTGTTCGGTGCGCCGGCGACGCCCGAAACCAGCAGCCCTCCGTACGACGGGACGCACACGTTTGTCACCGACCTCACGCCCCAGGGCGGATTCGTTGACAACAATGCGCACGGCGTTCCCTCCAACGACTTGAACACGCCGCTCGGCCCGGATGGCGCGCCGCTCTTGCGCGACGCCTGGCGCTACCTCTTGACGGCGCGGGGCGCCGCCGACGAAGCCGCTGAAGCTACCGAGATCTCTTCCGGAGGTGGACGATGAACGCGACACGTGGAACGTCCGTCGGGCTGGCTGCGCTCGGAGCGCTGGCCCTGGCGTGCAATCTCGACAAGGGGCCCGTTGCTCCACGCGCCTCGATCCGCGCCGATCAAGTCGCGGCGGCCGTTTCTAGCTTCGTGTGCGACGTTGACGGCGCGACCTGGGAAGGGGACCCCGATGCAGCGGTCCTGCACGATCTCGCGCCGAGCGGTGTCATGCGGGTGGCGTTCAACTACAACAACCGGAACAACGCGGCGCGGAACCCGATCACGGGCCAGCTAACAGGGCCGGGCATAGACATGACCTGCAAGCTGGCACAGGGAACGCATGCGCAGTTCGTGGCGGTCCCCTATAATGGGGTCCCGTCGCTGCTGGCGGGCCTCGCCAACGGCGAGTGGGACGCGGCCTTCGCCTTCGACCAGACGCTCGAGCCGCCGGGCATCACGGCGGCCATTCCGCACATCGCTGTGGAGAACACCTATCTCGTCCGCGGCGACGCCCCGTTTCAGAAGGTCGCGGACGTCGATGCCCCTGGCGTGCGGATTTCGGTCGCCGAGGGCAACTCTCCCGACATCTATCTCAGCCACACCCTCAAGTACGCGACGCTCGTGCGCACGCCCGCGACCCCGCAGGCGCTGGACCTGTTGCGCACGGGGCAAGTGGACGCATTTGCCGGGGGCCGGGGGCCGCAGGTGATCGCCTTCATTGCCTGCTGCGGCGGGCGGCTGCTGCCCGACAACTTCTTGATCGCCAACCTGGCCATCGTGGTTCCGGACACGGCGCAGGCCCACAGCAGCGCAGGGCTGCAATACATCGACGAATTCGTTGATTGGGCAAAGACGTCCGGCCTGGTTCAGCTGGCGATCGACCGAGCCAACCAGGGCGGCACCCACGTTACTCCTCCGCTGCCGCTGGCGCAGCGGATTGCGTTTCTCCAGCATCACGTCACGCGTCTGGTGACGAACGGCGTGCTGAACGACGGTCAAGGCAATGCGCTGAACGTCAAGCTCGAGGGCGCGCTGCGGAAGCTGGCTGACGGAGAGACCGAGCCGGCGATGAACAAGCTCGGGGCGTTCATCAATCAGGTGGAGGCGTTCCGTGCCGCCGGCATCCTGTCGGAAACGCAAAGCGCGTCGCTCCTCGAGATCGCGCGGGATGTCGTGATGCGGGCGGCGGATCCCCTCGCCCTGGTTGGAGGCGTACGATGAAAGCGAAGAGACCATGCCCTGAGCCGGTTAGAAGCTATAGCGCGCGGCGACTTCGATCTGGTAGTACGAGTACAGGTTCTGCGAGCTGTAAGGCAGGAACGCGGGATCGAAGCGAAAGATCGGCTGCTGCACAGCCGGCCCTGCGACCTGCGTGAGCAGTGCGGTGTTGGGGATCTTGAGCAGTCCCCAGTGCTTGTTCACCAGGTTCAGAACGTTGAAGATGTCGACCTGGAGCGTGAGCGTGTGCCCGGGGCGGGTCGGCAGCGACTGGCGGATCGAGAGATTCGTGGTGTTGCGCCACGGGCTGCGACAACTGTTCCGCTCCATGATCCTGCCGCGCTGTGCATTGACGCACGGCGTGTCGCGCAGAAACCGATCGAATGCCGCTTGCTGGGCGGCGACCTCCGCGGCGGTGCCTGAGAACCGAACTTCGAGGGTGTCAGAGGTGCTCTTGGGAATGTAGACGGGGTCGTTCTGGGTCGTGCCATCGGCGTTCAAGTCCCCCGTGCGCGGATCGCCGTTCGCGAAGTAGGTATAGGGAAGCCCCGACTCCCCGATGTAGACGAGGGACACGTCGGTGCTCCACCGCTGCCAGGGGAAAGTGTACGTGGCGCTGAAGACCACCCGCCGGGGCTGGTCGTAGCCCGAGATTCCCAGGTTCTGGCGTAGCTCGTCGCCCGCAACCGCACGCCCGGACTGCCAGTTGTCGTAGGCGCCGACGGCGAGGGGAGTCTGGACGTCGCGCACGCGCGAGTAGTTGAAGGCGGCACTGGCCTCGAGGCTGGGAGACAGGCGCTTCTGCAGCTGAGCCGTGACGCTGTAGGAGTAGTTCCGCGACTGATTGGTCAACTCGATCACCTGTTTCGGGAATGCCGGCGAGATCAGGGTCGGAGTCGCCAGTCCGTTATTGCCGAACGTGCCGTACATGCTACGGCCATGGGGATCAACGCCGATCGGCCCCGCCAAATTGCGGTCGGCGTAGAAGAAATCGTCGAGGTTCTTGGTATAGAGTCCTTCCACCGTGGCCACGAGGCCCCAGGGAAGCCGGCGGTCGTAGCCGAGCGAGGCGCGGAGCGTCTCCGGGAACTTGAGATTGGGATCCAGAAAGGTGACGACCGGCTTCGTACTGGAGCCCGAGCCGCTCGCACAGGCGAGCGGCGGGTTGGCGTAGTCGGGATCGAAGGGCGGCGGGTTGCCGTTGCAGGTGAGGACGCCAAGCCCCTTGCCGAAGTTGGCGTAGGCGCTGAGCAGCCAGGCGAGCGGCGGCCGCCCGACGAACATGCCGGCGCCTCCGCGAATCTGATTCCGCTGGTCCCCGGTCACGTCCCAGTTGAAGCCGACCCGAGGCGACCACTGCGGATGACCCGTCGGGACGGCATCGGTGCGCCGGCCGAACGCTGCAGCCACCGCACTGTCGTAGGGAGGCTTGTTGATCAAGATCGGCACATCGACGCGCAGGCCGTACGTCAACGACCAGCGCGGGGAGATCTGCCACTGATCCCCGGCGTACATCCCGACCTGGACTCCTCGCATTGTCGCGTCCGCTCCGCCAAGGTCTCGGGCGACGCTATAAGACTGCGCGCTGTCGCGCTGCAGCGAGTCGAGACTCGAGAAAGTCCAGGTCCCATACGAGCCCTTGAGCTGGAGCAGACGCAGTCGGTAGGGCTCGACCTTCGTCCCGACGCTGACGCGGTGAGGACCGATCGGGAACGTGAAGTCATCTGCGAAGTCGTAGACCACTTGATCCGTCAGATTCCCCTGGGCGAACTCGACCGCCCCCGCCTGGAGCGTGGTGGTCCCCGAAGCGCTCGGGTTCGGCACGGTCACCTGGATGAGGGGCTGGTTCACGTCGGGCGTGATTCTCAGCGGCTGCGTGCGGTAGCCGAGGGTCAGCTCGTTGTTGGCGCCGTCGCGGAAATACGTGTACAGCTGCGCGGCGGCCACGCGCTTGACGGCAAGCTGGTGCCGCTGCACGGAAGACAATGGAAAGCAGGACCGCGTGAAGCACGCCGTGGCGACCGGCGTCTCGGGCCGCGACAGTGCTCCGCTATCCGCGCGCGTGTAGTTGTAGCGCAGCACCAGCCGGCTGTTCCACGCCGGGAGCGCGACGTCCACCCGCGCGAACAGGTTGCCGCCGGGATCGTGGGTGTCTACCACGCCCCCCGTGCCGGCCTGGAGACCCTTGGCGGCGAGAATCTGCGCGAACCGGGTGATGTCGGCGGTGTCCACGGGCAATGGGGTCTGGGAGGAAGCGCTTTGCCCGACGTACGGACCGTTCGCGGGAGTCCTGCGCTGCTGAAACTCGGAAGCGAGGAAGAAGTGAACCCGGTCGCGCATGATCGGCCCGCCGAGCGAGAAGCCAGCCTGTGACTGGTACGACGACGCGCCCTGGAACGAGCCGTTACGGGCGAACTGATCGCTCCTGGCGTAGAAGAACGCCGTTCCGTGGAGGTCGTTGGTGCCGCTCTTGGTGACGGCGTTGATCAGCGTCCCCGCGAAATCGCCCAATGAGACCGCGTACGGCGACAAGACGATCTGGTACTCCTTCACCGCTTCGATCGAAATCGCCTTGGCTCCGTAGACCGCGCCGTTCAGCCTGCCGAACACGCCCAACTCGCTCGCTCCGTCGATCAGGAAGTTGTTGAAGCGGTGGTTCACCCCGCCGCCCGAGAGGCCGCTCGCGGTGGACACCTGGGGGGCGAGCGCCACAAAGCCGTAGAGATCCCGATTCGCAGTCGGCAACCGACGGAGCGCCGAGTCCGACACGATGGTCGCCACGCCGGTATGAGCGCTGGAGAACGCCGGATCTGGATTGCCGTGCACCACGACAGGGCTCAGGACCGCCGCCTCGGACGCGAGCCGGACATCGAGCCGCAGGTCCTGTCCGAGGCTCAAGAAGACATGCTCGCGCGTCTCGGTCGCGAAGCCGATGCGGCGAAAAACGACCGTGTACGGTCCGCCGACCTCCAACCCCTGGACGAGATACCGGCCGGCGTCGCGCGTTACGCTCGCCGTCATCACGCCCGTGGCGCGGTTGATGACTTGGACATCGGCGTCCTCAAGGCCGCGGCCGCTGTCGTCGACGACGATCCCGCTGACCGATGCCGTCGTCGTGCCCTGCGCGGCGAGGACGCTCGACCCGAGGCTCAGCAACAGCGCTGCCGTGCTGCAGTACGCGAACATGCGGTGGGGCGGCAAGTCACCGACCCTTGAGTAACAGCGCCTGGAACCGAGGCTCGCGCCGGAGCGGATCGAGCGGTGGGTCGAGCCTCAGGTGTAGCTGGAAGTGCAGGTCGCGCACCGGCCGATAGCGCTCGAGCCACGTCAGCGCCCGGCCGGCTTCGCCGAGCGCGGCGTAGGCGGCTGCGATGTTGACCGCACTGTGGTTGTCAGGCGCCCCCGGGTTTGTGCGAGCCTCGGCTTCTGCCAGAAGCCTGCGCGCCGCGACGGTGTCTCCGGCGGCGACCGCCAGGGAGACGAATCCCGAGAGCCCGTTGCTCCCGGGCCCGGTGGGCAAACGACGGGCGGCGTCCAACTGCGATTCCGCCTCGGCGCGGTGGCCGCGTGAGAGCGCAGCCTGCCCGGCGATGACCCGCCCGAGCCCGTACAGTGGGTCCGTCGCCACGGCGCTGTCTGCCCACACGGCCGCACTATCGTACACGCGCCACCACCAGTAGTGGATGGCAAGGAACGTCTTGGCGCGGACGTATCCTGGATCCAAGGCGACCGCCTGGTGCCACGCCGCTCCCGCGCTGTCCCGACTGCCAGTTTCCTCGAGCGCCATTGCCAGCCGGTCCCAGGCGTCTGCATTGAGGGAATCAAGCGCCAGGGCCCGGCGGAGCGCTCGCAGCACGGGTCCACGAGTGGTGGGGTCCACGTCCTCCGAGGCCCATGCGCGACTCAGCCACGCGTCGACGCTGGTGCTGTCCAGTTGGAGCGCGCGGTCGCTCGCGCTGATCTCCCGCGTCAGCAAACTCTCCGGCGGGACGCCACGGACAGGGAACCCCCACCGGCTCGCATTGTGCAGCACCGCGGCGAGTCCCGCCCAACCGGGCGCGAATGTGGAGTCCCTTCGGATCGACTCCGAGAAGAGAGCCACCGCTCGGCTCAGGCCAGCTGGGGTGCGCCGGGACGCTTCGTAGCGGCCGCGCAGGAATAGGTCGTAGGCGACGGGATCGGGGGGGAGCGTCGCGCGCTCGGGGATCCCCACGGCCGCTTGGCTCAAGCGTGCGTTGGCTTGCTGGTGTCGGATCGCCATGACGGCGGCCAGGAGTACCAGGCCGATAGTCCCGACGACCCAGCGCTTGCCCCTCCCTAGCATGAATCGACGGGCCGCCGCTGCCTGAGGCGCCGGGAAGGACGCCGCAGCCGGTCTCGACACGGGGGGTGACGCCGCTTCACGCGAGCGCACAAGCGCGATCAACGCCTTCGTCTCGACGGCTGGGTCGACTTGGTATTCGCTGGCAGCCCGCCCGGCAAACTCCTCGTACACTCGCATGGCGCCCACGCGGTCCCCCATCTCGTCGAGGAACGCAATCAACCGGCGGACCATCTCCTCATCGTCGGGGAGCAGCGATGCTGCCCGGCGTGCCCACTGGGCGGCGAGCGCGGCATCACCTTCGACCCTGCCGCGCTGCGCGAGCGCCCACGCGGCCTGGCACGCCCGGTTCCGCAGCTGCGCTCGCTCCTCCTCCAACCAGCGCTCGAATTCGGGGGAATCCGAGAGGAAGAAGCCTTCGAGCAGACCGCCCTGGTAGAGTTCGAGCGCGCGCCTCCAGTCGTTCGCTTCGAGAGCCTGGTGGAATGTGCGAACATCACACCACAAGCGTTGCTCGTCGACGCCCACTTCCTCATCGCCTCGGCTCGTGAGCACGTCGGTGCCGAGGCCCCGTCGCAGACCGTGGAGCGCCTGGCGCAGCGCGGCGCGCGCGTGCTCCTGGTCGAGTTCTGGCCAGAACAGTCCGAGCAGCGTGTCTCGGCGGTGGAAGCGGGGGGGAGTAGCAGCGGCTAGGAACGCGAGGAGGGCGACACGCTTTGGCTGAGTGAGAAATCCGTCGAGCTTGAGCCCGCCGCCCCTTCGCAGGTCGAGTCCACCCAACAGCCGAAGCTCGATCACTCAAACCCCCACGCAGCTGGGCGGGTGTTCTCGAGCAGCCGCACGCTGAGCACAGACGGTTGATGACGCTCCCGTAACGCACCCATCACAGTCCGCTGACGGGTGCGTCCCATCGTGCCCTCACCACCAAGGTACCGGCCACATCCGGGTGCGGCAACTACGTGCCGCACGGGGTGGGACCGCACAACAGGAGTAGTGCTATGAAACCGTCCGCTGCAAGGGTTCTCCAGACGTTGCTCGCCGTCGCTCTGGTCCAGGCCTGCGATCGAGACCGCGGGCCCTTCCGTCCCGATGCATCGCTCGAGCGGGCCGACGTGCCTGCTCGAGAGCAGATGGCGGCCGGGACTTGGAGCCCCGTCGCATCGATGCCGACGGCGCGTTTCGGGCTCGCGGTGGCCACCGGAAAGCACGGCATCATCTACGCCATCGGCGGCTCCAGCGGTCTTTCCGGCCCCATTGTCCCTGCCGTAGAAGCATACGACCAGAAGACCGGCAGCTGGTCTGCGCTGGCTCCGATGCCGACGCCTCGCCGCTATCTAATGGCGGCGACCGACCGGCAGGGACGTGTCTATGCAATTGGCGGCGCGCTCTCGGGTGTGTTCCGTAGCCTTGTCGAGCGCTACGATCCGGCAACGGACACCTGGAGCGCCATGTCACCGCTGCCCGTGGCCCGGTGTTGCGGAGCGGCGACGACCGGTCTGGACGGCAGGATCTACGTCATCGGAGGATTTGCCAACGGCAACGTCCAACTCAGCGATGTGGAGGCCTACGATCCGGAGACCGACACGTGGAGCAGCCTGGCCCCGTTGCCTGCGCCTCGAGCCGGAAAGCTCTCAGCGGTCACGGCGCCAGACGGCCGGATCTACGCGATGGGAGGCATCAACGGCGTCACTACCGTCGCCACGGTGGACGCGTACGACCCGTGCGCCGATACGTGGACGCCTGTCGCGAGCATGCCGACGCCTCGCCGATTCCTGGATGCCGTCCGCGGTCGTGGCGGCATCATCTACGCGCTCGGCGGCACGGTCGGGTCCGTCGGATTTCCCGGCACGCAGGAACTAACGACGGTAGAAGCGTACGATCCCTCTGCGGACACCTGGACCGCGGTAGCTGGGCTGTCCACGCCGCGCGGGGCGCTCGCAGCAGCCGTGGGGCGCGCCGGAACCATCTTCGCCATCGGCGGCTTCGATGGTAGCAGCGTACTCAGCTCCGTTGAGGCGTTCACGCCCGGGCACCCGGATGTGGGGGATGGGGACAGCGACGACAGCGATGACAGCGACGTGCCCAGCCTGCGCTGCGAGGACAGCCGGGCTCAGGTGCAATAGGTCAGAGTGTCGCCCGCCACCGCTCCCACTGAGCCTTCTGCTCGCGCAGGAAGGCGACGAACGCTGGATCGCTGCGGATGTTGTCGAGATTGCGATCGCTCGCAAAGAGCGGATAGCACGGCCAGCCTTCCGCCGCCGCTCGGCGTAACCACTCAACCGAAGCACGCGGCTGTCGGAGCAGTGCATACGCCGCGGCGATGTTGTATTCCGTGTGGTGAAAGTGAACGAATCCTTTCCCTTTCTGTATCGCCGACTGGATGTTGGCCTCCGCTCGGCGTGCGTCGCCCTGCTTGGCGAACACGAGGGCGCGCAGACCGGTCATCAGGCCGCCGCGGTCTTCCGGATGGCCGTGTAGATAGCGTTCGATCAGCGTCGAGGCGTCACCATTCCTTCCCAGCTCAATGAGTGCCCACGTCGCGTCAAAATTCCAGAACGGCGGGTTGTATTCCGGGGGAACCGTTTGGAGGATCCTGAATCCCTCCTCGTATCGCCCCTGCAACAGCGCGGTCTCAGCGATACGCTCCTGCGCCATCCAGTCGCCGGGATCGATCGCGAGCGTCTTCCGCAGCTCCTCGAGGGCCTTGTCGAGCAGCCCGATGTGCGTGTAGACCAGCCCCAGATGATGGTGCGCGGCATCCAGGTTGGGGCTGAGCTCCACGGCGCGCCGGTCTTCCTGGATCGCCCGCTCGTGGGCGAACTGTTTGGTCGCGCCCCAGATCAGATTGGCCCTGGCGAAGTGGGCCTCCGCGAGATCGGGGTTCAGCTGGAGGGCTTTCTCTGTGGCCAGGAAGGCTCCCTCCAGGGCCGCTGAGTCTCGAGGAGCGAATTGCGCGACCCTCAGCGTGTACGCGCGCGCCAGCCACGCGTGGGCGACGGCAAACGAGGGATCGAGCGCCACCGCCCGTTGCAGCAGCGCGATCGCGATCGAGTCGTCCTCCCGCGTCTCGTGCCGCACGCGGATCTTCCCCCGCAAGAAGAAGTCGTAGGCCTCGAGATTGCTGGTCAGTGGTGTGCGGAGGCCCTGCGCCTCCGCGGCGGTCACGGGCAGTTTCAGGGCCGAGAGGACGCCCCGCGCCGCCGCGTCCTGGATGGCAAAGCGGTTCTGCGTCAAGTCCTCGAACTGGTCTGACCAAAGCTGGTCCCCGGAGGCCGCGTCGATCAGCTGCAAATCCAGGCGAAACCGATCCCCCGACCGCTCGATGCCTCCCTCGACGAGGACGTCCGCGTGCAGGGACTCGGCGATTACGTGCGCGGGAAGGGTTGAGGCTTTGAACGGCAGCACCGCCCGTTTCGCGATGACGCGGAGCGCACGGATCCGTCCGAGGTCCGTGATCAAGGCCGTCGTCATGCCGTCGGCGAAGCCGTCCTGCGTGGTGTCGCGCGACAGGTTGTCGAGCGGCAGCACCGCAATCGAGCGGAGCCACGTGGCATTGCCGTTGGCTGAGATGCGACCGCGCCAGCCGCCCAGGTTGAAGCCCAGGAGCAGCGCGAGCGCCGCGACGGCCGAGAGGCCGGCGCCGATCACGAGCCAGGCCTTGCGGCTCCCGGGCACGCGCACCTCTGGCTGGGGCTCGGCGAGGGCGTGCGCGAATTCGGCGGCGGACGCGTGGCGATCCGCGGGCACCTTCGCGAGCGCTTTCAGCACCGCCCGCTCGACTCCCGCGGATACGGTGTCTCGCACTGTCCGGATGGGAGCGACGGGATCGACAGCGTGCCGGGCCAGGATTGCTTGTGCGGTGGGGCCGGTGAACGGCGGCGTGCCGGCGAGCATTTCGTACAGCACGCAGCCGAGGGCGTACAGGTCGCTCCGGCCGTCCAGCTCCCCCTCCTCCGTCCCCTGCTCGGGACTCATGTAGGCCGGGGTCCCTAGCGCGATTCCCGTCTCGGTGAGCCGGTCGCTGCCCGCCGCACTGATCGCCCGAGCGATCCCGAAGTCCGTGACGAGGGCGCGGCCGTCGGCGAGCAGGATGTTCTCCGGTTTGATGTCCCGGTGCACGACGTCCAGGCCGTGGGCGTAGCCCAGTGCGTCGCACACGTCGCCCGCGATCCGGAGCGCCTCGGCGATCGGCAGCTGCGGCTCGCGTTCGAGACGATCCCGGAGTGACTCGCCCAGGACGTAGGGCATGACGAAGTACAGCAGGCCGTCGGCCTCGCCCGAGTCGTGCAGCGCCACGATGTGTGGGTGGTCGAGCCGGGCTGCGAGCTGGATCTCGCGCAGAAAGCGTTCCGGCCCCACGGCCGCCGCGAGCTCGGGGTGCAGCACCTTGAGCGCAACCTGCCGATCGTGCTTCATGTCATGGGCTACGAAGACCGTCGCGGTCCGCCCCTTGGCCAGCTCACGCTCGACCCGATAGCGGGCCGTGAGCCCGGCCTGCAGGCGCGCCAGCAGGTCCACTGTGGGTAAGGGCACAGCCGGCGCGGCCCGCTCTCGTGCCCGGACCGCCGCGACGAGCGCCTGCGTCTCCGCAGCCGGCTCGGCCTCGTACTCCGCGGCGAGCCGCTGGGCGAACGCCTGATAGGCTTGGAGCGCGCTGGCGCGGTCACCGTGATGGTCCAGCACGCTGATCAGGCGCCGCACCAGCGCTTCGTCGTTCGGCGCGAGTTCGACCGCCCGCCGAGCCCAGTGCGTAGCAGTCGTGAGATTGCCACGCGACTCGCACTGCTCGATCAATCGCTGCGCGGCTCGCGCTGCCGCTTCCCTGAGGCGCGCGCGTTCGCGCTCGAGCCAGCGCTCGAACTCGGGCCCATCCGAGATGAAGAACCCCTCCAGCAGCGGGCCCCGGTAGAGGTCGAGGGCCTCCCGCGAAGCGCCGCCGTCGACCGCACGATCGAAGGCCGCGACGTCACACCAGACGCGATCGAAGTCCAGGCCCACCTCCTCATCACCGCGGCTCACGACCGCCTCGGGCCCCAGGGCCGCGCGCAGCACGCGGAGCGCCTGGCGCAGCGCCGTGCGCGCGTGCTCCTGGTCGAGCTCGGGCCAGAACAGCGCCAGCAGGCTGTCGCGGCGGTGGAAGCCGGGAGGTGTGGCGGCGGCGAGGTAGGCGAGGAGGGCGAAGCGCCGCGGCTGTCCGAGGAGCGTCCGCATCTCACGCCCGTCGGCAGCGGTGAGGCTCAGTCTCCCGAGCATACGGAGCTCGATCATGCGAGGCCTCGGTGGCGCACGCGGCGCCGTCCAGAGATCCACGCACGACCCGGGGGGCCGTGACGACCAGCGTCACGCTCGCGTCACAGGGACGCTACGCCGCTCCCCTAGACTGGCTCCGCAGTCGAAACGTAGCCCGGCAACAAAGGCGTGGCAATTAATCACCAGCAGGAGGGGGACGATGATCGCAACCAATGGAAGGATCGCGCGGCTGGCGGTGCTCGCAGCCCTGGCAGTCGCGTGCGGTCCCGACGACAGGCCGGTTGGGCCCGCAGCCAAGGTCACAGCTCACGACATTGCGGACGACCAGCTCGCATACGGACCGTGGTCGGCACCGGTCAACCTGGGTCCCGTGATCAACACCTCCTTCATCGACGCGGATCCCGCGATCTCGAAAGACGGACTCAGCTTGTACATCAGTACTGATCGTCCCGGAGGGTTGGGCGATCTTGACATTTGGGTCTCGCAGCGTGCGAGCGTGGATGATCCATGGGGCCCACCCCAGCCGCTGGGCCCGAACGTGAATTCCAACGCTGCCGACCTGGCGCCCGCTTTGTCGCCCGATGGACACCGGATGTACTTCCAG
>Ga0209377_1001415_pt1 | contig 16231 bp, 19 predicted proteins | sample GraSoiAngelo_141_FD_185898 | JGI IMG/M metagenome (GOLD analysis project Ga0209377, IMG submission 185898) | Grasslands soil microbial communities from the Angelo Coastal Reserve, California, USA - 14_0929_12_40cm (SPAdes) (version 2) | ecosystem: Environmental > Terrestrial > Soil > Grasslands ...
CACGTAGGAGTACCGTCCCATGTCGCCCGGGATCAGCACGGGCTGGCCGATGTCGCGGAACTGCGGCGCGAGCTCCGGGTGCCCCGGGGGGAAGGCACGGGTCGCACCCTTGCGGTGGACGCACAGCCGCCGCGACCGGCCGTCCACCTCGTGGGTCTCGTGCTTCGCGATGTTGTGGCACACGTCGTACACGAGCCGGGTGCGCTCGGCGGTGTCCGGGCCGAACACTTTGCCCAGCGCGCGGCGCGCGTAATGCGCCATCAGCTGGCGGTTGGCGAAGGCGTAGTTGGCCGCGGCGTTCATCGCGCCCCAATAGGTGCGCGCCTCGGGCGAGTCGAGCGGCGCGCAGCACAGCTGCCGGTCGGGCAGGGGAATCGCGTACTTCGCCGCGGCCCGGATCATGCCGTCGAGCGAGTCGTCGCACACCTGGTAGCCCAGGCCGCGCGACCCCGAGTGGATGAAGACCGTGAGCCGGCCGGGCTCGAGCCCGAGCCGCTGGGCCACCGCGGCGTCGAACGTCTCCGCCACATAACCGACCTCCACGAAGTGATTGCCGCTGCCCACGGTCCCGAGCTGGCTCTTGCCACGCTGCTTGGCGCGCTCCGACACCGCATCGGGGTCCGCGCCCGGCAGCTCGCCGTTCGCCTCGATCGCCTCGAGGTCGGCGGGGAAGCCGTAGCCCTGCTCCACCGCCCAGCGGGCGCCCCGGCGGAGGACCTGCTCGAGCTCGCGCCGCCCCAGCGTCACGTCGGAGCGCGAGGCGCCCACGCCGGAGGGGATCGTGGCGAACAGCGCGTCCACGAGCTGCGCGAGGCGCGGCCGCACGTCGGCGATGCCGAGCGGGGCGACCAGCAGCCGCACGCCGCAGTTGATGTCGTAGCCCACGCCGCCGGGAGAAACGACGCCCTCCTCCTCGTCGAAGGCTGCCACGCCCCCGATCGGGAACCCGTATCCCCAGTGGATGTCGGGCATGGCGATCGCCGGTCCCACGATCCCGGGCAGGTGGGCCACGTTCACGATCTGCTGCACGCTCTGGTCGCCTTCGAGGTCGCGCATCAGCTCCGCATCCGCGAAGATCAACCCCTCGGTCCGCATGCCGCCCTCGCGCGGGACGCGCCAGCGGTACGCGTCGATTCGCTCAACGCGCATCGGTCACACGTCGAACACGATGGTCGTGCGGTACCCGTCCTCCGCCACCCGCACGTCGGCGCCGTGGCGCGTCACGGCTTTCACCTCGCGCTGCGCCTGGTGCTTCGCCGGATCGAGGGTCTCGCCGGCGATCCCGCTGGCCGTCACTTTGACGGGGATGAACCGCTCCGTGTCCCACAGGTAGAGCGCCTCCGCGACGAAATGGATCAGCCGCTCGGTGGGATCGGAGCCCCGCGGCTCGATCGCCCGCTCCGAGGGCGTCGTCACGGGGCTCGCGCCCACGAGCAGCTCGCGCAGCGCGTCCAAGCCGGCCTGGTACAAGCCGAGCTCGCTCCGCGCGCGGAGCTCCACGGCCACGTCGGCGGTGTGCGGCAGGAACCGATAAGGCGTCAAGGGAAGGCGTCCAGGAAAGGCGTCGAGGAAAGACGTACCGAGTCAGCGAAAAACGATCCCTTGCTAGCGCAGGCCCTCCCTAGCTTACGCCCGGTGAGCCCGACCTACAAGATGCCCGACGTCACGGCCCTGCGTCGCGCGGCGATCGTGGCCGAAGTCAACAACGCGCTCTGCGCGGCGCGCTGCTCGGCCCAGCTGGCGGGCCGCGAGACTGAGGAGTTCGTGGTCCGGGCGCTGCTGCTCGCTGTCATCGAGCAGATCGACCGCGCCGCGGCGGCCGCGCGGCGGCTGGGTTAGCGCTGGCGCGGGCGCCCCAGGCGCGGCAGCTCGGTGTCCACGTCGTGAGCCTTGTGGAAGGGGACGCGCGGTCCGCGAATCGGCAGCAGGTGGGCGATCGAGTGGGCGTAGAACTCGAGCAGGGGTCGCCCGCCGGGAAGCACGATCACGCTCGCTCCGTCCTCCACGGCCAGGCGCCGCATCCGCAGCATGCGCCAGGCGCGGTCCCACACCTCTCCGATGCGGGAGCCGCCGCGCACGACTTTCGCGTTCACGTCCCGCAGCCGATCGCGCAGCTGATCCATGCGCTCCAGCACCGCGCCCTTGGGGATCACGGTCTGCTCGAACGACAACAGCGCCGCGGCGGCGAGCGGCACGGCCGTCACGGGAATGATCGCGCCGATTCGCTCCATCAGGAGCGCGGCCAGGCCCTGGAGCTTCCCCAGGCGCTGCTCCTTGGGCAGCTCCAGGACTCCGGGCGCGGCCGCGACCCAGTGCCGCAGCGACAGCGGTGTGCCGAAGTTGACCGCCGCCCGGCCGTAGCGCTTGAGCCTGCCCGTAGCGAGCCGCAGCACGTTGCTCGCCACGTAGGTGGTTACGGTCCAGAGCTGCGACAGCCGCCCCGGCCGGTCGCGCTCGTCGACCAGCTCGCGGATCAGCGCCCGGTCTTCGAGCACCCGGTCGAAGTTGATCGCGACGGGCACGAACCAGATGTCCCGGTCGAAGGCGGGATCGAGCAGGGTGCGGCAGATGTAGTCGAGCAAACCGAGCTTGGGCGGCCCGAGCCGTCCGTCGCGCGATAGGCGGCCCTCGGGGAAGAAGCCCTGCGTCACGCCATTCTTGGTGATGAGGTGGACGTAGCGCTCGAGCACCGCGTGGTACAGCGGCTCGCGGAAGCCGCGCCGGATGAAGTACGACCCGAACGACTTGAACACGTATTCCAGCGGCCAGACGCGGGCCCACTCCCCCACGGCGTAGCTCACGTGCGCGCCGTAGGCGAGCACGTACGCCACCACGAGGTAGTCGGCGTTGGAGCGGTGGTTCATCATGTAGACGACGACGTCCTTCTTGGGGATCCGCTCGAGCGCCGCTTCGTCCTGATAGTCGACGGTCACCCGATACAGCAGATTCAGGACGATCTTGGCGACGTTGTACCCGATGCGGTAGTACGACAGGACGTTGAGCTGTGGGACGATCTCGTCGATGTATTCGCGCACGCGGCGATGCACCTCCGCTTCATCGAGCCCGTGCTCCAGCGCGTGACGCTGCACGGCGGCCTGGACCACGGGATCGGCGGCGAGGGCGACCTTGGCGACGCGGGCGTGCTGCAGGTGGTAGCGCGCCAGGCGGGCTCGGAACTCGTGGATCGTGCGCAGTGCCCGGCGACCGAGCCAGCCGGTCACGCGACGCTGCCTCCCTCCTTCTTGAGCTGGGCGTATCCCATGCCGCGGAGGATCGTGATGCGCTTGGCCATGGGCGGGTGGGTCGCGAGGGCATCGGCGAACAGGCCTTCGTGCGCCGTGAGGCGTCGGCCCAGCGGATCGGCGATGCACAGATGCGCCGCCCCGCGCTTGATGTGCGTGGTGGGAGCGTCCGCGTTCTCGATCTTCTGGAGCGCGCTCGCGAGCGCGAGGGGGTTGCGGGTGAACTGCGCTTGCGGCTGACACCGAGGGCGAGTAGTTGCGCGATGACGGGGGCGAGGATCCAGGAGATGATCCACACGACCAGGAGCACCAGCAGGAGCGGACTGGGTTTCCGGTCTTCGCTGCTGGACCCCCTCCCCGGCCGCAACACCCGTGACGCGCCGTCGTGCATCAGCGCGATGGCGCCGACGAGGGCTGCGAGGGTGGTCATGAGGCGCACGTCGAGGTTCTTCACATGCCCCAGCTCGTGGCCGATCACCGCCTGCAGCTCGTCACGCGTGCACAGGTCGAGCAAGCCCTGCGTCACCGCGACGTGCGCGTGCAGTGGATCGGTGCCCGTGGCGAAGGCATTGGGATCGGGGTCGTCGACGATCCAGATGCGGGGTCGGGGTACGCCGGCGGCGATGGCCATCTCCTCCACGACGTTGACGAGCTGCTGCTCCTTCGGGTCGGGGGGGCTGGGCCCGACGACCTCGCGGGCGCCGGTGGACCACAGCACCTTCTCGGGCCCGGTGTCGTAGGCGTACCGGGCCAGCGCCACCGCGACCAGGGACAGTACGATCCCGAACCACGGAAAGGTGTGGTGGTAGGCGGCGCGCGGCGCGTCGTGGGTGTAGAGGTAGTAAATGTAGTCGCCGCCGAACCCGAGCCAGGCGAAGAAGACCACGAAGCCAATCACCAGCAGTGCAGTGCGCCGGCGATTGGCTTCTTGTTGTTGAAACAGGGTTAGCGAGGTCTCGTCACTCACGGCTTGGGCTTCATCGACAGGTCGACCTGCGGCACGGCCCGTTCCGCCTGATCCTCGATCTCCCACAGGTCCGCGGGCTGCGCCCGGGCGAGCCTGGCGACGAGGTTGGTGGGGAACTGCTGCTGCTTGGTGTTGTACTGCGTGGCCGTGTCGTTGTAGAGCTGGCGCGCGAACGCTACCTTATTCTCCGTCGACGTGAGCTCTTCCTGCAGTTGGCCGATGTTCCCCGTCGCCTTGAGCTGCGGATACTGCTCCACGACCACCATCAGGCGCTGCAGCGCCGACGACAGCGCGTTCTCCGCCTGGCTGATCTGCTTGATCCCCTCGGGGCCGGCCGCGTTCACTTTCACCGCCTGGTTGCGCGCCTGAATCACCGCCTCGAGCGTCGACTTCTCGAAGTCCATCGCCCCCCGCACCGCATTCACGAGATTGGGTATGAGGTCGTGGCGGCGCTTCAGCTGGACGTCGATCTGCTTGAAAGCGTTGAGGGTCTGGTTCTTCAGGGAGACGAGCCCGTTGTACGCCCCCACCACCCAGAGCGCGACGACGACGATGAGAACGAGGAGGATCACCGAACCACCCATAGGGGGCTCCCGGTTGAAGGGTCTGTGTCGAGCCTCTACGCGCCCGCGTGTGGCAGGAGTTTCGCGATTGCCTGCCGGACCGCCTCCGCCACGGCCGCCTCGTCGGGTCCGAGGCGGGCGAGCGGGTGGGCCGTCTCGACGTGCAGCTCGACCCCGCGGCCCACCGGGATGCGCCGCCAGGAGCTCGCGCTTTCCGGGTCGCGCCCGGCATCCCGCGCCATCCAGGCCGTGAGCGCGCGGCCGGATTTGCCGCGCGGCGGCGCGCCCTTGCTGCGGAGCGGCAGTCGGTCCGGTACGGGCAGCGAGGCGCCCAGGACCTGCGCCGCGCGCCGCTCGAGCACGTCGCCGGTCTGGTCCTGCATCTCTTTCGTGATCGCCGCGAGCGTGCCGCCCTCCATCTGCCGCAGTTTGATCCACAAGAGCTGCAGAAAATGCCGGTAGGAGTAGGTCGCCGCCGTGCCGCGTCCTTCGGGCGGGCTCACGAGACCCTTCGTCACGTAGAACCGGATGGTCCGCTCGCTCGGTTGGGCGCGCGCGGCCGCGTTGATCGGTGTCACCGCGGAGGCGTCCAGCACCGCGCCCACCAAGGTCGCGAGGTCCCGCAGGTTCCACGGCGCGAGGTTGCGGTACTCCCGCAGGATGTGGAGCGGCTCGGGGTGCGAGGCGCTGGTCACGCCTCGGCCTTCCCGCGCTCGGGCCGGTGCCGCAGGACGTCGCGCAGCCAGTCGGCCACTTCGCGCAGGTTGAACGGCTTGCGAATCAGCGTGCAGGGATGGCGCTCGAGCCAGGTCCGCACGTCGTCGGCCTCGGCGTCCCCCGTCATGATCGCGATCCGTCCCTCGAGCGCGGGCCAGCGGTGGACGATGGCGAGGTACAGCGCCAGCCCCGACATCGTGGGGAGCTGGATGTCGAGCAGCACCGCGTCGGCGGGGTCCGACGCTAGCAGATCGTACGCGGTCTCCGCGCTGGCGGCGCCGATCACGCGGCACCCCAATTGGCCGAGCGAGCGCTCCAGCACGCGACGCAGCGGCGCCTCGTCGTCCACGACGAGGAGGGTCGGGACGGGGAGGGGGAGGCGCGGCTCGGTCATGAGCTCAGCGCTTGGATGCGCTGCGGCGTGAGGAACCGCTGTACCACGCGTTCCAGCGCCTCCTCGGGGCTGAGTGACAGCCGCATCTCGCCGGCCGTGAGCCCGAGGTACGCTCGGGCATGGAGCTGCAGCGTCTTGGCCTGCGCGTAGCCGAGCCGTTTCGCCACGTCCTCGATCGTGAAACCGGGATCCTGCAGCAATCGATGCGCGTACAGCACGCGGGCCGCCGCCAGGAAGTGTCGCGGCGACGGGAGGCCGACGCGGATGAACCAGCGCTCGCAGGTGCGGCGGTCGACGCGGGCGCGGGCCGCGACCTGGGTGACGGTCTGCACGTCGCCCGGCGCCCGCAGCGCCTCCTCGAGCACCCAGCGCAGCTGACTGGGCAACGGCGCGAGCGCCCCCGCGAGCTGGTCGAGCAGCTGGCGCGACGACGACCGTGCCTCCTCCTGCGTCAGCACCTCGCGCAGCCGCGCCGGGTGATCATCGTAGTGAGCGAACACGACGTGCTGGATGCCGCGCTGGCCCAGCGCGAGCAACACGCCGGCGGAGCGGGGGGTGAGCGTCGTGTACAGGATCAACGGCAGGGACGGAAACAGGACGCGCAGCCGCTCGATCTCCTGGGACCGCGCTTCGCCCGACAGCAGCGGATCGACCACCGCCAGCTCCACCGGACGGCTGCGGATGGCGGCGAGCACCTCGTCCCAATTCGGGGCGCGCGCCACGGTGAACCGCGCCCCTGCGGCGCGGCGCACCTTGTGGTACTCCAGGTCGGGAACGGCGGCTAGCACGAGCATAATGTCGCAAAATCGCCCTACGATGCCGCAAAAACGCCCTAAAAATCGTCAGTGCCCGCAGCCAAGTTGGACCGCGTTCGTGCGGTCCTCATCCAACCCGGTCTGCGGAGGTTTCCATGTCCCGTCCGATTCGCGCGCTACTCGCCCTTGTCCTCGTGTCGTTCGCCCTCGCGGCCGCCGCCTGTGCCGATGCCACCGCTCCGCGGCCCACCGCGTCGTGCGATATCCTTAACAGCAACACGTGCCACTAACGATCACACCGACATCGTCACCCGACGAGTTGTGCCAACGAGGCTGACACCTCGCGCAGCTCCTCGGTCTCGAATACGGGTTCCGCGAGTGCGGCAGACTCCACTCTGGTCGCTTGCTCGCATTCGCGGAGCCCGTTCTTTATCCGCTCGATTCGGAACTCGAATTCGTGTAGCCCCGCGGCCGCGGCGACTTCGAGCGCCTTGTCCATGAGCGCCTCGGCCTTTCTGAACTGCCCGAAGCGTGCCTGCCCGATCCCCTGTTTCAGGTGGAAATCCGTCCGCACGTTCGGCGGCATATCTGCAAGTCGCCGCTCACACTGTTCCCGCCAGCGCGCGAAACCGACCCGATCGCGTCGAAATGAAGCGCAGTGCATCAGTTCGATCATTGCGCTCGTCGTGGCTTCCGCGCTGCCGCGGCGCACAACTTCGGACAGAGCACGCTCGGCACCCACGTGGTCGCCCAGCATGAGCAGCATGATGCCCATGTCGTTCAGGCTGCGGACGCGCGAATCCTCGTCGTCGTACAATTCGAACGCGCGCCATGCGTGCGGAATCGCTTCCGCGGCTTGTCCCATGTAGTGCAGTGCGGCTGCTATACCGTGTTCGGCGCGCGCCTGGGCGTCGGGTAGATCGGCGGCACGTGCGTCCGCGAGGATCCCCCGCAGGCTGCGCTCGGCCTCGGCCAGATTGCCCCGCCCCAGCACCGTGTTCGCTCGCCCGATCCGGCTCAACAGCTCCGAGTAGCGGTCGCCCCGCGCCGCCGCCAGGTCGCCGGCCTCCGCGTACGCCGCTTCCGCTTCGCTGAACCGGTTCAGTTTGCGGCTCACGCGCGCGATCCGGAGCCGCGCCGCCACGGCGTCGCTCGCGGCGAGTCGGTGACCGCCCACCTCCAGCACTGTCGCGAGCACGTCGAGCGCCTCCTCCAGGCGCAGCTCGTCCTCGAGGAAGTGCGCGTAGGCGACGAGCGCAGGGACCACCTGGCGCACGTCGCCCACGCGGTACGCGTCCGCCGCGCTGGCCGTCGTGCCGTGCACGTGCGCGCCCTCGGGTGACGTCGGGCGCAACTCGCGGCAGAACCGGTCGGTCGCGACGAACTGATAATGGAAGGCGTCCGGGGAGACTGGCTCACGGCCCGGCGCCAGCAGGTCCACGAGCCGCAAAGCCAGGAAGGCCCCCTGGCCCAACCGTGCCTCTAGGGACGTGGGCGAGGCGTCGCTCGATGCTCTGTGTAGGAAGATCGCGTGGGGCAGCGATTCGACCCGTGTGTGCGACACCGGCATGCGGTTCTCTCCACTGGAGCGGTGGCAAGGCCGCCCTCCCTCTGGGCAGCCCCTGTGCCTCGCTGCAAGGCGTGACAGGCTCACAACATAGCGCTTTCCCGGCCGGCGCGTTAGGTCGCACTTTTCGCATTTTCATGCTTTTCGCCGCATGGTTTCGGTACCGGTCTCGGAGGCGCCCCTCCGCTAATTGCCACCGTGCGCCGGGGCCTCTCCCTCGTCGAGCTGGCGGTCGCGCTGGCCATCGCCGCCGTGGTGACGGCCCTCGCTCTCCCCCGCGTCGCCGGCGTGCTGGACTGGATCGCGGTCAACACGGCCGCGCAGGACGTCGCGACGGCCCTCGCGGCCGCGCGCAACGCGGCCGTGATGCAAGGGTCGCGCACCCGGCTCACGATCGCCCCTGACACGCTGCGGGTCGACCGCTGGCGCGGCGACTCGTGGGACGCGGTGCTGCGGTGGCCGGGGCCGCTCGCCCACGGCGTCACCTTGGCGGTGTCGAACCCCCTCGTAACGTTCGACCCGATCGGGCTGGGGTGGGGTGTCTCGAACACCAAGGTCGTGATGCGGCGCGGGTCGCGGATCGAAACGCTGACCATCTCCCGCGTCGGGAGGGTGAAACGCTGGTAGGGAGGACGCTGCAACCAAACCGGGGGGATGTGCGTCTAATAGACCGGGACGCGGATGGAGCAAGCGGGAAGAGTGAAACCTTCCGGGCTCCGTCGCGTACAACACGACGCACTGGTCGCGGCCGAAGTGTGACGGCCACTTCGCCCGACCGCCAGCCCGGGGAGGAGTAAGCCCCGGGTTTGGTTTTTTACGGGGTGATCTGCGCCACGCCCACCGCCTCGAAGTCGAGCGTCACTCGGTCCGCCACGCGCACCGTTCCAGCCGGTCCACCCCGGTACGGCGTGATCCCGAAATCGCTCTGCTTCAGCGAAAAGGCGCCCGCGCCCCGCAGCGTGTCTGCCGTAATCTGGACGCTGACGTCGACGGTCACGTCGTGGGTCTCGGCGGCGAGCGTCAGCTTCCCGTACACTCGGAACCCGTCGCTCGTCGACATCACGCTGTCCGACACGAAGCTGATCTCGCGGTACTGGTCCACGTGGAGCACCTCGGTGCGCAGCGCCTCGGTCACCTTGCGGATCTCGGCGGTGTCGGGGGGGGTGAGCACCTCGAGGCTGTCGGCAGGCACCGTGATGGCGACGCGTGAGCTCGACGGCGCCTTGGGATAGTAGACGATGCGTCCGGAGACGGCGCGCGCGCGTATCAGGTGGGCGTGACCCGCGAACCCGAGCAAGCCTGCCTTGCCGGTCTTCACCTCGAACCGGCTCGCTGCCGAGAGAACATAGATCGCGGAGTCCGGCACCCCGGCTTCCTGCTGGGCCGATCCGAGCGCCGGGGACACGAGCAGCACGAGCCCGACGATTCGAGACACCGTCACACCGGCTCCGGGGAGGGACTCAGATAGCGCCTCAGCCCCGCCTCGAAGGGTAGCGGGCGAATCGCGAACACGGATTCGATCGCGTTGGCGGGCGTGGCGCTGCCCTCCACCAGCATCTGGAGCTGGTCGCTCGTGAGCGGCGCCGCGCGGCCGAGCAGGTCGAAGACTCGCGCGGCAGCCCGCGCCGCGGCGAGCGGCACGTGGATCACGGGGCGCGGAACTCCCGCCGCCCGACCGATCGCCAGCACGAATTCCTCGTACGTGAGGACGGCGGGGCCACCCAGCTGGTACACGCCGACCAACCCCGGCTGCTCGGCAGCCTTAGCGAACGCGAGTGCGACGTCCTCGATCCAAACGGGCTGCATCGCGAAGCGGCCGTCCCCGAACACCGGGACCACGGGGGACCAGCGGTGCAGCCGGGCGATGGCGCGGACCGGCACGTTTTCCGGCCCGCTGATGAGCGAAGGACGAAAGACCGCGGAAGACAGCTTCGCTTCGCGCACCAGCTCCTCGGCCTGTCGTTTGGTGCGGTGGTAGGCGGTGGCACCGGGCTCATCGCGCGCGCCCAGGGCGCTCATGTGCACGAAACGGGAGACGCCGGCGGCGCGCGCGGCGGCGAGCATATGGCGGGTTCCTTCCACGTGTACGGCGGCGAACGTCGCCGCTCCCGCCTCCACGATGATCCCGACCAAGTGAATCACGACATCGCAGCCCTGGACGAGCCGTGCGAGTGTCGTGGCATCGCCCAGGTCGCCCGGCACGACTTCGGGGGCTGGCCCCAGGACGTGACGTGCTCGCTCGGGGCGACGCGCCAGCGTGCGGACGCGGTGTCCCCGGTGGACGAGCGCGGCGGCCACGTGGCGACCCACGAACCCCGTCGCGCCGGTGACGGCGATGTGCACGGGTGCGGCGCGCTCAGTCCGTGCCGACGCCGCCGTCGTCGAGGAACACGAGCGTGCGGCGGCGGGCCACGACCGTGGTCAGCGCCTCGAACACCTTGGGATCGAGCACGGTGCCCGCGAGGTCGGTCATGCGCTCGACCGCCTGCTCGGCGTTCATCTTCTCCTGGTACGCCCGCGACGTGCTGAGGGCGTCGAACACTTCGGCGGTGCCGATGATGCGGGCTGACAGGGGAATGTCCTCGCCGCGCAGGCCGTCCGGGTAGCCGGTGCCGTCCCAGCGCTCGTGGTGACCCCGCACTGCCGGGATGATGTCGCCAAGGTGCGCGAGCGGCGCCAAGATTTGGGATCCGATGATGACGTGCTGTTTGACGTGCTCGAACTCCTCGGGGCTGAGCGGACCCTGCTTGTTGATCACCGCCTCGCGGGTGCCGATCTTGCCGATGTCGTGCAGGCGGCCCGCGACCCTGACGTGCTCCACCTGCTCCTCGGCGAGCCCAAGTTGGTGCGCGATCGTGGCCGAGAGATCGGCGACGCGGGCCGAGTGCCCCCGCATGTACGGATCCTTCGCCTCGAGCGCGTTCACCAGCGCCTCGAGCGTCGCGACCGAGATGCGCTCGAGCTTCACGCGCTCTCGGTGCAGCTCGGCGGTGCGGGTCGTGACCTCCTCCTTGAGCCACTGGTTCAACTGCCGGGTCTCGAGTAGCATCTCGCGGCGCTTCAGCGCCCGCTGCACGGCGCGACCGAGGTCGGCGAGCTCGATCGGCTTGGTCAGGTAGTCCATCGCCCCGCGCTGCATGCACAGCGCCGCGCTGGTGGCGTCGTTGACGGCGGTGAGCATGAGGATCGCGAGTTCGGGCTCGATCTCGATCGCCTGCGGCACCAGGTCCACGCCGCTGGTGCCCGGCATGCGGATGTCGCACAGCATCAGGGCGATACGATGGCGGCGCAGCTGCTGCAGCGCGTCTTCGCCCGATCCGGCCGCGTACACCTCGAACTGTTGCTGCTGCAGGAACTTCTTGAGCGCGTTCCGAATCGGCTCCTCGTCGTCCACGACGAGGATCTGGACGGCGCCCCCTCCCCCTGCGCCCCCGCCGCCTCCGGTCATCTCGGTCACTCAGGACTCCTCGCGTGACACTCTCGGAAAATGGCGCCGCCCGGTCGGTCTGGATAGACCTTGGCTCGGCGGCGCGGCGCCGTGCCTCAAGGCTCGGCCGTGACGAACGCGACGTCGACCGTCCCGGGCACGAGACCAGCGCGGTGCGCCCGCTCTATCAGTTCGCTCACCGCGCGGCGGCCGACGCGGCCGTAGTCCACCGTGTAGGCGTTCACGTACATCTCCACGAAGCGCTCCGTGCGCGAGTCGTCGAGGCCGCGGCTGTAGCCTCGCGCGTGCGCCAGCGCTTCGCGCCGGTGTGCGAGACCGTACTCGATGCTCGCTTTCAGATCGCGCGCGATGTGGCGCATCAGCGCGGGCCCGAGGTCGCGGCGCACCACGTTGCCCCCCAGCGGCAGGGGGAGCCCGGTCTCGAGCTGCCACCACTCGCCCAGATCGGTCCACAGGTGGAGGCCGCGGTCGCCGTACGTGAGCTGACCCTCGTGAATCAGCAGTCCCGCGGCGGCCCGCCCCTCCACCACGTAGTCCTCGATCTGATCGAACGGCACTACGACATGGCGGACCTCGGGCTGGTACAGCTTGAGCGTGAGAAACGCCGTGGTGAGCTCACCCGGGACGGCGATGAGCGTGCCGCCGCCGCCGAGCGCGATCCGCGGGTCGGGTGGGCGAGGAGCGCGCGCGACGATGCGGGGCCCATAACCGTCGCCGAAGCTCGCACCGTGCGCCAGCAGCGCATAGCGATCGGCGAGGTAGGCGTAGGCGTGCAGCGAGACGGCCGTCACTTCGAGCTCGCCCGCGAGGGCGCGGCGGTTCAGCGACTCGATGTCCGAGAGCTCGTGGATATAGCGGCGGTCGCCCGTGTCGATCTTACCAGTCGCGAGCGCCCAGAACATGAAGGCATCGTCCGCGTCCGGGCTGTGCGCCAGCCGGATCGTGCGGGTCGGGCTAGCGGCCCTGCCGGGGGGGGACGCCACTCGTCTTCCCACTGGTGACCTCGGTCGCCTGCTCATGGAACGCGTCGAGATTCTGCCCGTGCTCGGCGTACTCGGGGCGCTGCTTGGCGCGTTCACCCTTCTCGTTGCGCAGGAAGTCCCGGTAGGCGCGGAGCGCGCCGGTGGCATCGCGCGCGAGCTCCAGCGCGCGGGCCCTGAGCATGAAGGCGAACAGGTGGGTGGGGACCGCATGCCGGATCGTGTCGGCCTGGGCCAGCGCCGCGGCCCCGTTTCCGCCCGTCAGCGCCAGCACGCCAATGTGATAGCGGGCGTCCACGTCGAGGGCCGGCAGCATGGCGTACGCCTGCAGCGCCATCGGGAGGAAGAACTCGGCGCTGTCCGCCTTGCCCTGGGAGTGGAGCGACATGACCCGGTTGTAGAGTCGGGTCGCTCGCTCCTCGGGGGACATCTGCGAAATATCGGGAGCAGGGAGCAGGGAGCTGGGAGCAGGAGTGTCCGCCTGCCGACCCGCTCCCTGCTCCCGGCTCCCTGCTCCCAGCCGCAACGCGAGCACCGTCAGCAGCGCGCCCACGGCGACCCCCGCGACCCCCCAGGGCAGGCCGCCCCGCCACCCCGTGGCTTGGGGGGAGGCCCCGCCGACCTGAGCGCCGCACTTGTGACAAAACCGGGCCGTCCCGGCCAGCTGAGCGCCGCACGCGTGGCAGTTCATGGAAGCGGGAATCTAACTGGCACGATCAGGCGTGGCAGCGCATAGTGTAGCCATGAGCGCCCCGTTCCCCGGCCAGGACCGCGCCAAGCACATGGGCGAGTTGAAGCGTGGCGACGAGCGCTGGGACGTGTTCATCGAGATGCAACCGGACGCCGAGGTCGCCGCGGGCGCGATGCGGGGGCGGTTGCACTTCGTGAGCGGGGAACGCCGGCGTACGACCGGGTGGATCTTCCTCGAGATGTCGGAGCGCGAGATCCAGGAGCGCTTCGGGGAATTTTCGGCTATTGAGCTGTGGCACTTCGTGGCGGCCTTGGAGGGTTGATGATGTGCGTTGAAAACAGTGCATGATCTGCACGATTTCGGTGACAAGTCAGCTCGTTAGGAACCTCCCCGGTCGATTCGCCAGTCTCATTGTTGCACAGTAGACACAGAATGGTTGACGCCGAGCAACGGTGCCTGTACCTTCCCGTATGCTTGCGGTAGCCCAGCCATGTGAGCTCGTCGCGAGCTTGGCGCCTCGCCCCGGCGCCGGGCTCGTGTCGTTTCATGGCACCAACCATGCACCCGGACTCGCCAGAGCCTGCTCGAGGAGAGAGATCTCATGACCGCGACGCTGGAGCCGAAGACAACGCCCACGGCGAAGCCCACGACCGCTGCCACGCCCGCCGACGTGATCCGCAAGGCGCGGGACGCCGGCATGCAGGTGGTGGACGTGCGCTTCACCGATCTGCCGGGGACGTGGCAGCACTTCTCGATTCCGCTGAAGGAGCTGAGCGAGGAGTTGTTCACCGAGGGGATCGGGTTCGACGGCTCGTCGATCCGCGGGTTCCAAGCGATCAACGAGAGCGACATGCTCCTGGTGGCCGACCCGGCGTCGGCCTTCGTCGATCCCTGTCTCGAGGTGCCGACGCTGTCGCTCACGTGTGACGTGGTAGACCCGGTGACGGGGGCGCGCTACTCGCGCGATCCACGGTACGTGGCGCAGAAGGCCGAGCAGCATCTCCTGAAAACGGGCATCGCGACCACCGCGTATTACGGGCCCGAGGCCGAGTTCTACATCTTCAACTCGGTGCGGTTCGATCAGAACGCGCACGAGGGCTACTACTACATCGATTCGGAAGAGGGCATCTGGAATTCGGGCGCCAACGGCGGGGGTCCGAACCCGGGCCACCGGCCGCGGCACAAGGAGGGCTACTTCCCGGTGCCGCCGGTGGACAAGCTGCAGGACCTGCGCTCCAAGATCATGCTGGCGATGATCGCCTCGGGGATCGACGTCGAGGTGCATCATCACGAAGTGGGGACGGCGGGGCAGACGGAGATCGACATGCGGTTCACCACGCTCACGCGTATGGCGGACCAGCTGATGATGTACAAGTACATCGTGAAGAACGTGTGCGCCCAGCACGGCTACACGGCGACATTCATGCCGAAGCCGATGTTCGGCGACAACGGCTCGGGCATGCACGTGCACATGAGCCTGTGGAAGGACGCGAAGAACCTGTTCTTCGACGCCAACGGCTACGCGCTGATCTCGGACACGGCGCGCTGGTACATCGGCGGGTTGATCAAGCACGCCGCCGCGCTGCTCGCGTTCGCCGCGCCGACGACGAACAGCTACCGCCGGCTGGTGCCGGGTTACGAGGCGCCGATCAACCTGATCTATTCGCAGCGCAACCGCTCGGCGATCTGCCGGATCCCGGTGTACTCGAAGTCGGCGAAGGCGAAGCGCATCGAGTTTCGGGCGCCTGATCCCTCGAGCAACCCCTACCTGACGTTCGCGGCGCTGCTGATGGCGGGCCTGGACGGCGTCAAGCACAAGATCGAGCCGCCCAAGCCGATGGACGTGGACCTCTACGAGCTCGAGCCCGAGGAGCGGAAACACGTCAAGAACACGCCCGGGAGCCTGCAGGAGTCGCTGGCGGCGCTCGAGGCGGACCACGCCTTCCTGCTCGAGGGCGGGGTGTTCACGCCGGACTTGATCGACACGTGGCTCGCCTACAAGCGCGCCAAGGAAGTGGACCCGGTGGCCCTGCGGCCGCATCCGTACGAGTTCTTCCTGTATTACGACGTCTAAGGAGCAGGCGGCAAGGGCGGCACGGGCGGGAAGGGCGGCAATGGGCGGCAGCAGGCCCGTGCCGCCTTTGCCGCCTTCTGCCGCCCAGTGCCGTCCTCTATTTTAGGTCTCCATGACCGCCACCGCCGCCGACACCCGCGACATCCTCGACGAGCTGAAGAAGCGCCGCGTCCGGTTCCTCCTGCTGCAGTTTCACCGACTTGCTGGGCGTCAACAAGGCCGTGGAGGTCCCCGCCTCCCAGTTCGACAAGGCATTGGCCGGCGAGGTGACGTTCGACGGCTCGGCGCTCGAAGGGTTCGCGCGCGTGGAGGAAGCCGACGCCCTGCTCGTGCCCGACCTGGCGAGCTTCCGCGTGTTTCCCTGGGAGAGCGGGGGCTCGGATGGCGCGGACGGTACCGCGGGCGGGGGGGGCGGGGGGGGCGTGGTGGCGCGGCTCATCTGCGACATCCGCTACCCCGACGGGCGGCCGTTCGAGGGCTGTCCCCGCACGACCTTGAAGCGACAGGTCGAGCGGGCCACCAAGCTGGGCTTCACGATGCGCGTGGGGTGCGAGGTGGAGTTCTTCATCTTCGAGCAGAGCGAGCGCGGCGAGCCCACGACCCGCACGCTCGATGCCGGCAGCTACTTCGATCTCGTCCCGGTGGACCGCGGAGAGCAGGCGCGGCGCGTCATCGTGGCGGCGCTGGAGGAGATGAAGCTGAGCTCGGAGGCCTCGCATCACGAGGTGGCCCGCGGCCAGCACGAGATCGACCTGGGGTACGCCGACCCGCTCACGATGGCCGACCATCTGGCGAGCCTGCGTTTCGTCGTGCGAACCATCGCCGTGCGTCAC
>Ga0209377_1001419_pt1 | contig 16211 bp, 11 predicted proteins | sample GraSoiAngelo_141_FD_185898 | JGI IMG/M metagenome (GOLD analysis project Ga0209377, IMG submission 185898) | Grasslands soil microbial communities from the Angelo Coastal Reserve, California, USA - 14_0929_12_40cm (SPAdes) (version 2) | ecosystem: Environmental > Terrestrial > Soil > Grasslands ...
CTTCCCCGGCCGGTTCCAGTCGATCACGACGATCGCGCGCCAGCTGGGGGATCTCGTGATCTACGATCTGCCGCTCGATTACTACAACAACTATGTGCAGCGCATTCAGACCGTCACCGCGGCCGACGTGCGCCGCGTGGCGAATCAGTACATCGATCCGAACCGGATGGTCGTCGTGCTGGTGGGCGATCGGTCGAAGATCGAAGCCGGCGTACGGGCGCTGAAGTTGGGGCCGATCCGGACGTTGACCATCGACGAAGTGCTGGGGCCGGCGCCGGTCGTCACGACATCATCTCGCTGACGCTGTAGGGGCGCAGCAGCTGCGCCGCCATGCCGATCGCTTAGACGGGTATTCAGGATTCGTATGTCGGGTTTCCCCTAGAAAGGCCGCGAACTGCTGATTCGCGGCCAGCTTCCGTTCGGGGACATTGTGGGACTCTATCGGTCCCTCCCGGCCCGTGATACCCGTCACTCCGTGCCGACGTGATGACGACGACATTTCCGCGCGGCACTCATGCCGTCCCCGGACGGGACCCGCCCCCCGCTCCCTCCTTCTTCTATAAGTGCCGCGCACCTTCTCCGTGAGGGATCGGATCATGGCCGCCTGGAATGTTTTCGGTCGCGACACCACACCCGAGCAGCTCCCTGCGGAGCTCCGGGCAATCCTTGCCGAAATGAAGCGCGAACGCGTGGCCTTCGAGAACCTGGCCAACGCCGCGCGCGACTCCGGTCAAAACCTGTCGCAGCTCATGCAGCCGATCACCGAGGCGCAGAAGGTTGTTGTCGAGCTCCAGGCACGCGTCAAGTCCCTGGAACGGCTTGTGCCCGTGCTTGCCACGCTCGACGAGCAGACCGAGAACGTTTCGAAGATCCAGCGGCGCACGGAGACGCAGCTCACTCAGAACTCGGACAGCGCCAAGCAGCTGCGCGGCGAGATCGACGAGCTGCGCGCCGTGCTCGAGCAGGCGCTGGTCCTCAAGAACGACGTCGCCGGGTTTCTCGAGCTGGGCGGCGGATTCAAAGCGCTGAAGATGGACGCCGACACGTTGAGCGGCGAAGTGCGCGACCTGACCCAGGGGTTCGATCAGGTCCGCGCCCGCCAGGAAGAGCTGCGCAAGGCGAGCGAAGCAGTGGCCACGCGGTTCGGCGCATTTGAGGAGCGGCAACAGAACTCGCAGCGCAGCGTCGCCGACAGCGAATCGCGTGCCGCCGCGGTCAGCCAGACCCTCAAAGATCTGTCGGCGGCAGCTTCGGAGGCCGTGCAAACCAAGCGCCAGCTGACGACGCTCAAGGCGCTGGCCGACGGCGTGACGCAGAAAGTCGCCGCCCTCGAGCAGCAGCGCGATGTCGTCGAACGTGCTTCATCCGAGGTGGGCCGGCTCCACGAGCTGATGCGCGACGTCGAGGCGAAGATCCGCCGCCATGAGGAGAGCGCGAAAGGGCTGTCCGAGCTGGAGTCGAGAGTTGCCGATCTCAAGGAGCTGCACGGCGAAGTCCTGCAGCGATCGACCGAGATCACCGCAAACCACGACGCGGTCAAGCAGGCCGACGACGAGCTGCGCAAGCGTCTCGCGGCGCTGCGCGACGAGGTGCAGCGGGCCGTGAAGCGGTTCGAGCTGGAGAACCAGGGGCTCGACGCGGTTGGCCAGCGGATCCTCGATCTGCGAAGCGGGCTGACCGGGATGGAGGGACGCTTCAAGCTGCTGGAGGAGTCGAGTCGCAGCATCACCGACATCCAGTCCAAGAGCGATGGTCTGGCCACGCAGCTCGAGGGCATCGCCGAGAACGTCGCGATGCTCGGCACCCAGGCCGAGCGCGTGCGCGCTATGGAGTCGAGCACCAGCCGCATCGGAAGCACCGTCGACGAGATGACGCAGCGTGTCGCCCGGCTCGAGAAGTCGCACCCCGGCGTGCAGGCAGCGCTGGAAGATGTCGCGATGCTCAAGGGCACGCACGAATCGGTCCGGACCGCGCTGGAGCAGGTGGAGGGTGCCGCCGACGAGATGGCGCGCGTGCTCGAGCAGCAGTCAGGAACCAAGGCGTGGCTCTCCGGCGTGAGCGACCAGATGAAGGCGCTACGTGGCGAGCTGGCCGCCATCGAGGAGCTGAAGCCGACCGTCGAGTCCGTGCGTGGCGAAGCCGATCGCGTGTCACAGGCGATGGGCCAGATCGACGCCCGCAGCCGCATGGTGGACGACCTCAACAAGCGGTTGTCCGACGTCGCCACCCTCGGCACGCAGCTCGACGAGCGGAGTCGCGAGCTTCAGTCGCGGATGCAGGGGGCGGACGAGCGCTTCGGTGCACTCGCCGCTCGTGCCGATGAGGCGGCGCGAATCGAGAAGCTCGTGCCGGCGGCGGTCACGACCGTCGAACGGGCGGAGCGCCGCGTCAGCGAAGTCGATTCCGCCGTGACGGCGCTCGAATCACGCGCGCACAATCTCGAAGGACTCGCCGAGCGGACGCGGGCGCTGGGTCAGGAGCTCGAGCTGAAGCAGACGGCGCTGGACAAGGCGACGGAGCATCTGGACCGGGTGGCCCAGCTGCGCGAGCAAGCGGCGTCTGCCGCCCAGCAGCTCGAGGAACGCTCGTCACAGCTGGGCAGCACGGTCACGACTGCGGGCAACCGGTTGCTCGAGTTGACCGCGACGTTGGACGAGCTCGACAATCGTGCCGGCGGCCTGCGATTCGCGCAGAAGCGCATGGCCCAGTTCGAGGAGCGGCTCGCCAAGTGGGAAGCGGTGGAATCGCAGCTCACCCGGGCGCTCGAACAGATGAGCCAGCGCCAGGCGACGGTCGATGCGATGCAGGCGGACATGCATCGTCTGTACGAGGTCGCTGAGAAGACGACCGACGATGTCCGGTCGATCGCCGGTGCGCGGGAGGAAATCGGCGAGACGCGCAACATGCTGGAGTCGGTGCTCAGCATGGTGACGCACGTGCACGACGCGGCCAACGGCCTCGATCATCGCAAACGTCAGGTCGAGCAGGCCGAGGAGCGGCTGGCGCGCGCCGAGGCGATGCTCGCGGAGATTCAGGCGGGGCTGGAGCGCCTGCATGGTCAGAAGGCGCTGGTCGATCAGGCGATGACGCAGGCGAGCGCGCTCGAGTTCCATACCAAGCAGGCGGAGACGGTCATCGCCGCGCTGCGACAGGAGCGCGAGATTTCGGATAAGGTGCAGACGGCCGTGACGCAGCTGCGCGAGGAGCGGCGGTCGACCGAACGACCAACAAAGAAATCCGCGTAACGATTGATCGCTCGAGGGGCTGCGGGATTACTCCCGCAGCCCCTTCGACCATGTACAGGCGCTGTTGCATCGCAGCCGCGCTGCAGAGCCACCGCGAGTTGTCCTCCGAGTGACGTGCCCGAGCCACATAGCGGCGACCCCACAGCCTGGTAACCTCTTGTCATAACACAGAATCTCGAAGCAGCAGCAGGGTACGACGCTTGCCTTCGTCGCCGCCGGCTTTATGCCAATCCAACGCTCACGGAGGCAAGCATGATGTCGAACCTGAGATCGCTCGCCGCGTTGACGGCGACTGTGGCGGTCGTAGTGCTCGCGTCGAGCTGCGAGACGCGACGTAATGCGGTGGCGCCAAGGATGGGTGGGCCGCTGGCCCATTATGGATCATTTGAGTGTACGCCCCTGAAGATCACCGGCGGTGGTCGCATCGATTATCCGCCGGGCAGCGCAGACAAGAATCCTCCCGCCAGTCACGAGTACGAAACATTCGGCGCGCACGTCATCGCCTCAGGGCAGGTGGACGCCAATGGCACGTGCCTGGCCGACAAGGGCGCGCTGGAGTGGGTCGACCACCGGCCCGAGATGGAGATCGACGGACACCCGCTCAACCTCCATGCGACGGCGGTGACGTTCGCCGAGAAGGCGACCGACACCGACTGCAGTGACGGCGCCGCGCACTGGGGTGGCAAGCTCCGCGTGCAGAACACCGGTCAAGACGATCTGGATTTTGAGGTGTGGGACTGCGATAACGGAGAGCCCGGCGCCGGCCACGACGGCTTCGCAATCAGAGTAGACGCGATAGGCTACGAGGTCATGTGCCCCGATCCTGACCTGCCGCCGGCGGAGCCGACGTGCACGCTGACGGGCGGGAACCGACAGTTCCATCCGACTCACTAACGAGGGTCCGCGCAAGGAGGATATGATGAGAATCGCAAGCATGATCATCCTGGCCCTGATGTGGGTGCCTGCTTCCGTCAGAGGCCAAGCAACCGCGAGCGCCGAGTCGTTCGGCGTCTCCGTGAGCACCGTGACCGTCAACCAAAAGACGCCGTCGGCTGTCTTGCCGGCCGATGGTGGAACGACGCAGGATCAGGCCGGCGCGGTCACCGTCGCCAATCTGGTGACGGCGCAGGACGTGTTCGCTATCGTGAGCGGCAGCTCCGACGACGCGTCGGACGCCGTGAGCAATGCGACGCTGGGAAGCGTGAGCATCCTCGGCGGGCTGATCACGGCCGATGGTGTCGTTGCCGTCGCCACCAGCACGCTCGGCAACAGCAATGCCGACGGCTCGAGTCTCGCCAACCTGGTCGTGAACGGCGTCGAGCTGGAGGATCCCGCCCCGAACACGCGCGTGGACCTGGCCGGGGTTGGATACGTCGTGCTGAATGAGCAGATCCCGACGGATGGAGGACTGACCGTCAACATGATCCATGTGGTATTGCAGCAGCCGACGCTGACAGGCTTGCGAACGACGGGCGATATCGTCGTCGGCTCGGCTTCGAGCAGCGTCAACTAGTTCTCTGTAACGAAGTAGCCCCGCAGCGGAGTCTCCGCTGCGGGGCTTCGTTCGTGTCGAGTGCTAATGACGGGGCCGGGCCGCGGGCGGTGACGCCGGAGCTGGAGCCATCGGCAGCGGTGCGTCGCTGTTCCAGATGTCGTCGACGATGAGCCATTTCCCGTTCCGCTGCATCCAGTGCACGAGGTACTTGCCCGAGTCCACGGCCGGTGTGCCGGGCGGCAGTTTCGCGCCGGCCGGGTACGCCCAGTGCCAGCGCCCCTTCTCGAGCGCCATATCCCCGAAGCCGGTCACCGTTTCGGCGCGGAGCGTAAGCGTCGGCCGCGGGTCGATCGTGTTGATGACCGCGAAGAACAAGCGGATCGCGTCCTTGCCTTTCATCGATGCCATGTTGGGTGGCATGATCACCGCGTCCGCGGTATAGAACTCCGCGATCGAGTCCGCATGACCACCGCTGGTGAGCCGCGGCCATTGGGCGTTGGCTGCGTCGATCGCCTGCTTCGCACTCGCCGATGTATCGGCGGGTTTGCACGCGAACGCCGCGAGGAGCAGGACCGCGAGGTAGCTGTGGGCGCGCATCAATCTCTCCGACGAAAGTGAGGGGGAGAGAATGCGCCGGAGCAACGGGACGCGCAAGTTCTGCTAATGGCCAAACCGCTCGAGCCGATACGCGAGCCTCGGCCCGCCTTTTCCCTCGTACGCGAGCTGAGCGATGAGCAGAGTGAACGGCTCGGTGTAACGCGCGACGCGTAGCGGCCCGGCATCCACCGGATCGAATCCCGCGTCGCGGATCAACTGGGCAGCAACCTTCTTGCTCTTCGCGTCGTCGCTGCAGTACACCAGGCTGGGTCGCGTGGCTCTGCGACGGGCCGCGAAGACGTCGAACAGCACCTCGCTCGGCACCGTCCCAAAAGCGCAGACGACCCGCGCCTTGGCGACCTTCTTGGCAAGCTCCTCCGCACCCGACGACGTGTGCACAATGACGAGATCGCTATCGTCGGCATTCATGGGGAGCGAGCAGGTGACGATGACCTTGCCCGGCATCTCGCCTGTTTGGTTGAGCACGTCATCGACCCGCGACCAGTGCACGGCGAGCAGGACGGCATCAGCATCCTGCGCGGCCTCCGCAGGCGTGCCGGCCCGTGCCCTCTTCCCGGCTTCTCGCACGAGCTTCTTCAGCTTTTGCTCGCTGCGCGAGTAGCTGAACACCACCTCATGGCCGGCGCGCGCCCAGATCGTGCCGAGTTTGCCACCCATCAAACCGGAGCCCAGGATGCCAATTCGCATAAGAGGCACGTCATCCGTTCGACGTGTTCGGGGATAGCGCCAACCTACCTCGCAATCCGGAGGTTTGGTAAGCTCACGCGCGAGCCGCAACGATTCCCGCGGCGATTCGCGGCGACCTCGCGGTCCCACGCGCTTCCCCCTGAGCTACCGCCCGTGTTATCGTGCGACGCATGAAACTGACTTGGCGTACAGGGGCTCTGACCGTCTGCGTGCTCGGCGTGGTCGCCGCGGCGGGCCTGCTGAGCGCTCACGTGTTCACGACATCGAGCACACCGGCGGGAGTCCGGTGTCCCCAGGACCCTGGGGTCGCACTGGAGTGCTACGAGCAGTATTACCGCTCGCTCGTCGACCGCCAGGGTGTGGCAGCAGCTTTCGCCGACTTGAAGGCGGAGTACCCAGCCGACGCCCAGATGCAGCGGCTGTGCCACGCCATAACCCACGCGATTGGCCAGGCCGCGCTGAGGAAGTACTCCGGTGTCGCCGAGGCATTTCGCCATGGCGGCAATGCGTGCGGCTCGGGATACTATCACGGCGTGCTACAGGGCGTCGCCCTCACGCTGGGGCGCACCAAGCTCATGAGCGATCTCGACGCCGTCTGTGCCGGTATCCCGGGAAAGGAACGGAAGTCGCTGGACTACTTCAACTGCGTACACGGGCTGGGACACGCGATCATGGCCGTCACGGATGATGACCTGTTTGAGGCGTTGCGTGCTTGCGATGGCTTGACGGGCTCCATGGAGCAGAATGCCTGTGTCAACGGCGTCTTCATGGAGAACCTGATCGTGGACGGTGCGCACGGCGGGCATTACAGCAAGTACTTGAGGCCCAGCGAGCCGCTCTACCCCTGCAGCGCGGTCGGCGAGAAATACAAGACAGAATGTTTCGAGATGCAGACCTCTTACGCGTTGGGAGTCGTACAGGGCGATTTTGCCAAGGTGTTCGCGCTGTGCGCGGCGGTCGGCGTGCCCTATCGGGTCGCCTGTTATCAGAGCTTGGGGAGGGATGCCGCCACGATCAGTCTCGACCAGGTGCCGGGTACGGTGGCTCGCTGCGCGCTCGGGACTGATCGCGAGCAGCAAGCGAATTGCGTCATCGGCGCCGCGTTGGATTTCGTGTACTATTATCACTCTGACGGTCAAGCGAAGCAGCTGTGCGCCGCAGTGGATGCGGCATTGCAGGATGTCTGCAGGAGTACCACGGCCAAGGTGGTGGGAGTCTTTTAGAGGCCGCCACCCTTCGGCGAGGAGCACGGCCTCTTCGGGAAGCTCGTGGCCACAACGCGTCACGATTGAAAAAGATCAGGCTCCAGGGCCCCGCAATGAACGCCATTGCGGGGCCTATTTTTCAGCCGGCGTCGCGTTTGCCAGGTTCGCATGAGCCGCAACAATTCCCGCCGCGATCCGCTCGGCGTTCGCAAGGATAGTGAGGCTCGTGTTGACCGCCAGTGAAGAAGGAATGGCCGAGCCGTCGGTGATGTAGAGGCCGGGGTAGTCGAACACTTCCCCCGCCGCGTTCACGACGCCATGGCTCTTGCTGTCGGCCATGCGGCAGGAGCCGACCTGGTGAGCGGTCGAGAAGCCGGGTTGCTCGCGGGGAGCGCCGGTTCTATCGACGAATTCGACATCGACCAGCCGGCAGCCGTTCCGTAGCAGGATGGAATGCAGCAGGTTCTCGGTGCGCTCGCGGTAATCGGCCAGGGCACCGTTGATTCTGAGGTCGAGCACCGGCTCGCCGTCTGGTCCGAGAGCGATGCTCGCCGCCGGCGGAGTCAGGCCCATCGAATACAGGGCGATGAGCCGGTGACGACACTTTTGCATCAGCTCGACATTGGCCGCACCCCACCAATCCGGCCGGCGTGACTCGCCCTGCACGCGCAGCCGCAGCCCCGCCACCAGCTGGAGCGGCATCGCCTTCGCGGCGGAAATCGTGATCCCGTGCGACTCGAGGAACTGATAGCTGATCATGCCCGGATGCGTGCGCCCCGTGAACATGTCGCCGTCGGGCAGATCGTCGGCGAGCAGCGCCGCGGCCTTCACGCTGCCGTTGAAAGCGATGTTGCGTCCGACGTGCGCGCCGAGGAACGGCATGGCGTCGCCCGAAGCGAGCAGCAGCTTGGCGGTGCCGATCGTCCCGCCGCCCAGGATGAGGATGCGGCTGCGGTAGGTGACGAGCTCGCCGCCCTGCCGGCAGCGCACCTCATAGCGGTTGTCCGGGCGGCGCGCGATGCGCAGCGCCGCAACGCCCGTCTCGATTGTGGCGCCGGCGGTGACGGCCTGGGGGAGATAGTTGAGCAACAGCGATTGCTTGGCGGCGTAGATGCATCCCGTCACGCAAAAGCCGCTCCCGATACAGCCGCGCTCGGCGTAACGCGCGCGATCGCAGCTATAGCCGAGGCGCTTCATCATCATCGCGAATACCAGTCCGGTCTTCGGCACGAGCTCGACGGGAATCTGGTGAACGTGCAGCATCTGTTCGGCGATGTCATAGTAGGGATCGAGGGTGACACGATCGATCCCGGCGGGCCACAGTCGCCGGCCCGTCTCGTCTAGCTGGCGGAACACGATCGATGGCGCCCGCAGCGATACCATCTCGTAAAAGCCGGAGCCGCCGCCCATCGCCTCCGCGTAGGTCAGCGACAGGCGATCGCTCGAGATTCCCTTGAGATACTTGAGGATGTACTCGGGGTCCGAGGTCTGGCGGAAATCTTTGAACGGATCGATCCGCGGGCCCTTCTCGATCATGGTCACCTGCAGTCCCGCCTGGGCAAGCCGCAGGGCAGGGGCCGCGGCGCCGAAGCCGGTTCCAATGATGAGGACGTCGGTCTCGCGTGTGGTCATAGGTCAGGCGGCGTTGCCCTGCGCTGTGAGCGACTGGGGCAGGAACGATTCGGGGTCGGCGTAGCTGACCTCGCCGCCACGATAGCGGCCGTGAAACTCGATCAGGGAGCATCCGGCATCGCCGTCATAAATGCCCGCGTAAATGGCGACTTGCGTGAGGAAAATCGCGCCGCGATACAGCTTGCAGGTGGTCGCATCGCCCTCGAGCCCTTCCATAATCACCGCGGTACGCTGGGCGAGATCGAGCGACGCAAAGGAGGAGCCGGCAAAGCGCTGCGCTGCCCGGCGCGACAAATCCGAGGCGAAGAACGGCGCGTACTTCGCAAAGGGATAGCGGCGATCGAGCAGGGCGCGGGCAGGATCGGTGGTGCCGGGATCAAATGCCGGAATTACCGCCGCGGTGAAGGCCCGCAACGTCTGCGCGACGAGGTCCGGATCGTGCTTGAACTCGGCTGGGAACGAGCGCGTGACGATGCGCAGCGGCGTGCACGCTTCTGTCGCGGCTGCGGCGAGTATCCAGGCCAGGGAGCGAACAACTTGTCGGCGGTCCATGGGAGCAACTTCGGACCCGCCCGGCAAGTAGCCGTCAAGCCTCCTTTATCCTCTGCCGCTCTCCTTCCGTAACCATGTCCCGGTCAACGACCTCGCGGACTACCCGCGCGACGAAGGTGTAGCCCTGGGCGTCTGCCGCGAGCCAGCTGCGCCACTCCAGCTCATCGAGCGCGGCGTCCAGCGCGGGACCGTCGAGCCTGGCGCCCCGGCCGATGCGGGCCGCAGCGAGGCGACCGTCCCCGCCGAGCACGGCCGCGGCTCGTAGCGCGGCCGCGGCCTGAGTGCTGAGACAGTTGAATTGCACGCGGATCGCGGCGACGATCGACTCGGGCAGATCGCCGGGCATGGTTTGGCCGAGTGTCTCGAGCGGCCGCGGCCATGCACCACTCGTTGAGTCCACGTCCATCCCCTGCGCGACTGCCCGGCAAATCTCCACGGCAAGCAGCGGAATGCCGGCGGAGTCGGCCGCAACGCGCCGAGCCAGGCGGTTCACCTGATCCGCTGTATAGCGTGGCATCGACCAACGCGCGAGCACCCGCAGGTCCTCCTCGTCGAACGCGCCGGGCGTCACGACGACCCCTGGCACTTCACGACCGATGCGCGCCATCAGCTCGGCAATTCGCGGATTGCCCGGCTCCCGGGTCGTCGTCACGACGAACAGCAGGCGTGAGCGCGCGAGGTCCCGAATCATGATCTCCAGAGCGTCGAGCGACGCATTGTCGAGCCAATGCGCGTCGTCCACGACCAGGAGCAGCGGCTGTTCGGCGCTCGCGCTGCGCAGGACCTCCGTCACCGCCGCACTCAGGGATTGCGCGGACGGCGACCCGGCCGCAGCAGGGAAGCGTTCGGCCCACTCGCTCGACTCGTGCGCGAGGGCTCCGAGCGCGGCGACTGGCGCGGCGGCGACGCCGGGGACGTCGACCAGGCCACCGCGCACGAGTGCGATGATACCGCTCAGGTGCTGGTGCTGATCGGCCGGCACCGCGCGCGTTGCGACGCTTGCGCCCGCCTCGAGCGCGACGCGCGCGATCACTTCTTCGGCGAGTCGTGTCTTTCCAATCCCGGGGTCGGCCTCGATGACGGCCAGACCGAGCCGGCCACCGGAGCGCACCTCGCGCCATTGGGTGAGGATCGCTGCCAGCTCGCGCTCTCGTCCGATCAGCGGGACACGCGGTGCGACCGCGCGCGGGAGCTTCCAGCGGCGGCCGCGGCGGATGCGCTCAGCGAGCTGCTGTGTCTCCGGCTCGATCGGTGCGGAGCGCTCATGCGCGATCAGTGCGAGAAATGCCTCGTACAGTTTCAGCGCGGCGGAGTGATCTTCGGCGAGTGCCAGGCGCCGCATTATGGCGCGCAGTGCGCGCTCGGACTGGGGGTCCAAATCGAGCGCGCGGCGCAATGGATCGTCGGCGCCGAGGAGGTCGCCGGCGTCGAGCCGCTGCTCGGCGTGACGGAGCAGCACGTCCATGGACCGGCCACGCCAATGCGACCGCTCGGCGAGCAGCCAGTCTTCGAACGCGGAGGAGTCGGGGAGCGCAAAGCCCTCGGCGAATGGGCCTGTGACGAGGGGCGCGGCGCCCGCCCAATCCTGGTGCGCGATCAGCTGATCGAATCGGTCGGTGTCGAGCTGGACCGCTCCGGCGGCGAGCTGCACCTGGTCGGCTTCCGCGCGCAGGTGCGCCTCGCCGAGGCAGCGGCGCAGGACGTGGAGCGCCTCGCGCAACGAGCCGCGCGCCTTCTCCTGATCCTTTTCGGGCCACAACAGCCCGATGGCGTGATCGCGCGTGCAGCGATGCGCGGGCGCGCGGGCGAGGTACAGGAGCAGCGCGATATTGCGGGTCCACAGCAGATCGTCGGGTGCATCGGCACCGTCGACCCGCACTTCGAGCGGGCCCAGCGCGCGGATCTGGATCATGATCCGCAGTGCAGCTCGGTCATGCGTTGTCGCGCAGTATCGGCGCGCGCGCGATACAGCGGCTCGCCGTCGCTCCATAGGCGGACCACGTCGCGATATGCCTTGCACGCCTCGACCGGATTGCTCGTCGCGAGCAATGCCCCGAGGCGCCAGCGCGCGACGGTGCCGAATGCCCAGTCGACTTCGGCCGCTTGGGGAGAGCCCGTCGGCAGACCAACGATGTCGGTGTGTTCGTGCCACAGCAGCGTGCGTCGCGCCCGATCGACAGCGCCACGCTGCGCCAACTGGTCGGCGAGACGCAGCCGGGTGACCGTCCGGAAAAACGGCGAGCCGGGCGAGACAGTGGCGCGATCGAGCGTGGAGATTGTTTCAGCGAGGTCTGTGCGGAAGCGGCTGACGTCCTCGTCCGGCGAGACGACGCTGAGCCGCTGCGCCAGCGCGAGCGCTTTGGTGGGCTTTCCGGTCGCGATGGATCCAAAGACCTGAGCTATCAGTCCGGAGCGTTGCAGGTCACGGGCTGGAGCCGCCGCGAGAATCTCGCCGAACAGGATTTCCCCGTGCGGGACGTCGAAGGCGCCCAGCATGCGTGGACCGGCAGCAAGGTTGCTCGACGCCCGCACGACGGTGTCGGCCAGTGCGTGCCGCAGGGTGTCGATCGCCGCCTGGTCCGGCAGGAAGCGAAATGCATACGCGACGCCCAGGAGTGCGCGCAACGCTAGCGCGAACGGATCGTCGCCGACATTGCGGCGATCGAGCGCGTGGAGCGCGCGCGCGGCGCCGGCCGAATCGCCCTCGGTGATGTCCACCCACGCGAGGTGCTCCCACGCGGGTGCGAAATCAGGACGAAGCCGCGCCGCCTGCTCGAGTGCGGGAATCGCTTCCGCGCGCGCATGACCATCGAGGGGGCCCCGATGAAACATCTCGTCACCCAGCTGCATGTAGCCGAGGAAGAAGTTCCGCCACCTCTCCGTCTCCGCGCGGAGCGTATCGAGCCGTTGAGGGACCGGGAGCTGCGAGGCGCGAATCAGACTCCGGTACCACTCAGGGAACGAGTCGATATGACTGAGAACCCGGCGCACGCGCGCCGGGTCGTGCTCGAGGGCGAGCCAGCGTTCGACCTCATTCAGCCGCCACGAGCACAGCAAGCATGTCGAGTCGGATTGTTCCGCCTTTGTATACGCGATGTACGCGTTCTGCCACTTGCCGGCGGCAACGAGCTGCTCCGCCTGGAGGAACAGCGCCAGGCGGCACGGCGTGCGGGGCAGCGCGCCGCGCGGGAGCGAGCTCGCGAGAGGGCTCAGCGAGTCCCAGACCGCGAGCAACACGCGGTAGGTCAGCGAATCGCCCAACGTGGCCCACGCGTCGACCGGGGCGCGGACTTCCGGCAGCACGGTGCCCGATCCGCCGGGACGCGTGTCGGACAGCTGCACGGCGACGGCGCCCTGGCGCACGGCCACTTGACCGCGGATGACAAGCGCGGGCGCGCGGAAGGGCCAATGCAATAGCCACCCGCGCGAGGTGGTCACGCGAAAGTCGGGGTGGCTCCGCAGCTCGGCTCGGAGGAGATCGACGAGCGAGTCGGCGACGGCGCGTTGCGCCGGTGGGCCGATGTAGTCGAACCGCGGCAAGGCGACCGGGAGCGCGCCCGGGCCGGACGGCTGCCACCACCCGATCAAGATGATCGTAGTCGCACCGACGATAATGCCGCCGATCGCCAGCATCGCCGCACGGATGAGGTACCGTAGGACGCGCGTGCGCCACAGCGCGTGGCGGAATGTCCGCGCATCGACCCATGGCTCGGCATGCTCCTCCCGGAGCGCACCCCGCAGCACGCGCGCGATGCTTCGCGGGACGCCGCGCCACGACGGCGGGCCAGCGAGGAAACGCTCATTGCTCAGCGCCTCGTAGATCACGAGACCCGCCTGATAGAGATCGGTCGCGTGCGTGATCGGGCCGCCGCTCATCTGCTCCGGGGCCTGGTATCCCGGCGTGCCTTCCTGCGCGACGGACTGGCGTTCGTTCCCGGTGCGCTGCGGCGGGCTGGGCGCACGCGCGATCCCGAAGTCCGACAGCTTCGCGTGCTGCGGATCGCTGATCAGGAAGACGTTGCTCGGCTTCACATCGCGATGCACGATGCCGGCGCGGTGCACCGCCTCGAGGCCGGCGAGGAGATCGCGGCCCATTTTCACCGCATCACGAACCGTCAGCGGTCCACGCTCGAGTCGCTTCTCGAGCGTGGGTCCCTCGACGAACTCCATGATGTAGAAATCGAGGCCTTCCTTCCGGGGCGGCGCATGGTGAATCGTGACGATGTTGGGATGACGGACGTGGGCGAGGATTTGCGCTTCGCGCGTGAAGGCCTCGCTCGCATGCGCGGTCGCGATCTCGGGGCGCAGCACCTTCACGGCGACGGGGGAGTTGAGCGTGAGGTCGGTCGCGAGGTACACCTTCCCCATGCCGCCACTCCCGATCAGGCGTTCGAGGCGGTAGTCGGGCCCAAGCGCGCGCTGCAACCGATCGAACAGGGGATCGGAGTCCACCGGCCTCAACGTACGGGGCGGTGCGGAAAAGACTAGGGCTCGGCCGACGTCTACAGTCCCGTGCGTTTCTCGAGCGCTTCGGGATACCGCGCGCCCTGGATCGTGATTTGTGACGCGGCGGTGTCGATCTCGCGGAGATCGTCGGGTGTCAGCCGGATAGAGACGGCGCCGATGTTTTCTTCCAGGCGCGCGAGCCTCGTCGTGCCCGGGATCGGGACGATCCATGGCTTCCGGGCGACCAGCCAGGCGAGCGCGATCTGCGCCGGCGTCGCGCGCTTCTTGTCCGCAATCCTCCGAAGGACATCCACGATCGCCTGATTCGTCTTGCGCGCCTCAGTCGTGAAGCGTGGCACGATGTTGCGGAAGTCCGATTTCACGAACGTCGTCTTCTCGTCGATCGTCCCCGTCAGGAAGCCCTTGCCGAGGGGGCTGAATGGGACGAAGCCGATGCCGAGCTCCTCCACGGCCGCGCGAATCAGCGCGATCATCGCCTGCTTGTCTGGTGGCGTGCCGTAGCTCTGGCTCATTCCCATGCAGCCGAGTCCCAGCGCCGATACTTCCAAACGTTTTCCCAGTTTGCGCGTCTGCATGTTCGCTCCTTAGGGCGCCCCGGCGACGCGAGCCGCCTCCAGGGTCAGACTAAGGAGGGAATCGGGAGCCGGCGGATCCGTTTCCCTGTCGCGGCGAAGATCGCGTTGCAGACGGCCGGTGCCAGGGCAGGGAGCGCCGCCTCGCCCACGCCTCCCGGGGGTCCGTCGCTCGGCACCAGATGGACCTCGACCTGCGGCATCTCGGCAAGCCGGAGCATCCGATAGTCGTGGAAGTTGCTCTGCACTACACGGCCGCGATCGATATCGATCTGGCCGAAGAGCGCGGCGGTCAGGCCGTACACCACGTTGCTCTGCGTCTGCGCTTCGACCGTATCGGGGTTGATCACGATGCCGCAGTCGATGGCGCACACCACCCGGTGCACGCGCACCGATCCGTCGTCCTTCACCGAGACCTCGGCCACCTCCGCGACGCTGGTTGCGCCGAACTGCCACAATGCGATGCCACGCTGCCGGCCGGCCGCGGCCGGAGAGCCCCACCCCGCGCCCTTTGCGGCGGCGTCGAGCACGGCGACGAGCCTCGGCTGCCCCGCCACCAGGTCCCGCCGGAACGCGTACGGATCCTTGCCCGCGACGTGCGCCAGCTCGTCCACGAAGCTCTCGACAATGAACCCGTTCTGCGACGGCCCCACTCCGCGCCACGGCGCGATGGGAATCCCGGGGTCCTCGGTCACTCGTTCGAGGCGGAAGTTGGGAATCGCGTAAATCACCTCGTCAGCACCGCGCGTGATCATGAACGACGCACCGTCAGGCCCAACGAGCTTGTGGCTCCAAGCCACGGGCCGGCCCGTCTGGTCGAGACCGGCGCGCAGCAGGTTGTAGGTCGCGGGGCGGTACAGACCGTTCTGGATGTCGTCCTCACGCGTCCACACGACCTGGACGGGCCGGTCGACCTTCGCTGCCAGCTCGATCGCTTCGTTGGCATAATCCACCGGCCCGCCGCGCCGGCCGAATCCGCCGCCCAGGTAGGTCACGTGAACTGTGACGGCTCCGATGGGGAAGCCCAGGACCCGTACCGCCTCGCGCTGGATGCCCTGGGGGTTCTGGGTGGGTGCCCAGATCTCCGCCTTGCCGTTCGTCACGTGTGCGGTGCAGTTCATCGGCTCCATGCAGGCGTGCGCGAGATACGGAGCCTCGTACACGGCTTCGACGGTGCGGGCGGCCCCCGCGAGCGCCGTGTCCACATCGCCGATGGCGCGGACCGATTGGCCAGGATGCGTCGCAGCGTCGGCGAACGCGCGCGAGATGCCATCACTCGACCATCGCGCCGTGTCGCCCTCGTCCCACTCGACCTGCAGCGCTTTCTTCCCCTGGAAAGCCGCCCAAGTGTTCTCCGCCACCACCGCCACACCGCGCGAGATCTGTTCCACGCGAAGCACGCCAGGGATGGCGAGCGCGGGCGCCGCATCGAACCGCCGAACGCGGCCGCCGAACACCGGGCAGCGCGCCACCGCGGCGAACGCCATACCGGGGACACGCACGTCGATCCCGTAACGTGCCTTGCCGGTGACCTTGTCTGCCGAGTCCACGCGCGGCACCCGAGTCCCGACGATGCGGAACTCCGCAGGCGGCTTGAGCGGCGGGTTCTCGGGGACGGGGAGGGAGGCCGCGCGCGCCGTGAGCTGCCCGTAGCGGAGTTGCCGTCCGCTCGCGCCGTGCCGCACGACCCCGCGCTCAGCCCGGCACGCTTCGGGCGGCACGCCCCAGGTGAGCGCCG
>Ga0209377_1001420_pt1 | contig 16200 bp, 18 predicted proteins | sample GraSoiAngelo_141_FD_185898 | JGI IMG/M metagenome (GOLD analysis project Ga0209377, IMG submission 185898) | Grasslands soil microbial communities from the Angelo Coastal Reserve, California, USA - 14_0929_12_40cm (SPAdes) (version 2) | ecosystem: Environmental > Terrestrial > Soil > Grasslands ...
GTCAGGATCCGCCCGAGTCGCGGAAGCGGGCATCAAGTTCCCGGAATGCCCAGCGGACCCACGCCTTGCTCTCCTCCGTCCGCCAGTTGCCAGCGGTAAGCCGAGAGAACTTCGCGTTGGCGCTCACGATGTAGTGGTGGGTACGACAGTGCGGTTGGTCGGCGGGCGGCACCCGCAACCCCCCCGGGAGAACACCAAGGCCCGTTGTACCGATTGGGGAGACGGTAATCGTGAACGCGAAGTAGCCTGGTCGCTCGATGGCAACCCCCACAGTCTGCGGCCCTTTGCCTTCTCCTCCGGGATCGAACTTAAGCGCGACATGGGCGCCCTTGGGAAGAGTCAGCGCGATGTGCTCCCACCCGAACCTCTCGAATTCCGAAGCCGCGAATCGGTTTGCAGAGAGGAGCGTCAGCGCAGGCTGTCCCTGCAGGCGTGTGGGGTCCGATAGAGGCGGTGGCTGGTTCACGTTTGCCGTGGATACGGGGCCCTCGGGACCCCTTACCATTCCGACGCTCCAGCGGACGCGTTGCCGATCGCGGAGATGGCGGACGATGAGGTACTGGAGGAGCTCGAGGTTGAACGTCGTCACCTCCCCCTCGGCAATGGCAGGCTGCGGCGCTGGACCGGGATGGCCAGCGGGTACGGCAAAGGCGCTGCGCGATACAGTGCCGAGGTCCGCGGCGCGAAGCGAGATCGCAGAGAGCGCCGGGTCCGGGTTCACGAACACTGGGAGGTGACTACGCGCGTCCTCCACGACCGACGTCGCAAAAGTTGTCTCGTCAGCGGCGCTCTTGAGCGACGAGACGAACGTGATCGTGAAGGTGAGGACCCCGATGACCACGGCGGACAGGAGCGGCACGTACACCTGCTCGCTGAAGTTGAGCACGACCAAAGTGCCGGCCGCGAGCAGCAGTAAGGCGATCCCGGCAATCCCGAACCACCAAAACGCCGTGGTCATTCGCGGGGAAGAGCCGAACCAGCCAAAGCGGTCAACGACGGCCGGCCGGCAGGTCGACACCGAGCGTGTCCACGGCCCTTACCTGCCCTGTGCCTACATCGAGGACTGTCAGCCGTAACGTCTGCGATCGGACTAGAGCTTGCCTTAAGACTATAACTATCTCCTCCACAGCAAGAACCTGCTCGTTGATCCAGTGAGCCCGACAAGAACCTTGAAGTGACTCGCAGCGGTAGACCGGTCGACCATCGACGACAATGGTTCCTTGCTCGCGGCCCACTCGTCTCAAGTACGCCACCCGATTGGCGGAGGGCGAGTACTGAGCCCACTGGTATTCCCCTAACGAACCGACGTTCGTCACCGGCGTCAGTGATCCGCTGTTGAGGTCGAGGGCTAAGACCTGGGTGGACGCGTTACCGCCCGAACCTCGCATAACTGACGTGAGCGCGCGGTCGGCGTTCCGTGCCACGTCGATCTGAAGAAACCAACCGGATCCCGAGCTCAGAGGTAGCGCTTTGCCGGTCCGCGCGTCGTACCGAATTAGCCGACGCTCAGTCGGGACTGGCTCATCGGTACTGAGGAGATACTCCCCACTCGGGAGCCACGTTTGAAAACTGCCCGGGAGGGTAACCCTGGAACATCTAGCGAGAGGCACGTCGCAACTGTAATAGCCGTAATCTGCCGCCTGGACGGCAAGGTTCGGCCTGTACGACTCTGGGTCCTCAACTTCTTCGTGGTCGAGGTAAACAAGGAGCCGCTCGCCGGTGGGTGACCATCCCGTGATCCAGACAAATGTGGCCGCTGTCGTGTCGTTGCCCGGCAATGCCATGCTGGTAAGCCGCCGGGCACTGTCCGCAGCGAGGTCGTAAAGCCACACGTCGAGGGCACGTGCATATGCCACGTAGCGCTGGTCAGGCGAAGGAACTGGCGCCGTAGTGCCTTTGTCGATGTCCCCTGCCCAACGCTTGTCGTCGGCGCCCGGAAGACTCAGTCGTTCAACGCGACCGCTTGGGAACACCCGCCAGACCGTGCCCCGCACGGACAGCAACCTGTACTCCTCCTGTTGGGCAGCATCCGGCTTGTCTGACCGAGGGCCCGTACTGCCACGCGCCCCACCGACGGGCGAACACAACACCAGTGGCGTGAGCAGCAGCGATACGGTGCGGATCTTAAGCACGAAACTGTCTCCGCGCATGATGGGACGATAGCACCTTAAACTGCTGGTGAAGCAAACGCCGGGGCAAGGTGCTCTACTTGCGCATCGCTCCGTATCCACCCATCGCATGTCTCTCATCGAGAGACGGACCCAGGGAGCAGCGGCGGGCAGAGTTCACCATTAGACCACCGCAGTTCCGCTGACCGTGGATGGGCCTCAGTCGAAAAAGGACGCCGATATCTCTTCGTGCACTGACGTACGCGGCGCTTTCCGTTGTGCAAGCTAGTGAGGGAGATATCGGTGCACGCGCTGGTGCGCGTGGCCGATCCTCCCCCAATGGGCCCATTCGCGCCCTGACGGGCGCTCAAGGGCAGAACCCTCCCCCGCCACCCCCGTTCGGCCACCCCCACCCCCCGTCTGGAGCCGCCGTCGGGCATGATCGTCGAAGAGCCATCGCGCCGCCTCGCGTCCAGCCCGGATTCCGCCCGGGTCGGGGACCGGTGCGATGAATCTTGCCGACCGCCTCCGCGAGCTGGCGGAGCGCCTCCCGCCCGGGGGCTTGCTGACGCTCACTCGTGACGGGCTGCTCGCGCTGGCCGCGGGGGGCGACGGCCAGGCTAGCCACGAGGTTTTGCAGGCCGACGTCACCGTAGCTGAGCTGGCCACACGCTTTCATCGCTCGGCGTCCACAGTCCGTGGTTGGTGCGAGCACGGTCGCTTCGAGGCCGCCTACAAACTCAACGGCCGCGATTGGCGCATTCCAAAGAGGGCTGTGGATGCCTTCCTTGCCGAGCAGCGTGGGGAGGCTCACGCAACTCGGTTGGGCGCGTGGCGCGCCGTGCGGAGACCGCTGCTCATCGGCTAGCTTGAGTCGGCGGCGATCGGAACCCTCAACACGGGAGGACGAGATGAATGCCAGAACGCGGATCTACTGGCGCGAACGCGGCGGCGCGAAGCGTGCTTACGCCGACCTACGTGATTACGCCGATGTTGGCGGGGGCAGGGAAGCGCTCGTCGCGCCAGGGGAGAAGCTCGCCACGGCCGACGCGACCACAGCGCTCGTGCTGCTCGCACGGCGGCTGGAGGAGCTCGACGCGGCTCGTCGCGGGCGCACGCTCCATGGCGAGACTCGACACGCGACGCTCGCGGACTTCGCAAGCGCGCACCTAGTTGCCAAGGCCGAGTCCCAGAAATTCACCGAGCACTGGCTCGAGGTCACGGAGAAATGCTTGCACCGCGCGGCCGGGTTTTTCGGCGCCGACCGGGACTTGGCCTCCATTACGGTCGCCGACGTCCGCCGGTGGACTAAGTACCTGCTAGCGATGCGCAACGGCCGGAAGGGTACGATGTCAGCCAGTAGCGTCCGCCATCACCTGAGCTGTCTTTCGAATCTCTATAAGCGGGCGCGAGCCGAGCGCGTCGTGCCCTCTGGTTACGATCCCGTAGGCGATTTCGATGAGAAGCCATCCCCGCGGCGCGCAGAAGCCAAGTGGCTCGAAATGCCCGATGCGGCGGTGCTGCTTGAGGCCGCGCGCACGTATCGACCCGCGTCCGGCAAGGGCGGATGGCGCCCGGTGTCGTTCGCGTACCAACTGATCGCGACGTTCCTCCTCACGGGGGGTCGCGAGTCTGAGGTCCTGGGGCTCGAGGTGGACGATGTTTCACTTGATCGCGGCGTCGTCACGTTCCGGCCGAACGCCTGGCGGCGCCTGAAGACGGCCACCTCGCACCGCTCGGTCCCGCTCTGGCCGCAGCTCCGCGAGGCGCTCGAGCGCTACCTGGCCGAGCATCCGCCGAGCCGGCTGCTTTTCCCCGGCTACCGTACAGGGGAGGAGGCGATGTTGACCGATTTCCGAAAGCTGCTCGACACGGTGGCTGTCCGGGCCGGATGGAAGCCGGGGGAAATCCGCTCGAAGATGTTCCGACACACCTACTGTGCCGCCCGACTGCAGACGGTGGACCACGGGGCGCCGGTGAGCACCTATACGGTTGCCCGCGAGATGGGCCACGGTGGCGAGGCGATGGTGCGGAGGGTCTACGGGCACCTCGGCCAGATGCGCCACCGGGCCGAGGCCGTGGAGTACCGCGTGGAGCAGCACGCCGCTAAGTTAGGGGCGCGGTTGGAGGCGCTGCGCGGCGTGGGTTTTGGCACCACCATTGGCACCACGGCGTAGACCTCTCGACCAATGCGGTAAGTCGTTGCTGCATAACCGCGCCACCGTAGCTCAGTGGTAGAGCTCTCGATTCGTAATCGAGCGGTCGTCGGTTCAAATCCGACCGGTGGCTCTGATACGCTAGCTATCTCAAGGCCGGGGTTCTTGCGGCCCGGAACGCCACATCCTCACATTCATAAGTACCGCAGCTTGAGAGCCGCTCGAGCAGGCCGGCCGCTCTCTCCTTCGACGCCGCGCACTGTTGAGTAAAACAGAGTAGATCAAGGTATTTCTTGACCGCCATGGTAACTCTACGTATCGTACCAGGGAGCGGTCAAACTCACCCACTGATCGAGGCGAGGATGGAGATGGATGACCGCCTGATGACGGTGAAGGAGCTGGCGGCCTATCTCAACCTCAACGAGCGGACCGTGCTGAAGTTGGCGGCCGAAGGTCCCCTTCCTGCAGTCAAGGTCGGCAATCAGTGGCGGTTCCGGAAGGCAATGATCGACGCTTGGCTCGATGACCAGATGCTCGGCATCAGCCGCCGGTACGTCGAGCCGCCTCGCGCGCCGAGCGCCGATCGGCTGCTGCTCGACCTCGCGAGCTGCTTCGCGCCGAGCCACGTGATCCCGGAGCTACGTGCCCGGACGAAGACGACGGTGGTGGAGGAGCTGGCGGCGCACGCCCACTCGCTGGGGCTCGTGCGCGACAGGACGTGGTTCGTCGGCGGCCTGATCGAGCGCGAGAACGTCATGCCCAGCGCTACCGGAAACGGCATTGCGTTTCTGCACACCTTGCACCGCCATCCGGACCAGGTCGTCCGTCCCTTCATGGTTCTCGGGAGGTCTCGGCAAGGAGTGGACTTCGCCGCGCTCGACGGAGGGGCGACGCATCTCTTCTTCGTGCTCGGGCTCAAGTATGAGGAGCTTCATCTGCCGTGGCTGACGAAGCTGTCCCAGATGGTCGCGCGCCCGCAGGCAGTCGAGGCGCTTCTGGAGGCAGCGGACGCGGCTGCCATCTACGAAGCGCTGGCCGAGATCGAACGCACACTCCGCGCGCCCATGGCGGCCGCTCCGTAACTGTGTTGCGTGGCACCGTGCGCTGGAGCGGACCCGGTTAGGTTCGCCCAGAGTGCGCCGATTCGGGTTGCACACTGCTGGTGCAGTGAGAAGTGGAAGTCCGATGAGCGGGTGGAATGCGTTGGTGCTGGTTGGCCTAGCGGGCTTGATGCTCGGCACGGCAGGGGCCGCATTCACGCTGCTGCGGCTGTTGCCATGGGGGCGAAACTGGGACGTGGGCGGTTACCGCTAGCAAGCCCCTTCGGTACGAGGTCGCCGCCGCGGTGGGGCGGCGCGTGGCGGACGTGCCTACGCCGTGAACGACACCTTGTGGCCCCTGGCCTTGAGAGAGGATACGAGGCCCGCCTTCTCCACGGACTTCATGTAGGCTTCGTCCGGGCTGATCTCCTTCTTCTCGACCAGCTCGAGCAGGGCGTCGTTCAGCGTCAGCATGCCGAGCTGCTTCGACGTCTGGATGATCGACGGGATCTGGAACGTCTTCCCCTCGCGGATCAGGTTCGAGATGGCGGGCGTGGTGAGCAGGATCTCCCGTGCCGCCACCCGTCCGCCGGCGATGCGCTTGCACAGTGTCTGCGCGATCACGCCCTTGAGAGACTCGGACAGCATCACGCGGATCTGCGACTGCCGGTCCGCGGGGAACTGGTCGATGATGCGGTCCACCGTGGACGCGGCGGTGGTGGTGTGCAGCGTGCCGAACACGAGGTGCCCGGTCTCGGCCGTCTCGATCGCGATCGCGATGGTCTCGAGGTCGCGCATCTCACCCACCAGCACGATGTCCGGATCCTCGCGCAGCGCGGCGCGCAGCGCCCGCTTGAACCCCTCCGTGTGCACGCCCACCTGCCGCTGGGTGATGACGCACTGCTTGTTCTCGTGCACGAACTCGATCGGGTCCTCGATCGTGATGATGTGATCGGTGCGCGTGCGGTTGATGAGGTCGATGAGCGCGCACAGGGTGGTGGACTTGCCCGAGCCCGTGGGTCCCGTGACGAGCACCAGGCCCTTGGTGAGGTAGCAGAGCTGCTGCACTTCCTTGGAGATGGCGAGCTGGTCCGGTGAGGTAGCAGAGCTGCTGCACTTCCTTGGAGATGGCGAGCTGGTCCACCGTCACGACCTGCGCCGGGATCACCCGGAACACGGCGAACGGCCCCTTGCGGTCGCGCGCTGCGTTCACGCGGAACCGGGCCAGCCCGCGAATCTCGTAGGCGAAGTCCGAGTCGCCCGTCTCCTTCCACTCGGTGCGGTTGCGGTCGGGCATCACCGCCAGGAGCATCAGCTCGAGCTGCTCCGGGTTCACGGGCGGCGTCGCCTGGCGCTTCATCTCGCCGTGGGTGCGGAACACCGGCGGCTCGCCCACCCGCAGGTGGAGGTCCGAGGAGTTCGACTGGACGAGCGCTTTCAGCAGCTCGCCCAGCGCCCGCTCGGCCGTCTTGTACTGGCCGGCCGCGAAGTCCACGGGCAGGCCGGCCGGCGGCGCGGCGATGGGTTGTGGGGCCGGCGCGGGGGCGGCGGGTGCCGACGCCCCCGCTCCGGCAGCCCAGCGGGCACCCGCCGTCGCGGGGGCGCCGGCCCCCGCCGCCTGAGCCGATGCGGGCGCCCGCTGGCTCGACGCGGCGGCAGGCGCCGCCGACGCGGGCGCCCCGGAATTCTCCATCGGCGCGAGCACGGCCGTCAGCCGTCCCGCCTCCGGCACGATGCGTACCCGCACCATCCCGCGGTCGGCGATGTACTCGAACTCGGTCTCCGCCATCTGGTCGATGTGGTCTGCCGACTCGGACGGCGCCACCTCGACGAGCAGGGCGTAGATGTGCTGGTCGGTCAACGGCTGCTTCGAGACCCTCCGCGACTTCCCGTCCTTGACCATCGTGACCGGCTCGACTTCCCGTCCTTGACCATCGTGACCGGCTCGTCCGGCAGCAGGTAGAGCTGGTCGCCGCGCTCGCGCAGCAGCACTTCGATGAACGGGTCGATTCTCGCGGCCATGTGCTTCAGTCCTGGGGGCGCGCGTACAGCACGTGCGCGCGGTTGACGTAGTGGGTGGCCGCGTGCGTCCACACGGCGAAAAAGGCATCGTGCGACGCGTTGAGGTAATCCAGCAGCCGGGAGTGATGGACGGGGAGCTCGACGCTCGCCCAGCCGCTCAGGGTGGCCCCGCCCGCGAGCACGACCTCGATGCCCAGCATGCGGGCGGCCGAGAGCCGCGCGGGATCGGTGATCGGCGCCTGCCGATCGAGGGACACCCAGATCGTGTGCGTCTTCGACACGAGCAGCACGTCCCCGTCGTCCGCCGGCCGGAAGGCGAAGAACCCCTCGGCTCGGTTGAGCATCTCCAGCACCGTCTCCGGCCCGTCGTGGTGGGGCTCCCGCTCCATGACGTAGACGTGCCCGGGACGGGAGACCCCCTGCGTGAGCAGCAGTCGGGCGGGCACGGGAGCGCGGGGCAGCGAAAAGTCCGACACGCCCGAATACTAAAGGTGTCGAGGAACTACGTCTAGGAAAGGCGTCACGGAAAAGGCGTCACGAAGTAAACGTCTCCTCGCGACGCCGGTTCGTGACGTCATTTTCGTGACGCTGTCGGGCGACGGCCTACGTGATCAACGGGGTTGGCACTGGGCGAGGGCCGGCGTCGCGCGGCCGCACCCGATCTGCTCGTCCATGCCGCTCGCGATCGGCCCGCAGGCGGTGGTCTGCGCGCCCTCGCGGGCCGCCTGCTCCGTGGCGCCGACGGCCGCGGCGCAATTCGTGCGACCGTGGAACTCGACGCAGACGCGGCACTGGACCTTGCCCCGGGCCGTGGTCATGACGAAGAACAGCGCGGCGACGGCGAGCACGGCGGCGATGGTATAGAGGGTCGAGCGCTTCACCGCGCCGCGGCCTTCTGCGGCTTGCGGAACTGCGCCTTCTCGGTCGATCCCTCCATCGCGGTCACCGACGACTGTCCACCGGTCGCGATCTGGGTGATCTCGTCGAAGTAGCCCACGCCCACGAATTCCTGGTGGCGCACCGCGGCGTAGCCGTCCTTCTCGGAGGCGAACTCGCGGCCCTGGAGCTCCGCGTAGGCCGCCATCCCTCTTTCCTTATAATCCCGCGCCAGCGTGAACATGGCGTGGTTCAACGCGTGGAACGCCGAGAGCGTCACGAACTGGAACTTGTAGCCGAGGGCGCCCAGCTCCCGCTGGAACGACGCGACTTGCGCCTCGCTCAGGTGCTTCCGCCAGTTGAACGACGGTGAGCAGTTGTAGGCGAGCCGCTTGCCGGGGAATTTCGCGTGGATTGCCTCCGCGAACTGCGTCGCCTCCGTGAGGTCCGGGTGCGACGTCTCGAACCACAGGAGATCGGCGTACGGCGCGTAGGCGAGCGAGCGGGCGATGGCGGCCTGGACGCCGTCCGTCACGCGGTAGAAGCCCTCGGCCGTCCGCTCGCCCGTGACGAAGCGCCGGTCGTACTCGTCGCAGTCGCTGGTGAGCAGCGTGGCGCTGTTGGCGTCGGTGCGCGCGATGAGCACGGTGCCCACACCACACACGTCCGCGGCCAGCCGCGCCGCCACCAGTTTGGTGATGAATTCACTCGTCGGGACCAACACCTTCCCGCCCAGGTGCCCGCACTTCTTCACCGACGCGAGCTGGTCCTCGAAGTGCACGCCGGCGGTCCCGGCGTCGATCATGTTCTTCATGATCTCGAAGGCGTGGAGCGGGCCGCCGAAGCCCGCCTCGGCGTCCGCCACGAGCGGCGCGAACCAGTACACCGAGTGATCGTCCTTGAGATGGGCGATCTCGTCGGCCCGTTTGAGAGCGTTGTTGATGCGGCGGAGCAGGGCGGGCACGGAGTCGGAGGGGTAGAGGCTCTGATCGGGGTACATCTCGAGGGCATTGTTCGCGTCGGCCGCCACCTGCCACCCGCTCACGTAGATCGCGTTGAGGCCCGCCTGCACCTCCTGGATGGCTTGGTTCCCTGTGATGGCCGACAGCACGGCGAGGTAGTTGTCCTGCTGCAACAGCTGCCACAGCCGGGCGGCCCCGTGGCGCGCGAGCGAGTACTCGATGTCGATCGAGCCGCGCAGGCGGTACACGTCGCCGGCACCGTACGGTCGCCGGATCCCGTCCCAACGGTGGTCCGTCGCCCACTGCCGCTCGAGCGACGTGATGAACGCCTGCCTGTCCATGGCTGCCCCCTGCCTCTTGCCCTAGTGGAGATGCTCGTACGCGACCGTCGTCAGGAACTCCGCAAACTCCGCGCCGGTCGTGAGTTCGGCGAGAATCCGCCCTGCGAGCGAAAGCTGAGGCACCCCAACGCCATCCGCACCTACCCGTTCGGGTAGGGTCTCCACCAACTCGCTCAGGGTTTGTTGCACCATGGCCGCAGTCACCGGCCGCCCGTCCGCCAACCGCGCGCCATGCCGGCGCCACTGCCACACCTGAGCCCGAGAGATCTCCGCGGTCGCCGCGTCCTCCATGAGGTCGTAGATCGGCACGCACCCGGCGCCGCCGAGCCACGCCGCCAGGTAGCGCAGCGCCACGTCGAGGTTCTTGCGCAGGCCGTCCGCGGTGATCGCGCCCGACGGCGCCGCCAGCAGGTCGCGCGCCGTCACCCGCACGTCGTCCCGCTTCACGGCAATCTGGTGTGGGCCCTTCATGTGGGCGTCGAACACCTCCCGCGCCAGCGGCACGAGCGCGGGATGGGCCACCCAGGTGCCGTCGTGTCCCTGCCGCACCTCGCGCAGCTTGTCCTGCCGCACCTTGTCGAGCGCCTGCGCATTGAGCGCGGGGTCGCGCCTGATCGGGATCTGGGCCGCCATCCCGCCCAGCGCGTGGATGCCGCGACGGTGACACGTCCGGATCACGTGCTCGGCGTACGCGCGGAGAAACGGCTGGTCCATGGTGACGGCGCCGCGATCGGGGAGCACGCACTCGGGCCGGTCCTTGAATTTCTTGATGTAACTGAAGATGTAGTCCCAGCGGCCGCAGTTGAGGCCCGCGGCGTGGTCGCGCAACTCCCACAGGATCTCGTCCGTCTCGAACGCCGCGAGGATCGTCTCGATCAGCACGGTCGCGCGGATCGTCCCGCGCGGCACGCCCAGCCGGTCCTGGGCGAAGGTGAAGACATCGTTCCAGAGGCGCGCCTCGAGATGGCTTTCGAGCTTCGGGACGTAGTAGTAGGGGCCGGTTCCTCGCGCCACGAGCGCGGCCGCGTTGTGGAAAAACGCGAGGCCGAAGTCGAACAACGCCGCCGCGATCGGCGCGCCGTCCACGAGCATATGCTTTTCGACGAGGTGCCATCCCCGCGGCCGCACCACCAGCGTCGCGGTGCGCGGCTCCAGGGCGTAGCGCTTTCCCTCGGCGCTCGTGAACGCGATCGTGCCGGCCACCGCGTCACGCAGGTTCTGCTGGCCGCGCACGTTGTTCTCCCACGTGGGCGCGTTCGCGTCCTCGAAGTCCGCCATGAACACGTTGGCGCCCGAGTTGAGCGCGTTGATCATCATCTTGCGCTCGACCGGGCCGGTGATCTCGACGCGGCGGTCGAGCAGGTCGGGGCGGATCGGCGCGACCGTCCAGTCGCGGTCTCTGATATGGCGCGTCTCGGGCAGGAAGTCCGGCAACCGGCCGGCGTCGATCTCCCGCTGGCGCGCGCGGCGGCGCTCCAGCAGCTCGCGGCGCACGGGCTCGAAGCGCCGCGCCAGCTCGGCGAGGAACTCGAGCGCCGCGGGCCTGAGCACGTCCGCGCAGTCGGGCGGAGCGGGCTGGAGCACCTGGATCGAAGCGCTTGGCACGGGCATGGGTGAAACATATCCCCCTTCCGCCTTTCCGCCCTTCCGTCGCCTTCTTAGCTTTGACCGCCCCCATGTCCCTCACCCTGCTCGTCGCCGCCCCGGCATTCCTCGTGCTCGGCGTGTTGCTCGGGGCCGGCGCGCGCCGGGCGCTGCGCGCCCACCGCCCGTTCGCGATCGCCCTGCTGGGCCTCGGGGGCGCGCTCTGTGTGGCGCTCGCGCTCCTTGCCGGAATCATCCTCGTGGGCCTGCGGGGCTACCGGGAGCTCACCTACGAGGAGCTGGCGGCGACAGTGCAAACGGAGCCCGTCGCCCGGCAGCACTTCCGCGCGATCATCACCCTGCCGGACCGGCGGCTCGCCATGTACGATTTCGCGGGCGACGCGTTCTACGTGGACGCCCACATCCTCAAGTGGCATCCGCTCGCGAGCGCGCTGGGCCTGCACACCGCCTATACGCTCGACCGGGTCGCCGGCCGCTACAACGACGTGGCGGACGAGCGTGCCCGGCCCCATACCGTGTACGCGCTGGCGCGCACGGGGCCCGTGGATCTGTTTTTCCTCGCACGCCGCCGGCTGCTCGGACCGCTCGTGGACGCGGAGTACGGCTCGGCCACGTTCGTTCCCGCGGGGGCGGGCCCCGCGACCTACGAGCTGCGGGTGTCTACCACGGGGCTGCTGATGCGGCGGGCCACCCCGTAGCGGTTTCCCCGTCCCCCCACGTGGGTCGGGTGTACGCGCTCTGCCTGCGTCTCACGAGCGACCCGGCGCAGGCCGAGGAGCTGACGCAAGACGCGTTCGTGCGGGCGTGGCAGCGCCTCGCGAGCTTCCGCGGCGACAGCGCGTTCGGGTCGTGGCTGTACCGGCTGACGGTGAACGTGGTGTTTCTTCACCTCCGCGGGGCACGGCGGCGCTCGCTGCGGGTGCTCACGACCGACGATCCCTCAGCGCTCGAGCGCCCCCCGGGGGGAGAAGGCGAGTCCGGCCGGCCAGCCGTGGCGCTCGATCTCGAGCGCGCCGTCGCGGGGCTGCCACCGGGCGCGCGGCAGGTGTTCGTGCTGCACGATGTGGAAGGATACCGGCACGAGGAGATCGCCCGGCTCACCGGTGTTGCGGTGGGCACTTCGAAGGCACAGCTGTTTCGGGCGCGCCGGCTGTTGCGGGAGGCGTTGAACCGATGATGTGTCCCGACATGGAAGTGAAGCTGAACGAGTATGTGGACGGCACGCTCCCAGCTGCCGAGCGTGCACTCGTCGCGGCGCACGTGGCGGGCTGCGCGGGGTGTCGTGCGGCCGTGGCCGAGCTGCAGGCATTGTTGGCGGCGGCGGGGGCCCTGCCCAAGAGCATCCCGCCGAGACGGGACCTGTGGGGCGGGATTGCCGCAAGGCTCGGGCGACGTGCACCGGGTAACGTGCAACGGGCGTTCTGGACGGGCGCGCTGGCGGCGGCCGCCGTGTTCGCGATCGTCGTGGGCATCTCCCGCCTCTTACCGCCCTCCACCGCCCTCCACCGCCCGGCGGGGCAGGGTTGGGCTGCGGTGACCGCCGACTACGAGCAGTCCGCCGCCGAGCTGGTCGCGACGCTGGTGACGGAGCGCGGGCGGCTGCGGCCGGAGACCGTCGCGCTGGTCGAGCGGAACTTGAGGATCATCGACGCGGCGATCCGCGAGTCGCGCGCGGCGCTCGAGCGCGATCCTGGCAACGCCGAGCTGCGGCAGCTGTTCGCGGCGGCGTACCGGCAGAAGGTGGAGCTGTTGCGCTGGGCGACGCGCGTCGCGACTTCGAGCTGAGTACGGGGGGGGGAGCCATGGTGAGAACAGTAGGTTGGCTGGCGCTCGGCTGCGCGCTCCTGGGGCGGTCCGGGCTGGCGCAGGGGGGGGGCCCCGTCTCGGCGCGCTGGGCGTTCGACCCCGGCGGGTCGGTGCGCATCATGAATCCCTACGGACAGATTCGCGTGATCGGCTGGGACGTGGACAGCCTCGCCGTCGCGGGCCGGCTCGACGCCCAGGCCGGTCGCTTCTACTCGGCGGGGGACGCCCGCGGGCCGGCTCGACGCCCAGGCCGGTCGCTTCTACTCGGCGGGGGACGCCCGCGTGCGCAAGCTGGGAGTGGAGGTCCCGGTGGAACAGCGCGACGCCGGGAAGGCCGACCTGGAGGTGCGGGTGCCGCGGCGCGCCGCCGTGTGGGTGAAGACCGCCACCGCGGATATCGCGGTGGAGGGCGTGGATGGGACGCTCGACTTGAACAGCGTCAGCGGCACGATCCACGTGGTCGGCACGCCACAGGACGTCACGGCCGAGACGATGGACGGCTCGGTGGAGATCGCGGGGGGAACGGGACGGGTGCGAGTGAAGACGGTGAGCGGCGGGATCCTGTTGCGTGGGGCCAGCGAGGATCTGGGCGCCTCCACGCTCAGCGGCACGATCGTCGTGCGCGCGGCGGGGTGGCAACGCGGCGGCACGGGGGTGCAGCGCGGTAAGTTCGAGTCGGTCACGGGCGACGTCCGCTTCGAGGGCGAGCTGGGCCGGGGCGGGGTGGTCGAGCTCGAGACCCAGAGCGGCAAGCTCGACGTGCGGGTGCCGGCGACCACCGTCGCCGACTTCGATCTGCTCACGATCGGCGGCACCATCACGAACACCCTGACTGCCGCGGCGCCGCAACGGCGCGCCGCCGGCGTCGGCCAGGAGCTCCGCCTCTCGACCGGAACGGGTGGGGCCCAGGTCACAGTTCGCAGCTTCAAGGGCCCTATCTTCCTGGAACCCAAATGATCACCGCTCGGACGATCGCCGGCTCGCTTTCGGCCATGGCGCTGCTCGCGTGTGGGGACAACACACCCATGCCGCCGCCCGTGACCGGGAATCTGCGGCTCGTGCCCGTCGTCACGAGCGGGCTCGTGAGTCCACTCTATCTCACCGCGCCGCCCGGAGACGTGCAGCGCCTCTTCATCGTGGAGCAGGGCGGGACGATCCGGGTCGTCCAGAACGGGGCGCTGCTCCCCACGCCGTTTCTGGACATCACCGACCGGGTGGTCTCGGGCGGAGAGCAAGGACTGCTGAGCGTCGCATTTCACCCCCAATACGCGACGAACCACTACGATGCTCTATATCGGCATGGGCGACGGCGGTTCGGGCGGCGACCCCCAGAACCGCGCGCAGAATCCCGACTCGCTGCTCGGCAAGCTGCTGCGGATCGACGTGGACGGCGGCGATCCATACGTCAACCCGCCGAACAACCCCTATGCGTCGGGAGGTGGGCGGGGAGAGATATGGGCCATTGGTCTGCGCAACCCGTGGCGCTATGCGTTCGATCGTACCGCGGGCTTGTTGTACATCGCCGACGTGGGGCAGGATGCGTGGGAAGAAGTGGATGTAGAGCCCACCAGTCGAGGTGGGCTGAACTATGGGTGGCGGATCATGGAGGGCGCGCACTGCTACAACCCGAACCCGTGTGCCGCAGATACGACTGGTCTGGGGCTGGTGCTGCCCGCGGTCGAGTACCCCCACCCCGACGGCTGCGCGATCATCGGTGGATTCGTGTACCGAGGCACGGGCTCACCGTCGCTCGCGGGCCAGTACTTCTACGCCGATTTGTGCGGGGGGTGGGTCCGCAGCTTTACGTACGGAGGCGGTGCCGTCACGTCGCGCACCAGCTGGACTCTCGACCGCAGCCTCGGCACGCCGCTCTCGTTCGGCGAGGACGCGAGCCGGGAGCTGTACGTGCTCGCCGATAACGGCACCGTGTACCGGCTGGCGTCGCCGTAAACCTTCCTCGACCCCGCGGCATCTCAGTGGCAACCTGCAACCGGAGGTTGCCATGCAGACCAGGATTCGAAGCCTCGCCCTCGCCGCGCTCGCGACCGCCTTGTTCGCGACGCCGGGACTCGCAAAAGGCCCGCCGTGGATCTCGATCGAGCTGCCCGTCAACCCCTACGATCAGTCGATGCGCGGCGCGTTTCTGCTGGTGCACGCTTTTCACCACCAGACGCCCATGGGCTTCATCGTGACTGGCACCGCGGAAGGGATCGTGAACGGCGAGCGGCGCTCGCTGAAGCTCGCGTTCACCGAAACGTCGCGCGAGGGCGTGTACGCGCTCAAGCGCTCGTGGCCCGAGGAAGGCACGTGGACGCTGGTCATCACCGCGAACCAGGGCCCGGGTGACGGGGCCACGGCCGTGGTGGACCTGGGGTCGGACGGCGCCGTAGCCGCGATCCGTGTGCCGACCATGCAGCGCGGCGCGTGGACCGTTCCGGCGCCCGTGTCGCTCGCCGACATCGACGCGAGTCTGCGGACGCGCGCGGCGGCGCTGGCGCGGAGGTCGTAGATTCGGGGGCGTGACCCCCGGCGTGGTAGTGACGGGAGCCTCGACCGGCATCGGCGCGTGCATCGCGCGCGACCTCGCCGGTCGAGGCTTCCGCGTGTTCGGGACGGTGCGGCGCCCCGAGGACGCCGCCACGCTCGAGCGCGCCGGGGTCATGCCCGTCCAGATGGACGTCACCGACACCGCCTCCATCGCGCGGGCCCGCGCGGAGGTGGAGCGCGCGCTGGGCGGCGCGCCGCTCGCCGGCCTCGTGAACAACGCCGGGATTCCCGTGGCGGGCCCCCTCGAGCTGCTGCCGCTCGACGAGCTGCGGCGCGTGCTCGAAGTGAACCTGGTCGGCGCGGTGGCCGTGACCCAGGCGTTCCTGCCGCTCCTCAAGGCCGCGCGCGGGCGCATCGTCAATATCAGCTCCGTGGCCGGCCGCTGCGCCTTGCCGTTCATGGGTCCCTACTCGGCGTCCAAGTTCGCCCTCGAGGCGGTCTCCGACAGCCTGCGCCGGGAGCTGCTGCCCTTCGGCGTGCGCGTGATCGTGGTCGAGCCCGGCAGCTTCCAGACCAAGATCTGGAGCAAGGTCGAGGCGATGGACATGAGCCGCTATCAGACCTCGCCGTATGGCGAGGTGCTGGCGCGCTTCGCGCGGGCGGCGTTGCGCGGCGCCGAGCGGGCGCCGCCGCCGGACAAGGTGGCGCGTGCCGTGTGGCGCGCACTCACCGGCCGCCGGCCGCCGCTGCGGATGGTCGTCACGCCGCACCGGCTCGATCGCCTCAGCCTGTGGATC
>Ga0209377_1001423_pt1 | contig 16179 bp, 14 predicted proteins | sample GraSoiAngelo_141_FD_185898 | JGI IMG/M metagenome (GOLD analysis project Ga0209377, IMG submission 185898) | Grasslands soil microbial communities from the Angelo Coastal Reserve, California, USA - 14_0929_12_40cm (SPAdes) (version 2) | ecosystem: Environmental > Terrestrial > Soil > Grasslands ...
GGAACTGGTCGTCGTTGTTTTTGAACAGGATGTTGAACGTGGTGAGCGAGCCGTAACAGCGCGTGATATACTGTTGCAGGTCGAACTTGTCCGCTTCGCTCAGTTTATCGCTCGCGTTTACTTTCTGCTCGAGGACTCGCAGATTATTCCGGATCATGACGATCTTGTGGAAGAATGTCTCGAGTGGGACTTCTTTCGGCTGAAGCGAACTCTCCGCAGGCTGCATCACAAGCGTCCCGCGCTGCCATCGAGTCGCCAGATCTTCTACGACCACGTCCTGTTGTTCCAACCCAAGGGCCTCGACCACAGCATGAGCAGTGTCGCGGATCAGTTTCGCAAGCGGCATCTCCAACTCGCTCAAGGTAACGCTCGGTTCCGCCGGTTGCAGATCGCTGGATGCCGGCGCAATTGTCCGCTGCGCGTCGTCAAACGCGATCTCGGCGGTTTGCTCGGTCAGCGATTTTACTACCCCGACGCCGTATTGCGGATGGCGCACCTTCATACCGATATGGAGCGTTTCGATGTTCATGTTGCTCTCGAAGTCTGCGAGATCCTCACCAGCCAATCCAGACGGAAATCATTTCGATGCTGAAGACTGGGTGTGGCTAAGGCTTGTGCTGAACCGATACCATCCAGCCGACGCCGAACCGGTCTTCAAGCATTCCGAATTTCGGCGCCCAAAATGTCTTCTCAAGAGGCATTGTAATCTTGCCGCCGTCCGCAAGCGCGTTGAAAACTCTATCGGCTTTTTCCTCGTCCGGTACAGTAATTGAAAGCGAGAAACCTTCGAAGCGCGGTTCGCCGTCGCATCTGCCATCCGAAGCCATCAAGAGTGTTTCGCCGATGCGGAAGCTCGCATGCATCACTTTGTTTTCCATTCCAGGCTGCGTCATGCCTGCTTCGGGCGCGTCCTTGAAACGGCTGAGCATCTCCACCTCCGCTCCAAGAGCGCTGCGGTAGAATTCCAGCGCCTCTTCGCAGCGGCCGCCGAAAAACAGATATGGTTGCACAGATGTATTCGAGTTAGACATACCAGTACGTTGCGATTCGTTTTGTTGAACGTCAATGTGTCACTGCTTGTTCCGATTCTGAGGTAAGGACTTACAGCGAGTCTCCGCTGCAATGGACATGAAGCGACGGCTAGGAAAGTTCGTGAACGCGAGGCGCGTTCACCAGCGCGCGAGGGCGCACGCGCTCCCCGGAATTCGGATCGCCATCGAAAGCGCAACCGTCTGACGTTTGATGTTTGATGTCCGATTTCAGATTTCAGAATCGACTGGCGTCCATGCCGAATTCGCATCGGCTCAATTGATTCGTTCACTCCCGTTCTCTCAGCCGTTCGGCTCGCCCATCTATCTCGTCAATTCCCATTGGCTCGGTTCTTTTCCAACCGGATTAGCGGACCGGTTCGTCGGTGATCTTTAACACGATCTTGCCTCGGGTGTGGCCTGTCGCTATCTGGCTCTGCGCCTGCACCACATCGGCCAATTGAAAACTCTGCGAAACCACCGGTGTAAACTTTTTCGCCTCCATTAGTTTACTCAATTCCTCCAGCACCCCAGCCTTGGGCGTGCACCGTAGGGTCACGCCCCGGATGCCATGCGCTTCGAGCGCTGCGGGCTTCGGCTCGTCGACGATTGACACAATGATTCCCCCTCTTTTCACCACGCCGTAAGAACGCTCGAGCGTATCTCGACCGACCGTATCCAGCACGACATCTACATCCTTTGCGACCTCTTCGAACTTTGCGCGGGTGTAGTCGATCGCAACGTCTGCTCCCATTTGCCGCAGGAACTCCTGGTTGGCGGTCGATGCTGTTGCGAACACTTTTGCGCCTCTCGCTTTCGCAATCTGGATCGCTAAATGACCTACTCCGCCTGAGCCGCCATGAATCAACACCGTCTGGCCTGCGCGCAAATTCGCCGTGTCAACCAATGCCTCCCATGCCGTCGCGCCGGCCGCTCCCGCACCAGCAGCTTGCGCGAAGCTGGCCGTCTTCGGTTTTGGCGCGACCTGTTCTTCTTTTGCTGTGACAAACTCGGCATAACCCCCTTCGCGTTCCAAGGTGAAAAACGCGAAGACTGGATCGCCAGCTTTGTATTTGGTCACTTTGTTCCCGACTTTTTCAACGACACCGGCTGCGTCCATTCCCGGAATAAGCGGAAAACCGCCCACCAATTTCGCGAAATAACCTTTGCGAATCGCCACATCGACCGGGTTCATCGAAGCCGCGACAACGCGAATAAGAACTTCATCCTCCGCTGGCTCCGGTCGTGCCACGTTTTCCAGTTTCATCACATCCGGGCCGCCATAGGCACGGATGACAATGGCGCGCATCTTTGTGTTCTCGGAATCCGGCGCAGCTTCTAATGCTGTGAGCCTGCAAACAAGCGCGGCAATCAATCCGGCGACCTTTAGGCTTCTCATGTATTGCTATAGTCACTCCGACAGCGCGGCGAATCGAGCTTAGAGTTGCCATCAGCGACTGAGCTAACCATGTGCTGAATGGTCTTGGCGTTGCCTCGGTAACGCAGCGTTTTGAAAGTCGACGAAAACAGGTTCGTATCCCGCCGCTGGTTTTGCTACCTCCCAGGCTGAGGCGAGCCGGTTACTTGTAGAAGTTTCCTGGAATAAAGGTCGATCGGGTGACCTCCGGGATCTATCACCAAAGCGATAGCTCCAACGCCGCCCGGCAAGTTAAAGGGGAAACCGGCAACCATCTACCCGAGCGTTCCCGCTTCACCTCGTGTTCTTCAGCTTGGATTGCGATCTTTCGGTTCTCGATGATTGCGGCGTCAGAAGTCGAAGCCAGCGTTTGACGTTGCAGGCAGCGCTGATGAACTGGTTTTGTAAATCGACTTTGGCTTTGTCTCGGCAACGCGGTGTGGTTAAGCGACGGGAACGACGGTAGCTGCTTCGATGGGACGCGTCTCGGCCTTGTCGGTGATCAGTTTGCGCAGGAACGGAATCAGCACGACGAGCACGATACCGACCGCGAGGCTGCCGGCGCCAAGCTCGGCGAAAAGTTTCGCGTACCCGGGGTTGGTGGCGACCGCCATGGTGCCGGTCGGCTCGGGGATCATTCCCGAGAAGTCACCTGCAAAGAGCGACGCGAGACCGGTCACGAGCATCCAGCTGCCCATCATCACGCCTTGATACTGCTTTGGCGCGAGCTTGCCGATCATCGCGTATCCGATCGGCATGATGAGCAGCTCACCGATGCTCTGCAGCACGTAGCTTAGGAACAGCCACGCGAATGCACTCTTGCCGTCGCCGCCAGCCAGCTTGATGCCGAGCGGGAGAATGAGGAACGCGACCGCCATTAACAGCAGCGACGCCGCGAACTGCTTCGGGATGTCGATGCGCCACCCGCGCGCGCGCATCCGGATGAAGAGCGCCGCGAGCACCGGACCGCCGAGCACGATGCAAACTGTGTTGATGTTTTGAATCCATTGCGGCTGAATCTTCACGGGACCGACCATCAGATCGACGTTGTTGACCGCGAATAGCATCAGGCCGCTCGGCGCCATCTGGTAGAGGGACCAGAACATCAGCGAACCGATCGTCAGAATCAGGTAGGCCGTCATGTTACGCTGCTCGCGGCGATCCGAGTGGCGGACCGTGATGTAAATAAGGAAGAGCGCGACCGCAGCGCAGATCGCCTTGATCACCGTTTCAGTCATGCCCGGCTGCTGGAGCATGAGCCAAACGACGGGAACGAGGCCGATGAGAATGCCGATGCCCGCAAGCTGGCGCAGCCGGAACTGCTTCGGCGTTTTGTCGAGCAATGGCGTGTTGCGGTCGGCGAGCGTTCTCCACGTGAGCGCGGCGAGGACGATGGCGACGAAGTTGCCGACCGTCGCAAAGATGAAGAGCTTCGAGTAGCTCTCGGTGGCTTGGAAATGGCCGGCCACGCTGAACCCGACGAAGAAGCCGACATTCATGCCAGCGTAATTCCAGAGGAAGGCTCCTTCGCGGCGCGGGTCCTCCGGAGTGAACCGCTGCGTGAGCATCATGTTTATGCAGGTTACGTTGAGTCCGCTGCCGGTAAGGAAGAGGGCGAGGCCGACGTAGAACAGCGCGAGCGTGCCGGTAGCGATGCAGGCGCAGCCGAACACTTGCAGCGCCATGCCCCCGACAAACAGGTTGCGGTTCGAAAGGAAGCGGCCGCCAAGGTAACCGCCGAAGAGGTGCAGGCCGTAGTTGAAGGCGCCGAAAACGCCCATCAACGTGGTGGCCGCTTTCACGCCGAGATGCAGATGCTTGGTCGCGTAGAGGACCAGTGTCGAGTAGAGAACGGCGAAGCCGAGCGTCGCGAAGATCTGAATAAAGAACAGCGCAGCCGTTCCCTCCGGAGCGTGGGCGAAACGGCGTTTGAGAAGTTTCATCCGGCGCTCCTTTGTCGCTCGACGCGCCGGGTAATGTCAAGCCGCGACGAAATTGAACCACGAAGGACACGAAGAACGCAGAGTAATTCTTTCGTTCAGACTTCGTGATCTCCGTGACCTCTGTGGTGAACGATCGAGAATCTTCTTTCCGCTGAGACAGCGGACGCTACAGCGAATGGACTTCGTGATCTCTGCGAACTCTGTGGTAAAAGATCAGTCAACGAAAAGCGCGCGAGTTTTCTTAAACACCTCGTCGAATTTCTCGGCCGTCACTTTTCCAATTGAGTGAAGAATGACGTGTTGTTCGACGGCGAACAGTCGTTGCGGACGAATGAAGCAAGGCTTATCGATTTGGCCGCGCTCACAATCGCTGCTATCCAGCGGAACGGCGAACGCATCCCAGTGCGCGCGGCCGGTGATCTGGCAAAGAATCAAGTCAGCGCCGGGAAGATCGGCGATCACCAAAGCGGGGCGCCGCTTTTCGCCGCTACCATCAGCGCGCGGAAAAGGAATGACGACGATTTCGCCTGCTACAGGTTTGACCATGCGGCATCCTCTTCTGGTGAGTTCCATTCGCGCCCGAGAACGCATTCACTCAGCGCGGCGCCATTGAATGGGGTATCCTCATCCGAATCACTTGAATCATCCTCCTTGACCTTGTGGGAAAGCGAGATCAGCTCGCCGACTTTGCGAATCTTTTCTTCGAAGGGTTGCTGCGCTAGTTCGCGGCGGGATTCGGATTTCATTTGTTGAGCAGTTTCAAGTTATACCGGCGCAGGATGTCGTCCAGCAACAGCTTGTCGATCTTCACCTGATCCAGCATTTGCTCAATGCGTGCGAAATCTTTATACCGGCCAACGCTCGCAGCAATGGCGATGATGTATTCCGGGCGAAAAACTTTTGCCGGCACGCCTTCATATTCGATCCGTTTTGCATTACGCACCGCTTCTTCGGTCAATCCGCTCGCAGCGAGAAATTGCGCGGGAAAATCTTTGATCAAAAGATGCTCGCGTTCGATGCGCCAACCTTTGGATTGCAAATGCTCATAGATCGCAGGAATTCCAGCGCCTAACGTTTTGTCCTTTGTGATGAAAATAATATCGGCATCGTAAGTCGTGACGGGTTCGGTGTAATAGATCGCGGCGAGCGCGCCGCCGAGCGCGTAGTCTTCGATCAAGCCGGCCGCGACAAGTTCATTCGCGGCACGGAGGACTTCAGCTAACGGAATAGCGGAAGGTTCGTCGGCCATCTTGCTCGATATTAGCCGGGAAAGACGGACGCTACAGCATTACATTTCGCGTAAGTCTCAGTAGTCAAGCATCGGCATCCCAAAGGCGCTTCCGAAAATAATCTTTCCAGCTTTGCGGTAGTGCGGGTGCCTCGGTGGCGCGGCGGAGCAGCTCCTGATTCTGGGAATCGATCGAGTAAAGGTTCAAAATGTCCGTGATGGTGATTCCGGTTTCCTGTTTCTCGATGAATTCAATCGCGTCGCCATTCTCTACTTCGCCTTCGCGAATCACGGCGAGGTAAAGCCCGCTGCGTTTGCTCTGAAGAAAACGTTTCACCATGTCCCTGCGATTAAATCGAATCCCAAGCTTGAAGCACGGCATCCGCGGCTGCGTCACCATAAACTCGGCTGAACCAATCCGTATGCGATCGCCGATTCTTGTCTGGGCCTCGAAAATACCTTCACTAGTAAAATTTTCGCCGAACGCTCCCCACGGCAGCTCGACATCAGGTAGCTGAGTCCGCCAATAGGAATAATGTTCGCTCGGGTAAACGTAGACGGCTTTATCGACTCCTCCGTGCACGGAAAGATCGGATTGTTGATCACCATCCAGGTTCAGCGTCGAAACATGGACGCGACCTTGAATTGGGTTCTTCCAAATCGACGTCTTAACGGTTTTACCACCAACCGTGATCTCTCGCGGCAGTCCCACGTTCACGGAAATTAGCTTCATGGCGGGTAATGATACGTCGGACTGAAACGAATTTAACCAGGAAGCTTACGAAGAAGCACAGATTGATCTTTGGACTTCGTGATCTCTGCGATCATAGCGAGGGAGACCGCGTAGCCGCTGGCTTGGCCTTCGTTGACGGCACCCGGTTTCTTGCCTTGATATCGGAGCCTAAACGAGCGAGGCCTAAAGAGTATGCGCAAAATATTCTTGCTTATGTTCCTTCTCGCCCTGTCGGCGCTGGCGAACGACAACAACGAAGAAGCCAAGATCAAGGCCGCGGTGGAGGATCGTTACCAGGAGTGGCTCGCCGCGGAGAACAAGAAGGACGCCGCCGCGATCACGGACCTTTACGACGAGAATGCGGTTCTCATGCCAAAGTCGGAGGAGCCGGTGATCGGCTTGGCCGCGGTCACCGAATATTACAAGAAGCTCTTCGCCAATCCGCAGTTTGTCCCATTCACGCTGACGCTCAATTGGAATAGCTTCCACGTCGTCGCTGACATCGCGATTGCGACCTCGGTGTTCGAAGGTGACGTGACGAGGAACGGGAAGCAGATCCATTTCCGCGGCAAGAATCTGCTTGTTTGGAAGAAACAGGTAGACGGTTCGTGGAAGATCTTTCGCTACATGTACGACGAGATCCCAGCAAAAAAATAACAGATCGATCGCTTGCCACGCGCTGGCCTTGCCGACGCCGGAGGTGAAAGACTTCTAACTTTTCCGCTGCGACAGTGGACGCTGCAGCTTAAGCCCTGGCGTAGATTTCCGAACCGCTCTTCGTAAACTCAGTTGCCTTCTGTTTCAATCCTTCCTGTATCGCCGCTTCTTCTGTTATTCTGTGTTCCGCTGCGTACTTTCTGACATCCTCGGTGATGCGCATCGAGCAAAAGTGCGGTCCGCACATGGAACAAAAATGTGCGGTCTTCGCGCCTTCGGCGGGGAGAGTTTCGTCGTGGAACTCCCGCGCGGTCTCGGGATCGAGTGAAAGGTTGAATTGATCTTCCCAGCGAAATTCGAAGCGCGCTTTGCTGATCGCGTTGTCGCGGTATTGCGCGCCGGGATGGCCTTTCGCTAAATCGGCAGCGTGCGCGGCGATCTTGTAGGCAATGACGCCGTCTTTGACGTCTTTCTTGTTTGGCAATCCGAGATGCTCCTTCGGTGTCACATAACAAAGCATGGCGCAGCCGTACCAGCCGATCATCGCCGCGCCGATGGCGCTGGTGATGTGATCGTAGCCGGGCGCGATGTCGGTAGTGAGTGGGCCGAGCGTGTAGAACGGCGCTTGGTCGCACCACTCGAGTTGTTTTTCCATGTTCTCCTTGATCATGTGCATGGGGATGTGGCCGGGGCCTTCATTCATCACCTGCACGTGCTGCGCCCACGCGCGCTTCGTCAGCTCGCCTTGAGTGTATAGCTCTGCGAATTGCGCCTCGTCATTTGCGTCAGCAATACTGCCTGGCCGTAGACCGTCGCCGATGGAAAAGCTGACATCGTACGCGGCCATGATCTCGCAGATTTCGTCCCAATGCGTGTAGAGAAAACTTTCCTGATGATGCGCAAGGCACCACTTGGCCATGATCGATCCGCCGCGCGAGACGATGCCGGTAGCACGGCGCGCGGTGAACGGAATGTAACGGAGCAACACGCCGGCGTGAACGGTGAAGTAATCAACCCCCTGTTCCGCCTGCTCGATGAGCGTGTCGCGATAGATTTCCCAGGTCAGTTCCTCGGCGCGGCCGCCGACTTTTTCTAGTGCCTGATAAATCGGCACTGTGCCGATGGGGACGGGACTGTTGCGAATGATCCATTCGCGCGTGGCGTGGATGTTTTTGCCGGTGCTGAGGTCCATCACGGTGTCGGCGCCCCATTTGGTGGCCCAGCGCATCTTCTCGACTTCTTCCTCGATCGATGACGCGACGGCACTGTTGCCGATGTTGGCGTTGATCTTCACCAGGAAATTGCGGCCGATGACCATCGGCTCGGACTCAGGGTGATTGATGTTCGCGGGAACAATTGCTCGCCCTCGCGCAATATCGCTCCGAACAAACTCAGCAGTAATTTCTTCCGGAATTTCCGCGCCAAACGCATCGCCAGCGTGTTGATGCGCGAGGTGATTGCGATCAAATGGATGAGGTAAGAAGGAAGAATTATGAAACTCAGAGTTCCCATTGCCGTCCTTCTTAATTCTAAAATCATCCTTCTGACTTGCGATTCGATGGTTTTCACGGATCGCGATGAATTCCATTTCGGGCGTGATGATTCCCTGGCGCGCATAGTACAGCTGCGTGATTGGATGCGATTTCGCGCGAAGCGGTGTTCGGCGCGAGGGCGCCCCGTCTCCATTGAATGTCGGGTGTTGGACGTTGAGCGTTGGGCGTTTTCCGTTCGCATACGCAGCATGCGCGTCAGAAAGCCAGCCATCATCGATCGGCTGAACTTCGCGCCCTTCGTATTCCTCGACATCGCCGCGGCTGCGGATCCATTTTGCGCGCAACGGCGGAAGTCCTTGCGTGACATCGCCATGAAAATCGGGATCGCTCCATGGCCCGCTGGTGTCGTAAACGCGCACCGGGTCGTTCGCCCCAATATCGCCGTTCATCGATTTTGTTGGGGCCAGAGTGATTTCGCGGAACGGCACACGAACGTCGGAATGAATTTTGCCCGCGACGTAAATCTTTTTCGAATTCGGGAGTTGACCGTTATGCTCGTTCATACGGAAATTTGAATAAGGAAAGTAGGAACGCAGGAAGACTTACGAACGACATTCCTTTCCTCATTTCCTGTTTTCTTGATTCATTTTTTCTTCTGGCAACAAAAAAGCCATGCGCGGAAGAACGCATGGCTGACCTCGCTTCCTTCGGCGGCATTACCCGCATCAGGTTCAAGGGGTCTCCAGCACTTTTCTAGCAAAGTGCTGGACTCTCAGCCATTGCAGCTCCCCCGCATTTTCTTTCTCGGTCAGAATAAGACCGGGCTATGGGAAGTCAACAATACCCGGGCCGGATAGAGCGACCTTCTAAGGCGCCAGACTTGGCGTTTTACAAAACGCGATGCAAACTCCCTAAACTGGCGACAAGAATTATCCCGCGGGCGTCGTAGCGGCTTCTTCTTTTATGTTGGTGTGGAAAATGGCGAGCCATTGACCGTTCTCCTGTTTCCAGACCGATCCAGCATTGTAGGTGCCCGAGGCATCCTTTCCATCCGCCGTGCCCTCGACCTTCACCTTATAAGTGGTAACGACGACGTCCTTTTCATCGGAGAACATCTCAAAATCGCTAATCTCAAACGATTTCATGTCCCAGTTTTTCATATCGGCGAGTTCATTCTGAAGACCGGTGGAGATGCGATTCGCGTAAACGCACCGGATATCTTTGTCGACGAGTTTCTTGAAGGCGTCCGAGTTCTTGTCCTTGAATGCCTGCCAGGCTGATTTTTCCCTGGCTTCCATCGCGGCTTTGTCCGGCGTTGCGGCGATCGAAACTGCGACGGTGGCAACCAGGGCGACGATTGTGCAGGTCAGATATTTTTTCATTATTTCCTTTCGTTGGGGTTGAGTGCTGAAATCAGATTGCGGCATTCAAGCAGATGGTCAAGCCGGAAGCACTGTCGCCTACACCCTGCGACGTCGAAGTCGCTACCTCACGGAACAATGGGAGCGGACTCGAGAGACGATCTCCGTGAAGGCGTCGATGTCTGCTGCGGAGTGAAAAATGCGGATTTGCCTACCAAATTGATCAGGCTTGCGTCTGCTTCCTTGAGCTGACCTTCTTGAATAACAGGTTGAATCGGCATCGGCTTAATCTGCTTGCGATAATCTGCGACGAGCATTGGCGGCTGTTTCTTGACTCCCAACGTCCGATAACTCTCGATCCCAACGCCGATCGCGCCTGCCAGCTGCGCGCGCCAATCTTTGTTTGAAATCAATTTGCTCTCGCCACGCTCTGTGAGGAATCCTCCTTCGATCAGCACCGCCGGCACTTTTGTCAGACGAAGGACGGCGAACCGGGCGCGTTTGATGCCTCGGTCATACTCGGGAATATGGCCGATCAGGGAATGATAAATGCAAGCGGACAGCGCCATGCTCTGAGCATCCACTTCGCTGCCGGGCTGCATGCTAAATGAGGTCGAACGCACCGCGTTATCCGAAGTGGATGGCGCTCCACGCGGCGTAAACGAAAAAATTTCGAAGCCGGTCGCGTTCGGATCATCGCCACTGGCGTTGAAATGGATGCTGACGAAAACTGAATTGCGCGCGGCGTTGGCGATTTGTGCGCGCACTTCCAACGGCACAAAATAATCACCCTCGCGGGTCATGATCACGCGCAATCCCTTGGACTGCAAAAGCGGCCGGAGCTTTCGCGCCACGTCGAGCGCAAAATCCTTTTCGTATCCGTACTTGCTTACCTGGCCTTTGTCGTGGCCGCCATGTCCGGGATCGAGAACGACAGTCTCAACTTTGCCAACTGCAACCCGGTGTGGACGAACCAGCGGCTCGATCGTCTTCGCCACATCAGTGCGCGAGACAAGATATTTGCCGTCCTGCTCAACCAGCGGGAAGCACAACCAACTGCGCGCACCGTTAATCATTGCCTCGCGGCTCCCGCTTACAAATTCGAGAGAATACTTCTTCGTTTCGAGTTGCATTTTGTCACCTGTAGGCGCCACGCCTGCGGGCACTCCGTAAAACTGCGAGATGTTGTCGACGGTCAGGTAATCGTGACCGCTTACTTTGATGACCTGCCATTCGCCGGCGGCAAATGTTGTTACTTGCGCTACGGCGATGCCGACGGTGACGAATATTGAAACGTTGGTTGCGTTAGTCACTAAGCTCAACGTTCCAATAAGCCAGATCGACAAAATGTTTCCAGAAATCGTGCTGCGGCGCGGAAAACGTAATCTGAACAAACGGCCGCCACTTTGGCCGTTTGGGTTTGCGGATCAAACTCATGTGCGCCTCGCGCGGAAGCCGATTGCCCTTGTGCGTATTGCAGGCGATACACGAACAAACGACATTTTCCCACGTTGTTGTTCCTCCCTGATCTCGCGGCACAACGTGATCCAGATTGAGTTCGCTGCGATCAAACACCTGCCCGCAATACTGGCAGGTGTTCTTGTCACGCTCGAAAACGTTGTGACGAGTAAATTTTACCTCTTTCTTCGGAAGCCGATCGAAAACCAGGAGAACAATCACGCGCGGGATACGGATCTTGAATGAAATAGTCGTGACTACTTCATGGTCGGGCGCGTCCGCCGATAGATCGCGCCAGCTTTCGAAATCGTGCGCCATGAAATTGTTCGCCTCATCCGACGAAACGATTTGAGCGTGGCCGGCATATACCAATGCGAACGCGCGGCGGGCCGTGCAGATGTTCACCGCCTGCCAAAGCCGGTTTAGCACCAGAACCTGACTGTTTAACAATGTATGCAAGTCTCTATGATACGCAGCGTTATGCCCATCTTTTGCGGACTTCCGCGTAAATTTGCGCGACGGTACCATTGGCGTTTTTCGCTGTCAACGGGAGCCGCCCCTGGACTTGACGGCTGTTAGCGCTGTAGGGCGTTTGATTTGTTCGCTCCCGCTCTCCTCACCCTTCGGGCTTCCCGTCTGTGTCGCTCGGCTCCCGCCGGCTCCGCTCTGTGAAACGCCGGTAAATCGTTTTGGCGTCTGACACAGACGCCCTACAGTTCGGAGACGCAACAATGAAAGCGCAATTTCCAGCGGAGCAGAACGAGTCGGGAGAATTTCACCGGCAGAAGGACGTGTTCCGTGAATGGATCTCGACTGATGGATCCACACCTTACGTCGCCGCAGCGGATCGCTATTATCTTTATGTTTCACTCGCGTGTCCGTGGGCGAGTCGCACAATCATTTTCCGAAAACTGAAGGGACTCGAAGACGCAATCGGCATGACAATTGTCGATCCAATTCGGGACGAGAAAGGCTGGGCGTTTCGCGATCCCTCCGGCAAAATTCCGCCGGGTGCGCCGTTTGAATCAACCGACCCGGTCAACGGCTTCCAATTCCTGAGTGAGGCTTACAGCGCAACCGACCCAGATTATGATGAGCGCGTCACGGTGCCGGTCCTCTGGGACAAGAAAACGCACAGGATCGTCAATAATTGCGAGGACGACATCTGTCGCATGTTCAACAACGTGTTCAACGACTTTGCCAGAAACAGAGATTTGGATTTTTTTCCGAAAGAGATCGAAGCCGATCACGCGAAGCTCTCCAGTTTTCTGCACGACAACGTAAACAACGGCGTTTACACGGCGGGTTTCGCCACGCGACAGCGACCGTACGAGATCGCCTGTCGCCGAGTTTTCGAAGCGCTCGATCAACTCGAAGAGCGTTTGTCGAAAAATCGGTACCTATTTGACAATCGGATTGTCGAAGCTGACTGGCGACTGTTTTGCACGCTGGTTCGCTTCGACGTCGTCTATTACGGCCATTTTAAATGCAATCTGTTCCGGATCATCGACTACCCGAATTTGCAGGGTTATTTGATGGATTTATTTCAACAACCTGGCATCGCCGACACTGTCAACTTCGACCACATCAAGCGCCATTACTACATGACGCATACCCAAATTAATCCGACCCGGATCGTTCCCATTGGTCCCGTACTCGATCTCACCAAGCCGCACGGACGCGAGAAAAAATGAAGTGACATATTCCGTCAAAAGTTCCCCAATCGAGTGAATTTTCTCCGCGTGGCGGATCGCACGGAGTGCGCCGCCAAGACTGGCAAATAGACTTTGCCAGTGCAGCAATTCTTCATACAGTCGTGCGCTTCAACGCGGCGCAACCATGAATTTTCTCGCTTTAAATATCCTCAACTGGGGCGTGCAAATGTCGATGGTCTGCGCCGTGATCGGGCTCGCTTTCGCCTTCCTGTTGATTGCGGTGGTGATCCGGTCGCCCTCAGGGAATCAACGGATGCTGGAGATTGCAGCTGCGATACAGGAAGGCGCCAGGGCGTATCTGAATCGACAGGTCAAGACGATCAACGTGATCGCGGTGGTCATTTTCATTTTGCTATGGGTCTTCAAAGATCCTCTCACAGCGATTGGATTCGTAGTCGGCGCCTTCTGTTCGCTGGCGGCAGGTTTCATCGGAATGCGCGTGGCGGTGCTGGCAAATGTGCGCACGGCGCAGGCCGCCGCAGCTTCGAAACTCAAGGCTTTGCGCATGGCATTTAATGGTGGCTCTGTGACTGGCTTGCTTGTGGTAGGGCTGGCGTTGCTCTCGGTTTCAATCTTCTACACAATCGCGGCAAAGTTGATCGGGAGCGACGCGGCGATACGTAGCCTGGTGGGACTCGCGCTGGGTGGTAGTCTCATCAGCGTTTTTGCTCGATTGGGCGGCGGCATTTACACAAAGGCCGCCGATGTAGGCGCAGATCTGGTCGGCAAAATCGAGAGCGGCCTCGAGGAGGATGATCCGCGCAACCCGGCCGTAATCGCGGATAACGTTGGAGACAACGTGGGCGATTGCGCAGGCATGGCTGCGGATGTTTTCGAAACTTATGCCGTTAGTTTGGTCGGCGCGGTTCTGGCGGGTTTATTGACACTTGCCGGAAATCCAGCGGCAATCGTTTACCCGTTCGTCCTTGGCGGAATTTCCGTGCTCGGAGCAATCTGCGGAATTTTATTTGTGAATGTCGCGCGGGGTAAACCGGCAGGCGTGTTGATGGGAGCGGTGATGATCAACGCTTTAATCTCTGCAATTCTGTTCTGGCCGGCGACACACAGTCTTTTTCCCGTCGGAGTCACGATCGACGGCGTGTTACGGCCCGCTGCCCATCTCTATTTTGCTTCGCTAGTTGGCCTCATCATGACTCCGGTCATCGTCGCACTGACGAATTACTACACCTCATCTCACTTTCGGCCTGTCCAGAAAATTGCACACGCATCCGAGACCGGGCACGCTACAAACATCATCGCGGGGTTGGCAGCGGGCGAACACGCCACAGCGCTGCCCGTGCTCTTCATTGGAGCGGCGATCCTGGTTACTCATCATTTCGCCGGGCTGTACGGAATCGCGATCGCAGTGATGTCGATGTTGTCCATGGCCGGCGTCATCATCTCGCTGGATTCATTTGGACCGATCACAGACAACGCGGGCGGCGTGGCGGTAATGGCGCATCTGCCCAAGGAAATTCGCACTGTAACAGATGAACTCGACGCAGTTGGCAACACCATGAAAGCTGTCACGAAAGGTTATGCCATCGCTTCGGCAGGATTGGCCGCGCTGGTTTTGTTCGGGTCGTACGTGGAAGAATTACGCGGGCACATTACAGGCCGTGGACAAGCGTTTACATTGGAATTCTCGCTCCGCGACCCGAAAGTGATCATCGGGCTTTTCATCGGTGGATTGCTTCCATTCGTCTTCACAGCCTTTAGCATGGACGCCGTGGGCAAGGCCGCCGGCGCTGTCGTGCGCGAGGTGCGCCGTCAATTGCAGGCAAAACCAGGAATTCTGACTGGGCAGGACAGACCCGAATACGGGACATGCGTGGACATCGTGACGAAAGCGGCTTTGCGGGAAATGATTGTTCCTGCATTACTCCCGTTGGTTGCGGTTGTGCTCGTGGCCATCATTCCGTCGTTGGGTCCCGTCGTGCTCGGAGGGTTGCTGGTGGGTACAATCGTCACCGGATTATTCATCGCCATCGCGATGACATCGGGCGGCGCAGCATGGGACAACGCGAAGAAATTTATCGAGGAAGGCAATCTCGGTGGCAAAGGATCTTTTGCTCACGCGGCCGCCGTCACCGGCGATACGGTGGGTGATCCCTACAAGGACACGGCTGGGCCTGCTATTAATCCCATGATCAAGGTCGTCAATATTCTGGCAATCTTAATCATCCCCATTTTCTTTTAGCCAGGGACATCGCGCTGCGATTCTCCCGAAAGCCTTCGGGACAACGTGGCGTCCCAACGCCTTTGTTACCTAAAAATACTTGGTTTAATCAAAAACGCGTGCCAGAATCCGGCGTTCCTCCCGCCGCCATGCCCAGCGTCCTAGCATCGCCTGTACGAATTAAGTTTTGGGGAACGCGCGGCTCCATAGCAGTCCCCGGTTCCGGGACCCTTCGTTTTGGCGGCAACACGACTTGTGTGGAGGTGCGCGCAGACGGCGAAATGATCGTGCTCGACGCCGGTTCAGGGATTCGCCCACTGGGTGTTGCTTTGGATAACGAGTTTGGGACGCAACCAATAAAGCTATCCCTCCTGATCACGCATGCGCATTGGGACCACATCCAGGGGCTCCCCTTTTTTAGACCGGCTTACAATCAAAAAAACGAGATTCGCATTTTAGGGTTCGACGGCGCCTGTGCCACCTTCAGCGAAATTCTTGCCGAGCCAATGAAGGCGCCGTTCTTCCCGATAGCGATGCGCGAGCTCTCCGGGAAAATCGACATCAGTCGGCTGAGTGAAATGACGTTTTCCCTCGGCAAGGTGCAAGTGCACGCGATTTTTGTGAATCATCCTGGCGTCTGTGCGGGCTATCGCCTCTTCACCAGCGCTGGCTCAATCGCTTTTCTGCCGGATCATGAGCCATATGAATTCTTTCTGCATTCGGCTCGTGGAAATAAGATGAGTCCGGAACAAGCAAAGAAAACTGCGGCAGATGGGCATGAGACTTTGGTCCAATTTCTCCACGGCAGTGATATTTTGATTCTCGATGCGCAGTACACCGACGAGGAGTATCAACGGCATATCGGATGGGGACACGCTTCGGTCTCAAGCGCCGTTGCTCTCGCGCTCGACGCCGAAGTCCACAGGCTTCTGCTTTTTCATCACGACCCGGGTCACGATGATCAGAT
>Ga0209377_1001425_pt1 | contig 16173 bp, 21 predicted proteins | sample GraSoiAngelo_141_FD_185898 | JGI IMG/M metagenome (GOLD analysis project Ga0209377, IMG submission 185898) | Grasslands soil microbial communities from the Angelo Coastal Reserve, California, USA - 14_0929_12_40cm (SPAdes) (version 2) | ecosystem: Environmental > Terrestrial > Soil > Grasslands ...
CCTCCAAGAGTGGAAAACCGCGTTGCAATTCGTGTCGATCCAGAGGCCGTCAAGCGCCAGCGACTTCCTGTTCGGTATGGATGTTCTGCTGGAGTTGGGAAAAGTCGAGGAAGCGCACGAATTAGCAATGCGCTGTAGGAAAGCACTGCGGTTCGTTAGGAGCGAATTCGAGCAGAGTCTCCTCTCCTGCGCACTGGGACAATTCTTCGCGCACACACATCAGTGGGAGTGCGCATTGGCCGCATGGCAGGAAACGCGGCCCGATTCAAGCATTGCGCGCAACGTGCTTAGCGGAATCGTCGAAATACATCTGGCACGAGCATTTGAAGCCGTCGAGGCCGGAATTCGGCTTTTGGCAGAGCGGAAAGAACGGCGCGGGAGCGATATTGATCTGTGCTTGCCAGGGCTTGAGTTCGACCTCGCTGTCGATGCCGAAAAAGAACTGCTGAGATTGAAGCGCGGAATCGAGAAGCTTTTACCCGAAGACGCGCGCAAAGACCTTGGAATTCCGATACAAACCGATCAACGAAACTCCGAATCGACGCCGAGCGCCGAAAAGCATGAACCGAATCCACGGCTATGAAACTCACGATTGGGCGCCGTGCCCTTCAAAAGTTACTCAAAGCCGTAGCATCACGCCCGGGTGAAGCGGACCGGATCAACGAAGAGGACACGGTCACATTGTGGGCTTGCGCGGGGCGGGTGTTTGTCGAGTGCAAAGATGATAACGCCGGCATTGAGGCACTCGTCTTTGAGAATGGCGCGGTGACCTTCCCGGCGAAAAAATTCCGAACTCTTCTCAACACTTACAAAGGCACGCACTTGTTAACTTTCGAGGCAAACGCTGACGGCCTGCGCGTCCAAACTTTCTGGATGCCAGTCCTCAGCTACGATCCCCACCCGAAGCCACCGGCGAAGTCTTAGATTCGTGCTTGCGGCAGCTCACTTCCTCGTGAGTTCAGCCGTTCGCCGTATCGCGTCCCCGTCCTTCGTCACCCAGTCGATGAGCAAGTTTAGCGGCTCACGGAAATATTTCGTGAGCGCTTGGGGATTGCAGAAATCTTCAATAGACAGCTCATCAAGCTCTTTGGTGAATAGATATCCTCGCTGCTTCGCTGCCACGAATCCTTGTGGCGACCGCAGCTTCCGGCGAAGCTGATCTATAGCCGTATCGTTGTTTATGGACCAATAATAGCGCGAGTACACGAAAGCCCGACACTGGTCGACCGCACTCGATCCGACGATCGCACCGAGTCCCTGCTCGAATCCTTCTAGTCCGATCGATACCAGCGCGTCATTCGTACCTTTCCAGGCCTGAATGTCCGCGGCTTCAAGATAGCCCTTCGGTATTGTTTTCTCGTCAAACTTCTCGTCAAACTTCAGGAGGGATGATTGCTGGTTTAGATCCCGTGCCAACTCCTGCAGCACACCATTGACATAGCCGCGGATTTCCTCGTAGCTGGTCATCATCTTGCGAAATGTTTCGAGATGCTGCAACAAGCAGCGGTGACTAGTGTCTAGTTCTTTTATTCTCATAGCGTTCGTAGCTGATCGATTGCGTTTCGGTAGCAGAAGAGCAGGTTTGTCAATAGCCGGCTTGCCGTGCGCTGGCTCAAGGCTCGGTAGAACGCATCAAAAACTTCGACGCGACTTAAGGCCTTGAGATTATGCGGCTCAAATCCTGAGACATCCTTGGATGGTTTTGTTGTCGGCTCCCGGCCGTCATCGGTGAGAAATACTGCGAATCGGCACGACACCGGGATTCGCTGCGCATCCGCCAACGTCACCAGTGAATTAATCATGTCTTTAACTTGATCGGTGCGCTCGGAGGCACGCACCTTGTTTTCAATAAATACCGCGAATCGCTGTCGCTGATATATGGAGACGTCCGTACGGCTATGTTTTTCACGTTCAACAATGTAGTGCTCACCATCGAGGATTTCAGGCGCTTGCTCGCCAGCAACGAGTCGTAACAATGCTTGCGCAAAGAGGACGCCTTGTTCGTGCTCCGCATCCGCATCCAAGAACCAAGAGAGCACGCGCGAGTGCCGCAGCTCGTCCATACCAAGCCCGAAAACCTGGAGGACATCGAGGTGTGGTGTCGAGTCAACTCGTTGAGTCCGCGATTCCTTGAATGCAGCATCGAACTCTCGAAATAACTTTTCGAACTGAGGCCCGGAAGCCTGCTCGAGAGTTTCGTGGAATTCGCGAAAAAACTGCGAGAATAAGTCGCTGTCGGATCTGGGCGCGCTCCTCACAACCATTCGTTTCCAACTAAAGGAGCGACCATTGTTTGTCCAGACAGTTTCCGTATCTGACGACGGCAGGTTGTAATGCTATCACGATTTCATCGTCGGTAGTCCGGCGGCTTTCCAAGCTTTGAAGCCGCCAGCCATGTTCCGAACGTTTTTGTAGCCCATCTTTTGCAGGCTCTCCGTCGCGAGTGCGCCACGACCGCCTCCGCCACAATGGCAAATGATCATTGCGTTGGAATCGGGAGCTTTTTCTTCGATGTCCAGCTCGATTGTGCCGCGGCTCATGTGCATCGCGCCGGGAATATGCTCCTCGTCCCATTCGTCTTTCTCGCGAACATCAACGATCAGCGCTTCACCGCTCTTCACATTGGCGGCTGCTTCAGTTGGAGAAGTCTCCGTGATCTTCTTCTTCGCCTCTGCGACGAGTTTTTGGAGACGCGCGTGCTCAGCCATACCCAAATCTAACCACGGATTACGCGGATGGCACGGATGATTAAACTAAAATTAATCCGCGTTATCCGCGTCATCCGCGGTTAAAAATTTTGTTCTATTCGTAGCGCAGAGCTTCGATTGGGTCGAGAGCAGCAGCCTTTCGCGCGGGATAAAATCCGAAAAAGATGCCGACCGCCGCCGCGAATAAGAATGCGATCGCGATTGAGCTAATCGAAATCAGCGTGGGCCAATGCGCGTATATCGAGAGCACGCGGGATGCGGCAATGCCGCAGATGATCCCAATGACGCCGCCAATGGAACTAAGCGTCACGGCTTCGATCAGAAATTGGGTGAGAATGTCGTTCCCATGCGCACCGACGGCCATGCGCACACCTATTTCGCGCGTCCGCTCGGTCACGCTCACCAGCATGATATTCATGATGCCGATGCCCCCAACGAGCAGTGACACGCCGGCGATTGCGCCAAGGAGCACCGTCATTACGCGCGACGTCGCCGTCGCGGCTTCGGCGATCTCCTGTTGGGTCCGGACGGTGAAATCGTCGTCGCGCCCGGCGCGAATATTATGCCGTTGCCGAAGCAACGACATGATTTGTTGCTGAGCGGCTTCGACCTGGCGAGCATCGCCGATTTGCACGTTGATGTTGCGCAACGTGGTGCCGCCGATGACGCGTTTCATCGCACTGGTGTACGGCATGACAACGATATCGTCCTGGTCCACGCCCTGCGGGCTTAAGCCTTTCGGCGTGAGCACGCCGGTAATTGTGAACGGCACATTTTTGATCCGCAAAATCTGGCCGATTGGATTTTCGTTGCCGTAAATCTGCGTCGCTGTTGTGCGACCAATGACGCAAACCTTATTCGCGCTGCGCACGTCCTGCGGCGTGAACGGTGCACCGTCGGCCAGCGGCCACTGGCGAATATCGAAATAATCCGCCGATTCGCCGAAAATCCGGGTAAACCAATTTTGATTTCCGGCTGCAACTTGGGTGGTTGAGACAACTTCTTCGCTCACGCCGATGACACCGGGCACTTCGCGCCGGATCGCTTCGGCATCTTCAATTTTGAGAGTGCCAGCGCCACCCCAACCGGTGCGAATGCCACTCGAGGTGGTGCTGCCGGAAAAAATCAGGATCACATTTTGTCCCAGGCTGGCGATCTGCGCTTCCACTTGCGCCTTGGCCCCGTTGCCTATCCCGACCATCGCAATAACCGCGCCGACGCCGATGATGATGCCGAGCGCAGTCAGCACCGAACGCATCTTGTTTCGCCGCAAGGCGCGATACGCGACGTTAAATGTGGGCGCGATTCGCATGTTATTCGTTAGAGCGTTGCCTCCTTCGCCAAGGCTCCGGCGGCCAAGGAAGCCTTAAGCTGTGCTGTCGCGTCCGCGCGTTGTGAAACCGCACGATCATCCAGAATCATCCCATCACGCATGATGACGTTGCGCCGCGCGTAAGCGGCGATGTCCTGCTCGTGCGTCACCATGACGATCGTAATTCCGCGCTCGTTGAGTTGCTGAAAAATTGCCATGATCTCGACACTGGTGCGGCTGTCGAGATTGCCGGTCGGCTCATCGGCGAGCAACATCTCGGGCTCGTTGATCAACGCCCGGGCAATTGCTACCCGCTGTTGCTGGCCGCCGGAGAGCTGGCTGGGATGATGATCTTCGCGCCCTCCGAGACCGACTGAATTAAGAACTCGATCTGCTCTTTCGCGGAGTTGCGTATTCGACAAGCGCTGGGCGCTGTAAATCAGCGGCAACTCGGCATTCTCACGCGCCGACGTGCGCGGGAGGAGATTAAAATTCTGAAACACGAAACCGATTTTGCGATTGCGAATATCGGCGAGCTGATCGCGATCCAGTCCTGAAACGTCTGCCTCATCCAGCAAGTAATGGCCCGAGGTTGGCCGATCGAGGCAACCCAGGATGTTCATCAATGTTGATTTTCCCGAGCCGCTCGCACCCATGAGCGCGACGAATTCGCCGCGTTTGATTTCAAGCGACACGCCGCGCACTGCGGGCACTTCCATTTCGCCCGTGTGATAAACCTTGTGTACGTCAATCAGCCTAACGAGCGCGCCGTTTTTCATGCTGATGTTTTTTTCGTGCCTCATAGGTACCTTGTCTCCCTAGGTGTCGTCGGCAAGTTGCCGACGACGGCAGGCTGGCAGCCTGCGCTCCCCAGAATCTAATCGTCATGGAAACCGTCGCGGCCCGCCGGAGAATGGATTCGCTGGCGTGGACGCCGCTGGGGATTTCGATGTCAACTCTGCCGTCACAACGCGATCGTCTCCTTTTAATCCTTCCATGACTTCGGTCACTACGCCGTCGCTGATTCCCGTTTTAATCTGCACCGGCTTCGGTTGGCCGCCCGACAAGAGATAGACTGTCCGTCCGCTCGTTCGCCGCTCGCGCCCGCCACTGCCTCGCGCGCCCATGGGCCCGGGCGATCTCGATCCTAATTCCGCCGGTGTGGCTTCCGCCGGTCGATAACGCAGCGCAGCATTCTTGATTTGAAGCACGTTGTCCTTATGCGCGACAATAATTGAAACGTTCGCCGTCATTCCCGGTTTCAATTTCAAATCTGGATTGCTTACGCCGATGAGCGTGTCGTAGGTCACAACGTTTTGCACTGTGATCGGCGCGTTTCGCACCTGCACAACCTTGCCGTGAAAGATGCGCATCGGGAACGCGTCCACGGTGAAATCGACGTCCTGTCCCACCTGTACGACACCCACGTCGGCTTCAGCGACATTCGAGTCGATCTGCATTTTGGTGAGATCATTCGCGATTTGGAAAATGACCGGCGCCTGCAAGCTGGCGGCGACGGTCTGGCCGACATCGACGTTGCGCGAGATCACGACGCCATCGATCGGCGACGTGATCGTGCAATGCTCAAGATCCGCCTTCGCTTTATCCAGCGCCCCTTGTTTGATTTTCACATTGGCTTCCGCCTGGTGAAGATTTGCCATTGCCTGATCAAGATCTGCCTGTGAAGATGTTTTCCGAGCAAAGAGGTCCTGCGTGCGCTTCGCGTTCACCCTTGCCAACTCGAGCGCGGCCTGTGCATTGGCCAGGTCACCCTCTGCTTGCGTGACCGTGGCCTGAAAAAGCGCTGGATCGATCTGCGCCACTACTTGGCCGGCTTTCACCTGAGAGTTAAAATCCGCGAACAATTTCGCTATATTCCCGGAGACCTGGCTTCCCACCTGCACGTTGACCACGGGATTAAGCGTGCCCGTGGCGGTAACCGCCTGCGTAATGGGGCCGCGCGTCACGGTTGCAGTTTGATAATTTGCAGCGCCGCGCGTGTGGCACTGCCGCACCACGAACGCGATAAGTAACAGCCCGACAATAACGACGAGCCAGGGGACGAAACGTTTCATTTAAGCAGTGGTTGACTGCGCTATAAGTAAGAGACAGGAAGAAGTGATGCGCCGTTACATCGAAATCTACTCCATCATGCTGCGCAACTCGCTGATTCGCGAGATGAGTTTCAAGGCAAATTTTCTGCTTTGGATGGTGGTTGAGATTCTTTGGTTCTGCGGGCAAATCGTTTTTTTCAGCATCATCTTTGGGAATGTCGATCACATTGGGGATTGGACGAAGTGGGAAGTGGTGCTGCTCATCGGCACGCACCAAATTATCGCGCAACTGTTCCAAGCATTCTTTTTTGTCAACGTTGCAAACATCCCTGAACTGGTGCGCACAGGAAAACTCGACTCGTTGCTTGTTTTGCCGATCGACAGCCAATTCGCTGTCTCCACCAAACAATTCGCTCTCGACAGTATTGTGAACGCCGCGCTCGGTGGCCTGGTAGTCTGCGTTTCGCTATCGCAGCTTGGGATGGTGCCCACTCCGATGTCCATCTTGCTTTATCTGACGGCGCTCGGATTTGGCGTGGCGGTGCATTACTCCATCATGCTCGCGCTGGCGGCGGTGAGTTTCTGGATCGTACGCGCACAGGGACTTGTTTATGGCTATTTTAATTTCCTCAACATCGCGCGGTATCCTGACGTCATTTTCCCGCGGATCTTCCGGATGATTTTTGGCTGGGTCATTCCGGTGGTGATCATTGCGAATATTCCCGCCCGGCTACTCATCAAATCGTTTGGACAACCATTTCCATTGATGCTCCATCTTGTGGTTGCCTCGACAATTATTTTCTGGTTGTCCCGCGTCTTCTGGAGGTTTGCGCTGCGCCATTACTCGAGCGCAAGCTCGTAAATAAATTGGCAACGGTTGGCGCAGCGCGCCGATCTTCCCAAAAGCGTTGGCGGAATTTTTCGGGCAAATCCGCTTGCGCCATCGCGGAAATGTTCTTAATTAAGCGTCCATTTTCCGGCGCTTAGATAAAAGGCGCCTTTCACGCTATGGCCAAACCAAAGAAAAAGAAGAGTTTCACAAGAAAATCTGCTGCGCGGAGGCCGCGATCGGCGCGCAAGATTTCCAAGCCAGCCCGCAAGGTCCACACCAAAAGGCCAGTCTCGAAGAAAGCGACGAAGCGTTCGCCGAAGCCATCGAAATCGAAAAGAGAAACAGCCACGCGCTCGCCCGCCGCACTGCTGGGCTTGAACCATCGCGAAAAAAGACTCGATCCGTTCACGCGCAAGCAGAAAGAAAAACTTCTCCAGCTTCGCGACGCTATGGTCGATTCCATGGCCGGTGTTGCCCAAGACACGCTGCGTTCCCGCGCAGAAGGCAGCGAAGCGTCGGCATTTGGCATGCATCAGGCCGATGCCGGATCGGACGCTTACGACCGTGATTTCGCGTTGAGCTTGCTTTCGCAGGAACAGGACGCACTCTATGAAATCGATCAGGCGCTCAAACGCATCGAGCTAGGCACCTATGGAATTTGCGAAATGTCGGGCAAACCGATTCCGCATGCGCGTCTGGAAGCGATTCCGTTCGCGCGTTTCACCGTCGAATGCCAATGGCAGCTTGAAAAACAAAATAAAGCGTCTCGCGTCCGGCAATCGGTCACGTCTCTCTTTGGCCTGACTGAAGAGGAGGGCGGCGAAGCCGAGGAAGAGGAAGCCGCCCCCGCAGCCGAAGTGAAGGAGTAATCCGAATGGCGCAGGAGATCGTCATTCTTGAATGCACCGAAGCAAAGTCGCTCGGTAAACCGGCTTCGCGTTACATGACCACGCGAAACAAGAAAAGTCCGCGCACGCCAAATCGGCTCGAAAAAAAGAAGTACAATCCATTTCTGCGCCGGCACACGCTCCATCGCGAAACGAAGTAATTACCGATGCAACCGAAGACCGCCAAACGTCGTTCTGCGTTCCGCAGGGCTAACCGCCCGATGCCGCGCCGCCGGATCGACATCGCCATTGAAGCGATCGATTACAAGAATCCCGATCTCCTGAAAAAGTTCGTAACTGAGAGCGGCAAAATTCTACCCCGTCGCGTCACCGGAATGCCCGCGCATCTGCACCGCAGAATCACCCGCGAAATCAAGCGCAGCCGCTCGGTGCTCTTAATGAAATAGCAAGGCCATCACCGCTGATTGCAATGGAATCGGCGTCAAGGCTTGTTTTCGTGCGCGCACGAAAGGCAAACCGAAAAAGCGACTTTCGCGTCGGCCCCTTGTTAGAGTTTTAGCGTTACTCCTATCATTGCCGGCAATCAGCATGGGCGTATTGGCACTGATCGAGCAATCAGCCCTCTCTAGGAAATTTGGAATTGCATCGCTGGGATTAGGAAACGTGTTTCTCGCGGTCGGGCTGCGAGGATATCTTTTCAAGTAACGCGTCGCTGTTGTGGCAGGTGTAGAGTCACTTGGGCCAAGCGCCTATTTATAAATTCGGCGTTTGACACAAACGCCGCTACAACTCTTGTCATCCCGAGCGAAGTCGAGAGATCTCTTGCCCTACGCCTTCCGCGTCCGCTCGCCTTGCTCGATGAGTTCCCAAAACTCAGGTTTTTCGCGCAGTTGCGCGTCTTCTGAAACCGGCAGTTTGGTGCGGAAAAGAAAATCTCGAAACGTGTTCTTGTGCAGGACGCGATGGACTTTGATGCCCTCGTCGGTCTTTGCGAAATAAATCCGGTAATCCTTCGCGCGATAACGATACAACTTTTTCCCCTCGCGCTGGATCACGCCAAAGCGCTCCGAGTCGAGATGATCCAAATCCTCAGGCAAAATTTGGAACTGGGCCAGCAGCTCGAGCTGCAATTTTTTCGGCAGCGCCGAGATCTCGGCCGCGCTCAGCTCATTGAAGATGATTTGGAACATCGGCGATCAAACATAAACGCGTCGGACGCGCGCGCCAATCCGTGTCGTGATCTCCCATGTGATCGTGCCCGCCTTCTCGGCCAGCTCCGCGCAGGGAATTTCCTCGTTACCATCGCGTCCCATTAGAACAACCTCGTCGCCTACCTGTACGTTAGCGATCTTGCTCACGTCGATCATCATCAAATCCATCGTCACCCGGCCGAGCAGGGGGCAGCGCTGACCATGAACCAGGACGGCAGCGTCACGATTGGAAAGGCCTCGCGGATATCCATCGGCATACCCGCAGGTCAGCGTGGCGATCCGCATTTTGCGCGGAGCAATAAAAGTGCGGCCGTAGCTGATTGAGCTCCCTTTTGGCATGTCGCGGATCAGACCAATTCGCGTTTTCCATGTCATCACCGGTTTAAAAAGTTGTTGGAACTCCGGTAGGGGCGAAATGCCGTAAAGCATGATGCCGGCGCGCACCATGTCGAAAATCTCCTGGTTGAACGCCAACGTGCCTGCGCTTTGTAAGACATGCACTTTGTAATCTCCCGGAACACCGTCGCGGAACTGCCTCACGATTTTGCCAAAGCGCGCAAGCTGATCACGCGTGTATTCGGCGTCTTCATTTGAAACCGGCAGATGCGTCGAGACGCTGTGAATCTGGATTTGACGCAATGCCGAAACTTTTTTGAAAAGCTCCAAGGCTTCGTTCTCGGGAACGCCCATGCGCCCCATTCCGGTATCGACTTTAAAATTGACGGCCACGGGCTCGTTGCCCGCCATGCGATTGAAATCCTGCGCTTCTTCAAAAGTGGAAATAGAAGGGATGAAACCGCGATGAACGATTGTCGATCTTTCTCCCGGCAACGCGGGACCAAGAATCATGATCGGATGCGGAAGCGTCCGGCGCAGTTGTATTGCTTCCTCCAGATTTGCAACGCCGAATAACTGCGCGTCATCGGCCAGCGCCTGCGCCACGCCAACTATGCCGTGCCCGTAACCGTCCGCTTTGACTACCGCCAGCATCTGGGCCGGCCCAATCCGCTCGCGCACAACTTTCGCGTTGTGGCGCAACGCGCTCCGATCAATTTCAGCCCAACACCGGTAGGTCTCTTTCATTTTGACGAGGCGGCTTTCGGAAGAGTGACATGCGGTTCGCGTAAATAGATCGGCTCGAGCGGTGGCAAAGAAAAGCTGCGCTGCGGGTTTTGCGCAAGTCGTGCCAGAATAGTAGCCGAAGGATACCCGATCACGGCGCGTTCGAACCGCGGTAGCGATTCGGAGCAAAAGATCGGCACGTCATCTTCAAGTACGGCAAGTTTGCTTTTTAACTCTCCTTCACTGTGCAAGCTCGGTCCTTCAACCAATTCATGCGCGCAGATCCGGGCGAAGAAAAACGATTTCCGGCGCGCATCTCCAATCACACAGTATTCCTGCCCATCGCATTCCATCGCGCAAATCGATGGGTAACCGATCAGACGCGCGCCAGATGAAACTTGCAACCCAATTGCGGCTGAAATCGCGATGCGCGTCCCAGCATACGAACCTGGACCAAGCCCTACTATAATGATCTCCGGTGGACCGAATTTCTTCGCGGCCACGCTCAGGTTCTCAAAAAAGGCCGCGGAATTTTTCCGATCGTTCGGCCATTCACCCGCGAGTTCGACATCGTCGTTTAGCCAAGCCAGACTGCCGCGTGCAGTGGAAAGTTCGAGCGCAAGAATTTTCATTTTAGACTAATCGCTCGCGTGTTTTCTGATTTTATCTCGAACAGAATCCACCGCGCGTGTCCGGGCACGAATTCGGGAAAGCGATCAGCCCATTCAATCACCGAAACGCCGTCGCCGAAAAAATAATCATCGAGCCCAAGCCGCGCGACCGATTGTGGATCTTCTAAACGAAAAAAATCGAAATGATAAACCGGCAATCGCCCGCAGGGATACTCGTGCACAATGGTGAATGTCGGGCTGGTGACAGCGGCGTTACTTCCCAATCCGGCGACGAGACCTTTGGTGAATAAAGTCTTTCCACTGCCCAGTTCGCCTTTGAGTGCCAAAATCGATCCCACCTCGACATCCTGCGCGAACCGCTGCCCGATTGCCTCAGTTTCAGCCGGGCTGTTGGAAATGAACGTAGCCACGAGGCAATTTTCGATTTTCGATTCTCGATTTCCGATTGAGCGAGCCAATTCGAGTCAGTGACAAATTGGGGAATTTTTTCTTCCAGCCTCGCTGCAATCGAGAACGATCGCCCGGCGAAACGGCGAAGAGCAATTCGTAATCTTCGCCCTCGGAAATTGCATTGTCGATCTTGGCGCCGCGGCTAAGCGGCAAGTTCTCCAGCTCAATCTTGAATCCGACTTTGCTGGCGCGGACGAGGCGCGGAAGATCGACACCGAGTCCATCGCTCAAATCCATCATGGCGTGAATGGAGAAATTTTTGGTGAGCCAGCGCGACTCGGCGATTCGCGGGGCGAATTGCAAATGTCTTCGTTTAGTGGCGCCGCCAAGCCGGCCGGTGACAAAAAGATCGTCGCCAGCTTTGCCGCCTCGGCGCAACACGCATCGGTTTTTCTCCACAAATCCAACCACGCTAACGGAAATGACAATTGGACCTCGTGTGCTGCTCGTTTCTCCGCCGACGATGCTAACTTTGAACCGCTCTGCGGCACGACGCAGACCGCGATAAAGTTTTTTAATCCAAGCGACCTCGGTTTCCTTCGGGGCGACGAGCGTTACGAGCGCGAACTGCGGCACCGCTGAGGTCGCGGCAAAATCGCTAAGCGGTCGCATCATGGCTTTCCAGCCTATATCGAGCGCGTCCGCCTCGGACATGAAATGGACCTCCTCGACGACGCAATCGGTTTTGAGCACAAGAAAATTCCGGCCCGTAGGGGTTTTCACTACAGCGCAGTCGTCGCCCGCGCCAGCCTCGAATGCCTTCAGGGTTTTCCCGAGCGGAAGATGAGGCAAAAGTTGATCGAGCAGCCTGTCTTCGCCGAGGTCGCGCAGTTTCATTGCGGCACCATCTCTGGAAATGCCAGCACGGTGAGCGTGACGGCATTGAAGAGCGAATGCATGGCCATGGCGACGAGAATCGAACGGCTCCATTCGTAGGCAAGCGTGAAACAACTTCCCAAGACAAACAGCGCCGCGAAGGAGGGAAGATGTGTATGCGCGGCGGCGAACAGCATCGCGTTCCCTACGATTCCGATAAAACGACCGAAATAGCGTTTGAACACGCCGTAAAGAAAAAAGCGGAAAAGAAATTCCTCGACTACCGGCGCGATTGCCACGGCGAAAACAATGATCATGATGCGCTGCATGATGGTGGGTGAGGCGCTGAAAAGCTCGACAATATTCTGCTTGCTCGAACCGGTTCCGAAAAGGCGCTGGGTAATGATTTCGGTCAGCCCAATCAGCGGATACGCAAAGAAAAGCAAGACGGCGCCGGTGGCAACGGCGCGAATAAAACTCATTTTGAAAAAACCGCCTAACGAGCTCAGGTCAAATCCGCGAAGCTGCAGAAAAGTCATAATGACCAGCACTACTAAGACGGTAACAAGCAGATTTGGCAGGAGATTGCGTGCATCCAGCTGGACCGAAGGATGTGCAAACGACGCATTGATATTGAGCAAAAGAAAGCTGATCAACACTGCCGCGAGTATCGCCTCCGGCAGTCCGAACGTCCTGGCCGGTCCATTGGCCGACGCGGGCGTGCGCGCGTTGATCTGAACAATCAGCGCAACGTAAACGCAGGCGCTGGCACCAAGATAGAAAAGGAAAAAGACAAAGCTCGGGGCGGCTCCGAATGCCGTGAGGAGGCTGTCGGGTCCCATGCGTGCCGCAGCCTACGGCGCGTAATAGCTGGGCAGGAAATACGCGCGGCCCGTTTCCAGTTGTGGGATGAGCTGCTTGGGAAGCTGAAGCTCGATCTTTGAATCAGCCTGCCCAAATAGCCGGAAAAATCGGCTCAGAGTGAAGGGCGGGCCGTACTTCACAATTTTCGCTTCTGGCGCATTTCCCAGTTGCTTCGCTTTGGCAAACGCATCCTCCAATTCACCAAGGCCATCAATTAGTTTGTTCTCGAATGCGTCTTTGCCCGAGAGAATGCGTCCGTCGGCAATCTTGTTGCGCAGAAGATCCGCCGGCAGATTCCTTTCCTTCGCCACAATGCTGAGGAATTTATCGTAAGTTTTCATGATGAAACTCTGCACCAGCTCGCGTTCCTCTGGCGTGATCGGTCGCGCGCCGTTAAGCATGTCCTTGAACTTGCCGCTTTTGAACACGACGGAGGCGAGTCCGACTTTATTAAACAGCTGCTCGTAATTGAGCGTTTGAATGATGACGCCGATGCTGCCAGTGATCGTCGTGTCACTGGCCATCAAAAATTTGCCGCCGCAGGAAACGTAGTAACCGCCTGAAGCCGCAAGCGAATCCATATAAACCACCACCGGCTTCCTCGCGCGCGCTTTCACCAAGGCGCTGTAGATCGCATCGGAGGCCGTGACTTCGCCGCCGGGCGAATCGATTTCCAGCACGATGGCTCTGACGCGATCGTCGTCGCGCGCTTGCTGCAGCGCCGTGCGCATGTCATCGACCATCGAGTCGGTGACGCTGCCCGGAATCGAAGAGCTAATTAGCCCGCGCATCGTGATGAGAACCACTTTGTCGGTGATCCCGCGGCCACCTTTCTGAACTAGGACTTCGCGAAATCGCGGGATCGGTTCGATCTCCCGCACGCCGCCAAACCGCTGCAGCGCGGTCATCAGCAGCATAAAGTTAACGAACAGACTGACGCAAAGCGCGACGAACAAAAAAATGCTGAGACAACCGAGCTTGCGGTCTGCTGCCATGTTGCAACGAAACTGCCGGAGAACCGCCGCGCGCACAAGCGCTTTTCACATACTGTAGACGCGGTCGGCGGGCATCTCTAGCGATGAGACAGCCGATTTGACTCGGAGGATCGATTTTTGATTTAGAAATAAATGATGAAAGAACGTATGCGCTTCTGTCTAACAACGGTGACTGTCCTCCTGGCGGTAAGTCTAAGCGCTGGCAATGCGGCGTCGAACGAGGGCGATGCCTCGACGCCGCAACAGGTGTTCGACGGGATGCGCGAGAGTTTCAAGGCTGACAAGGCAAAGGGAGTGCATGCGCGCTATCAATGGGAGCTCAGCGGGACGCAGGGGGGCGAATGGTGGATCGACGTCAATGATGGGACATTCAAGATGGGAAAAGGGAAGATCGACAATCCGAGCGTGACCTTTATCACCAGCGATAAAGATTGGGTCGCGATGTCGAACGGCAAACTTAAAGGGACGTGGGCTTATATGACCGGGCGATTAAAAGTTCGCGGCCCGCAATCAATCGCGCGAAAGCTCGACGAAATCTTCCCTTAAAATTTCGCTTCGACCTCGAACTTGACGAACGGTGCAGGCCTCGTTTTGGCACTCGCTTCAGCCCGAAAGAAATCGAAGTCGCGTCTAACGGTGACGCCGCCTCCTAGCGAGACGTCAAACGGCTTGAGGCCAGAATAGGTCGCCTGTATCCCAGCACGATCCTCGCTGTACTGAACCCATGCGTCGTGTACTTGCAGCTTCCTTTCTGGCGTTATGACATCCTCGGTGCGATAACTTTCGTAAAACAAATTTCCAAAGATGCGAAATTCCCAATTATCATTGGGATTATAAACCAAAGCAGGTTTTGGGAAGACGCCTTCCAGACGCAAGTGGTCTGTGAAAAGCCAGATGATACCACCGCCGGGAGCGACGATCGGATTCTGGTTAATCGCGAAGCCCACGCCGACCACGGCAAAGATTTTGTCTTTTATTAGCGGAAACGTGACGAACGCCTTGGCTGGTATATCGAACGCATTGTCGGGGTTATTTTGGAAATAGACTCCTGGATCAATCTCGATACCCGCGCCCGCATGATCGTGCACCACATATTCAAACGCCAGTAGAGCGTGCGCGGTTTGGAGATGATCGGGCAAACCATTATCGGTGCCGCCGAAATCAAATCGCTCGTATTCAACTCCTGCCCGGAAATACCACTTACCGGTGACGAGGAAGCGATGCGAGTAACTAAAATCATTATAGAGCGAGCTGCCGTTACCAAAATCGCCGTGGACGTCGTAGAAATTGCTCTTGAACGTGTAGTCCATCTCATAATCGAACAGATTAAGGTGATTTTCTTCCGCTGGCGTTGGCGCGGGTTGCGCCTCGATGGTCGGCGGCCCGGCGAAAGCTGAGGTTACCGCAGCAAGGAACAGAAAGACGAAAAACGCTTGGATGTTTTTCATAGGTTAAGGCGATTCGGACATGAACTAATCGGATGAGCGGGCGATATCCGTGTATCGGAGGGAAAATATTTTAGCAAGGAATATTTTCGGAATAGCCGATTCGCGGCGATTAGCCGGTCATTCAAGGGTCAAATTTTTTGGAAAAAATAGAGATTGACTGACGGGCGATCCGGGATACACTGCCGCCTATATTGTGTCCAATCCTATTGGACCTTGGTCTTACATCGCCAACCAATTCCGTGATCTTCGCCATAGTCAATCCCCTTGCGGAAACCGATCACGGGCTCGCGACATGGTTCCACGCGCACCTGACCCGCACATTTGTGACCGTCCTGCGGGCGTTCACCGATTTTGGTTCGAGCGAGTGGATCGGTATTATTCTGTTTTTCGTGGTATTGTTTTTCGTCTGGAAACGATCGTGGCCTTCTCTCGTCACTCTGATTGTGGCTGTTCCAGGCGGCATGCTGCTTAATGAGCTGGTGAAGGTGCTTGTTCATCGGCATCGCCCGTTCGTTGACGGCCCGTTTGTGGATTGGTCGGGTTACAGTTTTGCCAGTGGCCACACGATTGGAGCGACTCTGCTTTATGGGCAACTCCTGCTTTTTATCCTGCCCGGGATGAAAGTACGGCACTGGCGGAGACTGACCGTTTTCAGCGCAGTATTGCTGGTTGCCTTGGTAGGATTCAGCCGGATTGCTTTGGGCGCACATTTTTTGACCGACGTTCTCGCGGCGATCGTCTTTGGAATTACTTGGTTAGCTTTGTGCTTAATCGCGAGCAAGCCTATTCGGCGAAAGAGCGTGCGCTCTCAGGTCGTTATCCCGCTGCCCAATGGTGGTGAGGCCGTCCTTGTGCCCGTGGAGCAAACCGCGCAACCGGTGCGAATCTCTCAGGGTAGCTAAGGTTCGCTCGCGACACGTCGGCGATTTGCTATTCGTGCT
>Ga0209377_1001434_pt1 | contig 16130 bp, 15 predicted proteins | sample GraSoiAngelo_141_FD_185898 | JGI IMG/M metagenome (GOLD analysis project Ga0209377, IMG submission 185898) | Grasslands soil microbial communities from the Angelo Coastal Reserve, California, USA - 14_0929_12_40cm (SPAdes) (version 2) | ecosystem: Environmental > Terrestrial > Soil > Grasslands ...
CTCGAGCCACACCACGGCGGTCGCCTTCGCTCAGGCCGAGGCCGCGCGACGCGGGGCGCGGGTCTTCCTCACCGTGCCCGGCGACGTCCCGTGCCTGACTGGCGACGAGATTCAGGCACTCGTCGCCGGGGCGCGGGAGGGCGCGCCCGCGTTCGCCCCGTCACGCTCGGGGTTCGGCACGAACGGTGTGGCGCTGACACCACCCGACGCGATGCCGCTCAAGTTCGGCGAGCCCTCGTTCCAGAGCCACCTCGCGGCGGCGCGCGCCCGCGGCCTTGAGCCGCGAGTCCTGATGCTCGCCGGCCTCGCCCTCGACGTGGATGCGCCGGAGGATCTCGCGGCGCTCGCCGCTGAGGGTGGGGTCACCGAGAGCGCGCGCCTCGTCCGCGCGTGGGCGGATGCTGGAGCGGGGTCCGCGAGGCCGGTACCGCCGAGGGTGGCCTGAGAACGATGCGCACCGGCTCCGGGCCGCCCCGTTACGAGGTGATCGGCATCGCGGGCGTCCCCGAGGTGCACCCCGGCGCCGACATCGCGCGCCTCGTCGTCGAGGCGGCGGCGCGCCAGTCCACGCCGCTCGCCGGAGGCGACCTCCTCGTCGTCGGCCAGAAGATCGTCTCCAAGGCGGAGGGCCGAATCGTCCGGCTCGCCGACGTCACGCCCTCGTCCGTCGCCCTGGGCATGGCGACCGGGCTCGGCCGAGACCCGCGCCTCGTGGAGGTCATCCTCCGCGAGTCGCGCCGAATCGTGCGCATGGATCAGGGCGTCCTCATCACCGAAACGCATCACGGCTGGGTCTGCGCGAACGCCGGCGTCGACCAGTCCAACGTGGACGTCGAGTGCGTCGCGCTCCTGCCCGAGGATCCCGACGGGTCGGCGCGCGCTCTGCGCGACCGGATCCGCGCTCTGGCCGGCGTCGACGTCTTCGTGATCGTCGCCGACACCTTCGGGCGCCCCTGGCGCGAGGGGCTCACCAACGTCGCGATCGGGCTCGCCGGGCTGTCGCCGCTTCGGAGCTACCTCGGCGAACGCGACCCCGCGGGCCGCCCGCTCCAGGCGACGATCCTCGCCGTCGCGGACGAGCTGGCCGCCGCGGCGGAGCCGGTCATGGGCAAGCTCGACCGGATCCCCGCGGCGATCGTGCGGGGCGCGCCGCTCACGCCGAGCGAGGAGGGCTCGAAGCCGCTCTTACGCGACCCCGCGCGGGACCTCTTCAGGTGAACATCGCGATCCTGGGCGGCACGGGCAAGGAGGGCGCGGGGCTCGCCCGCCGCTGGGCGCTCGCGGGTCACTCGATTATCATCGGCTCCCGCGACCGCGAGCGCGCGAAGGCGAAGGCGGCCGAGCTGCGCGAGATCACTCGGAAGATGCCGATCATGGGCGAGTCGAACATGGAGGCGGCGAAGCTCGGCGCCGTCGTCGTCCTCGCGCTCCCGGCCTCGGGGCTCGCGACCACGCTCCCCGAGGTGAGCGACGCCTGCCGCGACAAGGTCGTGATCAGCACGGTCGTGGCGCTCGCGTTCGGCGGCCCGCGCCTCTACACCCCCCCTCCGGCGGGCTCGTCCGCCGAAGAGGCCCAGGGGCTTCTGCCCGGTGCGAAGGTGGTCGCCGCGTTCCACCACATCGCCGCCCACGAGCTCGCCGAGACCGACCACCCGATCGAGTGCGACCTCCTCCTGTGCGGCGACGACCAGGCGGCGAAGGACACGGTCGCCGAGTTCGGGCGCTCGATGGGGCTTCGGCCCATCGACGTCGGGCCGCTCTCGAACGCGGGGCTACTGGAAGGGATCACGGCGGTCCTGGCGACGATCAACCGCCGCTACAAGCTCAAGAACTCGGGCATCAAGATCACGGGCCTCTGAGGAGGTCGCCATGGCCGAGGCGCCGGTCATCGTCACGCACACACGCCTCCACGGCTTCATCGTCGACGTCCTGATCGCGATGAAGATGGGCCGCACCGCCGCCGAGACCACCGCCGGCCACATGGTGCAGACCGACCTCCGCGGCGTGGACTCCCACGGGATCGGTATGCTGCCGCGATACGTCGAGTGGTGGCGCGAGGGCTATCTCCGGCTCGAGCACGAGCCCCGGGTCGTCCGGGACGACGGCGCGATGGCGCTCTTCGACTCGGGCCAGTGCCTCGGCCACTACGTCGCGACGCTCGCGATGCGCACGGCGATCGCGAAGGCGCGGGCGTACGGCATCGGCATCGCGACCGTGCGGAACTCGAGCCATTTCGGCGCCGCCGCCAACTACTCGATGATGGCGCTCGAGCACGAGATGATCGGCCTCGCGACGACCAACATGCCCGTGCCCGCGGCGGTGCCGACCTTCGGGCGGAAGGGCATGCTCAGCACGAACCCGATCTCCTTCGCCGCGCCCGCCGGCCGCCACGCGCCGTTCGTGCTCGACATGGCGACGACGACCGTCGCGATCGGCAAGCTCGTCGTCGCCTCGCGCTGGGGGAAACCGATTCCCGAGGGTTGGGCGCTCGACGACCGGGGCCGGCCGACCACCGACCCCGTGGTCGCGCTCCGGCACCGGCTCCTGTCGCCCCTCGGGGGCTCGCGCGAGCTCGGCGGCCACAAGGGCTACGGCCTCGGCGTCATGGTGGACATCCTCTCCGGGGTCCTCAACGGTGCCGTCTACGGCAACCTCTTTGAGCGAAGCGACATGAAGGAGCGAAAAGTCCAGAACGCGGGCCACTGCCTGGCAGCGATCGACCCGTCACGCTTCCGGCCGATCGAGGAGTTCAAGCGCGACATGGACGACATGCTCGAGGCGCTGAAGACGGCCCCGCGCGCCGAGGGGCAGGAGCGGATCTACGTCGCTGGAGAACCGGAGTTCGAGAGCGAGCGGCGGCGGCGAAAGGACGGTATCCCGCTCGCCCCCGTCCTCGTCGCCCAGTGCAACGCTATCGCGCGCGACCTCGGCGTCGCCTCGCTGGCTTGAGGCCTCCGGCCGGTGCTCAGGCCCGCGACACCGCCACACCCAGGTAGGCGATCGCGACCGCGAGCAGCAGCACGAGCCGGTCGACCCACGCGATCCGCCTGAGCGCGTGCGCCGGGTCCTGGCCCTCGACGAGCGCGCGACCGAGTCTCGGCACCAGCGCGAAGTCGCGCTGTGCGGCGAGAGCCACGGCCCCGAGGACCAGCACGAACTTCCCCGCCAGGAGGAGCCCGGCCCCGCTCTCCATCACGCGCTCGAGGGGCCCGAGCCGCGTCACGTTGTAGAACCCCGTCAGGGCGACCACGGCGACCGCGGTCCACGCGATGGGCCGCCCGCGCCGGGCGGCCTCGGCGAAGACGCCGGCCCCGCCGCGCCGGGCCGCGGGGCCGAGAACGTGGGCCTGGTACGCGAGCCCGCCGATCCAGGCGACGATGCCCAGCACGTGGAGCCACACAGAGACGAGCCGCATTATTGGAGCGGGGGCCGCGGGACCGGCCCCATCGGTGGGTGGCCTGAGACGAGGCGCGACCCGGCTCCGTTCCGCATGTCGCGTCTCATTCCACAGTCGGCCGCGGGACCGGCCCCATCGGTGGGTGGCCTGAGTCGGGTTCGGTGTGGCGCCGTCCCGCGCAGCTGGTGAGGGCCGCGAGGGCGTAGGCGACGTCCGAGAAGTCGCGGAACAGGAGGTCGGGCGCGCACGCTGCCAGCTCGTCGGGCGGGTATTGCCCCGTCGCCACGGCAACCGCGACTGCGCCGCAGGCGCGGGCGCAGTCCACGTCGTGGGGCGTGTCGCCGATGATCGTCACGCGCGCGCCGTCGATGTCGCGCCCGACCAGACGCGCGGCCCGCTCGCGTGCGATCGGCGGCAGGCGCCGGCGGTCGACGTGGTCCGAGCCGTACGCGCCGACGCGAAAGTGCGGGAGGAGCCCCGTCGGGCGGAGCTTGAGTCGCGCGCCCGCCTCGATGTTGCCGGTCAGGAGGCCCACGACCGCGTCGGGGCGCGCGCTGAGTGCCCCGACGAGCTCGCGGATTCCCGGCATGAGCTCGACCACATGCCCGTCGCCCAAGATCGTCTCGAGCTCGCGGACATACGCCTCGAAGCAGTCGCCGAGACGCGCCTCGATCGCCTCGCCCGGGACTCCGGCGGCGGTCAGAACGTCCCAGACGATGCGCGGGTCGGTCTTGCCGCGGAGGTCGTAGACGTCGAGCGCGCCGGCGGTCCCGTAGGTCCGCTCGAGTGCCTGCCTGAAGGCGGCGCGTCCCGCGCCGCGCGCGATCAGCAGCGTGCCGTCGATGTCGAACAGGAAGAGCCGCACGTCAGCGCGGCGCGAGGCGGCGCAGGCGCGCGACCACGGCAGGCAGCGTCTCGACGGCGACGTCGATCTCGCTCGCAGTGGTCCAGCGTCCGAGCGTGAAGCAGAGGGAGCCCTCGAGCGCCTCGCGGTCGCAGCCGATCGCGCGGAGCACGTGCGAGGGCTCGCCCGTGAGCGCGTTGCACGCCGAGCCGGACGAGGCGGCGATGCCTCTGAGATCCAGCTCGAGCAGGACGCCGTCCGCCTTCACGCCGGGCACCACGAAGGACGCGTGGTGCGGCAGTCGGCCACCCCCGCGCGCGCCAGTGAGGCGCGCCTCCGGGAGCCGCTCGAGCACCCGGGCGATCAGCCGGTCGCGCAGCTCGCGGAGCCGGACGACCTCCGCCGGGCCCTCGAGCCGGGCGAGATCCGCGGCGACGCCCATCCCCACGATCGCCGGCAGGTTCTCGGTCCCCGCGCGGTACCCGCCTTCCTGCCCGCCGCCGAGGATCTGGGGCGCGAGCTTGACCCCCGCCCGCGTCCACAGGGCGCCGGCGCCCGGCGGCCCGTAGAGATCGTTCGAGGAGAGGGTGAGCAGGTCGACGTGCGCCTCGTCCACCGCGAGCGGCACGCGCCCCGCCGCACCGACCGCGTCGACGTGGAAGGCGACGCCCCGCTCGCGCGTGAGTCTTCCGATCGCGGAGATCGGTTCGAGGGTGCCGATCTCGCCGTTCGACGCCATGAGTGAGACCACCGCCGTGTCATCGCGGATCCACCGCGCCACAGCGTCGGGATCCGCACGCCCCTCGGCGTCCACCGGGACGTAGGTCACCGTGAACCCCTGCTTCTCGAGATCGCGGCACGCGTTGATCACCGAGACGTGCTCGATCGCCGAGGTCACGATGTGGCGGCCGGGGGCCCGCGCCGCGACGCCTTTGATCGCGAGGTTGTTCGCCTCGGTGGCGCTCGCGGTGAAGATCACTCCCGACGGCGTGCCACCGATGAGACGCGCCACCTTCGCGCGCGCGCCGTCGAGCGACGCGCGCGCCTCGAGCCCCAGGGAATGGGGCGCCCCGGGGTTGCCGACGCCGCCCTCGAGGAACGGTCGCATGACCGCGACGACACGAGGGTCCACGGGGGAGAAGCCGGCGTAGTCCAGGTAGACGCGCGGAACCGCCGCGGCGGGGCCGCTACCGGGTCTTGCGGACGAAGAAGCGAAAGACCGTGCCATTCTTCTCGATCTCCAGGAGTTCGTGGCCCGTGCGGGCCGCCCAGCTCCTCATGTCTGCCTCGGAGGCCGGGTCGTCGGACGTCATCTCGAGGACCTGACCGAGAGTCAAGTGCTTCATGGCCTCGCGCGTCTTGAGGATCGGCATGGGACAGAACAGCCCCACGCAGTCGAGCTTCTTGTCCGCCCCCCGGGGCATCGCGAAACCCCTTGAAATTCTGACATTGACAGGGTGTCGCAGCAACAAGAATAATGATCATAGATGGCGACCGACGCGTCACTGGATGTGACGGTCGTAGGGCGGAGACTGCGGCGGCGAGTCCTGCTGGCGCTCGGCCTCTTCGGAGTACTCCCCGTGCTTGTGCTCGCCTACGCGGTGCACCGCTACTTCTTCGCCGACGTCAGGTCGCTGAGCGGCATCAACCTGTTCGGGCTCCAGGGCCTCGTGTTCTTCACGCTGCTCGCGATGGTCGGCGGCGCCTGGATCCTCTGGGACATCGGTCGGGCCGTCAGCCGCATGGGGGAGTTCTTGTCGCAGCAGCCGGACGTCACTGCACTCGGTGCCCGGACCGACGAGGTCGGGGCGCTCATGAAGTCGTTCACCAGCATGCTCACCACGATCGAGCAGCAGGCGGTCGAGATCAACTCGTTCGCCACGCGCCTCGACGCCGCCTACAAGGAGCTCGAGGTCACGAACGCCAGGCTCAAGGAGACGTCGTTCCGCGACGACGTGACCGGGCTCTACAACCGGCGCTTCTTCTCCTTGCGTCTCGAGGAGGAGATCTCGCGCTTCCGGCGCTTCAACCACCCCGTGTCGGTCGTGCTCCTCGACCTCGACGGCTTCAAGAGCGTCAACGACGAGTTCGGCCACGCGGTCGGTGACGAAACCCTGCGTGAGATCGCGCAGATCCTCATGAAGCACTCGCGCGGGATCAATGTCGTCTCCCGCTACGGCGGTGACGAGTTCGCGATCCTTCTCGTCGAGACCTCGAAGGCGGGCGCCCGGCTCTACGCGGATCGGATCCGGCAGGTCGTCGCCACGTTCCCGTTCTCGCACGGCAAGTCCATCACTGCATCCTTCGGCGTCGCGAGCCTCCCGGACGACGAAGCGGCCAACTCGGAGGACCTTTTCCGCGCCGCCGACGAGGCACTCTACGCCGCGAAGCGTGCTGGGAAGAACCAGGTCGCCGCGGCGGGCCCGGCGGAGAGAGTCACATGACATGGCGCAGCGGGACATCCTGATTGTTGACGATGACCGTCAGGTCCGTGAAGTCCTTCACCAGATCTTCGTCGCGGCTGGCTACAACTGTCTGCTCGCGAACGACGGTCGCGAGGGCGTGGAGGTGTTCAAGGCGGGCCGTCCGCCGCTCGTGGTGACCGACCTCAAGATGCCGGGCATCACGGGCATCGAGCTCCTCCAGCAGGTGCGGGCGGTCGACGACGACGTCGCCGTGATCGTGCTGACCGGCGCCGCCGACGTGAAGACGGCGATCGCCAGCCTCAAGCTCGGTGCCCACGACTTCATCATGAAGCCGGTCAACATGGACGAGCTCCTGATCGCCACCGAGCGCGCGCTGGAGCGCCGCCAGCTCCTCATCGACCGTCGCGAGTACCACAAGAACCTCGAGCGTCGCGTCGTCGAGGCCACGCGCGACCTGGCCTCCAAGCACAGCCAGCTCCAGGAGACGTACCGCGCCACGCTGGAGGCGCTGGGCTCGGCGCTCGACACGCGCGACGTGGGCACCGAGTCGCATTCGCGGCGCGTGCACGGCTACGCCCTCGCGACCGCGGACGAGTACGGCGTGCCCGAGGCGGAGCTGCCCGACCTCGCCCACGGTGTCCTCCTCCACGACATCGGCAAGATCGGCATCCCCGACGCGATCCTGCTCAAGCCCGGGCCGCTCACCGCGGAGGAGTGGACGATCATGCGGCGGCACCCGGAGATCGGCAAGGCGCTGATCGAGCGGATCCCCTTCCTGCGTGGCGCGGTGCCGGTCGTCTGGTCGCACCACGAGAAGTGGGACGGGAGCGGCTACCCGCGAGGCCTCACGGGTGAGGAGATCCCACTCGGCGCCAGGATCTTCATGGTCGTGGACGCCTTCGACGCGATGACGTTCGACCGCCCGTACTCGAAGGCCAAGCCGTTCGACGTCGCCAAGACCGAAATCAAGCGCTGCGCCGGCGCGCACTTCGACCCCGCGGTCGTCGAGTCGTTCTTCCGGGTGCCGGACGCCCTGCTGGAGGAGATCCGGCGGCGGAGCGGCGAGCCCTGAGGGCGGGCCCGAGCCTGTCCGAGACGGCGCCCTTGAGGCGCGCGGTCGCTCAGGCGTGGTCCTCTATGCCGAGCTCCTCGCACAGTCGCCGGATCTGGGCGAACACGGCCGACAGCTCCTCGGCCGAGAGCCCGAGCTCCGTGCAGCTCTGCAAGAGCTCGCGCAACGTCTCGGTCCGCAGCACAGCCCCGTCGCGGTCGCCGGCGTCGTTGAGCTGGCGGATCGAGAGGGCGCGGAGGTCCGCGACGCCCTCGAGCGCGCGCACCAGGGCCGCGCGGGTCTCCGACTGGCGGTCGGGGCTGACGTCGGGGAGCTTGAGCGCGCGCACGAGGGGGTCGACCGCGTCCTCGTAGTCGCCCGCCTCGAGGCGGCGGACGCCGAGCCGAGTGTAGCCCCACCACAGGCGCTGGTCGACCTCCTCGCGGCGTTTCGGCGGAAGCGCCTCGTCAGGGATCGTCTCGAGCAACTCCTCGGCGCGGCGGAGCGAGGCGAGCGCCTCCGACTCGCGCGCCTCCTGCATCGAGCGGATCGCCTGCGCCGTGAGCTGACCGATCTCACCCCCGAACGTCCCCGACAAGAGCTCCTCGAACGGAGCCACGCGTGCCGCCGGGATCTCCGGGTCGTCGAGGGCCTCGCGGAGCAGGCGTCGGGCCTCACGGAACTCCTGGCGCTGGAGGAGCTTGTGCACCGACTGCTCGTATGTCGGCCAGAGCTCCGCACGGGCGATCGCGCGTGTCTCGGAGAGCGGCTCGTCAGAGGGCACGGCGCCGAGGCCGCGCTCGGTCCACGCGAGCGCGCCGCGGAGCTCCGCGATGCGGTCGTCGGTGTCCTGGTTGCCGGCGCGCGCCAGCGCGGTCCGGGCGGCGCTCTGCGCGAGCGCGGCGATGTGTTGGCGGTACGTCATGCGCTCGTCCGCGGGCGCGACGCGGAGCGCGGACTCCAGCGCCATGCTGGCGCCGATATCGTCGCCGAGCGCCTGCTTCGCGAGGGCCACGACGGACCAGAGCGCCGCGGCCTCGCGCGCCTCCCGCGTCGAGAGCGGCGCGTCTCCGAGCCGCCCGAGCGCCTCCTCGCCGATCGACACCACCTCGTCGTGCTGCCGGTCCTGGTAGAGCGAGAAGCACCGCTCGACCAGCAGCGGATCGATCCGGAGCGTCGTGCCAGGCGCGGGCCGCCGCGGAGGCTCGAAGGGCGTCGCCGGCGGGGGCTCCGGCGCCACGGTGGCGGCGACCGACTCCGGCGGAGGCTCCGGCTTGACCGCCGGCCCCGACACTTCCGGCGCAGCCACCTCGGGCTCGACCCTCTCGGGCACGGGCGGGGTCTGCGCCATCGGCGGCGGCGCCGATGGCATTGGCGCGGGCGCGTTCGTGACCGGCGCCGGGCGAGCGAGCGGCGCGGGTGGAACGCGCTCGGGAAGCGGCTCGCGCGCGGCGACGGGCTCGACCTGTCCCGCGTGAGGGCGCGCGTGGGGCGAGACCTTGCTCCGGCGCATTCGCGTCGCAGGCAGCGGCTCGACCGGCGGCGTCACCTTGGCGGGAGCCGGGGGTGTGAACTTTGCGGCGACCGGCGGCGTGACCCTGACGGGAGCCGCGAGCGTGGGCTTCGCCAGGGTCGGCGCCGGCCCTTTCGAGGGTGGGGAGCGTCGAACCGGGTGCCGGGGCCGGGACGGCCAGATGAGCTCGAGGATCCCGAGGATCAGCAGGGCACACGCCCCCACGACGGCGATGAGAATCAGCGCTTCTTCGCTCAGCATTCGACGTCGACCGGGCGACGCTCGGCGATCGAGCGGTACGCGGCGAGGACGACGGCGAGGTCCCGCCGGCCCGCCGCGCCGTCTGTCTCGGGGGCCTTGTCCGTCCGCATCGCCTCGTCGAACGCGCTCAGCATGGCCACATGGCCCCGCGTGTCTCGGAAGAAGAGCGACAGCCGCGTGCGGTGCGCGCCGCGGAGAAGCACCCAGCGGCCGCGGTGGTCCGCGAAGCACGTGCCGTCGGTCCCCGTCACTGTAGACCATTGAACCCGCGGCATGCCGCGGGCGCCAAGCGAATTGGCGAGGAACCCGACCGCGCCGCCGGGAAGCTCGGCGAGGAGGTCCACGGCGTCCTCGCCCCCGAAGGCGACGGTCCGAGGCGGCGCGAGGGCGAAGACGCGCCGCGGCTCGCCGCCCCAGCGGCGCAGGTTGTGGACATGATGGATGCCGGCGTCGATGAGGACGCCGCCCCCGCACGTCGCGGCGTCGAGCCGCCAGCCGCGGTGAGGCCGATAGCCGCGCGCGACGAGATGGAGCTCGCGGAGCTCGCCGAGTCGGCCGCCGGCGATCAGCCGATGAACGTGGTGAAACGCGGGCATGAAGTGGACGTTCTCGGCGACCATCAGGATCCGGCCCGCGGCGGCGGCGGCGCTGATCATCCGGTCGGCCTCGGCGAAGGTCGGCGCGATCGGCTTCTCGACGAGGACGTGCAGGCCCGCTCCGAGTGCCAAGAGCGCGTCGGGGAGGTGCCGGTCGTGGGGCGTGCACACGATCGCGCCGGTGGCGCGCGGGTCGCGCACGGCGTCCTCGTAGGCGCCGAAGGCGTCCGCGGCGGCGAACTCGCGGGCAAAGGCGCGGGCCCGCGCGGCGTCGCGGCTCGCCGCGAGCAGCGGGATCCCGAGGCGACGCGCCGCGGCGGCGTGGCGGCGCGCGATCCACCCGCACCCGAGCAACACGAGCGCTCGCGCAGCCATGAATGTTGATGCTAGCATGGGCCCAGACGAGGAGGCGCTATGCGACGGGTCGCGGTGATCGGCGTGGGCGTGACGAAGTTCGGCAAACACGACCGCACGTCCTCAGAGCTCTTCGCGGAAGCCGCCGCGGACGCGCTGGCCGACGCGGAGATCTCCGCGAGCCGGGTCCAGGCCCTCTACTACGGCAACGTCGTCGGCAGCGAGACCGAGCACCAGCTCCACACCGGACCCCAGGCCGCGTCCATCCTCGGGATCCCCGCGATCCCCACGACGCGCTTCGAGACCGCGTGCGCCTCGTCCCACGCCGCGTTCCGTCACGCGGTCATGGAGGTTGCGGCCGGCGTCTCCGACGTCGTCCTGGTCGGCGGCGGCGAGCGCGTGCTCAACGTGCCGACCCCCGAGTCCACCGAGTACTTCGCGTACGCCTCCGACGCCGTCTGGGAGCAGACGCTCGGCCTCACCTTCCCCGGCGTCTTCGCGCTCATCGCGCGTGCCCACATGCAGAAGTACGGGACGACCGAGGCCCAGATGGCGGCCGTCGCCGTGAAGAACCACAAGCACGGGACGCTGAATCCGAAGGCACAGTTCCAGAAGGAGATCACGCTCGAGCAGGTGCTCAAGAGCGCCTACGTCGCCGACCCGCTCAAGCTCTTCGACTGCTGCCCCTTCACCGACGGCGGCGCGGCGGTCGTGCTCACCTCCGAGGAGGTGGCCCGCCGGAGCCGCCGGCCCGTCTGGGTGCTCGCCTCCGCCGCCGCCTCGGACTGGATGCTCCTCGGCGACAAGCGCGACCTCTCACGCGTGCCCGCGACCGAGCGCGCCGCCGCCGCGGCGTACAAGCAGGCGGGGCTCACGCCGACGGACGTGGACGTGGTCGAGCTGCACGACTGCTTCACGATCGCCGAGATCGTCGCGACCGAGGGACTCGGCCTCTTCGAGCCCGGCGCCGGCGGACTGGCGGCCGAGAAGGGCATGACGAGCCTCGGCGGCGCGATCCCCGTCAACCCCTCGGGTGGTCTCAAAGCGAAAGGGCACCCGATCGGCGCGACGGGCGCGGCGCAGATCGCCGAGATCGTCACCCAGCTCCGCGGCGAGGCCGGCCCGCGCCAGGTGGACCAGGCGCGTGTCGGGCTCACCCACACCCTCGGCGGCAACACCGCCACGGTGCTCGTGAGCCTCTTCGGCCGTGACTGAACCGGTCATCACGCTGCAGCGCTTCTTCGCGCGCGCGCGGGAGGGCCGGCTCACCGGGGTTCGCTGCGGGAAGTGCGGCGCGCTCGCGATCCCGCCGAAGGAGCTGTGCCCGGCTTGCTACGAGCGCGCGTGGGAGCCGGTGCCGCTCGCCGGCGAGGGCACGATCGCGAGCTACACCGTGATCCGCGTGGCGCCGCGCGCCTATACCGCGGACGTGCCCTACGCGGTGGCGGTGGTGAAGCTGAAGGAAGGCGTCTCGCTCCTCGGCCGGATCGTCGAGATCCCCCTCGACAAGCTTGCCGTCGGCCTGCCCGTCCGCTTCCGCCCGCTCGTCAAGGGGGACCAGACCGCCGTCGGCTTCGGTCCCGCCTGAGGCGGCGGCTCTCGATGACACCCGAGCACCGCGCGATCCTCGAGCGGATGGGAGCGTCCGCCCGTGTCGTTCGGCACGTCGTGGAGGCCGCGGCGTCAGGCCGGTTCGCGGAGCCGCCCCGGGAAGGCGAGTGGTCGGCGCTGGAAACGCTGACCCATCTGCGCGACGTCGTCGTCCACGTCTACGGGCTCCGAATCCGGCGGCTCCTCTACGAGGAGGCTCCCCTCTTCGCCGACTTCGACGAGGAGGGCTTTCGGCGTGCGAGCCTCGTCCGCGGCGAGAAGACCGGAGACCTCCTGGAGACGATCGTCGCCGAGCACGAGCAGCTCGCGCGGCTCCTCCAGACACTGCCCGACGCCGAGTGGTCGCGCCAAGGTCGCCACCCCTCGCTCGGCGTCATGTCCATCGAGTTTCTCGCCCGGCGTGTCGGCGAGCACGCCGAGGAGCACGCGGCGCAGATCGCCGTAGCGACGCATCCCGGCTGAGCGCAAGACCATCGGCTGGGTCGCGCCAGTCGCGGATCACATCGCAAGCTCGCGCGAGGTCAGCCTGTAGCGGAACGTGTCGGGGTCGAGGCTGTCGCGCCGCTCTCCACCCGACTCGGCCTGTGGGTACATGAAGAACGCGATCGGATCACCCGCCGAGTTCGGCAGCTTCACGTCGTGCGCGTAGTTGTAGGCGAGGTAGTTCATCTCCCAGGCGCCGAAGAGTTTCGCCCGCGCCCGCTGGACGGTCGCGTCGCCCAGCGACAGCCCCCCCTTCTCCTCGAGCACGACCTTGCGCACGTCGGCGGGATCCACCGGGACCCAGCCGTGGGTCGGGAGGTAGAATTCCGCCCGGCAGTGCTGCGCCTTGCTGATGTCACCGCTCTTCCCGAGGCTCTTGAACTCTGCGGAGTCGGCGACGCGGATGCCGTAGATGTCGCGCGACGGGATGCCGACGGCGCGCGTCAGCCCGACGAAGAGAGCGTTGAGGTCGGCGCACTTGCCCCCGAGGCTCCTGGCCTCGAGCATCCAGCTGATGTCGCCGATGCCGCAGCCGCGCACCTTCGGATCGCGGAACGTGTTCTCGACGATCCACGCGTAGACCGCGCGCGCCTTGTCCAGATCGGTCTTCGCCCCCCTCGTGATCTCGAGCGCCGTCTGGCGGACGATTCCGTCGGTCCGGATGAGACGGGTGGCGGCGAGGTATTTGGCGAGCTCGCGCTTGTCCTCGCGGCGGACCTCGCCCGGCTCCTTGAGGTCCACGGCGCGGTCGCGCGTGGCGAAGCGGGTCGTCACCTCGACGAGGGGACTCGGTTCGGTCGCCGGCCACTCGGCGTAGAAAATCGCAGCGCCGTACCGCGGCTCCCGGTAGATGCGCGTGGTCGTCGCGTTCCCCGTCCAGCTCTGTCCCTGGCTCTTGTGGTAGTCCGTGTCCGGCATGAGCGGGAACGGCAGCCACGCTCGCGCCCCGCCCGTCGGATTGACGATCTCGGCCCGAGTCGTCACCTCGAACGCGCGCCACTTCGGCGCATCCGGAGGCGCCGCACCCACTGCCGTGCCGTGTCTCGCGAGACCGGCGACGACCGCGGACGCGGCCCCGGTCGCCAGGAATGCACGTCGGTTCATATCGTCCCCCTCACGCGCGGTCTGAGACCTCTTGCTGAGTATTTAGATGCGGATCGTAGCAATCGGTTGCTGCCGGTCCAAACGGAAGAAGCGATAGGACGGCGACGGAACGATCGGGCGGCTCTATAACGCTTGGCGCGGGCGAGAAAGCAGACGAAAGAGGCGGTCGGGCGTCACGGGGAGCTCGCTCAGCTCGATGCCGAGCGGCTTTAACGCATCGGCGATCGCATTGGCCACGGCGGCGGGCGCACCAATCGTCCCTCCCTCGCCGACCCCCTTGAAGCCCCCGAGCGTCGTGGGCGACGGCCGCTCGAGGTGGACGACCTCGACGGGAGGGAGCTCGGCGGCCGTCGGGACGAGGTAGTCCATGAGGCTGCCCGTGAGGAGCTGGCCGTCGCCGTCGTACACGATCTCTTCGAGCAGCGCCGCGCCGACGCCCTGAGCGACGCCGCCGATTGCCTGGCCCTCGACGATCAGGGGGTTGATGATCCGGCCGCAGTCCTCGACGACCACGAAGCGGCGCACGACGACCCCGCACGTCTCCGGGTCCACCTCGACGACGGCGATGTGCGTGGCGTTGGACGCCGTGCCGAAGTAGGGATCGTAGAACCGCGTCGCCTCGAGGCCCGGCTCCATCCCCGCCGGCAGCCGCTTGGCGCCCGCGTACGCCGCACGCGCGATCTCCCGGAGCGAGAGTGCGCGGTCCGGCGCGCCGCGCACCGTCGCTCGACTGTCCGCGAGCGTCAGGTCGTCGGCGGAGACCTCCAACAGATGCGCCCCGATCGCGAGCGCCTTCTCCCTCAGGGCCCGCGCCGCGAGGATCGCGGCGCCGCCGCCGATGACCGCGCTCCGGCTCGCGTACGTCCCGGTCCCCGCGGGCCCGGCGGCGGTGTCGCCGGAGACCACGCGCACGTCCTCGAGCCGCGCGCCGAGCTCTGCGGCCACGACCTGGGCGAGCGTCGTCTCGTGTCCCTGGCCTTGGCACGCGAGACCGAAGCTCGCCGTGACCGTGCCGCTCGGGTCCACGCGGACGGTCGCGCCCTCGGTCCCGGTGTTGATCGCGGCCCCCGGCGACGCCGGGATCGCCGAGCCGACGCCCGTCAGCTCGACGTAGCACGCGACACCGACGCCCACGTAGCGCCCGGCCCGACGCGGGTCGCGCTGCGCGGCGCGCACGTGCTCGTACGCCACCACGTCGCGCGCCCGCTCGAGCGACTCGACGAAGCTCCCGCTGTCCCACACCACGCCCGACGGCGACCGGTACGGGAGCTCGTCGGGCCGGATGAGGTTCCTGAGCCGGAGCGCGACAGGATCCATCCCGAGGCGGCGCGCCGCGCGATCCACGAGCGCTTCGGTGACGAAGGTGGAGACCGGGCGGCCGACGCCGCGGTACGGCCCCATCGGCGCCTTGTTGGTCGCCACGCCCCATGCCTCCCCCCGGTAGTGCGGGACGCGGTAGGGCCCGGGGAGGAAGCTGATCACCTGGACGACCTCGATCGAGGCGGTCCACGGGTGGATCGAGTACGCACCGACGTCGGCGACGACGCGGGCGCGGAGGGCGTGGATCGTCCCGTCCGCGTCCACGGCGAGCTCCGCGTCGATCGTCTCGTCCCAGGCCTGCGTGCTCGTCAGGAGGTCCTCGCGCCGGTCGCCGACCCACTTCACCGGCCGCCCCGTGAGCCGCGCGAGGGCGCAGACGGCGACCTCCTCGGGGTAGAGCGCGCTCTTCACGCCGAAGCCGCCCCCCACATCGGGCGCGACCACGCGGAGTCGGTGCGCGGGCAGGTCGAGCAGCTCGGCGAGCGCCTCGCGCAGGAGACCCGGGACCTGCGTGGACGACCAGAGCGTCAGCTCGCCCGCGCCCGTGTTCCAGTCGGCGAGACAGGCCCGATTCTCCATCGTCACGCCCGCGTGGCGGTGGAAGCGGAAGCGGTCGCCGACGACCACGGCGGCACCCGCCATCGCCGCGTCGGCGTCGCCCCTGACAAAGGCGCGCGACAGGAGGACGTTGCTCCCGGCCGCCTCGTGAACGAGCGGCGCGTCCCCTGCCATCGCCGTTTCTGGTGTGGCGACGACCGGGAGCGCCGCGTAGCGGACGTCGACCGCCTCCAGCGCGTCCTCGGCGACGTAGCGGCTCTCGGCCAGGACGGCGACCACCGCCTCGCCGACGAAGCGGACCTTGCCGCGCGCCAGCGGCGGGAACTCGGTCGCGTGATAGCCCGCCATCTTCGACTCGGCGCGGATCGGCCGCGCATGCGTCGCGATCTCATCACCCGTGACGCACGCCGCGACGCCGGGCAGCGTGCGGGCAGGGCGTGTGTCGACCGAGACGAGGCGGGCGTGGGCGTGCGGGCTCCGGAGGAACGCGACGTGCAGCATCCGGGAGAGCGTCAGGTCCGCGACGAACCGGCCCTGCCCCTGGAGGAGGCGCGCGTCCTCCACTCGGCGGACGGACGCGCCGATGAGCGTCATTGTACCGATCTCCGCCGG